>Ga0209057_1000020_pt1 | contig 117694 bp, 116 predicted proteins | sample GraSoiAngelo_146_FD_185903 | JGI IMG/M metagenome (GOLD analysis project Ga0209057, IMG submission 185903) | Grasslands soil microbial communities from the Angelo Coastal Reserve, California, USA - 14_1009_05_30cm (SPAdes) (version 2) | ecosystem: Environmental > Terrestrial > Soil >...
GTGCTTCAAGCCGCGCCGCTTGATCATGCGGGACAGCGTCTCCGACACGTCGACGCTCACCGTGCCGACCAGCACCGGGAGCCCGCGCTGGTGCTGTCGCTCGATCTCGTCCATGATCGCGTTGTACTTCTCGCGCCGCGTCTTGTAGATGAGGTCGTGCTTGTCGATGCGCCGCACCGGGCGGTTGGTCGGGATCACCATCACGTCGAGCTTGTAGATCTCCCAGAACTCCCGCTCTTCGGTCTCCGCGGTGCCGGTCATGCCGGCGAGCTTGTGGTACATCCGGAAATAGTTCTGGATCGTGATGGTGGCGAGGGTCTGGTTCTCCTCGCGGACGGCCACGCCCTCCTTCGCTTCCACCGCTTGATGCAGCCCGTCGGACCAGCGGCGCCCATGCATCAGGCGGCCGGTGAATTCGTCGACGATGAGCACCTGCCCGTCCTGCACCACGTACTCCACGTCCTTCTCGTACAGCGCATGGGCCTGCAGCAGCTTGTGGATGATGTGCAGCGTCTCGCTCTTCTGCGCGTATTCGGACTCCACGACCCGCCGCCGCTCGACCTTCTCCTTGGCTGAGAGCGCCTCATCGTGATCGATTTCGTGCACCGCATGCGAGATGTCGGGCACGACGAACAGCGTCGGGTCCTGCGGTGACATCGTCTCGACGCCCTTGTCGGTGAGATGGACCGAGCGGCCTCGCTCGTCCATCACGAAGTAGAGATCGTCCTCGACGTCCCGCATCTTCTGGTCGCGGGCCGGGAGCTTGCGGTCCGCCAGGCGGTCGAGCTCCACGCGCTGCACCGCGGACTTCACACCCGTCTCCTGGAGCAGCTTCATGAGCTTCTTGTTCTTCGGCATCCCGAGCTGCGCCTTGTAGAGCAGCACGGCGGCGTCGTACACGGTCTTCTCGTCGGCGAGCAGCGGCTCGGCCTTCGCGATGAGGTCGTTGACGACCGCCGTCTGTTTGCGCACGAGCTGGACGACCTGCGCGTTGTACAGCGCGTACTTCTCGTTGGACTCCGTGCCGACGGGACCCGAGATGATCAGCGGGGTGCGTGCCTCATCGATCAGGATCGAGTCGACCTCGTCGATGATCGCGTACGCATGCCCGCGCTGGACGCGGTGGTCCGGCGAGATCACCATGTTGTCGCGCAGGTAATCGAAGCCGAACTCGTTGTTCGTGCCGTAGGTGATGTCGCACAGGTAGGCCTGCCGCCGCTCGGGCGAGCCGGGCTCGGTATCGTCGATGCAGCCGACGGTGAGGCCGAGCCACGTAAACAGGTGGCCCATCCACTGCGAATCGCGCCGCGCGAGGTAGTTGTTGACCGTGACGAGGTGGGCCCCCCGTCCGGCGAGCGCGTTCAGGTACAGCGGTAGCGTGGCCACGAGGGTCTTGCCCTCGCCCGTCGCCATCTCGGCGATCCGGCCCTGATGCAGCACGATGCCACCGATCAGCTGCACGTCGTAGGGAACCATGTCCCAGGTGAGCTCGTGCGCCGTCACGACCACCTTACTGCCCAGCAGCCGCCGGCATGCCTCGCGCACTGTGGCGAAGGCCTCCGGGAGGAGCTCATCCAGCGCATGTTGCACCGCGCTGGCGAGCGCCTGCTCCGCCTTGCCGAGCTGATCGGACAGGCGCAGCCGCTCCTCGGCGTCGGGGCAGTCGTGCTTGGCGCGCCGCAGCCGCTCGACCTCCGCCGCGAGCGCACCCGTGCGCTCCGCGATACGGGCGCGGAACGCGGGCGTCTGGGCCCGGAGGTCGGCGTCGGACAGATCCTTGAGCCGCGTTTCGTGGCCGTGGATCGCGTCGACCAGCGGTTGGATCCGCTTGAGCTCACGCTGGAAGCGCGTGCCGACGAGCTTGGTGACGAGCTGTTTGAACATCAGTCCTCTAACGATACAACCCGCGCGCGGCGATATAGTCGCGCACCGCGTCGGGGACGAGATACCGGATCGATCCGCCGCGCCGCACCCGCTCCCGCAGCATCGTCGCCGAGATCGCGACGCTCGGCACCTCGATCACGCGCCCGATCAGCGGGTGGCGCGGCACGGTGGCGCCGGGGCGCGCGAACACCACGAGCTCGGCGAGCCCCGGGAGCGCCTCGACCTCGTGCCAGCTCGAGAGCTCCTCCGCCGCGTCCGCCCCCAGAAGTAACGTGAAACGGTTCCCCGGCTCGCGCCGCGCCAGCGCCTGGAGCGTCCGGACCGTGTAGGACGGCGGGGGTAACGTGAGCTCGATGCGCTCGACGCCGAGGCGCGAATTGCCCGCGACGGCCAGGTCGAGCATCTCCGCGCGCTGTTCGGGCGTCGCCCCATGCGCCGCCCGCTTGAACGGCTGCTCGCGCGCTGGCACGAACCGCACGGTCGCGCCGAGCTGCTCGGCCGCCGCCTCCGCCACGATGAGATGCCCGAGATGCACCGGGTCGAACGAGCCGCCGAACAGGGCCTTCACGCAGGCTCAGGACGGCGCGGGCGCCGACGCCGTCCCGCCGCTCGCGTCGGCCGGGCAGGTCTTCTCCAAACCGGCCGCCTGCGGATAGAAGCGGCGCAGGTGGGTGCACGTCTCCTTCAATTCGTCCGCGTAATGGATCGCGCGATAGATCTCGACCAGGCGCATCAGCGCGTCGGGTACGCGTGACGTCCCCGGGTAGCTCGCGATCACGTCCTTGAAATAGATGATCGCGGAATCGTAGGCGTGCACCCCGAAGTGCTTCAGATAGAACATCCCGTTCTTGTAGTCCTTCTCCGCGAACCACTCCCGCAACTGTTGCACGTGCTGCTGGGCGCGCGCCGCCGCCGATGTGCCGGGGTACCGCCCGGCCAGCTCCTGGTAGATCGCGAGCGCCGATTGGCCGTAGGTGGGATCGAGCTCGGGACGCCGCCACAGCCGTAAATTGGCGTCACCCGCCCGCAGCAGAGCGAGGGGCGCGTAGTCGCTCGTGGGATACTGGTCCGCCACCTGGCGGAACTCGTGGGCGGCCTGGACTTTGTCCCCGGTCTGGAAGAAGCACTCCGCAAGATAGTAGTGCACCTCCGCCAGCTCGGGTTGGGTCGGGCCGAGCTCGAACGACAGGCGCCGCAGTGACACCGTCGCGTGCGTGCAATCGCCGCGATGGAAATCCCGACGCGCGCGCGCCAGCTCGACGTCGGGCTGCGACGCCGGCGTCAGCTTCGGCCCGTGACCACACGCCGCCAGAGCGGCTAAGGCGATCAGGCGGAGTTGCGCCATCGTCCTCACGGTTTCCCTTACGGTTTCGGGGGGGTGGTCGACGGCGCGTCGGCCTTGCCCAGCGCATTGATCTTCTCATGCGCCCGCTGGGACAGGGTGTCCCCGGGGCGGCCGCCCGACAGCACCTGCTGGTAGTTGTCGAGCGCGTCCGGGATGTCACCTTGCGCGAGCTTCACGTCACCCAGGCCCAGGAACGCGCCGCGCACGACTTCCGGGGGTGAGCCCGGCGCCGAGGCGCGCCGAAACCAGTCCTCGGCCTCGGTGGGCTTGCCGTCGGCGAGCAGGCGCTGGCCCTCGACCAGGGCGCACAGCCCCAGCCCTTCCCGCGCTCCCTCGGTGACCGCCGGCTCGTGCTGACGGCGGATCACGCTCTCGAACGCGGGCACAGCGGTGCTGCACGCCCGCGCCCGCACGGCGGCCATACCGTACACGAAGAGCAGAGAATCCGCGCTGCGGGCGTTCGCCGCCGCGGCCACGGCACTCGGCAGCAGCGCGAGCGCCGCGCCCGTGTCACCGCGCTCCGCCGCATCCAGGGCGGCGAGCCGGGTGTACCTGCCCAGCGGCCGGCTCGGCGACACCGTGCGCAGCCCCTGGAGCGCGTTCGCCGCTGCGTTGCGGTCGTTCCCCGTGAGCGCGGCGCGCACCAGCCGCTCGAGCCCGTCGGCGGCTTCGGCCGCGCGCGAACGGTCCTCCTGCCCCAAGGCGACGTATTGCGCGACGGCGAGGGCATACTCGCCGGTGTGCAGCGCGGCGGCGCCCGCCTTGGCGGACAGGTCCGCGCTCCCCGGGTGCGCCTTCAGTCCCAGCTGGTATTCCGCCAACGCGTTGCGGTATTCTCCCGCCGCGTACGCGCGGTCGCCCAGCTCTTCGTGATCGGCCGCACTGCGCGAGCAGGCCCATATCAGCACGAGGCTCGCGACCCCCAACGGTCTCACGGCTTCTTCCTCTTGCCACCCCTGCCCTTTGCGGCAGGCGGCAGCGAGTCTGAGCGCGAGGGATCGTCGGCGCCCACCGCCGCCACTCCCGTGTCGTTCCGGGCCAACATAGCGAGATACGCCTCCACGCGCGGATCCTCCGGCCGCCGCTCACGGCACGCTTCCCACACCTGCTTCGCCCCGAGCCCGTCGCCCGCGAGGTAACACGCCAGGCCCAGCATCGCGGCGGCATCCAGGTACGTCGGGCGCGCCCGCACGATGATCTCGAAATGCTCCCGCGCGTCGAGCGCGCGGCCCGCGTGCAGCAGCATCCGCCCCAGCTTATACCGCAGGTCGTGAAAGGCAGGTCCGAGGGCGAGCGCCGCGTGATACTGGTCGATCGCCTGCGGCAGCGCCCCGGCCTCGTCGTAGGCGTCGCCCAGCGCGGCGTGCTGGTTCGCGAGCTTGGCGGCCACATGGGCCGGCAGCCCCTGACGCGACTCGCCTCCCACCTGAGCCGCCCGCCGGAACGCCACGTCCGCCTCGGCCTCGCGCCCCAGCTCGTTCAGCACGATGGCCCGATGGATGAGCGCCTCGATGTAGCGGGCATTCAACGCCAGCGCCCGGTCGAGCTGGGCGAGGGCCTGCTCCTGCTGGCCGACGAGCGAGTACGACAATCCCAGCAGGTGATGCGCGTCGGCGAACGCCCGCCCGCTGGCGACGACTTCCTCCAACAGGTGGATGGCGCCGTAGTAGTCCTGGAGCTCGAAGCGCTCGCGGGCCTGGGCCACGAGGTGCTCAGGACTGACGTCCATGGACCTCCTCGTACCACCGCACGAAGTGTGGGATCCCCTCCTCGATGCCGATCTTAGGCCGGTAGCCGAGCTCGCGCTCCGCGCGCCGCAGGTCGGCCGCCGTGAGCCGCACGTCCCCCGGCTGGTCGGCGTGCCGCTCGATCCGCACGCTGCGCCCCAGGGTCCGTCCGATCAGCTCGATCAGCCGGTCCAGGCGCACGCGCGCGCCGCCGCCGATGTTGAGCGGTTCGGACCGTCCGCCCGTGCGGGGACGGGCGGTCCACTCCACCGCGGACAGGACCCCGTTCACGCAATCCGTAATATAGGTATAGTCGCGCTCGCTGGACCCGTCGCCGTGCATCCGCACGGGCTGGCCCTGCGCGATCAGGCTCGTGAAGCGATGGATCGCCAGGTCGGGACGCTGGCGTGGGCCGTAGACGGTGAAGAAGCGCAGGCAGGCGATCTGCATTCCGTACAGGTGGGCGAACGCGTGCGCCATGAGCTCTCCGGCGCGCTTGCTCGCGGCGTACGGCGAGATCGGCCAGACCGCCGGGGCGTCTTCGGCGAACGGCGCGGGGGTCGCGTCGCCGTACACCGACGACGACGACCCGAATACGACCCTGCCGATGCCGGCGCGCCGCGCGGCCTCGAACACGCGGACCGTGCCGGTCACGTTCGCTTCACTGTAGGATGCCGGATTTTCGAGTGAGGGCCGCACCCCCGGCCTGGCGGCCAGATGCAGCACGACGGCCATCTCCTCGAGGGGCAGCGGGTCGCGCGCCACATCCGCTTCGACGAAGCGGAACCGCCGCTCGCGCCGCAGCGCGGCGAGGTTGCGCTCCTTCATGGCACGCGGGTAGAAGGGATCGAAGTTGTCGACCCCGACGACTTCGTCCCCCCGCCGGACCAGCGCCTCGCACACGTGGGAGCCGATGAACCCCGCGGCCCCGGTGACCAGGATCCGCAGGCTCACTTGCAGACGAGCGTGCGGAAGTACTCGATGGTGCGCTGCAGCCCCTCGTCGAGCGAGATCCGGGGCTCCCAGCCGAGGGTTGCCCGCGCGCGCGCGATGTCCGGCTGGCGGACCTTGGGGTCATCGATGGGGAGCGGCCGCTCCACGATCGGGCTGCGGCTGCCGGTGCGCCGCAGCACGAGCTCGGCGAGCTGCCGCACGGTGAACTCCTTGGGATTGCCGATATTGGTCGGGTCGGCGTCGCCCCGCTCGAACAGCCGCACGATCCCGTCGATCAGGTCGTCCACGTAGCAGAACGAGCGCGTCTGCGAGCCGTCGCCGTACACCGTGAGCGGCTCGCCCCGCAATGCCTGCACGATGAAGTTCGACACAACGCGGCCGTCGTTGGGTCGCATGCGCGGGCCGTACGTATTGAAGATCCGTACGATCCGCGTATCGAGACCGTGAAAGCGGTGGTAGGCCATGGTGATGGCCTCGGCGAAGCGCTTGGCCTCGTCGTAGACCCCGCGCGGGCCCACGGGGTTCACGTGACCCCAGTAGCTCTCGGGTTGGGGATGCACGAGCGGGTCGCCGTATACTTCGGAGGTCGAGGCGAGGAGAAAGCGGGCCCGCTTCGCCTTGGCGAGACCCAGCGCCTTATGCGTGCCGAGCGAGCCGACCTTCAGGGTCTGGATCGGCAGCTCAAGGTAGTCGACCGGGCTGGCGGGACTGGCGAAATGGAGCACGCCGTCGAGCGGTCCCTGGACCTCGATGAAGTTGGTGACGTCGTGCAGCACGAACTGAAAATCGCGCTGGTCCCGCAGGTGAGCGACGTTGGCCGGGGCGCCGGTGACGAAGTTGTCCATCCCCACGACGCGATGACCCTGCCCGAGCAACCGGTCGCACAGGTGCGAGCCGAGAAAACCCGCGGCCCCCGTTACGAGGACGCGCATGCCAGCGGGCGGCCGATGCTGTCGTAGGTGAACCCCAGCCGGGCGAGGCGGGCCGGATCGTAGAGATTCCGGCCATCGACGATGAGGGGCCGGGTGAGCAACTGCTTCATCTTCGCGAAGTCGGGATTGCGATACTCGAGCCACTCGGTGACGATCGCCAGCGCCGCGGCGCCCTGCAGGGCGTCGTACGCCTGCGCGGCATAGGTCACCCGATCGCCGAGGTAGCGGCGCGCCGTGTCGAGGGCCGCGGGATCGTGCACGCGCACCTTCGCGCCGGCACATAACAGCTCCTCCACCAGGACGAGCGCCGGGCTCTCGCGCACGTCGTCGGTTTCCGCTTTGAAGGCGAGTCCCCAGATCGCGAACGTCTCGCCCGCCAGGTCGCCGTCGAAGTGGCGCTGCAGCTTTTCGAACAGCACCCGCTTCTGCCGATCGTTCGCGAGCTCGACCGCCGCGAGAACGTCGAGCGACACTGCTTTCGTCGCAGCCGTCCGCAGCAGTGCTTTGACGTCCTTCGGGAAGCAGGAGCCGCCGTAGCCGGGCCCGGGGAACAGGAAGGCGGAGCCGATCCGCCGGTCGGTTCCGATGCCCTTGCGAACGTGCGTCACGTCCGCCCCGACGGTCTCGCACAGGCGGGCGATCTGGTTCATGAACGAGATGCGGGTCGCGAGCATCGCGTTGGCCGCGTACTTCGTCATCTCCGCCGACGGGATGTCCATGAAAATGATCGGGTTGCCGGTGCGCACGAACGGGGCGTAGAGCTCGCCGATCACCTGGGCCGCCTCCGGGGAATCCACGCCCACGATCACGCGGTCCGGCTTCATGAAATCCTCGACGGCGGCGCCCTCCTTGAGGAACTCTGGGTTGGAGCACACCCGGAACGGCACGCTCGTGTGTTTCGCCACCTCCGCCCGTACCAGCTCCGACGTGCCGACGGGAACGGTACTCTTGGTGACGACGATCTTCGAGCGATTCATGTGCCGCCCGATGGCCCGGGCCACGTCCAGCACGTGCTGCAGGTCGGCAGAGCCGTCCTCGTCGGGCGGGGTCCCGACCGCGATGAAGACGATATCCGAACGCTCGATCGCTCCGGGCACGTCGGTCGTGAACTGGAGGCGGCCACCGCGCTGGTTGCGCGTCACCAACGGCTCGAGCCCGGGCTCGTAAATCGGCAGCTGGTTCTGGCGCAGCTGCGCGATCTTGCGCTCGTCGACGTCGGCGCAGATCACATCGTTGCCCGTCTCGGCGAGACACGCCCCGACCACGAGCCCCACGTACCCCGTGCCGATGACGGCGACGTTCATACGCCCTTCCCGCGGCCGCCGGCGAGGGCGTTCCGCGTGTCCACGACGACGCGGGCGTGCCGCGCCACGAGGCCGTAGTCCACATCGGAGTGATCGGTCACGATGAGGACGCAATCGGCACCCTTGAGCACCTCGGGGGTGAGCGGCACCGACTTCAATTCCAGGTCGTCGTCCTTGAGCCCCGGCACGTGAGGATCGTGGTACTCGACGATCGCGCCGTGCCGCCGCAGCAGGCGGATCACGTCCAGGGCAGGACTCTCGCGGATGTCGTCGATATTCTTCTTGTAGGCCACGCCCAGCACGAGCGTGTGGCTGCCGCGCACGGCCTTGCTCTGCTCGTTGAGGCGGTCGACCGCGCGGGCCACCCAGTACTCGGGCATCGCCGCGTTGATCTCCCCCGCCAGCTCGATGAAGCGCGTGCGGTAGTTCAAGGTGCGCATCTTCCAGGCGAGGTAGTGCGGGTCGAGCGGGATGCAGTGCCCGCCCACGCCGGGGCCGGGCGTGAATTTCATGAAGCCGAACGGCTTCGTGGCCGCGGCGTCGATCACCTCCCACACGTTGACGCCGAGTTTGTCGCACACGATCGCCATTTCGTTCACGAGCCCGATGTTCACGCTGCGAAACGTGTTCTCGAGGATCTTGACCAGCTCCGCCGCTTCGGTGGAGGACACCGGAACCAGTCGCTCGATCGCCGGCCCGTAGATCTCGAGCGCGACCCGGCGGCACGTGTCGGTGATCCCGCCGACGACCTTGGGCGTGTTGCGCGTGTTCCACTTCGGGTTCCCCGGGTCCACCCGCTCCGGGGAGAACGCGAGGAAGAAGTCCTCACCGACTTTGAGGCCCGTGCCCTCGAGCGCCGGCAGCATCAGCTCCCGCGTGGTGCCGGGGTAGGTCGTGGACTCGAGCACGATGAGCTGCCCGCGCCGCAGCGACTGTTTCACGGAATTCGTCGCGGCGAGCACGTAGCTCACGTCGGGATCCTTGGTCTTCGAGAGCGGCGTGGGCACGCAGATCGAGACGACGTCGGGCTCGCGCAACCGCGAGAGGTCGGTGGTCGCCGCGAACTTCCCCGTCTTGGCGAACCCCGCCACCTCCGCGCTCGAGACATCCTGGACGTGCGAGCGCCCCGCCCCGAGTGCGTCCACCACGGGCTTACTGACGTCGAAGCCCAGTACGCGGAAGCCGACGCGCGCGAATTCCATCGCGAGCGGCAGCCCCACGTAGCCGAGCCCGACGATGCCGATGAGCGCGGAGCGGTCCTGCGCCTTCGCGATCAGGATGTCCGCCGTGGACTTGGCCGTGGCCGTCGTCATAGGCTCACCGGAGTCCCGCCGGCGGCGAGTGAGCGCGTGGCGGCTTCGAGCACGCGCACCACGCGCACGCCATCCGTGACGTCCGCCCGCGGGGCCTCGCCGTCGCGCGCAACGCGGACAAAGTGGCCCAGCTCGGCCGCGAGCGGCTCGATGTTCGGGATCTTGGGGATGAAGATATCGCCCTCGCGGATCGCCAGGCTCTCTCCGTACGAGCCGTACTCGGGTGGGCGATCCACGCCTTTGTCGTAAATCCGCAACTTCTCGCGCGGCTCCATGTCGTCGAACACTACCATCTTTTTCGCCCCTACCACGGTCAGCTTTCGTTCCTTATGGGGGTCGAGCCAGGAGAGCTGCACGTGGGCCAGGACGCCGCTCGCAAATTCCATGGTGAGGAAGACTACGTCTTCCACGCCCGGCTGGAGGTAGCTCCGCCCCTGTGCCGCGACCCGGATTGGCTGGTCGTCAAGCAAGTACAGTGCCATTGATACGTCGTGCGGCCCGAAGCTCCAAAGCGCGTTCTCGTCGGCGCGCACCTGCCCGAGGTTGACGCGCAATCCATAGAGATAGAAGATCTTACCAAGCTCCCCCTGGCGCACCAAGGCCCGCAGTCGCTCCACCGCCGGATGGAAGACGAGCAGGTGACCCGCCGCGACGGGCACCTTTCGCTCCGCCGACGAACGGGCGACTGCTTCCGCATCACGCACGCTCAGCGCGAAGGGCTTCTCCACCAGGCAGGGCTTGCCGGCCGCGATGCACTGCAGCGCCAGCTGGGCGTGCGTCGTGGCCGGCGCCGCGACGATGACCGCATCCACGCGAGCCAGCAGATCGACCAGCTCGCCCGTGACATGCGTCACCGGGTACTGCCGCGCCACGCGCTCCCGCACCTTGGGGTCGCGGTCGCATACCGCCGTCAGCTCGGCGTCCGGGAGCGTGGCGACCGTGCGGACGTGGTTCCGGCCCCACGCGCCCGCGCCGACGACGCCGAGCTTCAGGCGGCTCACCGATAGAACCCGCGGATCGCGTCGATCACATAATCGAGCTGCTCGCCAGAGAGCTCCGGATAGACCGGCAGTGAGAGCACCTCGGCGGCCGCCCGCTCCGCCTCCGGGAGCGCGCCGCGCTTGTAGCCCAACTCGCTGAAGCAGTTCTGCAGGTGCAGCGGCACCGGGTAGTAGATCGCGGTGCCGATCCCCTTGCTCTTCAAGTGCGCCTGGAGCGCGTCGCGTCGCTCGACCCGCACCGTGTATTGATGGAAGATGTGCTCGTTGCAGCTGTCCACGGCCGGCGTCATCACCGGGGTCAGTCCCGCCAGGCCCTGCGTGTAGTACGCCGCGTGCTCGCGCCGCCGCGCGGACCAGGCGGCGAGGTACGGCAGCTTAGCGAGCAACACCGCCGCCTGGAGTGTGTCGAGTCGCGAGTTGGTTCCCACCTCGTCGTGGTGGTACTGCTTCGCGCCGCCATGCAGCCGCAGCTTGCGCAGCCGTTCGGCCAGCCTCTCGTCCGACGTGACCATCATGCCGCCGTCGCCCCACGCGCCCAGATTCTTGCTCGGGAAGAACGAAAACCCCGTCACCCAGCCCAACTCACCAGCCATGCGCCACTGGCCGTCCACGCGGCGCCGGGCACCGATCGCTTGCGCGGCGTCCTCAATGATCGGCAACCCGCTGGCGGCGGCGATCGGGAGCAGCCGCTCCATCGCGACCATCTGACCATACAGATGCACCGGAACGACGGCACGGGTTCGGGGTGTGATCGCGGCCGCGACGCGGGTGGGGTCGAGGTTGAAGGTCTCAGGCTCGATGTCGACGAACACGGGCGTGCCACCCGCGTTGTGGATGGTGCCGGCGGTCGCGAAGAAAGTGAACGGTGTCGTGATCACCTCGTCGCCGGGGCGGAGCTGCACCGCCTTGAGCGGGAGTAGGAGCGCATCGGTCCCGCTGGCGCAGGCGATGGCGTGCTGTGCCCGCGCCAGCCGCGCGATCTCCCGTTCGAGCTGCGCCACGGCAGGGCCCATGACGAACTGCTGCGACTCGACGACCGCCTGCACGGCGGGAAGCACGCTGTCCTTGATGGCGCGGTATTGCGCCACGAGATCCAAGAGGGGCACGTTCACGGGGTTGGTATCCTTCGAGGGGGCAACAATTTATCAGGGGCGGCGCGGCGGGGCAATCGGGCGCAGCGCCCCGTTCGACTCGGCGTAGGTCGCACCGCAAACCGCGCACGCGCTCCGCCCGCCCGCCACCACGAGCCGCTCCCCGCACTGGCACATCCACCCGACGCGCCGCGCCGGCACGCCCAGCATCAAGCCAAACGCGGGAACGTCGGCGGTGACGACGGCGCCCGCGCCGATGAAGGCGTACTCGCCCAGGGTCACGCCGCACACGATCGTCGCGTTGGCGCCGATCGAGCTGCCCCGCTTTACGAGGGTCTTACGGTACTCGTGTTTGCGGGAGACGTGGGCGCGAGGGTTCAGGACGTTGGTGAACACGCAGGACGGTCCGCAGAACACGTCGTCTTCGAGCACCACGCCTTCGTAGATCGAGACATTGTTCTGAATCTTCACGTTGTTGCCGATCCGCGTCCCGGGCATCACCACGACGTTCTGGCCCAGGCTGCAGCGCTCGCCGATCACGGCGCCGGGCATCACGTGGCAGAAGTGCCAGATCTTGGTGTCCCTGCCGATCTGGGCGCCTGCGTCGACGTAGCTCGATTCGTGGACGAAGTAGTCGGGCACTAGCCGACCACCTTCACCTCGAGCTCCAGCTCCACGCCCATCTTCTTGGCCACGGTCTTGCGGACGTGCTCGATGAGCTTGAGCACGTCGCTGGCCGTGGCGGGGCCGGTGTTGACGATGTAGTTCGCGTGCAGGGACGACACCTGCGCGCCGCCGATCGTGAACCCCTTGAGCCCGGCCTCGTCGATGAGCGCGCCGGCCGTCCGCGGGCCCCCGGGGTTCTTGAACACCGAGCCGCAGCACGGCTGATCGAACGGCGTCCCCGCCTTGCGCCAGCGGAGCAGCTTCCCCTGCAGCTCCTTCAGCTTGGCGGGCGGCTCCTCGATCAGCGCCAGCTTGGCCTCCAGCACGATTACGGTTCCCAGGTTGGACGACCGATACTTGTACGAGATCTGCTTGCGCGGCAGCTGCTTGACCTTGCCTTTGGCGTCCATCACGGTGGCTTCCGTCACGACTTCGGCGAACTCCGCGCCGTGGCAGCCGGCGTTCATGTAGACGCCGCCCCCCACCGTGCCCGGAATGCCGATGAAGCGCTCCACGCCGGCGAACCCCGCTTCGGCCGTGCGTCGCGCCAACAGCGGCGTCGGCAGGCCCGCGCCCACGATCGCGGTGGCGCCCTTCATCTCGAACCGGTCGAGCCCCTTGCCGCAGCGGATCACGACGCCGGGGTAGCCGGTGTCCTTGACGAGCAGGTTCGAGCCCAGCCCGAGGACGAACCACGGCAGCCCGCGGCTCTGGGCGAGGTCGAGCGCCTTGACCACATCGTCGGCGTCGGCGGGCAGCACCAGGTACCGCGCCGGCCCGCCGATGCGGTACGTGGTGTAGCGCGCCAGGGGCTCGTTCTCGAGGACGCGCCCGCGGAATTTGACTTTGGGCGCGGGCGGCGGCGCCGCCGCGGGCGCCCGCTTGGGCGGCGCCTTCGCCGCCGTCTTCGCCTTGGCTACGCCTTCGCGACCGGCGCGCGGCTTGCCGTCGGCGGCTTTGCGGCCTCGCGCGGCTGCTTTTGAGTGCTGGTTCTTTCGTGCCATTCTTGAAGACTCCTCACGCTGCCCGTACGGCTGCGCAGAGCGATGATCGCGTCACAAGCGGCGCTCGCCGCCGACATCGTGGTGGTGTAGGGCACACGGTGCATGAGCGCCGCGCGCCGCATCGCGTAATCGTCCGCCTGCGTGAACTTGCCGAGCGGCGTGTTGATCAGCAGCTGGACCTCTCCCGACACGATCAGGTCGATCGCGTTGGGCCGCCCCTCGTGCACCTTCGCCACCCGCTCGGCCGGCACACCGCGCGCCCGCAGGTACTTCTCGGTCCCCTCCGTGGCCACGATCCGGAACCCCATCTCGTGAAAGCGACGGACGATCGGGACCACCGTCGGCTTGTCCGAGTCGTTCACCGTCACGAAGATCGCTCCCTCGAGCGGCAGGCTGCCGTCCGCCGCGATCTGCGCTTTGGCGAACGCCATCCCAAAGCTGTCCGCCAGCCCCATGACTTCCCCGGTCGACCGCATTTCCGGGCCCAGGATGGTATCGACCCCGGGCAGTTTCGTGAAGGGGAAGACCGCCTCCTTCACCGCCACGCCGGGGAGCGGAAGGTCATCGGGCAGCCCCAATTCGTCCAGGGTGCGGCCGACCATGACGGCCGCGGCGAGCTTGGCCAGGGATACCCCGGTCGCCTTGCTCACGAACGGAACGGTGCGCGAGGCCCGGGGGTTCACTTCCAGCACGTGGACGACCCCGTCCTTGATGGCGTACTGGACGTTGATCAACCCGACCACGCCGAGCGCTTCCGCGAACGCCTTGGTGTAGCGGCGCATCTCCTCCACCTGGCGGTCGCCGATCAGATACGGTGGTAGGACGCACGCCGAATCGCCCGAGTGGACGCCGGCATCCTCGATATGCTGCATCACGCCGGCGATCACGACGCGGCGGCCGTCGGCGATCGCGTCCACGTCCCCCTCGAACGCATCCTCGAGGAAGCGGTCGATGAGTACGGGGTGCTCGGGTGCAACGCGGGCTGCCTTCTCGAAGTAGCCGCGCAGCGACGCGTCGTCGTACACGATTTCCATGGCCCGCCCCCCGAGCACGTACGAGGGCCGGACCAGCACCGGGTACCCGATGCGCCGGGCGACCTGCACCGCGTTCTCCACGGAGCGGGCCGTGCCGTTCGCCGGCTGGGTGACGCCCAGGCGCCGGGCCAGCGCCTCGAACCGTTCGCGGTCCTCGGCCACGTCGATGGAGTCGGGCGGCGTGCCGAGGATGGGCACCCCGGCCGCCTCCAGCGGCTTGGTGAGTCGCAGCGGCGTCTGGCCGCCGAGCTGGACCACGACCCCCTTCGGCCGCTCCCAGCGCACGATCTCGATCACGTCCTCGAAGGTGAGCGGCTCGAAGTACAGCTTGTCCGAGATGTCGAAGTCGGTGGACACGGTCTCGGGATTGGAGTTGATCATGATCGTCCGGTACCCCAGCTCGCGGAACGCGAGCCCGGCCCGGACGCAGCAGTAGTCGAACTCCACGCCCTGACCGATGCGGTTCGGGCCGCTCCCGAGAATGACGATGCCGCGCTCGCCGAACGGCTCGGACTCGGTCTCGGCATCGTACGTGCTGTAGAGATAGGGGGTAGAGGACGGGAACTCGCCGGCGCACGTGTCCACCGTCTTGTAGACCGGGTGGATGTCCAAGTCCCAGCGCCGCTGGCGCATCGCCTGCTCGGAGCTGCCGCGCAGCTCCGCGAGCTGGTGGTCCGAGAACCCCAGACGCTTCATGCGACGCAGCTGCGCGGCACCCACCGCCGCCACGCCCGCGAACCAGCGCTCCGCCGCGACCAGCTCCTCCAGCTGATACAGGAACCAGGGGTCGATGCCCGTCGCTTCGGCGATCGCTTCCACGGGTAGCCCGGCGAGCAGCGCCCGTTTGATCTGAAACACCCGCTCGGGCGTCGGCGTGCGGAGCGCGACGCGCAGGTCCTCGGGGCTGTCGCTCGTGAGGCGATCGTCGGCGAGCGTGGACCCCAGCGTCCACCCGGAGCGGCCGGCCTCGAGCGCGCGCAGGCCCTTCTGGAAGGCTTCCTTGAACGTCCGGCCGATCGCCATGGCCTCGCCCACCGATTTCATCTGCGTGGTGAGACGGAAGTCGGCGGTCGGGAACTTCTCAAAGGCGAAGCGCGGCACCTTCACGACCACGTAGTCGAGCACCGGCTCGAACGACGCCGGCGTCGTCCGCGTGATGTCGTTGGGGAGCTCGTCGAGCGTATAGCCCACGGCGAGCTTCGCGCCGATCCGGGCGATCGGGAATCCCGTCGCCTTGGACGCGAGCGCCGAGCTGCGCGACACGCGCGGGTTCATCTCGATCACGAGCATCGCGCCGTCGGCGGGGTTCACCGCGAACTGGATGTTGCACCCCCCTGCCTCGACCCCGATCTCGCGGATAATCGCGATCGCCGCGTCCCGCATCCGCTGGTATTCGCGGTCGGTGAGGGTCATCGCCGGCGCCACGGTGATCGAGTCCCCGGTGTGGACGCCCATCGGGTCCACGTTCTCGATCGAGCAGACGATCACGACGTTGTCGCGGTGATCACGCATCACTTCGAGCTCGAATTCCTTCCAGCCGAGCACGCTGCGCTCGATGAGCGTGGTGTGCACCGGCGACAGCTCCAGGGCGCGCTCGACCAGCTCCTCGAACTCCGCGCGATTGTAGGCGACGCCCCCCCCGGTGCCGCCGAGCGTGAAGGACGGGCGCAGGATCGCCGGGTATCCCGTCTCGGCCACGATGGCGAGGGCGTCCGCCACGGAGGCGGCCACGTGTCCCAGGGGCGTGGCGAGGCCGATGCGGCCCATCGCGGCCGCGAACTCGGCGCGATCCTCGGCCATCTGAATGGCGCGCGCATTCGCCCCGATGAGCTCGACGCCGTGGCGCGCGAGTGTCCCGTCGCGTGCCAGCGCCATCGCCACGTTCAGCGCCGTCTGGCCGCCCATCGTGGGCAGCAGGGCGTCGGGCCGCTCGCGCTCGATCACGCGGCGCACCCACTCGGGCGTCACCGGCTCGATGTAGGTGCGGTCGGCGAGCTCGGGATCGGTCATGATCGTGGCCGGGTTCGAGTTCACCAGCACGACCGCGTAGCCCTCCTCTTTCAGGGCCTTCACCGCCTGGGTGCCCGAATAATCGAACTCGGCGGCCTGCCCGATCACGATCGGGCCCGACCCGAGCAGCAGGATGCGGCGGAGATCAGTTCGCTTGGGCATCGAGGACGTCCCGCAGCATGTCGTCGAGCGAATAGCGCGGCGCCCAGCCGGTCGCCGCGCGGAGTTTGGACGCGTCTCCGACGAGGTACGGCCGAGCATCGCGGCGGATTTGCGAGGCGTCCACCTCCCGCACCGGCCGGATCCCGAGCAGGTGCTCGAGACGCGCGTGAATCCCCTCGAGCGTCACCGGCTGGCCCGAGGCGATGTTGTAGGTCTCGCCCGCCACGCCGCGCGTCAGCAGCCTCACGTACGCGTCGACCACGTCATCCACGTGCAGGAAGTCCCGCACCGCGCTCAAGTCCCCCACGTTGACAGCCGGCGCATTGCTCCGCCTGGCATGGCACAGGATCCGGGCCCGCGCCGGAATCCAGAAGCGCGGATCCTGCCCCGCGCCCGTATGCGGGAACGCGCGCGTCACGATCACGCGCAGCCCCGCGGCGCGCCACATCTGCCACGCTGCGAGCTCGACGCCGAGCTTGCTCGCCGCGTACCCCGTCACAGGCGCGACCGGATCACTCTCCACATGCGGCCGGTCGGTGCGCGGGACATACACCTCGCCGCTGGACACCACAAGGAGCAGCGGCGCTGGCCGGCGGGCCTTCGCGACATCGGCCAACTGCCAGGCGACCCGAGCCGTCCCTTCGGCATTCACGCGCCACGCGCGTCCCGGGTCCTCGTTGGCCTCGGATGCGAGCGCCACGCCCGCGAGGTGCACCACCGCGTCGCACGGCGGGGCGACGCACGCGCGGACCGACGCGTCGTCTGTGACGTCCAGCGAGACCCACGTGACGCCCGGCGGCCGTGCGGCGGCCCGCGCGGCGGTCGCGTCGTCCGGCCCCCGGGCTCCGACCACGTCGTGGCCGTCGGCGCACAACCGGGCCACCAGCCGAGCCCCGACGAACCCGTTGGCGCCGGTGACGAGCACCTTCACGCTACACGGTCCAGGTCGGCGTCCACCATCAGTGTGACGAGGGCCCGAAAATCGACGCGGGGCGCCCAGCCGAGCTCGCGCTTCGCCTTCGCCGGGTCCGCCTGGAGCGTGTCGACCTCCGCGGGGCGCACGAAGCGCGGATCCACCTTCACGAACTTCTTCCAGTCGAGCCCGACGTGCGCGAACGCCACTTCACACAGCTCGCGCACCGTGTGCGTTTCGCCCGTCCCGACGACGTAGTCCGTCGGCTGGGGCCGCTGCAGCATGCGCCACATCGCGTCCACGTAGTCGCCGGCGAAACCCCAGTCACGGCGCGCGTCGAGGTTGCCGAGCGACAGCTCCCGCTCCTTGCCCTTCACGATCCGAGCGACGCCGTGGCTCACCTTGCGGGTGACGAACTCGAGGCCGCGCCGCGGCGACTCATGGTTGAACAGGATGCCGCTCACGGCGTACAGCCCATACGACTCGCGGTAATTCACGGTGATCCAGTGGCCGTACACCTTGGCGACGCCGTAGGGGGAGCGCGGGTAGAACGGCGTCGTCTCGCGCTGCGGCGTCTCCTGTGCCTTGCCGAACATCTCGGACGAGCTTGCCTGGTACACGCGTGCCTCGGGGCGCACGAGCCGCACCGCCTCGAGTAGCCGGGTTACACCGAGCGCCGTGAACTCGCCGGTGAGCACGGGTTGGCCCCACGACGTGGGCACGAAGCTCTGCGCCGCGAGGTTGTAGACCTCGTGGGGCGCGGCATCCTTCACCACCGCGGTGAGGGAATGCTGGTCCAGCAGGTCGGCGGGGACGATGTGCACCCGGTCGAGCAGGTGGCCGATGCGCTCGTAGGAGTCGTGCGACGTGCGACGCACGACTCCGACGACCTCGTAACCCTTGGCGAGCAGCAATTCGGCGAGATACGAGCCGTCCTGGCCGGTGATGCCGGTGATCAGCGCCGTTCTGCGGGGTTGCCCGGCCGCGCCGGCCGCTCTAGCTTTGGGTGCCCCGGCCTGACGGGTGGGGCTACGATGTTTGGTGCTCATCTCTTCCGTGAGACCGGTCCATGGCGCGAGTGTGTGAGATCTGTGGCAAGGGCCCTATCACGGGGCACAACGTGAGCCACGCGAACAACAAGACGAACCGGCGCTGGTACCCCAACCTGCAGCGCGTCCGCGCGGTCGTGAACGGGACGACGCGCCGGCTGCGGGTCTGCACCCGCTGCCTGAAGTCGAATCGCGTCACGAAAGCGGCCTAACGAAAAGGGGGACCCAGGGTCCCCCTCGCGCGCGAGCCGTTTCCCGCGGCGGCCCTCACGCACCCAGCAATTCGATCCGAGCCACCTCGGCGCCGTCGCCCACGCGATGGCCCAGCTTGATGATCCGCGTATAGCCGCCGGGACGGGCGGCGAAGCGGGGGCCCAGCTCTTTGAAGAGACGGTGGGTCACTTCCCGATCCTTGATGCGCCGCTCGACCTGCCGCCGGGCGTGCAGATCGCCGCGCCGCGCCAGCGTGATGAGGCGCTCGGCGTACGGCCGCAGCTCCTTCGCCTTCGCCTCCGTCGTGACGATCCGCTCGTGACGGAACAGGCTGGTCGCGAGATTGGCGAGCAGCGCCTTCTTATGGCTCGCCGTGCGCGACAGCTGCCGCCCCTTGGCGCGGTGCCGCATTACTCGCCCTCGCCCTCGGTGACCTGCGCCTGCGGCGGCGCACCAGGGTCGAGAACGCGCAGCTCCCCTTCCACGTCCTCGACCCGCATCCCGAAGTTCAGGGCTTCGCGCCGCAACAGTTCGGCGATCTCCCCGAGCGCCTTTTCGCCGACGTTCTTCACCTTGAGCAGGTCCTCCTCGCGGTACTGCACGAGGTCCCCGAGCGTGCGGATGTTCGAGTTCTTGAGGGAGTTGACCGACCGCACCGAGAGGCCGACGTCGTCGATGCTGCGGCCCAGCACTTCGCGCAGCCGGCCCGTTGCGGCGCCGCCGTTGCCGGCGGGCTGCGCCGCCACCATCGGCACCTTCCCGAAGTCGACGAAGAAACGGAAGTGCTCCTGCGCCAGGGCGGCGGCGTACGCCACCGCATCTTCCGGCGTGATCGTTCCGTTCGTCTCGACGGTGAGCGTGAGCCGATCGTAGTCGGTACGTTGCCCCACGCGCGTCTCCGCGACCGTGAAGTTGGCGCGCCGCACCGGGTTGTAGATCGAGTCGATGCGGACGACGTCGACGGGCATGGTGCGGTCGAGCGGATGCTGCTCGGCCTCCACGTAGCCGCGGCCCTTGTTGACGTACAGCTCGCCACCAATGTCCCGATCGTCCTGCAGCGTGAACAGCAGCTGGTCGGGGTTCACGATGGTGACCGCGCTGTGCGCCTCGATGTCGCGGGCGTACACCGGCCCCGACTTCGCGTGCTTGATGTGGAGCACCGCTTCGTCGACGTCGGGAGCGACCACCAAGGTCAGCTGCTTCAGCCGCTGGATGATCTGGTGCACGTCTTCGACGACGCCCGGGATGGTCTGGTGCTCGTGCACCACGCCATCCAGGCGGAACGCCCACACCGCAGCGCCGCGCAGCGACGAGAGCAGCATCCGCCGCAACGAGTTGCCGAGGGTGTAGCCGTAGCCCCGCTCGAGCGGCTGCAAGCGGAACTCGGCTGTGTTCTGGTTGTCTTCCCGCTTGGTCATCTCGACCAAATGCGGCCGGACCAGGCCGGTCAAATCGAGGGTCGTCATCACTTGGAATAGAGCTCGACGATTAACTGTTCTTGCGCGGCGATCGGGATGGCGTCGCGGCTGGGCCGCTCCGTCATCTTGCCGACCGCCTTGTCGGTATCGACGTGAATCCACGACACGGGCTGCGAGCGGCCGAATTGCTCGAGTGCGAGCTTCACCTGTACCAGCTCGCGGCTCGCATCGGCAACCTGCACCTCATCTCCCGGGCGCACCCGGTACGAGGGAATGTCCACGGTGCGGCCGTTCACCTTGATGTGACGGTGCCGCACCAGCTGGCGCGCCTGCCGGCGCGAGACGGCGAAGCCCATCCGGTACACCAGGTTGTCGAGCCGGCTCTCGAGCGCCACCAGCAACGCTTCGCCCGTCACGCCCGGCTCCTTCAACACGCGATCGAAGATGTTGCGAAACTGGCGCTCGGACAGCCCGTAGATCCGCTTGACCTTCTGCTTTTCGCGCAGCTGCCGCGCGTACTCCGAGGCCTTGCGCCGGCGGCCGGAGGACTGGCCGTGCTGGCCGGGAGCGTAGGCACGCCGCTCCACGGCGCATTTCTCCGTGAGGCAGCGCGTGCCCTTGAGAAACAGCTTCGTCCCCTCGCGGCGGCACAGCTTGCAGGCCGGTCCCGTGTAGCGCGCCATCGGTCAGACCCGTCGCTTCTTGGGCGGCCGGCAGCCGTTGTGCGGGATCGGCGTCACGTCGCGGATCGACCGGATCTGCAAGCCCGCGGTGGCGAGCGCCTGGATCGCCGACTCGCGCCCCGAGCCCGGCCCCTGGACGCGGACGTGCACGCGCCGCACGCCGAGGTTCATCGCTTCGCGCGCCGCCTGCTCCGCGGCCACAGTGGCCGCGAACGGCGTGGACTTCTTGGAGCCCTGGAACCCGGCCTTGCCCGAGGAGCCCCACGTGATGGCGTTGCCCTGCATGTCGGTGATGGTGATGAGCGTATTGTTGAAGGTCGCCGTGATATGGGCAATGCCCTCGGCCTCGACGACTTTCTTGGCGCGCTTCGCGCTCGCCGCTGCTGGCTTCGCTTGTGCCATTTACTTTTTCAGCACGGGCTTCTTCTTGCCCGCGATCGCGCGCCGCGGCCCCTTCTTGGTGCGCGCATTGGTGTGCGTGCGCTGCCCGCGCACCGGCAGGCCCTTGCGGTGCCGCGTCCCGCGGTACGTCCCGATGTCCATCAGCCGCTTGATGTTCATCGCGACTTCGGTACGAAGCGCGCCCTCGACCTTGTAATCCCGCTCGATCACCTGCCGCAACCGCGCCACTTCCGCGTCGCGCAGATCACGCACGCGCGCGTCAGGACTGACGCCGGTCTCCGCGAGAATCTTCTTCGCGTTGGAGGGACCGATCCCAAAGATGTACGGAAGAGCGTACTGGATTTTCTTGTCGCGCGGCAGATCGACGCCCGCTATGCGTGCCATTCCCTACCCCTGCCGCTGCTTGTGCTTGGGGCTGCGCTTGCAGATGACGCGGATGACGCCCCGCCGCTTGATCACCTTGCAGTGCTCACAGATCGGTCTGACGCTGGTGCGAACCTTCAACGCGGTCGTCTCCGGGAAAAAATTCCAATTAAGTCTCGAACTATAGACGGGGTCGTAAGTTCGCGCAAGGGGCGTGATTACCGCACCGCGTCCGCGAGCGACCCCTGAGCGACCCGCAACGCCACGCACCCGAGCCACCACATCAGAGAGTCTCCATCAGGCGCTGGTACACCCCTGCGGGGTCCTTCGCCAGGGTGATGGGCCTGCCCACGACCAGGTGGGTCGCCCCGCAGCGCACGGCGTCGCGCGGCGTGACGGTCCGGGCCTGGTCGCCGGGCGCGTCCTCCGGCGCGCGAACGCCGGGCACGACCATCCAGGGATCGGGCCCCAGCGCCGCGCGCAGCAGCGCCAGCTCGCGGCCCGACGCGACCACGCCGCGCAGCCCCGCCTGCATCGCGACCCGGGCGAGACGCTCCGCCTCGAAGCCCACGTCCGGCACGCCCCGGCCGACGATCTGCTCGAAGGCGTCCGCATCGTGGGACGTGAGGACGGTGACACCGACGAGCGCGAGGTCGCCGGCCGCGGCCGTCGCGGCCGCGAGCATCGCCCGCCCACCGAGGCAATGGACCGTGGCCATCGCGGCGCCCAGCTCGCGAGCGGCCGCCACCGCGCCGGCGACCACGCTCGGGATATCGTGCCACTTCAGATCGAGGAAGACCCGCACGCCGCGCGCCTGGAATTCCCGAACCAGCGCCGGGCCCTCGCGGACGTACAGCATCGAACCGAGCTTCGCCCACTTGAGGGCCGGGAGACGCGCCGCTACGGCCAGCGCCTCGCGGCCCGTCGGCACGTCGAACGCAACGACGAGCTCAGCCACGTGCGAGCTCCCGCGCGACGCGCGCCGGGATACGCGGGTCAGCGAGCGCCGCCGTGCCGATCGCGATGAGCGATGCGCCTGCGGCGAGATACTCGCGCGCGTCAGCGGCGCTGCGGATGCCGCCCACGCCGATCACCGGCATCCCGAGTTGCTCGGCGACCTTGAGCGTCGCCAGCACCCCGATCGGCAGCAACGCGGGCCCGCTCACGCCACCCGATCCGTTGGCCAGCCGGTGATCGAGCCGCCCGGGAATGGTGTTCACGAGCGTCACGGCATCGGCCCCTTCATCCCGCGCGACGCGCGCCATCGCGACGATATCGGGCAGCACGGGCGACAGCTTGACCGACATAGGCTTGGTTCCGGCCGCCCGGCAGCGGCGCACCAGCTCCCGCAGCCCGTCGGGGGTAGCCCCGAACTCGAGGCCCCCCGCGCTCGTGTTGGGGCAGGACGCATTGATCTCGAACGCCGCGATCACCGGCTGATCGGCGAGCCCTGCGATCACCTCGACATAATCCGCGACCGTGGCGCCCGCCACGTTCACGAGCACCCGCGCGCGCTTGAGCCGTGCCGCGAGCCATGGCAGCTCGTGCTCGCGCGCGGCGACGAGCCCCGGATTCGCGAGCCCGACCGCGTTCAACATACCGCCGGCGAACTCCGCCACCCGGGGGGCGGGATGGCCGCGCCGCGGCTCCGGCGTCACCGCCTTGGTGACGATGCCCCCCAGGGCGTCCAGGTCGACGACGCCATCCACCTCACGGCCGAAACCGGCGGTGCCGGCGGCGAGCAGGACGGGATTGGGGAACTCCACGCCGAAGAGTCGAACCGTCGTCACAGCGAGTCCCGCGGGGGCGAACCGGGCTGGCCCGCGGGGCGCGGCCGGCGCGGCGGCTCGTCGTCGCCCTGTCCCGGGCGGGGCCGCGCCCCGGCCCGGGGCGGCGCGGGCGAGCCGGCCTGGGACATCCGCGACGGCGCCGGGTCGAGGGTGGGGCCGCGCGGCCCGGGCACGGGCGGCGCTACGCGGGCGACGGGCGGGAGCTCCCGGAGTGCCTCGCCTTCCACACCGAGCGACTGGGCCAGAAAATCCTCCGCCGCCGCGAACGCGGGGCTGTCGCCGCCGCGCAGCGCGAGCGTGTAAGGGGACGCCGGGTAGCGCGAGTCGAGCGCCGCGACGAGCGAATCGCGCGCGTCCGGGAGCAATGCGAGCGCCGCCACGAGCGCCTTCGCCGCGAACGGCGACGCCGGATGCGCCCGCGCAAAATCGACGAACAACCGCCCGGCGAGGTGCGGTGCGCCCAGGGAATCCCGTACCAGCTCGGCGGTGCGGAACTGCCCTCCCTCCTGCACGTCCTCGACATCGAGCACGTGACGGAACAGGGCGTCGAGCGCACGGGCGTCGGCGGTCGCGCCGGATTGGACCAGTGTGCCGAGCCGAGCGCGCACGGCGACGAGGTCCGCCACGCTGTCGGCCTGGGTGGCGAGCATCCGGAGCGCCCGCACGCGAGCCTCAAGCCCCTCGAGCGAGTCCGGCATGAGGGCGACGACCTGCGCGTAGCGGGCGCCCGCCGCCGGAGCGCGGCCGGCAGTGAACAGCCGGTCGCCATCGGCCAACAGCAGGCGACCTCGCGCCCCGGTCGGCAGGCGTCTCCCCTCCTGGGCGAGCAGCTCATCCAGCGTCCGACTCGCGGTGTCCGGCCCGGCCCAATGCGCGACCTCGTCGAGCAGCGGCCCCCAGTCGCCCTCGCGGACGCGGCGGCGCGCCAAGGTGTCGAGCAGCGCCACGGCCTCCGGCGCACGTCCCGCCGCGAGGAGCACGCGCGCGCGCGCCGGCGCGGCCGCGGGCGCCGCCGACCGGGCATACCACTCCGCGGCAGCGCTATAGTCACCCGAGAGCTCCGCGGCGCGACCCGTGAGCAACGCCGCCTGGGAGCGGCGCCCGGCATCGCTTGAGGTCGTCACGTCGGCCACCTGACGCGCGGCCGTGGCCGGAGCGTTTCCCGCAAGCGTGCACTCGGCCAGCGCGAGCGCCGCGCGCTCGCGCAGCGCCTCCGACCGCACCACGCGCGCCGCGGCGCCGAGCGGGATCGCGGCGCGGTCGCAGGCGCCGCTCTTGGCGAGCCCCTCTCCCTGCAGCACGAGTGCAGCTTCGGCCCAGCGACTCCGCGGATGCTGTACGACGACGGACTCGGCCTTCATCGCGGCGCGCGCCCAATAGGATCGCGCGTCGAAGGAGCTGCCCCGCTGCTCCGCCCGGCGCGCTTCCTTCGCGAGCTGCTCGGCGCTCCACATCGCGTTGTAGTAAACGCAACCCGCCGCTCCGGCCCCTGCCACCACCAGGAGCAGGATCGGCACGCGGCTCATGGCCCACCTGCCGGCGCAGCGACGAGCTTGCGCTCGAACTCGAGCAGATAGGCCACGATGCCGTCGGCGATCGCCGACGCGATTTTGTGCTGTCCGAGGCTCGACCCCAGGAACGCCGCGTCGGTGCGATTGGTCGCGAAACCGGTCTCGACGAGAATGGCCGGCCGCCGCGCCGTGGTGAGCACCATGAAGCCCGCCTGCTGCACCCCGCGATCACCCCCCGGGTGGACGGCGACGGCCTTATCCTGAACGAGCTCGGCGAGACGCGCCGATTCCCGCAGGTACTCATTCAGCTGGAGGTCTTTCAGGATGAAGTCGACCGGTCCCCGCGATCCCCCCGTGGGCGTGCTCTCGAAGCGGAGCGCGTCGTTCTCCATCTTGGCGACGCGCTCCTGGTCTTCCGTCTTGGCGTCCGATAAGAAGTACGTCTCGACGCCGCTGGTCCGCTCGACGCTTCTTCCGGCCGGCATGGCGTTGACGTGGATACTGACGAACAGGTCGCACTCCGCCCGACAAGACGCACCGCGGTCGGCGAGGTCGATCAACGTGTCGCTGGTGCGCGTGAGCAGCGCCGCGATGCCGCGGCGGGTGAGCTCGGCCCGCAGCAGCCGCGCGACCGCGAGCGTGATGTCCTTCTCGACCAGCCCGCCGGAGAAGAACCGGCCCGGATTCCCCGGGTCCGCGCCGCCGTGGCCGGGATCAATGACCACCGCGTGGTGGTGGCGCAAACCGGTGAGCGGATTCGGCGCGTTGGCCGGACGACCGACCGGCGGGGGGACGGGGGCGGCGGCGGGTGCCGTGGCCGCGGGGGGAGGCGCGGCGGCAACGGCGCCCGCGACGGGCAGCTCCTCGAGTCGCGTGGCCACGGCATTCCAGTGATAGCGCGCTCCCAGGGCCCGCGGCACGCAGTCGGCGAGCCAATGGAGCGGCAGGAACAGCGTGTCCCGCGCGACGTAGGGCTCTCCCACGAGCCCGTAGACTACGCCGCCGGCGCGCACGAACGGCGCGCCGAGCTGGAACACGAAGATCGCGCCGCCGAGCGCCACAGTGGCGCGCGATCCTTCGAGGGCCGCGCTGAGGCCGAGCGGGCGCGCCAGCAGCGGCGCCGCTACGGCCGAGCTGCCGCGCTCCGTGGCGATCGGGACGATCGTCTCGCCGCGCGGCGTGACAATGACGACCTGCGGCGGCGCGACGATCAGGAGGAGGCAGGCGAGCGGAATCATCCGCGCCGCGTCCGCATGTGACGGGCCAGCTCCCGCTCCTCGGCTCGACGCTTCAGGTCCTCGCGCTTGTCGTGCAGCTTCTTCGCCTTGGCGAGCGCGATCGCCACCTTGGCGATGCCGTCCTTGAAATACAACTCGAGCGGCACGATGGTGAGTCCCTTGCGGCTCGTGCCGCCGATCAGCTTGCGGATCTCGTGTCCGTGGAGCAGCAGTTTGCGGGAGCGGGCGGGAGGCGGGTTGTTGTAGCTGCCCGGCAAGTACGCGGAGATCGTCAAGCCTTCGAGCCACACCTCGCCGTTCCTCACGTGCGCGTAGGCTTCTCCCAGGCTCGCCTTCCCGGCGCGCAGCGACTTGACCTCCGTTCCCGTCAGCACGAGGCCGGCCTCCCACGTCTCAAGGAGATGGTAGTCATGGCGCGCCCGCGGATTCCGGGCGATGGCGAGCTTGTCCACCGGGCATGGGCAAGATAGAAACCGGCGCGAGAGGGGTCAAGCCAAGAGTTGACTTGAGGTTATACCGCGGCTTAGATTCGCCGTCCCCGCCCTTCGCCGAAGTGGTGGAACTGGTAGACGCGCTGGCTTCAGGAGCCAGTGGGCGCAAGCCCGTGGGGGTTCGAGTCCCCCCTTCGGCACTACGAACTAGACGGATAGACGGGTAATCTGCCCGTCTATCCGTCTATCCGTCTATCCGTCTATCCGTTTATCCGTTTATCCGTCTATCCGTCTAGTATCTCGGCAGTGTCGGGTCCACGTTGACGGCCCACGCATCGATCCCGCCGCGCAGGCTGCGCACCTTCGCGAAGCCCGCCGCCTTCAGGATCTCGAGCGCCTTGAGCGAACGCGCGCCGTGGTGGCAGTGGGTCACCACCTCGCGGTGACCGTCCAGCTCGCCCAGGCGGTCCGGCAGCTCGCCTAGCGGAATCAGCACGGACCCGTCGATGTGGGCGATCTCGTACTCGTGCGGCTCGCGCACGTCGATCACGAGGAGGTCGGGGTTCCGGTCCCATTCGGCCTTGAGCTCCGACGCCGTGATTTCCGCGCCGTCGTACGACGGCTCTGCGCCGATGCCGCAGAACGCTTCGTAATCGATCAGCGCGGTCACGCTGGGCCGCGGGCCGCACACCGGACAGTCGGGATCCTTAGCCAGCTTGAGCTCCCGGAACTGCAGCTTCAGAGCGTCGAAGAGCAGGAGGCGGCCGATGAGCGGCTCGCCCGCGCCCACAATCAGCTTGATCGTCTCCATCGCCTGGATCGAGCCGATGATCCCGGGGAGCACGCCCAAGACGCCTCCCTCGGCGCACGATGGCACGAGTCCGGGAGGCGGCGGCTCGGCATAGAGACACCGGTAGCACGGGCCTTGCTTGGCGTAGAACACCGACGCCTGCCCCTCGAATCGGAAGATCGAGCCGTAGACGTTCGGCTTGTCGAGCAGCACGCAGGCGTCGTTCACCAGATAACGCGTCGGGAAGTTGTCGGTGCCGTCCGCTACGATGTCGAAGTCGCGTATGATGTCGAGGGCGTTCTCCGAGGTCAGACGCGTCTCGAACGTCTCGACGCGGACATTTGGGTTGAGATCCCGGATGCGCTCGGTCGCCGACTCGAGCTTCGGCTTTCCCACCGTGCTGGTGCCGTGGATGATCTGGCGCTGCAGGTTCGTCTTGTCCACCACGTCGAAGTCGACCAAACCGAGCGTCCCGACGCCGGCGGCGGCGAGATACAGGGCGGCCGGAGAGCCGAGTCCCCCGGCGCCCACGAGCAGCACGCGCGCGGCCTTGAGCTTGCGCTGCCCCTCGACCCCAACGTCCGGCAGGATCAAGTGCCGCGAGTACCGCAGAATCTCCTCGTGCGACAGCTTGGGCAGGGACACCAGATGCGGCGCCCCTCCTTGCACGGCGGTACCTCCGGCGATGCTCGGGATGATGGACACCGTGTCGCCGGGCCGGACCGGCGTCTGCTGGGCGGCGAGCTGTCGTATGTCCCGATCGTTCACGTACACGTTGACGAAGCTACGCAGCCGACCGTCGTCCGCGAACAGGTGCTTTCGCAGGGCGGTGTGCTCGCCGGAGAGCCGGTCCAGGAGCTCCGCGATGCTCGCGGCCTCGACCTGGACGGCGTCGCGTCCACCGACGTACGGGCGGAGCGGCGTGGGAATCAAGACGGTGACTGCCATACGGCCTTCTGCTCCTCGATGGTAATGGACTCTTCGTCGAACGCCGCGCGGTCGTCCGACAGCGTCCAGCTCGTCATTTCTCCAGCGCGGCCGCGCGCTACGCCCACGATCACGTACGAGAGCCACGGCCACGCGTGCTCCCGGTCGAAGGTCGACGGCGCAGCGGCGTGGTCGGGGTGCGAGTGATACACGCCGATGACCTCGAGCCCGTCGCGGTCGAGCTTCTCCTGGGCGCGGCGGAACGACTCGGGATCGATGAGATAGCGGTTGCGCGCCGCGTCGGTGCGCTGATTCACGAGCGGCACGAGCAGGACGGCCACCTTGCGTCCGTCCTCGACCGTGCCGCCGATGAGCCCGCAGGCTTCGGCGGGATAGTCCGCTTCGCCGTGCTGCCGGATGGCGTTCACCTGACGGCGCTCGAGCACGAGCGTCATGGCGCCTCCCCGGTCAGTCGTCGGTGTTCGCTCAGATAACGGGCCCCCGAGTCGGGAGCGATGACGACGACAAACGCATCGGACGGTCGAACGGGCGGACGGTTGGACAGCGTCCGTTCCGCAGCCACGAGCGCGGCGCCGGTGGACCATCCCGCCAGCAGACCCGCCTGCTTGGCCAATTGCCGCACCGCGTCTTCCGCGTCCTCGGTGGAGACGAACTCGGTTCGATCGGGCAGCTCAGGATCGTAGATCCCGGGCACGATCGTTGTGGCCAGGTGCTTCAGGCCCTCGAGTCCGTGGAACGGTCCGTCCGGCTGTACCGCCACCACCTCGATCTCGGGGTTCAACTCCTTGAGGCGGCGGCCGGTTCCCACCAGCGTTCCCGTGGTCCCGAGCCCCGCGACCAAGTGCGTGATCCGCCCCCGCGTCTGGCGCCACAGCTCTTCCGCGGTCGTGAGATAGTGGGCCCGCGGGTTGGCCGGGTGGTTGTACTGATCGGCATACCAGAACCGGCCGGGTCGCCCAGCCGCGAGCCGACGCGCCTCTCGGATTGCGCCGTCCGAGCCCTCGAGCGGATCGGTCAGAACCACCTCCGCGCCATAGGCATCGAGCAGCGCTTGACGCTCCGCGCTCGCATTCCGCGGGACGCAGACGGTGACGCCAATCCCGGCCGCCGCGCCCAACATGGCGTAGGCGATCGCCGTATTGCCGCTCGACGCGTCGAGCAACCGCTTGCCCGGCAACTCGCCCCGGGCGATTCCGTCCCGCAGGATAAACAGCGCCGCCCGATCTTTCACCGAGCCGCCGGGGTTGAGCCACTCAGCCTTCAAGAACAACGACGGTGAGGGACGGTGGAGGTTGGTGGAGGTTGGGAAGGGAATCAGAGGCGTGTTCCCCACCAGGCCCCACAGCGCGGGCTCGCGCTGAGCGACCTCCCCCGTCCCCCACCGTCCTCCACCAACCTCCACAGCCTTCATGCTTCGCTCCCCTTCGCGATCGGCGCCCCGACGAGGTTGCCCCATTCGGTCCACGAGCCGTCGTAGTTCTTCACCTTCTTGACGCCGAGCAGGTACTTGAGCGCGAACCAGGTGTGACTCGACCGCTCGCCGATGCGGCAGTAGGCGATGATTTCGCTCGGCCCGTCGACCACCTTGGCGCCCTTGTACAACTGCAGCAGCTCATCATGCGGCTTGAAGGTCCCGTCCGGAGCCACGGCCTGACTCCACGGGACGTTCTTCGCGCCGGGAATGTGACCTGCCCGCTGCGCCGTCTCCGTCATGCCGGGCGGTGCGATGATCTCGCCGACGAATTCCGGCTTCGACCGCACGTCCACCAACGCGACCTTCTTGACTTTGAGTGCCTTCTCCACGTCGGGACGCCGGGCGCGGATCGTGGCGTTCACCTTCGTCGGAACCGGATAGCTCGTCGGGCGGATGCTCGGGCGGTCGGTCACCAGCGACCGACCCTCGGATACCCATTTCGCCCGCCCGCCGTTCATCAGCTTGGCGTTCGTGTGACCGTACAGTTGCAGCAGCCAAAACGCGAACGCGGCGAACCAGTTGTTATTGTCGCCGTACAGAATCACGGTCGTCTTCGGTGTCACACCCGCCTGCGAGAGCAGCGCGGCGAACGCCTTCTTGTCCGGGATATCACGCCGGATCGAGTCGTTCAGCTGCGACTGCCAGTTCCAGCCGACCGCGCCCCGGATGTGTCCCGAGTCGTAGGCGGTCGTGTCCACGTCGACTTCGATCAACCGCAGCCCGGCATCGTTCAGGTGCTGCGCCACCCACTCGGTGGAGACCAGGGCTTCGGGGTGAGCGTATCCCACAACGACCTCCAATCGGTTAAACCCGACAGGGGGAGTCGGGTTTCATGTCAAAAAAAACAATTGGGTTGGCGGGACTAGTTCCCGGCCAGGACCCCGGCGATCTGGTACAGCTCGTGCTCGTCGTGCATCAGATCGGCGAGCGAAACGCTGGCGAGCAGGTCGTTGATGCGCTGCTCCAGCATTCGCCACACCGGCCGGATGCTACACGATGCGTCCGGACTACATCGCTGGGGATCGACCGGGTGAAGATCGCAGTTGACTTCGAAGGTGACGTGCTCCGAGGCCTCGATCACGTCTTTTACCGTAATGGACTGGGGATCACGTGCGAGGTGATAGCCGCCCTTGGCGCCCCGCACTGATTCGACCAACCCCGCGCGGCGCAGGCGCAGCAGGATCTGCTCGACGTAATCGTGGGGAAGTCGCTCTTGCTCGGCGAGCTCGCGCGCTGCCACCGGCCCCTGCCCCGCCCGCTTGGCGAGGTTCAGGGAAACCAGCAGGCCATATTCCGCCCAGGTGGTGACGCGCATGGGGGGTAATATAGGGCGGTAGCCCTCCCCAGCCCAACCCCACCCCTCTTACCGCCCGACTTTGGGGCTCAAGCTCAAGCCCACCTGGACCCCGAACACGTTCTCCCCGGAGTGGCGCTTGAGCCACAGCAACCGGGAGTTGACGTTCCACATCACCCGGCCGCTGTAGACGTCACAGCCGATCCCCCCGTGCAGGCCCTGAGCGATGCCACGGTCGTCGCCCGCCGAGTACACACCGGCGAGCAGGACACCGACTTCGCCGTACAGACGACCCCACCGGGGACGGACCGACGCCTCGTACCCCGGGGCGAAGAGAATTGCGTTCGGCTGGCAGCCGGGAGGCGAGCAGTTGCCCGTTACCTTGAGCGGCGCGAAGTCGATCTGCAAGCCCACCGTACCGGCCTGCTTGGTATCGCGGCGGAACCGCACGCCGGCGAACGGCGCCCGGCCCCGCCAGGACCCGGAGACCGGGATGAACACGCTCGCCGCGGGTCCCAGCGTCCCTTCCAGGAACTCACCCTTGTGCCGGCTGCCGAGCGCGACCGAGGCGTTGAGCCGGGCTTCGAGCGACTGGATCTGGCTGCCCGGCACCTGCAAGAAACGCCCTTCGAGCGTCGCCACGGCGCTGCCGCCGAGGTCGAGACGCACGCCGAGCCCGAACGCCAAGGCAATCTGACTCGACGTGGAAACGGTGTCCTGGCACAACAACAGTGGGCACTGCGTCGCCGGCGCGGACTCGGTGACGCGCGCGAGCCCGAGCTCGGTCGTGGCGAAGGGCGCCACGCCGCGGGCTCCGATGGGATAGTAGTACGAGTCCAGCCCGAACAACGTCAGGCGTCGCAGGCTGCCGTCCGTGGAGAGGTTGTTGTACCGAGACACGGTTAAACCGGTCTCTCCCTCGTCCCCGGTGATAAGCGCCGCGGAGCCGCCGAACGATGAGAAACTGTGGGCGTTGCCCGAGAGATCCTCGAGCGTGATGGACGAATATGTCGGGCCGACGCGAAACCGCCGTTGGCCGTAGACGGGCGCCGCGGCGACGAGCGACAGCGCCGCGACGCCCAGGATGGCTTTGTTCATGCAGGAACGTGTATCTACCCTGGGGGGTCGGACGCGGTGACTGAAGTCACGACCCCCCGCGTGACGGCGCTTACTTCACGAGCACTCCCACGATGAGCCCCGCGACGTTCAGGCGGACGAGCCACGACCAGAAGGTCGCCTTGAGCAGCGGTCGAACTTTGTCATACCACACTCCGCTCCCGATGGTCGACAACGCGATGGTAGAGAGCCAGAGGAGCGTCGCGAACTCCATCCCCGCCAGCGGGCCGCCGCCCTGTACCCACAGCCCGCCCTTGAGGCGTTGATATCCGCACGCCAGCAGGAGACCGAAGACGAGCGCCAGCACGGCCGACTTCATCATGGCCGGCAGCATCATCTTCTTTCGTTCCTCGGGCGTAGGAGGCATCGTGCTAAACGTGCGCATTTCCGGACCGGTGAAGACCTTCCCCCACATCACGAAGTCCGCAAAGAACGCGCCGACGCCTGCGATCAGCCCCGCGACGATCCAGTTCATAGCGTGCCCCTCCCGAAAGAGCTACTTCTTGCGCCGCCCCGGTACGCCGATCTCGGTCATGGCGGCGAGATCCAGCACCTCCTCCAAGTCCTTGCCCTTGAGAATGCCCTTTTCCATCACCAGCTGGCGCACGGTCATATTCTTCGCCACCGCTTCCTTGGCGAGCTTGGCCGCCTCCGCGTAGCCGATCTTCGGGGCCAGCGCCGTGACCAGCGCCGGGCTGCGCTCCAGCCAGTGCTCGCACTGCGCCGCGTCGGCCTCGATGCCCTCCACGCACCGTTCCGCGAAGACGCGCGTGGCGTTCGCGAGGATCGCCATCGTGAACAGGAGATTGTGCGCGATCACGGGCATCATGACGTTCAGCTCGAGCTGCCCCGCCTCCGCCGCGGCGGCGATGGTGACGTCGTTCCCGAGCGCCTGATAGCACACCATGTTGACCATCTCGGCGATCGACGGGTTCACCTTCCCCGGCATGATGCTCGAGCCGGGCTGCACCGCCGGCAGGACGATCTCCGCGAGCCCGGTCCGCGGTCCCGACGCCAGCAGTCGCAGGTCGCCGGCAATCTTGCCCAGATCCATCGCGTAGGTCCGCAGGGCTCCCGACAACGCCGCGGCGTCGCCCAGCGACTGCATCAGCTGCACACGGTCACGGCCTTCGCGCAGCTCGAGGCCGGACAGCGCCGCGAGGTGCTGCACCATCAGCCGCGGGTACTCGGGCTCGGCATTCAGACCGGTGCCGACCGCAGTGCCGCCGATCCCGAGGTCGCGCAACGCGTCCGCCGCCTGGGCGACGCGGTCGCGGTGGCGCTCGATGGTGTGCCCGTAGGCCGTGAACTCCTGGCCGAGGCGGATCGGGGTTGCGTCTTGGAGATGGGTGCGCCCGGACTTGAGGATCCGATCGAACGCCTTCCCTTTGGCGAGGAAGGCGCGCCCCAGCCGGCTCAGCGCGTCGAGCAGGGCGGGCAGCTGCGCCAACGCGGCCAGCCGGATGGCGGTGGGGATCACGTCATTCGTCGATTGCGCCATGTTGACGTGATCGTTGGGATGCACCGGTTGGTAGACGCCGCGCTTGCCGCCGAGCAGCTCGTTGGCCCGGTTGGCGAGAACCTCGTTACAGTTCATGTTGTGCGACGTCCCCGCTCCCGCCTGGTAGGGATCCACGACGAACTGATCCCGGTGGGCACCACCCAGCACCTCGTCCGCCGCCCGGACGATGGCGTCGGCAAGCGGCGCGTCGAGACGCTTCGTCTCCCGGTGGGTGAGGGCGGCTGCTTTCTTGATCCAGATGACGGCGTCGACGAATGGCGCGAGCGGGGCGAGGTGCGAGATGGGAAAGTTGCGGCGCGCGCGCTCGGTTTGGATCCCGTACAGCGCGTCTTCGGGAACCGGCAGCTCGCCCAGCGGATCGCGCTCGATGCGGGTCGCGCTCATTGCCTCCGTCCGTTCGGACACCACGCCGTTCGTCGCCAACCAGGAATCGCCCATGGCCACCCAGGATCTCATCCAGCACGTCCCGGCGCGCGCGGCCTTCACGTCGGACAAGATGACGAAGCTCGACTGCTTCCGCTCGGACCGGCTGCTCGTGGGCCTCAATTGCTTCGAGCCGGGGCAGGAGCAGCCGGTCCACGCGCACGACGGGGCCGACAAATTCTATTTCGTTGTCGCGGGAAAGGCGAGGTTCGTGATCGCCGACCGGTCGGTCGAGGCACGAGCCGGAGACCTGCTTCTCGCACCGGCAGGCGTGCCGCACGGAGTCGAGCGGGCGCTCGAGCGCACCATCGTGCTCGTGGCGATCGCTCCGGCGCCAGGCCGCTAGGTCACCGGGTGGGCTCCACCCTCAGACTGTCGTTGAACCGATTGAAGTATTCGGTCATCCCGATGACGAGGGTGATCTCGACGATCTGTCCCTCGTCCCACGCCGACCTGAGCCGCCCGTACAGCTCGTCCGTGACCTCATGGCCGGAGCGGTGCAGCACGTCGGCATACTCGAGCGCCGTGCGCCACCCCGGCTCGAGCCGCTCGATCGGCGCACGCCCCCCGCGGTCTTGGATCGCGTCGACCAGCGCCTCACTCGCTCCCTTCTGCCTTGCCAAGGCAGTGTGCGAGTTGAGTCAGTAGCGGCAGCGGTTCAGGTGAGAGATGCGCACCCACAGCAGCTCTTTCAGGAGCGGCGGTACCGTGCCCTCGTTCATGACGGTGCGGAAGTGCGCGATCAGCGTGCGCAGGTGGTTGGGCCGGAGCGCCACTGTGCGGAACATGTTGGGAATGTTGCCGCGCTCCTGTAGGTAGGTCTCGAAGATCGGCCGCACCTCCGCAGGGGCGTCGTCCGGCGTGAGCGGCTGGATGCGTGGATCGGCCATGCGCGTCATTCCCCCAAGCGTTTCCGCACGCGCCGAGGGTGTCTCGGCGGCATCGAGTCGGTGCCTCGACTCTTTCCCCACCCGATCTTGAACAGCTCGACGGCCGCGCGGTAGCCGAGCTGGCGGACCAGCACGGCCACGCCCAGCGCGGTCAGGAGCAGCGCACTATAGAACCGCCACCACAGCAGCATCCGCACCTGAGCCGCCCCGAAATCGCCGGCAAACCCCTGCATGAACGCCACCTCGAGCCCCCCGCCCCCCGACGGCAGGGGGACGACGAGCGGGGCATGGATCAGCGCCAGCGCGCCGAAGAACATCTGGCTGAACGGCGGCCGACCCGCCATCCCCCAGGCGAGCGCGGGGAGGATGAGGGCGCGCGCCGCCACGCTCACGACCGTGAGCAGGGCCCCGGCGCCGAGCACCCACCGCGGAGCGCGCCGCACGTGCGCCAACGCCACGCGCCATTGCCGCCGAACCCGATGCCGGATCATCCCGGACCGGACCAGGCGCTGCAACAAGTACACGGCCAGCAGCACCACCAACGCGATGATCTCGATCGTCACGAGCTCACCCGCGCGGTGGCGGCGCAGCCAGACGCCGGCCGCCTCGCGCCAGTCGGGCACGTAGTACACGAACAGCGCCGCGAAGGCGGCCAGGAACACCGGCCACTCGCACGCGACCTCGACGCCGATCGCGACGAGCCCGGTCACCGGGCGCAACCCGGCCTCCGTGATCCCGAGGAACCGGGCCGGCTCTCCGCCGAGCCGATTCGGCGTCAGCTGCGACGCGGCTTCGCCGTACAGGTTGAGGCGGAGCGCGTCACTGAACGAGAGGCGTGCCCCCGCCGTCCAGGTGGCGAGCTGGATACGCCAGGCGCGGACCAGACAGTCGAGCGCGAGCAACGCGAGCGCGAGGAGGTGACCCATCCCGCTCAGTCGGAGCAGTCACCCAGCGGATAAACGTAGCCGCAGTTGGGACAGGGGTTCTTGCAGCCCCACGGCTTGGGGCGGACCGCCGCGCCGCAGCGCAGGCACTCCGGCCGCTCAGCCGAGCCGGTAGGCGCCCGTGAGGAAAGGATTGGTACGCCGCTCGTGTCCGAGAGTGGTTTCGGGTCCATGGCCGCTGTACACGATGGTGGAATCGGGGAGCGTAAGCAACTCGCGCTCGATGCTCCGCACCAGCGTGTCGAAATCGCCGCCCGGGAGATCGGTACGCCCGATCGAGCCGGCGAACAACACGTCTCCCGTGAACACCACGCCCTCGCCCACCAGGCACACGCTCCCGGGCGAGTGCCCCGGGGCGTGACGGACCGTGAACCTGAGCTCCCCGACCTGGACCGTGTCCCCGGCGGCCAGCGGCCGGTCGGGGGGCGGCGGCGGGTCGACCGCCACTCCGAACGCGAGCCCTTGTTGCACGGCGTGATCGTACAGCTCGCGGTCCGCCGGATGCAGGTAGACGGGCGCCGCCGTTTCCTGTCGCACGCGCAAGACCCCCATCACGTGATCCAGATGCGCGTGCGTGATCCAGATCGCCGTGGCGCGCGTGCCCGCGGCGGCGATCTCGCGCAGGATCAGGCCCGCTTCCTCGCCCGGATCGATGACGGCGCATTCGGCCGCCGCCTCGTCGATGACGAGGTAACTGTTCTCGACGAACGCGCCGTTGGGGATCTGCACGACTCTCATGAGCCGACCGCGGCCTTTTCCTTTTCGCGCAGCGCGGCGAGATACTTCTCAACGGCGATCGCCGCGGTCGTGGCATCGCCCACCGCCGTCGTAATCTGACGCGTCACCTGGCTGCGCACGTCGCCCGCGGCGAAGAGCCCCGGAAGCGACGTCATCATCTTCTCGTCGGTGATCAGGTACCCCGCGGCATCGTGCTTCACGTGCCCCTCGATCACGCCGGTGTTGGGCTTGAAACCGATGAAGATGAACACGCCGCCGACCCGCAGCCGGGCGTGCTCTCCGGTGATCGTATCTGCGAGCAGCAGGTGGTCGACGCCCTGCCCGGTTCCTTTGATCTCCACCACGTGCTTGTTCCAGATCACCTCGATCTTGGGGTTCGCGAAGGCACGCTGCTGGAGGATCTTCGACGCCCGGAGCTGGTCGCGGCGGTGCACGATGTAGACCTTGCTCGCGTAGCGGGTGAGATAGTCCGCCTCCTCGACGGCGGCGTCACCGCCGCCCACGACCGCCAGCACCTCGCCTTTGAAGAACGCGCCGTCGCACACCGCGCAGTACGAGACGCCCTTCGCCGCGTATTCCTGCTCACCCGGCACCGCGAGCTTCACCGGCGTCCCGCCGGCCGTGAGGATGACCGCCGGGGCGCGGTACAGCACGCCCCGCGAGGTCGCAACGTCAAACCAGCCGTCTTCCGCCTTGCGCACTCGCTCCACGGTGTCGGTGACGATTTCGGCGCCGAATTTCTTGGCATGCTCGCTCATCTTCTGGGCGAGGTCCCATCCCTTGATGCTCTCGAACCCGATATAGTCCTCAATCAAATCGGTGTTGAGCAGCTCGCCCCCCGGAGCGCCACGCTCGATCGTAACCGCCTTCAGCATTCCGCGACCCGCATACATGGCCGCGCACAGCCCAGCGGGGCCGCCGCCGACGATGATCAGGTCGTAGCCGTTAGTGGCGTTCTCGTGCATCGGTCCGGAATTCCAATCGAGGGGGATCGCCCTCCCCCACCAGGGCGCGCGCCAACTGCGCGCGAAACCGGTCAATCTCGAACTCGACGTCCGGCCGCTCCGGCCCGGCCAGCTTCTCGAGCGCCGCCGCGCCGATCGTGTCCACACCATGCCGGTTGCCGCGCTCCTGGTGCAGCAGCGCGGCCGCCGCCTGGATCAGCCCCTGCCAGACGCGCGCTGCCTCCGCGTCGCCGTCTTTAATAATAGAACGCCACACGGTTTCCAGGGCCTCGTGGGCGAGCCAGTACTCGCCGCTGTTGAACAGCGCCTGAGCGCGCGTCAGGATCGCGCGACGCTCTTCCGGAGTCAACGGCGCCATCGGCCGTCAGCCATCAGCAGACACTGACAGCCGACGGCTGATGGCACCTAGCCTCAGCAAGTTCAGCGCGCCGTGACACGAACTCACCGTGCCCACGAGCACCGCGGCCAGCTCGCCGCTCCGCCCCGCCGTCTGGACGATGGCGTCCCCCTCCAGCACGGCCTCGACCGAGAAGGTCCCGACGCCGAAGACGTGGTGCCGACACACGAACAGCGCTGGGCCGAACACCGGCTCGCCCGACGCGCGCAGCCGCGCCGCGAGCTCCCGCACGGCGTCGCCCATCTCCCAGCTGCGCGGTCCCCCGATGGCTGGGCACGTCACCGGCTCGACGCAGTGCGTCGGGCAGATCCAGTCGGCGAACGAGACGTAGCGCGTCCCGTCCGGCGCCGTCCGGTCGTAGGGAGTCCCGAGGGATTCCGGGACGGGGGCCACCTCGATCGTCCGGTCGGGCCAGCGCTCCCGGGCGCGGGCCAGCACCCAGTCGAACATGAGGTGCGGCATGAGCGGCGACGGGACGATGTAGTCCGCGGGCTCGTCGGGGCGCGGCCGCGCCGCGCCGCCCAACATATCGGCGAAGTAGGCGCTCCAGTCACGCGTCACGAAACGACGATCGGGCGCTTCGCCCAGCTCGGCCCGGGCCCGACACGCCGGATCCCGGTCGACCACCACGACGCGCCGATAGTCGGCTCGGCCGCGCTGCTTCGCCTTCGCCAGCTGGCCGGCGTAGAATGTGCCGTAGCAGCCACCGCCGATCACGCTGACGTCGCGCATGACCACCACGCCGGTCAGACCTCTCCCGTCACCGGCAGGATCTCGCCCGTGATCGCGCCCGCCGCGTCGCTCGCGAGAAACAGCACGGCGTTCACGAGCTGGTCGAGCTCGACCCACCGCACTTTGGCGTCTTTCATCTGGGCGAGGTTGTCGGCGGTCTTCATCATGCCCGGCGCGACGGCGTTCACGCGCACCCCCCGGTCCGCGAACTCGCGGGCCAGGGCGCGCGTCAATCCCGCCACCGCCGCCTTGGCGGCGATGTACGACGCCATCAGGCGCTGCGGCTTGAGTACCGCGATCGATGCGAAGTTCACGATCGCGCCGCCGCCGCGCTCGAGCAGCAAGGGGATGGCCTCCTGCGAGACGAGGAACGCGGTCTTCAAGTTGACCGCCAGCTCGCGCTCCAGCTGCTCCGGCCGCAGCTCGAGCGCGGGTCCATAGTTGAGGAGCCCACCGGCGACATTCACGACTACGTCGAGGCCGCCGAACGCCTGTTTCGCCTCCGCCACGGCCCGGCGCGCGGCGTCCGGCGTCGTGAGGTCGCCCGCGACAGCGCGGACGGCCACCCGAGCGGCCGTGAGCTCCCGCGCCCGGTCCGCGATCACGGTGGGGTCGTGGCCCGCGATGACGAGCTGGGCGCCCGCCGCGCCGAAGCCGCGCGCGACCGCCTGCCCGATCTGCCCGACTCGGCCTACCCCGGTGATGAGGGCGACCTTGCCGCCGAAATCGACGGGCACTGCCTCAGCTCTTCCCGTTGCTCGCCACGGCGACGATCTCGTCCACGGGCGGTGCGCCGCGCTGCGCGAAGGCGATGGTCCCGTCGCGGGCCACCACGTAGACGGTGCGCTGGATGCCCTGCCCGTCGTCTTTGAGCGCGTGATACGCCCGAGCGATCGCCCGGTCGGGATCGGAAAGCAGGGGAAAATTGAACCCCAGCTTGGTGGCGTAGTTGAAGTGAGCGTCCACCCCGGCGGGGTTCACGCCGAAGGGCTGGATCCCGGCTCGCTGGAGCTTGGCCATCTCGTCGCGCACGGCGGAGAGTTGGCGGTTTCACCCCGGAGTGTTGTTGCCCGGGTAGAACACGAGCGCGACGTGCTTCGACTTCAGGACGTCGGCAAGCGTGTAGGTCTTGCCGTCGGACGCTTCGGCCTTGAATACCGGCGCCTTGCCGCCGATGGGCAGGAGTTCGGTCATGAGATGTCCTTACGGTTCTCCGAGACGACTTCTCGCGACGCCTTGGCGCGACGCTGTTCGAGCTGTTCCAACCACTCGAGCGGCACGTCGAGGCCGCCGAGCGTCGTGTGCGCGTCCCCGAGCTCGGTATCGCCGTGCCAGTCCGACCCTCCGCTGATGGCGAGCCCGAGACGCTGCGCGATGCGCGTGAGCCGCTGCTCGACGGCCGGCGAGTGGCTCGGGTGCCGCACTTCGAGCCCATCCAGCCCTTGCTCCTGGAACGACCGGATCTGCCCCTCGCTGCCGTGCTCGCCGAGATGGGCGGCGAGCGCGAGCGCGCCCACGCCGTGGACGAGGTCGGTCACCTGGCGCAGCAGCGGCAGCGGCTTCTCGACGTACGCCGGGCGGCCGCGCCCCAGATAGCGCGCGAACGCGTCGTTGATGTCTGCGGCGACGCCGCGGGCGACCAGGGCCCGCGCCACGTGCGGGCGTCCGACCGAGCCGTCTCGGGCCTCGCGCAACACGTCGGCGAGCGCGATCTCCACGCCGAGCCGCTGCAGCCGGGCGACCATCTGCTCGGCGCGGCGGTGCCGGGCGGCCCGCGTCCCGACCAGAAAGTCCTCCAACCGCGGCTCGCCAGCAGGCAGGAAATAACCAAGGACGTGCAGCTCGCCCCACGGCGCCTTGACACTGAACTCGCACCCCGGAACGACCCGGATCGCCAGCGTCTCCCCCGCGCGCATGGCCTCCGCTACGCCGTCGGTGGTATCGTGGTCGGTCAGCGCGATCGCGGCGAGGCCCGCCGCCTTGGCCCGTCGCATCACTTCGGCGGGGGCGAACTCCCCGTCGGATGCCGTGGAATGACAGTGGAGATCAACGCGCGCCGTAGGCGCTCTCCGGAGCCGTCCAGGACGGTTGTGACTGACGCAACAGGTCGATCAGCTGACGGTCCGACAGCTCGGCGAGCGAGGCGTCGGTGCTGCGGCTCCCCACGGGGGCGTAGCGGGTGAAGCGGCGCCGACGCTCGGGGCCCGTCCCCTGCTGAAACACCAGCCCGAACTCGTCTTTGCCGTAGACGGTCACCCGCCCGGAGGGCGACACCTCCCACACCTCGCCGTCGACGGTGATCCTGCGCCGCGCCACTTACGCCTCGGCCCCCGCGGCGAGCGAGACCTCGGTCCAGAGCTCCCAAGCGTCCGGCGCGTAGGTGCCGAGGCTCTGCAGGCGCCTTTCGAGCGTGATCTCCTCGGGAAGGCGCGACGCCTGCGCCCGGTGGGACATCTCGGTCGGGCTTTCGGAGAACTCCGTGAACAGCTGCGGGTCCTTGGCATTGCGGAACACCCAGATGCGCTGCCCGCGCGCTTCCGCGAACTGGCACAGGTCCCGCAGCGTCGCCAGATAGTCGGGCTCGTTGGCCGGGGGGACCCGCACCCGGGCGGCGGTAAGCACCTTGGCCATGGCTAGATCGCTCCCTCGGGGAAGTCTTCGAGCACCCGCTTCACATCGGCGAGGAAGCGGTCGGCGTCGGCGCCGTCCACGACACGGTGATCATAGGACATCGATACCATCCCCAGCGTGCGGATGGCGAGCGTGTCGGTGCCGTCGGGCAGGGTCACGACCTTGGGGCGCTTCTCGATCGTACCCACGCCGAGGATCGCCACCTGGGGCTGGTTGATGATCGGCGCGCCCGCATACGATCCGAACACGCCGGGGTTCGTGATGGTGAACGTGCCGCGCTGGATCTCGTCGGGCAGGAGCTTCTTGGTGCGGGCGCGCTCACCCAGATCGTTGATCGCGCGCGCGATACCGACGAGAGACAGCTCGTCGACGTGCTTCACGACGGGCACGATCAGGCCCCACTCGAGCGCCACGGCGATCCCGATGTTCACGTCGCCGCGATAGATGATGTTGTCCCCCGACACCGCGGCGTTCACGACGGGGTGGCGGCGCAGGTTCTCGGCACACGCCTTGGCGATGAAGGCGAGATACGTGAGGTTCACGCCGCGCTCGGCGTACGCCGCCTTGTGCTTTCGGCGGAGCTCGGCGACGCGGCTGTAGTCCACCTCGAAGAAGCTCGTCACGTGCGCCGAGGTACGGCGCGACATGATCATGTGATCGGCCGTGATCTTGCGGATCTTCGAGAACGGCTCGACGCGATCGCCGGGCCAGGGCTCGACGCTCGGGTGCTGGATTACGGCGGGACCCGGGACCCGGGACCCGGACACCGTGGGCTCCGGGGCTCGCTCAATGACCCGAAGGATGTCCTGCTTCGTCACTCGACCGGCGAACCCGGTCCCGGGAATCGTCGAGATGTCCACCGCGTGTTCCGCCGCGATCTTGCGGACCAGCGGCGTGGAGCGGCGACGCAACCGATCTTCGGCGGTCTCGGTTCCGTCACCCTTGGGAGCAGCGACGGGGGGCGACGGCGCAGGACGGGGAATGACGGGGGAGGACGCCGGCGGTGGGGGAGCGGCCTTCGCCGGCGCCGGAGCAGCTGCGACCGGCTGTAGGGTCGCGCTCTTGTCCGTCTCGATCACCGCCACGAGGGTCTGCACCGGCACCGTCTGGCCTTCCTGCACCTTGATCTCCGCCAGCACCCCGGCCGTGGGGGACGGAATCTCCGCGTCCACTTTGTCGGTCGAGATCTCGAACAACGGCTCGTCCCGCTTCACCGGATCCCCAAGCTTCTTGAGCCACTTGCTCACGGTCCCTTCGGCGATGGATTCGCCCATCTGGGGCATGAGCACGTCAACGCGAGCCATGAGCGCTCCTCAGTACGCCGCAAGCCATCGTGCGGCCTTAACGATGTCTTCGGTCTGCGGCAGCACAAAGTCTTCCAAGGTCGGCGCGTACGGCAACGGCACGTCGTGCGCCGTCACCCGCCTGATCGGCGCGTCGAGCCACTCGAACGCTTGCTCGTTGATGCGCGCCGCGATCTCCCCGGCGACGCCCCCGGTGCGGGTGTCTTCGTGCACGAGGAGCACTTTGTTGGTCTTCTTCACGGTCCGCATGATCGCGGCGTCGTCCATCGGCAGGAGCGTCCGCAGATCCAGTACCTCCGCCGCCACGCCGTCTTCCTTCTCGAGCCGGTCGGCGGCCTCGAGCGACTTCCACACCGTCGCACCGTAGGTCACGATCGAGAGGTCTTTCCCCTCGCGTGCGAGTCGCGCCTCGCCGATCGGAGTCACGATCTCCTCACCCTCGGGGAGCTGCTCCTTGATGCGGCGATACAGCCACTTGTGCTCGAGGTAGAGAACCGGGTCGTCGTCGCGGATCGAGGCCTTGATGAGCCCCTTTGCGTCGCGGGCGGTGGCGGGGTAAACGATCTTCAGGCCCGGCGTGTGAAAGAACGCGGCCTCCGGGTTCTGCGAGTGAAACGGCCCGCCGCGCACATAGCCGCCGCACGGGCCCCGCACGACGATGGGGGTGGCGAGGCCCGCGCGGTAGCGCGCCGTCGCGACATAATTCGTGAGCATGTCGTAGGCGCACGACACAAAGTCGATGAACTGCATCTCTGCCACCGGCCGCATGCCCATGTGCGCCGCGCCGGCCGCCGCTCCGACGATCGCGGCTTCGGAGATCGGCGTGTCGATCACGCGCTGGGCGCCGAACCGCTGCGAGAAGCCTTCCGTGACCTTGAACGCGCCGCCGTACAGGCCCACGTCCTCCCCCAGAATGAAGACGCGGTCGTCGCGCTCCATCTCCTCCCACAGCCCCTGGCGCAGCGCCTCGAGATAGGTGACTTCGGGCATCAGAGACTCCGAAACCAGAGTCGTTCCGCGGCCCGCGGATTCGCGTACACGCCGGGAAGCGCCGTCTCGCCCTGAGGCAGTGGCTCGTCGACGCAGGCGTCGGTGGCCTCGTCGATCTCCGCCCGCACGCGCTCGTCGACGCCGGACAGGTCCCGCTCTTCCGCCCAGTCGTGCTGGAGCAGCTGTTTCACGTAGCGGTCGATCGGGTCGTTTTGCTTCGCCCACCAGTCGAGCTCGTCGGGCGGCACGTAGTGCTGGTCGTCGTGCTCGGCGTGGCCCTTGCGGCGGTACGTCTTCACTTCGAGGAACTGCACGCCCGCGCCGCCCCGAGCGCGCTCCACGGCGAGCTTCGTCGCCTGGTACACGGCGAGCACGTCGTTGCCGTCCACGGTGGCCGCCGCGATGCCGTATCCTTTCGCCTTGTCGGCCAAGTCCTTGACCGCGAACTGCTGCTCGGGCGGCGTGGAGTACGCCCAGCGATTGTACTCGGCGATCACCACCAGGGGACACCGCTGCACCGCCGCGAAGTTCAGCCCCTCGTGGAACGTTCCGGTGGAGGTGGCGCCGTCCCCGATGTAGACGAGCCCCACCCGCGGCTCCCCGCGCAGCTTGAAGGTCAGGGTAATCCCGGCCATGACCGGAATCATGTCGCCCAGGTGCGAAATCTGGCCGAGGTAGCCCAGCTCCAGGTTGTTGAAGTGGACGTTCAGCTCGCGGCCCCGCGTGGGCCCATCGGCCTTGGCCATGTACTGACGCAATATCTCGACGGGCCGAGCTCCCATGACGAGCATCGAGCCCAGGTTGCGAATCAGGGGCGAGAGGATGTCGCGGTTCTTGCCCCGCTCCAGCGCGTAGGCCGACGCCACCGATTCCCCCTCCTGGCCAAGCGAGCGGAACAGTCCCCCGATGACCTTGCTTTGCCGGTACAGCGCCGTGAGCCGCTCCTCCAGCGTGCGCGTCACCCGCAGATAGCGGTAGATTTCGAGCAGCTGCTCGCGGGTGAGCCGTGCCGGAAGCGGCGGGGATTGGGTGGTGGGACCAGTGCGGGACACCATTGTAAATTGTAGTGGGCGTGAAACTTGGCTGATCGAGCCGGGAGAATCAAGTTATGGCGACGTTGAAGCTGCGCGTGAGCGGCATGAGCTGCGGGCACTGCCAGGCGAAGGTTGCAGCGGCGCTGCAGACGACCGCAGGGGTCTATACGGCGATCGTCGACCTGCGGGCCGGTGAGGCCGAGATCGACTTCAACGACGACACTGTGACGACCCAGCAACTGGTCGCGGCGGTCGAGCGGGCGGGGTACGGAGCGAAGCTCGCCGGCTAGTACGCGCCGCGCAGTTCGTGACTGGGCTCGACCTGGCGGTGTAGCTCGGCCAGAAAGCGCCGCGCCAACCGGTCGATCTCCGACTCGCCCACCTGATCGGTGCCCACCTCGATGAACGTGTAGTGCCCACCCTCCGCCCGCGCGGCGATCGTGATCTTGCCGAGGGGGCCCGCGAACGCCCGCCGCCGGGGCGACTCCTCGGCCGGCGCCATCCGGCTCCCGAAGAACGCTTTGGCCGCGTCGAGCGCCGCGTCGGGCGAGAGCGCGGTGCGATGGAAGTATTTCATCGCCAGCTCACGTCGCCCACGCCGGCCGGAAGCGCCGCAAGGTGAGGCTGTTCAAGACCACGGACAAGCTCGACCACGCCATCGCGGCGCTCGCGAGCACGGGTGAGAGCAGCCAGCCGGTGAAGGGGTACAGCACGCCGGCGGCGACCGGGATGAGCACGACGTTGTACGCAAACGCCCACATCAGATTCCAGCGGATGGTGCGCAGCGTGCGCTTGGAGAGCTGGATCGCGGTCACCACCCCGCGCAGGTCACCGCGGATGAGGGTCACGTCGGACGCCTCCATGGCGATGTCGGTCCCCGTCCCGATCGCGATCCCGACATCCGCTTGAGCCAGCGCCGGCGCGTCGTTGATTCCGTCGCCCACCATCACGACGTGGCCGCCGCGCTGCTGCAGCTTCTTCACGAGCTCGGCCTTTTGGGACGGCAGCACTTCGGGAATTACGTCATCGATGGCCACCTCTTTCGCGACCGCCTCGGCGCCTTTGCGGGAGTCGCCGGACACCATGGTCACCGCGAGCCCCAGTTTCTTCAGATGCAGGATCGCGTCCTTCGCCGTGGGCTTGATCGGATCGGAGATCGCGATGACGGCGTAGACCGTGTTGTTCACCACCACGATGACCGGCGTGCGGCCCTGGGCGGCCAGCCGGTCGGCATCCTGGCCGAGGGAGCCGAGCTCGAGGCTGCGCTCCCGCGCGTGGCGCAGCGAGATCACCTCGATGATGCGACGATCCACCGTGCCGCGGGCGCCGCGGCCCTCCATGACCGCGAACTTCTCGACCGGCAGGATGTCGACTTGCTTGTCTTTCGCGGCCCGCAGGATCGCGGCGGCGAGCGGGTGCTCCGAACGCTGCTCCACGGCTGCCGCCCACTTGAGGACCTCCGCCGGCGCGATGGGCGTCCCGTCAGGCCGCTTCGCAGTGACGATATGCGTCACGGTCGGCTTCCCCTCCGTGATCGTGCCCGTCTTGTCGAGCAGCACGGACCGCACGCGCGACAAGCGCTCGAGCCCTTCCCCGCTCCGGACCAGGATCCCGTGCTCGGCCGCCTTCCCGGTGCCCACGAGGATCGCCGTCGGCGTCGCCAGGCCAAGCGCGCACGGGCAGGCGATGATGAGCACGGTGACGAGGGCGATCGTGGAGAACAGTATGGCCGGCTCCGGCCCGAAGTCGAACCACGCCACGAACGCCGTGATGGCGAGGGCGATCACGATCGGGACGAACACTCCCGCGACCTGGTCCGCGAGCCGCTGGATGGGCGCCTTGCTGGACTGCGCGTCTTCGACGAGCTGGACGATCTGGCCCAGGGCCGAGTCCTTGCCGACCCGGAGGGCGCGGAACGTGACGCTGCCGGTCGTGTTCACGGTCGCGCCGATCACCTCGTCGCCGATCTTCTTGGGAACGGGCAACGGCTCGCCGGTAAGCATCGATTCGTCGACCGCCGACGCGCCCTCCGTCACGACGCCGTCGACCGGAATCTTCTCTCCCGGCTTCACGATCACGAGATCGCCCGGGACGACCGCCTCCACCGCGAGCTCGGTTTCCTTGCCGTCCCGCACCACGTGCGCCGTTCGCGCCCTGAGGCCCGCCAGGCGCCGGATCGCCTGCGACGTGCGCCCCTTGGCTCGCGCCTCGAGCAGCCGGCCGAGCAGGATGAGCGCGATGATCGCGGACACGGCCTCGTAGTACACGTCGGCTGGCAACCCCGCCCGTGTGAACACGCCGGGCGCGAGCGTCGCGACGAGCGAGTACAGGAACGCCGCGCCGGTGCCGACCGCGATGAGCGTGTTCATGTCCGCCGTGCGGTGCCGGAAGCCGGCCCAGGCGCCGCGGTAGAACTGCTGGCCCGACCACGCCATCACGGGTAGGGTGAGCAGGGCGAGACCGAGCTTCAGCCATCGGGGGTCGAGCGCGAGCCGTCCGCCCAGGGCCGCGTCGAGCCGCAGCGCGAGTGGCATGAGCAGGCGCCCCAGCAGGTCGACCGGCCGAAAGGTGGAATCCGCCTGCTCCGCCATCAGCAGCATCGAGCCCAGCATCGCGACGACCGCCACCGCGGCGGCGAGCGCGAATTTCCAAGTGAGGCTCTTGATCTCGCGCTGCCGCATGATCCGCTCGCGCTCGGCCGGGTCCTCGGCGGGGATCGGCTCCGCCACCTGGAAGCCCGCCTGCGCGACCGCCTGCTCGAGTGCCGCGGCCGTCGTGGCCCCGGGGACGTAGTCCACGGTGACGGTCTCGGTCGCCTGGTTCGCCGCCGCGCGCACCACGCCCTTCACCCGACCGAGCACCTGCTCGAGCGGCGCAACGCTGGGCGCGTAGTGCAGCTGCTCGACGCCGAACGTGACGCTCGCGCTGCCACAATCGTAGCCGGCGGCGCGAACCGTCTTGATCAGCTCGGCGACGCCGGTCTGCGCGTCGTCGTAATCCACGGCGGCCTTCGCCGTCGCGTAATTGACCGTGGCCGCGCCGACCCCGGTGGCGCCCGTCAACGCCTCCTGCACCGTGGCGGCGCAGGACGCGCAGCTCATCCCCTCGATCGGGAGCACGATCCGCGCCTTACTCATGGAGCTTGTGGGGCGAAGCGGAGGGCCGCCGGTCCGGGCCGGCGGGTTCCACGACGAGCAGTCCCTTCAGCATGTTCATGCCGCAACGGAAGTGGAACTCCCCCGCTTCCTGTGGGGTGAACTCGACGGCCGTGGTCTGGAAGGCGGGCAGCGCCACGTCGATCCCGAAGTCCTCGAACACGACCCGCTCGGAGCAGTCCGCCGTCTCGTCGCGGTAGAACTGCACTCGGACCGGCGTCCCCGCGCGCACGACGATCGTGTCGGGCGTGTAGCCCCCCTTCACCGTGACGCGCACTTCCTGGACTCCGTCCGCCACGCCCGCCGGGACGGGCGGCCCGCTCGAGTAGAGGAAATACCATAACACCCAGACGATCGCGGCCACTCCGACGGCCGTGACGGCGTACTGCGCGGTGCTCACGCCTTCTCGTAATACTCGATGCCGAGATGGGTGATCTGATCCTCGCCCATCAGCCACCGCAGCGTGTTCTTCAGCTTGATCTGCTGGATGAAGAGGTCGTGCTCGGGGTAGAGGCCCGGCGCGGTCTGCGGGCTCTTGAAGTAGAAGGAGAGCCACTCCTGGATGCCGGAGAGCCGCGCGCGGTGGGCGAGGTCGAAGAACAGGGCGAGATCGAGCACGATCGGCGCCGCCAGGATCGAATCGCGGCACAGGAAGTCGACTTTGATCTGCATCGGGTAGCCGAGCCACCCGAAAATGTCGATGTTGTCCCAGCCCTCCTTGTTGTCCCCGCGCGGTGGGTAATAGTTGATCCGCACCTTGTGGAAGACGTTCCCGTACAATTCGGGGTATTGGTCCGGCTGGAGGATGTACTCGAGCACGCCGAGCTTCGACTCCTCCTTGGTCTTGAACGACTCGGGGTCGTCCAGCACCTCGCCGTCGCGGTTGCCGAGGATGTTGGTCGAATACCAGCCCGCGAGGCCGAGCATCCGCGCCTTGAACGCGGGCGCGAGCACGGTCTTCATCATGGTCTGGCCGGTCTTGAAATCCTTGCCGCCGATCGGAAGCTTGCGCTCTTCGGCGAGCCGCTCGAGCACCGGGATGTCCACGGTGAGGTTCGGCGCACCGTTCGCGAACGGGACGTTCTCCATCAGCGCGGCGTAGGCGTACAGCATCGAGGGAGCGATGGCGGGGTCGTTCTGCTCCATGGCCCGCTCGAACGCCTCCATGCTCTGGTGGGCGGGACCCGGGGTGAGGAACACCTCCGTGGACGCGGCCCAGATCATCACCAGGCGGTCGGCGCCGGACGTCTTCTTGAACGTGCGGATGTCCGCGCGCAACTGTTCGGCCAGGTCTCGCTTGGTCTTGCCGGTCTTGACGTTGGTGCCGGTCAGGCGCTTCACGTAGTTGCGGTCGAACGCCGCTGGGATCGGTCGGATGCCGTTCAAGAAGGCCGCCACGGGCTCGAGGTGCTGGGGCTCGAGCACGCCCGCCTTTTTCGCCGCGGTGTACGCGTCATCAGGAATCGGATCCCACGCCGCGAACACCAAGTCGGTGAGCCGCGCCAGGGGCAGGAACTCGCGAATCTTCGGCGCACGCTTTTCGGTCCGCTTCCCGAGACGGATCGTCCCCATCTGCGTGAGCGAGCCGATCGGCAGCGCGCCGCCACAGCGCACGTTTTCGACGCCAGCGATGAAGGTCGTGGAGACGGCCCCCAACCCCACGAGCATCACGCCGAGCTTCCCCTTGGCGGGCGCGATGTCCCGGCCGGCCGGCGGTGGCACGATCAATGTCCTTTCCGAGATTGCAGCGCCGGCGCGTGACCGGGGAGCGTATCCCGCTGGCGCGAGGGACGTCCCACGGCCGGCACCCCGGCGGCGCGGGCGACGTAGAGCACGCGCTGCACGACCGTGACGGTCGTGGCGAGCGCGAGAATCGCGATCAACCAAAACAGCAACGCCCCCCGGTTCCCGGCCCCGAAGAACAGCGTCGGAGCGCCGAGGAGCAGCACGCGCTCGGCGCGTTGGGCGATCCCCACGCGCGCGGTGAGACCCAGTCCCTCGGCGCGGGCGCGCGTGTACGACACGAGCAGCGAGGCCGCCAGGCCCACGATGCAGCCCAGCACCGCGGCGGTCAGCCGCTCTGGCGGCACGCCACCCTGCAGAAAGTACACGGCGATACCGGTAAACAGTGCCGCCTCGCCCACCCGATCGAGCGTCGAGTCGTAGAACGCCCCGAACGTCGTCGTCATCCCGCCTTCGCGTGCCACGCGACCATCCACCATGTCGAACACGCCGGAGAGGAGCAGCAGGAAGCCGCCCCAGCGGGTCTTCCCCAGCGCGAATGACATCGCGGACCCGACCACGATCACAGTGCCGAGTGTGGTGAGAACGTTCGGCCGCACGCGCATTCGGATGAACCACGCGGCCAGCGGACCAAGCATCCGTCCGAAGCCGTCCCGCACCGCTTGGGGAATCAAATTCATAGCCCGGGGAAGGTAGCGAGCCGCGGCAAGAGTCTCAATAGAGCAGGTATGCGGCCCGCGCGCGCCGGAACCGCGTGAGGGCGGGCTCCCACGCGCGCGCGATCGCGGCCGGCGGCCGCCCCGCGATCAACGCCCGGCGCAATTCGGAACCCGCCGCCAGCCGATCGAAGCTGCGCTCGTTGAAGCGCAGCGAGTCCCGATGCGCGGCCCAGAGCGCGGCGAGCAGCGCTACCGCCGTCTTCGTGGGATCATAGCGCGCCCGGTCCGTCACGTGCAGCCGGATGCCGCGCAGCTCGACCCCGTCGTATTTCCCGTCGGTCGGCGCGCGCGGGGTGAAGGTCGTTCCCGAGACTTCAACGCCGGGCAACCTTTCCCCTTTCCCGCTTCCCCATCCCCGCAGCCGACCCAGCACCGCCGCCGTATCGAGCCACGGCGCCCCCACGATCTGAAACGCGAGCGCCGTCCCGCGGCCGACTGAGAGGTTCGTCCCCTCGAACAAACACGTTCCGGGATAATGGATCGCGCTCTCGAGATCGGGCATGTTGGGCGAGGGCTTGACCCACGGTAGCCCGGTGGCATCGAAGTACAGCGCGCGACGCCACCCCGCCGCCGGGACCACGGTGAGCGCCGCGTGCAGGCGCAGCCGGTCATTGGCGAGGCGCAGCAGCTCGCCCAGCGTCATACCGTGGCGCATGGGGATGGGGAGAAACCCGACGAACGCCGAATCCGGGTCGGCCGCCCGCGCGCGCACGTTCCCCTGCACGACGTCTCCGCCGATGGGATCGGGTCGATCGAGCACGATGACGGGCTTGCCGCGCCGCGCGGCCTCCCGCAGCAGCTGCGTCGCGCTGGCAGGGTAGGTGTAGTAGCGCGCGCCGATGTCCTGCAGGTCGACCAGGAGGACGTCCAGGCTGTCGAGCGCCGCCAGCCGGGATAGCGGCGTGCCGCCGTACAAGCTGTAGATTGGAAGGCCGCTCGCGGAGTCGACGGCGTCCGCGAGGCCGGGACGATCTTCCAGGCCGCGAAAGCCGTGCTCGGGGCTGAACAACGTCGTCACGCGATAGCCCCCGGCGATCAGCACGTCGACGTCGCGGCGGCCGGCGGCATCGACCCCGGTCTGGTTCGTCAGCAAACCGACGCGTTTGTGGGCGATGAGGTGGGCCGAGTCGGCGAGCACGACGTCGATCCCGGGACGGACCTGTGCGCCCGCGGAGCCGGCGCAGGCGAGCAACCCCAACAGTGAGACACGATGCAGGCGCATAGAGTCCTGGCCCTGGTGTTGGTGACCGGCTGCGCGTCCCCTCCCCCGCGCGCGCTGCCTCGACCCGCCGACCTCCGTCCGGAGCCGCACCCCGAGACGAGCCAGCCGGTGGACTCGCTGCTGGCGGCGCTGAGCACGCGACAGCGCGTCGCGCAACTCGTCGTCCCCTGGCTCGCCGGAAGCTACACTGCGGTCGACGATTCGCTGTTCCAGGTGGCGGCGCGCTGGGTCGACTCGCTCGAAGTCGGGGGACTGATCATCTCCGTCGGGTCCCCCTTCGACATCGCCGCCAAGCTCAACGCGCTGCAGCGCCGCTCCCGGCTCCCGCTGCTCGTCTCGGCGGACCTGGAATGGGGGGCGGGGATGCGGGTCATCGGCGGCACGACGTTCCCCCAGATCATGGCAGTGGGCGCGACCGGCAACCCCCGGGACGCCTACACGATCGGCGAGGCGGCCGCCACCGAGGGCCGCGCCGTCGGGATCCACGTCAATTTCGCCCCGGACGCGGACGTCAACAACAACCCCCTGAATCCCATCATCAACGTCCGCTCTTTCGGCGAAGACCCACGGGCGGTCGCGCGGCTGGTGCAGGAATACGTCCGGGGGCTGCACGACCACGGGATGCTCGCGACCCTGAAGCACTTCCCCGGTCACGGCGACACCCAGAGCGATTCCCACATCGGACTCCCCGTGATCACGGCGGGCTACCCGCGGCTCGACTCGCTCGAGCTGGTGCCGTTCCGAGGCGGGATCGCGGCTGGCGCGGACGTGGTGATGAGCGCCCACATCGCCTTCCCCTCCTTCACGGGCTCGAACGATCCGGCGACCCTGTCGGCCGCCGTGCTGGGCGGCCTGCTGCGCGACTCGCTGCACTTTCACGGATTGGTCGTGACCGATGCGCTGACGATGGGCGCGATCGTCGCCAAGTACGGTGCCGGGGAAGCGACGGTGCGGGCCTTCCTCGCGGGCTCCGATCTGCTCCTCATGCCGGCGGACCCCGACTCGGCCCTCAACGCCATGACGGCCGCCGTCTCGAGCGGACGGATCAGCCGCGAACGCCTGGACGAGTCGGTGCGTCGCATGCTCGAGATCAAACAGCGGCTCGGGCTGCTGACCCACCGGGTCGTGGCGCTCGACTCCATCATGAGCATCGTGGGAAGCAAGCGCTTCCAGGACGCCGCGAACGACCTCGCGGTCCGCGCGCTGACACTGGTGCGCGACGTCGGAGGGGAGGTGCATGCCCTGCGCGGCAAGCCCTCCCGCTTCGCCCTCATCGCTTACGCCGACGAAAACAACGGGGCCGCAGGCCAGTATATGGCCGAGCTGCTGCGCCAGGGAGGCGACACGGTCGACTACTTCCGCCTGTGGCCGATGTCCGGGCCGCTCTCCTACGATTCGGCACGCGGGGTGATCGCCCGCACGCCCGCGACCGTCTTCGTCGCGAACGTGCGGCCGATCTCGTGGCGCGGCAACATCGCGCTCCCCGATTCGCTCGCCCAGCTCGTCACGGCGACCGACGCGGCCCGTCCCACGGTGCTCGTGTCGCTGGGCAGCCCGTATCTGCTGAGCCAGGCGCCCGCGGCCAGGTGCTACCTGATTGCCTGGAGCGGCGCGCGCGCGTCGGAGCGCGCCGTCGCCCTCGCCCTGCTCGGCAAAGTGCCGATCGCCGGACACCTGCCGATTCGCATTCCGCCGGACTACCCCATCGGGTTCGGCGTCAGGATCCCGACCGCGCATCCATGAGCGCGCGCGCCCTCGTCGCGCTCGCGGGCCTCGTCGCCGGCTGCCGCACCGCCGTGCCGCTGCCGGCGAGCACCGGCATCCCGCCCGCCTCCCCCGGCACCCTCGGGTTCGACAGCACGCGGCTCGCCGCGGCCGCCGCCTACTTGAGAGCCGAAGCGGACAGCGGTGCGTTTCCCGGGGCGGTCCTGGCAGTGGGGCGCCACGGCCGACTCGCGCTCCTTGCCGCCGTAGGACGTTACGGAAAGGGCGAGGCCGACGACCCACGCCCGGTCGAGCCCACGACGATCTACGACCTCGCGTCACTCACGAAGGTGGTGGGGCTCACGAGCGCGTGCATGCTGCTGGTGGACGAGGGGAAGCTGGCGCTCGACGCGCCGGTGCAGCGCTACCTCCCTGAGTTCCGGGGCGACGGCAAGGAGGCGGTGACGATCCGTCACCTGCTCACTCACTCCTCGGGGCTTCCGGCGTGGCGCCCGCTGTACCAGGAAGCCGACTCACGCGCCACGGCACTATGGGTCGTGAACACGACGCCGCTGGCGACGCCGCCCGGGCAGGCCTACGTGTACTCGGACCTGGGAGCGATCGTGCTCACCGAGGTCGTCGAGCGCATCACCCGCGAACCGCTGGACCGGTTCCTCCAGGAGCGCGTGTTTCGGCCCCTCGGCATGCCCGCGACGCGCTACCTCCCCCCCACGCGCTGGCGCGAGCGGATCGCGCCCACCGAGAACGACACCAGCTACCGCCACCGGCTGCTGCGCGGCGAGGTGCACGACGAAAACGCCGGCCGGCTGGGCGGGGTCTCCGGTCACGCCGGCCTGTTTTCCAACGCCCTCGACCTGTCCCGCTTCGCGGCAGTGTTGTTGAACGGCGGCTCGTGGGACACGGTACAGCTGATCCACTCCGAAACCATCGCGGACTTCACGCGGCGCCAGGGCGTCGTCCCGGGTTCCACACGCGCGCTCGGCTGGGACACGCCGCCCGACCCGCCCGAATCGACCTCGAGCGCCGGGACCCTCCTGTCGCCGCGGGCGTTCGGCCACACGGGGTTCACGGGCACGTCGCTGTGGATGGATCCGCAGACGGACCTGTTCATCATCCTGCTCACGAACCGGGTCCATCCCACACGCACCAATACGGCGATCCTCCGGGTGCGCCCTCGCGTGGCTGACCTCGTGGTGGGCGCCCTCACGCACCCGGAGCTTTAGCAGGGTGCTGAACAACCAGATGGCGTCGCGTCGTGATTGATTGGACGCCCTGAAGGGCGCCCTCGGCGCGGGTGCGTCCTGGAAGGACGCTTGTGTACGAGCGTCCTTCAGGACGACAGGGCGGCCGAGGCCGGGCTTCAGCCCGTGTGATCAACGGTCGCAACCACTCCACGGACTTTTTCGGCACCCTGCTAGGGACTCACTCGACGACGGTGCGCCACCCGCGCCGCGACAGGTCGCGGTAGATCACCGCACCGGCGATGGCGCTGAGGCCGAGCATGAGGATGCCGGGCAGTGGGTCGTGCAACAGCAGCTTGCCCACGCCGAACAGCGCCCCGTACACGAGCACGCACCCCGCGACCCAGTCGACCAGGTTGGCGAGGCCATCGGTCGACGGGCGGACGTCCGGAGCCCGCGCCGCGACGGGCCCCCAACCGAGGCGCGACGGTCGGGTGCGGCGGTAAAAGGCGACCAGCGTCGCGTCCGTCTCGGGGCGCGTCGCGAAGGTCACGACGAGCCAGACCACGGTCGTGACGGCCACCGTGACGAGCACGATGCGCGCGAAATCGAGCGGCCGGTCGCTGTCGAGCCCGCCGACGGTCTGCAACAACACCGAGACGACGAAGGCCGTGATCATCGCCGACACCTCGCTCCAGGCGTTGATACGCCACCAATACCAGCGCAACAGCAGCACGGCACCCGTCCCGGCGCCCGTGATGATCAACAGCTTCCAGGCGCCGCCGATCGACTCGATGCGGAAGGCCACCGCCGCGGAGATCACCGTGAGCAGCGCCGTCGCGAGCCGCGACGCCAGGACGTAGTGCGGCTCGCCGGCGTCGCGGCGCACGAAGCGGCGATAGAAGTCGTTCACGAGGTAGCTCGCGCCCCAGTTGAGCTGGGTGGCGATCGTCGACATGAAGGCCGCGGCGAACGCCGCGACCATGAGGCCGCGGAGCGACGACGGCAGGTAGTCGATCATCACGCGGATGTACCCCGTCTCCGGATCCTTGAGTCCGGGAAACAGGATCAGCGAGGCCAGCGCCACGAGGATCCAGGGCCAGGGCCGCACGGCATAGTGCGCGATGTTGAACCACAGCGTCGCGAGCAGCGAGTGCTTCTCATCTTTCGCGCTGAGCATGCGCTGCGCCACGTAGCCGCCGCCACCGGGCTCAGCCCCGGGGTACCAGGTGGCCCACCAGTTCACCGCGATGTAGACGAAGAACGTGAGCATCGGCATCCAGACCGAGCCGATCTCCGGCACGAAGCCTAGCGCCGAGCCGCGTCCGCTGGCCACGAGCTTCGCCTTCATCGCCTCGATCCCGCCCACGGCGTTCACCGCCACGACCGCCAGCACGATCACCATGCCCATCTTGATGACGAACTGAAACAGGTCGGTCACCAGCACCCCCCACAGCCCGGAGAGCGTCGAAATCGCCGACGTGAGCACGATCAACCCGACCACGATCCACAGCGCCTCACCCTTGGAGATGGTGAACACCAACTGGAGGATCTTCGCCATCGCGAGGTTCACCCACCCGAGGATGATGCAGTTGATGAGCAGACCCAAGTAGAGCGCTCGGAAGCCGCGCAGGAACGCGGCGGGCGGGCCGGCGTAGCGCAGCTCGGAGAACTCGATATCGGTCATCACGCCGGCGCGCCGCCACAAGCGGGCGTAGAAGAACACCGTGAGCATGCCGCTCGCCAGCAGGTTCCACCACAGCCAGTTGCCGGCGATCCCGTTCTTCGCCACGAGGCCGGTGACCACGAGCGGCGTGTCGGCCGCGAACGTGGTCGCGACCATCGACGTGCCCGCGAGCCACCACGGCACGTTTCTCCCCGAGAGGAAGAACTCCGCCGTGTCACGACTCGCGCGGCGCTTGTAATACAGACCGACCGCCACGTTGAACGCGAAGTAGAGCGCGATGATCGACCAATCGAGGAAGTCGAGCCGCATGCGCGTACGATTCCGTGATGGAGGCCCCCCAATTGGGGGAACGACGGCCTGGGATGCAAGCGGGTGGTTGACACCCCGACTCGACCTGCCTAACTTCCTGTCTGATCGGAGGATACATCATGGCGACGACGCAGAACGCGACCCCCATCACGCTCACCGTCACCGACAAGGCGGCCGCGGAAGTCAGGAAGTTCATGGCGGAGGAGCACGTGACGCCCGAGACCGCCGGCCTGCGGGTCGGCGTGCTGCCGGGCGGCTGCTCGGGGTTCCGCTACAGTCTGAGCATCGAGGACAAGCCCGCCGCCGACGACATCGTGATCGAGAGCGGCGGCGTGCGCTGCTTCGTAGACAGCTTCAGCGCCCAGTACCTGAACGGCGTGACGCTGGACTACAAGAGCAATTTCCAGGAATCGGGCTTCGCGTTCGACAACCCGAACGCCACGGGTGGCTGCGGCTGCGGGTCGTCCTTCACCGTCTGACCCTGTTGGTTCTCTCGCTTCGGCACTCCAGGCCCGCGCACGACGCGGGCCTTTTTGCTAGGTGCGCGCGCTCGACGTAGCGGTCATTCTACTCTATTTCGCGGCGGTGATCACCGCCGGGCTGTTGCTCGCCGGCCGCCAGCGCGACGCGAGCGATTACTTCCTGGGCCACCGGGGGTTGCCGTGGTGGGCGCTGATGCTCTCGATCGTCGCGACGGAGACGTCGGCGGTCACGGTCATCTCGGTCCCGGGGCTCGCGGCACGCGGTAACCTCACCTTTCTGCAGATCGCCGTCGGGTATCTGGTCGGCCGCATCGGCGTCGCCGCCCTGCTCCTCCCCGGATACTTCGAGGGAACGCAGGACACGGCGTACCAGCGGCTCGAGCGGCGCTTCGGGCGCGCGGCGCGCCGTACCGCCTCAGGGGTCTTCCTGCTGACACGGGCGCTGGCCGACTGCGTGCGGATCTTCGCGACCGCCATCCCACTGGCGATCATCACTCACTGGAATCTCCCCCTGGGAATCCTGGCCATCGGGATGGTCACGCTCGTCTACACCTGGGTCGGCGGCCTGCGGGCGGTGGTGTGGGTGGACGTGATCCAGCTCGGCGTGTACCTGCTGGGCGGCATCGCGACGCTCGTGGTCGCCACCCATCTGGCGGGGGGCGTCGGGGCGTTCGCGCGCGCCTGGGACGCGGGCAAGCTCACCACGCTCGACTTTCGACCGTCGTTCACCGTCCTGTACACGTTCTGGGGCGGCGTGATCGGCGGAGGGCTGCTGGCAGCCGCCTCGCACGGGACCGATCACCTGATCGTCCAGCGGCTCCTCGCCGCGCACGGCCTGCGGGATGCGCAACGCGCGCTGATCGGATCGGGCGTGTTTATCATCGCGCAATTCGCGCTGTTCCTGCTCGTCGGGACGGCCCTGTGGCTCGCGGGGGCGGACCACGGCGGCATGCGGAGCGACGCGATCTATCCGACGTTCGTGATCACACAGCTGCCCGCGGGCCTCGCCGGGCTCGTGGTCGCCGGGATCCTCGCCGCGGCGATGAGCAGCCACGCGTCCGCCGTCAACTCGCTGGCCTCGGCCTCGACCCACGACTTCTACGCACCGCTCACCGGTCGCCAGGACCCGGCGCATCTCCTGTGGGTGGGCCGCTGGCTCACGCTGGTATGGACCGCGGTGCTCGTGACCGGGGCGATGGCGTTTCGGAACCAGAACACCCCCGTGGTGCAGCTCGCCCTCAGCATCGCGTCCGTCACGTACGGCAGCCTGCTGGGCACCTACGTGCTCGGCGGCTTGTGGCCTCGTGCCCGCCAGCCCGACGTGATCGTCGCCATCGTCGTGAGCGCCGTCGTGATGACGCCGGTGGTGCTGGGGAGCGTCATCCCGGGCTTCCCCTGGCACTGGCTCCCGGGCCTCGCGTGGCCGTGGTACGTGCCGCTCGGCACCGGGGTGACGGTCGCGGCGGGGATGCTGTGCTCACTCGTCGGACGGTCGGACGGTCGGACAGTCGGACAGAAGACGGTGGTTGGATGACATCGTCCATCTTCCTCGGCGCCGACGCCGGGGGCTCCCACTCCACGGTCGTGATCGGCACGGCCGACTTGACGATCCTCGGCCGCGCCGACGGACCGCCCGCCGCGATGAAACCGGGGGGAGCCCCAGCCTCGGCCGCGGTGCTCAGCGAGACCGGGCGCCGCGCCGCGTTTCAAGGGAGCGTCGATCTGCCCGTCGAGCGCGCGGTGGTGGCCGCCGCGGGCGCGGGGCGCCCCCAGGAGCGGGCGGACCTGGAAGCCGCCCTCGTGCAGGCAGGAATGGCCCGTCGCGTGCGCGTCATGGCCGACGGCGAGGTCGCGCTCTCCACGGCGTTCGCGGACGGGACGGGGATCATCGTCAGCGCGGGCACCGGGTCGATCGCCTACGCGCGCGATCCCGCGGGGCAGCTCCACCGCGCGGGCGGCTATGGCTGGCAGCTGGGAGACGAGGGCGGCGGGTACTGGCTGGGGCGACGAGCGCTGGACGTTGCCGCGCGCGCGCAGGATGGGCGCGGCGAAGGCTCCACCCTGCTCGCCCGCCTGCTCGGCGCGCTCGGCCTGCAGACGTTCGACGATCTGGTCCGCTGGACGGCGACCGCGACGCCGGCCCAGGTCGCGGCGCTGGCCCCGCACGTCATCAACGCGGCGGGCGATGGGGAAGCGGTGGCCCAACGCGCCGTGGAAGAGGCGGCGCGGGAGCTCGTCGCCCTCGTCCTAACGCTCGAGCGGCACTACCCCGGGACGGGACCCGTGTCGGTGGCGACGGCGGGCGGCCTGCTGGTCGCGCAGGCTCCTCTCGCCGAGGCGTTCCGCACCAGACTGGCCGCGGAGTCGAACCGGGCCCGCTTGGTCACGACTAGGGTGGATACGCCAGTAGGAGCCCTCAAGCTCGCGGCACAGATGGAATAGGATCAGGCAGCCGGCGCCAACCGCACATCACCGCCGACGACGCGCGGGTCCCAGTCGCTTTCGGTGCGCGCCACGTACACCGCCGCCGTGAGGTCGCCGCAGACGTTCACCGTAGTGCGGCACATATCGAGGATGCGGTCGACACCCAGGATGATCGCGATCCCTTCGGCCGGTACACCGACCGTGGCGAGCACGACCATTAAGAGGGGCAGCGAGCCGCCCGGCACTCCCGCCGCACCGACCGCCGTGATGACGCTCAAGATCAGGACGACGATCTGGCCCCCGAGATCGAGCGACACGCCGAAGACCTGCGCGAGGAAGAGCACGGTCACGCCTTCGTAGAGCGCCGTGCCGTTCATGCACATCGTCGAGCCGAGCGGCAGGACGAAACCGGCGATCTTGGGCGGAATCTTCAGCTCCTCCTCGGCCACGGCGATGTTCGTGGGAAGCGTCGCGTTGCTCGAGCTGGTCGAGAACGCGGTGACGATGCTCGCGCGGATCCGGCTCCAGAACACCCGCGGGTCGAGCCCACCGAACAGCCGCACGAGCAGTGACAGGCTCACCGTTCCGTGGATCAGCAGCCCGGCTACGACGATGACGACGTACAGCCCGAGCTGGCGCAGCAGCCCCCAGCCGAAGCGCGACGTCGTGAAAAAGATGAGCCCGAACACGCCGTAGGGAGCGAGCTTCATCGCGAGGTCGATGATCTTTACGACCGCTTCGCCGACTGCGTCGAGCACGCGCACCAACGGCCGCGCCTTCTCCTCCGGGATCAGGGTGAGCGCGGCGCCGAACACGAGTGAGAAGAAGATCACGCCCAGGAGATCCATTCCGGCCGCCGCCTGGATCGGGTTGCGCGGCACCATGTTGACGAACGTCTCGACGCCGAACCGCGTCGAGCCGGCGGCCTGCAACCCTTGCGCCTGGGAGCGATATGTCGCCATCAGCTGCTCGCGCACGTCAGGCGCGAGACCCGCGCCCGGCCGGAACAGGTTGACGAGCACGAGCCCGATGGCGGCCGACAGCGCGGTCGAGAGCAAGAAGTACACGAGCGTGCGGATGCCGACGCGGCCCACCTTGCGGATGTCGCCGATCCCCGCGACGCCGAGCGTGATGGAGGTGAAGACGAGTGGGATCACCGTCATGAGCAGCATCCGGAGGAACACCTGCCCGACGGGCCCCGCGACGTTGTCGCCGACCCAGCGCACCCACGCCGCCCCCGGGGCGAGCGTGTTCGCGGCGATGCCGCTCGCCGCGCCGAGGACGAGGCCCAGGACGATCTTGCTGTGGAGCTTCACGGCGCCGCGCGAGGCGCCACGTGCAGCTTGCTGTGGCGATAGCCGTAGGAGATGTACAGCGCGAGACCGATGATCAGCCAGACGGCGAAGCGCACCCAGGTCTCGAGCGGCAGCCCGATCATCACGAACAGGCACAGCGCCGCCCCCGTGAGCGCCACGATCCACACGAACGGCACGCGGAACGGCCGGGGGCGCTCGCGGTCGGTGTAGCGCAGCACCAGCACACCGGCGCACACGAGGACGAAGGCGAACAGCGTGCCGATGTTGGTGAGGTTGTACGTTTCGCCCGCGTCCCCGATCAGCGACCACAGTCCCACGAAGACGCCCGTGATCAGGGTCGTGATGTGCGGCACGCGCGTCCTGGCGTGAACTCGCGCCGCCCAGGGCGGCAGCAGGCCGTCCCGCCCCATCGCGAAGAAGATGCGCGGCTGCCCGTACTGGAAGACGAGCAGCACGGCCGACATCGAGATGATCGCGCCCAGGGCGACAATCCAGCCCACCGTCGTGAACCCCGCGCTGTTCAGCGCCTTGGACAGCGGATCGGCGACGCCGAGCTCCGTGTACGGCACCATCCCGGTGAGCACGGCGCCCACGATCATGTAGATCACGGTGCAGATGGCGAGGCCGCCCAGGATGCCGATCGGCAGATTGCGCTGCGGGTTCTTCGTCTCCTCGGCCGCCGTCGAGATCGCATCGAATCCGATGTAGGCGAAGAACACGATGGCCGCCCCCTGATGCACGCCGCGGAAGCCGTTGGGGGCGAACGGGTGATAGTTCGCGGCATTGATGTGCGTGAGCCCCGCCACGACGAACAGCCCCAGCACCAGCAGCTTGATCGTCACCATGATGTTGTTCGCCGTGGCGCTCTCGCGCACCCCCAGCATGAGGAGCCAGGTGATCAACGCGACGATCACGAACGCGGGGACGTTCACGAGCAGCGGGATCCCGGCCACGTGGGGCGCGCTCTGGAGCAGGCCGTGCAGTGCCGGATCGGGGGAGAGGAGTGCCGTGCGGTACCCCGTTGTCAGCCAGACGGGCAAATGGAGGTCGAAGCTGCGGAGCAGCGAGGTGAAGTAATCACCCCAGGAGATGGCGACGGCCACGTTGCCGACCGCGTACTCGAGGATCAGGTCCCATCCGATGATCCACGCGACAATCTCGCCGAGCGTCGCGTACGAGTAGGCGTAGGCGCTGCCCGCCTGGGGGATCATGGCCGCCAACTCCGCGTAGCACAGCCCGGCCAGCGCGCACGCCACGCCCAGGAACAGGAAGGACAGCACGAGCGCCGGCCCGGCGCCGCTGCGCACCAGATGGCCGGCGGCGTCGTACTGCCCCGCCGCCGCCGTCCCGATCGCCCCGAAGATCCCGGCGCCGATCACCGCGCCGATCCCCAGCATGACGAGATCGCCGGCGCCCAACGCGCGCTTCAGCGCGTACGGGCTCTCGCCTTCGACCAACAGCTCCGCAATCGGCTTGCGGGCGAAGAGCTGCCTAGACAAACAAGGGCGCCAGCACGAGCGTCACCGTACTCAGCAGTTTGATGAGCACGTGCAGCGACGGCCCCGCGGTGTCTTTGAAGGGATCGCCGACCGTGTCGCCTACCACGGCCGCCTTGTGGGGCGGGCTGCCTTTGCCGCCGTACTCGCCGGTCTCGATGAACTTCTTGGCGTTGTCCCAGGCGCCGCCGCCGTTGTTGAGCAGGGTCGCCATCAGAATGCCGCCGATCGTCCCGACCATCAGGAACGCGGCCACGGTCTCGGCCCCGACGTGGAACAGCACCTTGAAGACGAGGCCGACGGCGATCGGCATGCCGACGGCGAGCAGCCCGGGCGCGACCATCGCCTTCAGGGCGCCCACGGTGACGATGTCCACGGCCCGGCCATAGTCGGGACGGGACGTGCCCTTCAGGATCCCGGGGTCGGCCTGGAATTGGCGGCGCACTTCCTTGATCACGCTCACGGCCGCTTTGGTCACGGCGCTGATGGCGAGCGCCGAGAACCAGAACACCAGCATCGCGCCGAGCAAACCACCCACGAACACCTCAGGCTTCGAGATGTCGACGGCTTTGAGCGGAGAGCCGAGGGCGGCGACCTCGTCCAGGTACGCCGAGAACAGCAGGAACGCCGCGAGCGCCGCGGAGCCGATGGCGTAGCCCTTGGTGAGCGCTTTGGTCGTGTTGCCGACGGCATCGAGCCGATCGGTGCGCCTCCGGATGTTCTCGGGTTGATGCGACATCTCGATGATGCCGCCCGCGTTGTCCGTGATGGGCCCGAAGGTGTCCATCGCCAAGATGTAGGCGGCGGTGCCGAGCATCCCCATCGTGGCCACCGCGGTGCCGAACAGCCCCGAATGGGCCAGCCCGCTCGAGGCACCGAGCTTGTAGGAGGCGATGATCGCGGCCGAGATCGTGAACGTCGGCAGCGCCGTGCACTCGAGCGCCACGGCGAACCCCGCGATGATGTTGGTCGCCGGGCCCGTCACGGAGGCGGCGGCGATGGACTTCACGGGGCGGTAGCGGTATTCGGTGTAATACTGGGTGATATAGACGAAGGCGATGGAGGTGGCGATCCCGATCACGCCGCACAGGGCGAAGTGCCACCACGCGGCGGGGTGTCCCGCCGGATTGAGCAGCCAGTACGTCCCCCCCGCGAACCCCAAGGCGGCGAGCACGGCGGTCCACATATAGCCGCGATTGAGCGCGTGCATCGGGTCCTCGTCTTCGCGGGCTTTCACCACCAGGACACCGATGATCGACGCGACGAGTCCAAACGCGCGCGCCACCAGCGGAAACAGCATGAGACCCACCACCTGCTCCGGGCTAAACACGCCGGGGTTCGCCAGCGCGAGCCCCGAGCCGAGGATCATCGCGCCGATGTTCTCCGCCGCCGTGGACTCGAACAGGTCGGCACCCCGCCCCGCGCAGTCGCCCACGTTGTCGCCCACCAGGTCCGCGATCACCGCGGGGTTGCGGGGGTCGTCTTCGGGGATCCCCGCCTCCACCTTCCCCACCAGATCGGCGCCGACGTCGGCGGCCTTGGTGTAGATGCCGCCGCCCAGCTGGGCGAACAGCGCCACGAACGACGCCCCGAAGCCGTAGCCCACGATCATGAGCGGGATCTTGGTCGGCTCGAAGTGCAGGGCGTCGAGCACGCTGTACAGCAGGCCCACGCCGAACAGGCTCATCGCCACCACGAACAGCCCGCTCACGGCGCCGCCCCGCAACGCGATCTGCAGGGCCTTGTTCAGGCTCGAGCGCGCCGCGCTGGCGGTCCGGATGTTCGAGCGCACGGCGACGTACATGCCCACCAAACCGGCCACGCCGGAACAGAACGCGCCGAACAGGAAGGACAGCGTCGTCGTGAGCGCGAGCGTCACCGCCGCGGGCTCGTCGGGGTGGGGTTTGCGGAAGAACGCGTACAACAGGTAGATGAGCACGCCGAGCGCGATGCTCAGAAGGCCGATCGTCCGGTATTGGCGCCGCAGGAACGCTTCGGCGCCCTCCTGGATCGCATCGGAGATCTTCCGCATGTCGGGGGTGCCATTGTCTTGGCGCAGCACGTAGCCGCGTAGACCCCAGGCAACGGCCAGGGCGAGGATGGAAAGCCCCAGGACGAGAGCAATCAGCATAGTGAGTTGTGGCTCCTTGGAGCCCGCCCATGGAGCGGGCTAGTGACCGATACGCAGGGGGACCGGTACGATGCTCGCCACGTTCCGCCCGTCCCGCGTGCGGGCCGGGTAGAACTGGTACGCCATCATGCGCTGCTGGAACTCCCGGCTGTAGGCCGCGTCCGCCATCGGGGGATCGATCTCGACCCGAGTGACGCGCCCGTCGGCCGCAACCCAAAACTTCACGACGTAGGTGCGACCCGCAACGGAGCCGGGCACCCTGGCCAGCGGCGGCAGAATCGCCGTCCGCGGCGAGGCGACGAAAATGTAACCGCCTTCGCCTCCCGTTCCAGGCCCGGGGGCGGCCCCGGTCCCGCCCCCCGCCCCGCCCCCCTGACTCCCGCCGGCGCCCGGCCCCGCCCCCGACGTGGCGGCTCCGGCCGCCGGCCCGGCGAGCGGCGGCGCGCGCGGCAGCTCGAGCGGCGGCAGATCGAGTTTCAAGGGCGGGAGGGCCCGAAGATCGGAGACGGCAACCGCCGGCACGGCGGGTACGTCCACGGCCGTCGGCCCGGCAGCGGGCAGGGTGAAGAAGTTGATCTGAGGCCGTCCCGCCCTCTCCTCCCCTCCCCCTCCGCGCCCCAGCGCGCCCGGGAGGCGCTGCAGCAGCTCGCGGCCGCGCACGATGAGAAGGACGATGATGAGGCCGTGCGCCACTACGGAGACGACGGCCCCCGTCCCCAGCCGCCTCCGACCGAGGGGGAGACGCAGTCCGGGGAGCGCCGGGCGCTCGGTCGGGGTCGGGGGTGCAGTCACGAAGGATAGATACCCCGACAGGCGAGGAGGGGCGCACACAAACGCGTAGGGGCGCAGCATGCTGCGCCCCTACCGCATACCCCGGGCGCCATCCCGGCTACTGCTTGCCCTGCTCCGTCGGCGTAAAGCCGATCACCTGCACGCCCGCGCCGTGCGCAATATCCATCGCCTGCATCACCTCACCGTACTTCCGATTGGGTGCCGCCTTGACGAACAGCAGCTTCGCGGGGCGCGGGTCGAACACCTGGTGGAACGCCTGGTCGAGCTGGGTCAGCGCGTAGGGCTGCCCGTTGATCGCGTACGACCCGTCTGCTTTGAGCTCGAGTACGATCTGGCTGGACGGCTTCTCCTTCGCCTTCTGCTGCTGCTTGGGCGGCACCTGGACGTCGAACGCCTTGCGCGACATCGGCTGCGTGATCATGAAGATGATCAGCAGCACCAGCAGCACATCGATCAGCGGCGTGACGTTGATGTCCGAGCTCAGTCCGTCGCCACCGCCCGTGGACCCCATCGCCATGGGTCAGCCCCCTTCCTTCTTCTTGGTGAGCGACTGCTTCTGCTCGGTGATCGCGGCCACCACGCGCGCGCCAGCCTGGCGTGCGATCTCGATCGCCTGCTGCACGCGGCCGAATTCGATGTTTTGATCGGCTTTGAAAAACAGGATTTTGTCCTTGGTGCGGTTGGCGTAGATGTTCTCCAACCGGGCCGGTAGGTCTTCGTCCTTTATCTGCCTCGGCCCCTCGCCCAGGTCGAGGAAGAACTTGCCATCGCGGTCGATGCCGAGCCGCACCTCGTCGGGGCCTTCGGGCCGGAGCTCCGGGTTCTCCGAACGCGGGATCGTGGCCTGGAAGCCCGCGGCGATGATGGGGGTCACGATCATGAAGATGATCAGGAGCACCAGCATCACGTCGATCAGCGGCGTGACGTTGATGTCGGCCTTGACCGCCGACTTGGCGCTGGCGCTAGTGACTGATAGGGCCACTGGACTGGGACGCCTTCTGCGTCTGGAATTCCTTGGTGAAGATCGAGCGGCCGAACTCCGAGCCGACGCTCTTGATCAGGTAGTCGATCAGCTCCTTGGACGTGTATGTCATCTCCACCGACAGGAAGTCGATCTTGGTGCTGAAGTAGTTGTACAGCCACACGGCGGGAATGGCAACGATGAGGCCGAACGCCGTCGTGATGAGCGCTTCCGCGATACCGGACGACACCGAGGCGAGTGAGCCGCCGCCGCCCGACGCCGCCATGCCCGTGAAGGCGTTCACGATCCCCATCACGGTGCCGAGCAGTCCCACGAACGGGGCAGTCGAACCGGTCGTCGCGAGAATGCCCAGACCGCGCTTCAGCTCGGCCGCGACGATCAGCATCTCGCGCTCCACGGCGCGCTCCACCGAGTTGATGTCGGCCGCGGTGATCGTGGCGCGGTCGCGCAGCAGCGGCTTCACTTCCGAGAGCGCCTCGCCCACCACCCGGGCCACGTGACTACGCTTCTGCTTCTCGGCCAGCTTGATCGCGCCGTCGAGCTGCTCCTCCTGGAGGAAGCGCGAGAACTCGGGCGCGAACTTCTGTGTCTCCTTCTGGGAACGCCACAGCTGCCACAGTTTCTGGAACGAGCTGGTCCACGAGATCAACGACATCAGGAACAACACGACGACGATGAACTTCGCGAACGGGCCCATCGACACAAACAGATCGTAGAGCGAGAGGCTCATGTCCTAGAGGCTCCTTCGGGCCTTGAGCGGGTGCGGGCCTAACGGCCAGTGATCTTGAAGTCGATCGGGATATTGATCAGCACGCGCACCGCCCGCCCGTGCACCCGGGCCGGACGGAACAGCGCTTTGAGCACGTACGTCTTGGCCGGCTGATCGAAGCCGGGGTTGGGGCTCGCAATGACCTTGAGCGACGGCGGCTCGGCCCGGCCGGTCGTGTCGATGATCGCCTGGACCATGACCCGCCCCTGTATCCCCGCCTGTCGCAGCAGCTCGGGGTACTGCGGTTGCGGACCGGAGAGGACGGACGGCTTCTCCTCGACGATCGCTTCCATGAACACTTCATTGCCCGTCGGCACGATCCCGGTCCCGATGCCGCCTTCCACGCCCGTACCGGAGTAGTCCTTGGGATCGAATTTCTCCTGCAGGTTCACCGGCGGGATGTTGGTCGGGATGACGTCGGGGGCGACGACCGTCTGAAACCCCTTGAGCGGCACATCGAGCTGCACCGGCTGCTGCTCCGGCGGCTTTTGCTGCTGCTGCTGGTCGAGGAACACCATCGCGGTGTCCACCTTGACCGAGTGGTCGGTCTGGCCGGCGTTGAGTGTCGCGTACACCGCGCCCGCGATCACGGCCGTATGGACCGTCAGCGAAACGAAGCCGACGCTGAAGGCCTTTTTTCCCGTCTTCTTGCGCTTGGACTCAATCAAGACGTCGAACACGACTATCCTCCGGTGCCCGGTACGTATGTAATACTGCACTTTCGTCTTGGCCCGCTAGTGGAGCGCGCATTACAAAACGATGACAGCCGCGTGAGACGTTGGCGTCGGTCCGGAGCGCCTCGCAGCGCGTCTTGAGCAGGTGTGGTCCCGCTTCCGCACCCGCCCGGGCTCCTGACCGTCCGGGCTCCTGGCTCACCGCGCGAGCACCCGATAGGTGTACCGAATCAGCCCAGTGCCCTCCGCTTCAAAGTCGAAGCGCAGCTGCACCCGCGTGCGCACCGGCACGCCCTTGGCGAAGCCGGGTCGGAAGCGAGCTTGCGGCAGCGCTCGCTCGATTTGCTCCACTACGCCGACGGCGGTGCTGGACTGGAGGCGCACGGTTTCCGGCTCAACCAGGCCGTCTTGATCCACGACCGCCTGCAGCGCGACGAATACGTGGGCCCGCCGGGCCGGGAGCACGACGCCGTCCAGAACCATCTGGTAGGGGAAGAGGACGAACTGGGGCGGGACGACGCTGTCGGCGCACTTCGTGAGGCAGTCATACAGCGGCGCGACTGCCGGGCGGACCGCCACCGTCCGCACCGCCGTCGAATCGCCGACCCTCACCGCGGCTCGCGCCTCGCCGGCCAGGCGGGCGATCTCCGGGTCGAATCCGTCCAGGCCGGCCACATCCAAGCCGGGGTCGAGGGAGAAGGCCTCGCGGAACGCCTCCGAGGCAGCCGAGTCGCTCGCCGAATAGAAGTTCACGATGCCGAGCAGCACCCAGGCTTGGACGCGCGCGGCTGGCGAGCGGGCGGGGGCGTCGGTCACGCGCCGGAGCAGCACCGCGGCGCTGTCGAGTTGTCTCGCGCGCAATTGGGCACGGGCCTGCGTGATCAGCTCGGCGGACGCCGGCGCGCCGCTATCGGCCTGCGCGTGCACAACCGCCGGACCGAAGCAGAGCGGCGTCACTACCCAGACGGCTCGCGACAGCTGAAGACGCCGCATGGGACCTCCCTCATCGGGTCGGCAACGAAGGTGCAAAACGTATGCCTACTGGACCGTCGTGAGCGCGAAATCAATCGGCAAGCGCACCAGGACTCGCACCGGCCGGCCATGCACGCGCGCGGGCCGAAACAGCGCGCGGAGCACGTAATCACGCGCCGAGACGGCGAACCCGGGATCAGGACTGGCGACGATCGAGACGGAGCGCGGCTCCACGCGGCCGAGGGTGTCGACGACGACCTCCAGGACCACGCGGCCTGCGACGCCCGCTCGTCGCAGCGCCTCCGGGTAGCGAGGTGTGGGCCCCGCAAGAAGCATCGGGCGCTCGTCGACTACCTCGCTGCTCAGCGGTCCCGCTTCCTCACCGGATGCGCTGCCGACCACCACACCGGGATGTAGCCACTGCGTGGGATCGAACGTCCCGCCGCGATCGATCGGTGGGAGGCCGATTGGACTGTCGGTGGCGAGGTCCAAAACAGGCGGCAGCGGATCGGTGACCCCATTCGGTACCGCCGGCGACCGGTCATGAGCCGGCTCCGCTGGCCAGGGCAGCAAGACGGGCGGCGACTCAGCACCGGTCGCTACCTGGGGTCGCAGCGTCGCCCACACGGCGACGGCGCCGATCACCACGTGCGCCGCGAGCACCACCGCGCCGCTCGAGAGCACCTGGCGCGCGCCGCCACGGCGCCCTGCGTTGAGCTTCTCGAACATGGAGTCTCCTCCAGAAGAGGTCTCCATGACGGTATCGCGTCAGGCTTGCGCGGGCTTAAGGAGATCGTGACAAGGTGATGATGGCCGGATTATCCCGCGGCTTCCTTCGGCAGGGTCACGGTGAACGTGGTTCCCCGTCCCGGCCGGCTCTGGACCTCAATCGTGCCGCCGTGCGCTTCGGCGATCCACTTGCAGATGGCGAGGCCGAGCCCCGCTCCCGGACGCTCGCCGGTACGCGTGCGCGCCGAATCCGCCCGCCAGAAACGATCGAAGATGTGAGGCAAGTCGCCCGCCGCGATGCCGATGCCGGTATCGGCGACGGTCAGGGTGACGCGTCCGTCCGACTGCCCCAGCTGCATCCGGACGCTGCCGCCCGACGGCGTGTACTTCACCGCGTTGGTGACGAGGTTCAAGATCAGCTGGCGGATCCGGCTCGCGTCTACGGGCACGATCACCGGCTCGGGTGGCGTCGCGAGCTCCATTTGCACTCCCGCCTGCTCGGCGAGCAGTTCGCCCGTCTCCCGCGCTTCTTCGACGATCTCCCGCAGGTCCACGGGCTCGCGGTGCAGCGGCGCGATGCCCTCGTCCGCCCGGGCGAGGGTGAGCAACGCGTCCACGAGTTCCGTCATGCGTTTGATCTCCTGGAGCGTCTCTTCGAGCGTGGCGAGGGTGTCCTGGGGGAGCCCCGGGGTCGTGATGGCGCGTTCCACGCCGCCCCGCAACACGGTAAGCGGCGTCTTCAGCTCGTGGCTCGCGTCCGCCGTGAAGCGTCGCAGGGCCGCGAAGCTCCGTTCGAGTCGGGTCATCATCTGGTTGAGCGTCTCGGCGAGGCGCCCGAGCTCGTCCTTGACCATCGGCTCGGCGAGTCGGCGGTGCAGGCTGCGACCGTCGGTGATCTCCCGGACTTCACTGATGATCCGGTCCACCGGCTCGAGCGCGCCGCGCGCGATCCAGGAGCCGACGAGGATGGCGGCGATCAGCCCGATCGGCACGATCAGGAGCAGTGTCGAGAGCAGCTGCGCGACCGCCAGCTCGGCGGTGCGCACGTCGGCGGCGACGAGCAGCGAGCCGAAGCGCGGCCCGGCGCCGCTCACGATGTGCGCCACATAGCGGAGCTCGGGTCCGTCGGGCTCGAGCCGCACCGTGCCGGCGGGACGCCCCGAGAGGGGCGGTGTCATCAGCTTGCGCAGCTGGACGACCTGCTGGTACGTGAGCGACGCGTTGGACGACGAATACAGGATCTCGCCGTCCTGGGCGGTGATCAGCAAGTAGTCGGGGACCGCCTCCAGTACGGCCTTGATGTCCGCCACGAGCGCCGGCTTGCGCGTCGAATCGTAGGTGACGAGCACGCCGCGCGCCCGGTAGCTCTCTCCCAGAATCGCGGCGGTCAGGTCCGCCTCGGAGCGGATACGCTGGTCCAGATCGTCGTACGAGGCCCGGCGGCGCGCCACGTACAGCACGATCGCGAACGCGGTGAGCGTGAGCACCAGCGCGGCCGAATACCACACCGTGAGACGACCGCGGATCGTCTGCATCTCACGCCTTCACGACGTAGCCCACGCCACGCACGGTGTGAATCAGCTTCGGCTCCCCGGCGTGATCGATCTTCTTGCGCAGCCGGGTGATCACGACGTCCACGATGTTGGTCCCGGGGTCGAAGTGGTAGTCCCAGGCGTACTCCGTGATCAGGGTCCGCGGCATGACGCGGCCCGCATGCCGCATGAGGTACTCGAGCACGGCGTATTCCTTGGGCGTCAAGTCGATCAGCTTGCCGCCGCGCCGCACCTCCCGGCTCCCCGTGTCGAGGCTCAGGTCCGCGACTCTGAGCACCGGCGGCGCGATGGCCTTGGGTCGCCGCCCCAACGCCTCGACCCGCGCGACCAGCTCCTCGAGCGAAAACGGCTTCGTGACGTAGTCGTCCGCGCCCATCCGGAGGGCCTGCACCTTGAAGTCGACCGCGTCCTGGGCGGTCAACACCAGCACCGGTACGCCGTTCCCCCGGTCGCGCAGGGTGCGCAGCACGTCGAGCCCCGACGTCGTCGGCAGCCGGAGGTCCAGCACCAGCAGATCGTAGTGCCCGCTGGCCGTGAGCCGCAGCGCGTCGCCGCCGTCCCCGACGAGCTCGACGTGCGAGCCCGCCTCGGCCAGCCCCCGCTTCACGTACTGCCCGACCGTCTTGTCGTCTTCGATGACGAGGATCTTCATTCGACCGGGAGGTACACCTTGAAATTTGAGCCCACGCCGACCTGCGATTCGACCTCGATCCGTCCCCGGTGCTCCGCGATGATGCCGTAGCAGATCGACAGGCCCAGACCGGTGCCGCGTCCCTGAGGTTTGGTAGTGAAGAAGGGCTCGAAGATCTTCGGCAGGTCCTCCTGTTTGATGCCGATGCCGGTGTCGACGAACTCGAGCAGCACCTCGTCCCGGCGCTCCGGGTTGATGCGGCTCCGCACGGTAAGCGTGCCCCGCGAATCCATCGCGTCCATGGCGTTCAGCATCAGCGCCATGAAGCTTTGAATGAGCTTCTCCTGATCCGCGAGCACCGCCGGCAGCCCCGGCGCGAGCTCCCGCGCCACGGTCAGCCGCTTGAAGCGCGTGTGATGCTTGAGCAGGAACAGCGTCTGCTCCACGACCGCGTTCACGTCGACCTGCCGCTTGTCCCCCGACCGCGGCCGCGAGAAGTCGAGCAGGCTGTCGACGATGCGGCGGCAGCGCTGCACCTCCGCATCGACGATCTTGAGGTACTCCTGGTGCGCCTGGCGCTCCGCCGGCGCGAGCTCCTCACTGCGCAACGCCAGCGCTTCGCAGCAAGCGAGAATCGTGGCGAGCGGGTTGTTAATCTCGTGCATGACGCCGGCCGCGAGCTGCCCCACGGCCGCCAGCTTCTCGGTCTCGGACAGGCGCTGTTGGGCCTGGCGCCACTCGGTGATGTCTTCGCCGATGGTGATCACGTGGGAGATGTGCTGACCATCCTGCCGCATCGGGATCTTGGTGATGCGGTAGTGACGCGTCTCGCCGCTCGCCGCCGACTCCATCTCCACCTGCTGGATCTCGCCGGTGTCGAACACGCGGTCGAATTCGCGCTTCAGCAGATCGCGCGGCTGCCGGTCGAGCACCTCAAAGACCTCGCGCCCCACGGCATCCTCGCGCGAGACGCCTTGCGTGCCGGTCTCGCGCTTGCGGTTCCAGGCGCGGATGCGATAGCCGCGGTCGATCACGTACAACCCGACGGGGAGCGAGTCGATGATCTGAGCCGCGAAGCTCCGCTGCGCCTCCATTTCGTGCGTGCGGAGCGCCACCTCGGACGCGAGGTCCTGCGACAGCTCGGTCGCAGCGATCATCGGCGCAAGGATGCGCGCCACCACGACCACGACGTCGTGCGCTACGCCTTCATAGCGACCGGTGGGGATGACGACTTCGAGCGCGCCGAGCGGCTCGTCCTCGTGGATGAGCGGCAGCCGCAGCACCGAGCCCCCGGCCGTGCCCTCGCGCTGCACGCCCTGGCGTACCCAATCGGCGACCGGTGGCGAGTACCCTGGCAACTCCGCCTCGTCGCCCGGTGTGGTGACGGGCGCGTACCGCGTGCCGTCGGGGGTGCGCAGCCATAAGCGGCAGCGACGCAGGTTCAGGCCCCGGCGCAATGCCCCGACGACGCCGCGCAGGGCGACCCCCGACGCCGACCCCGCCTGCAGGACCGACGCGACTTCGGCGATGACCCGGATGCCCGGGTGCTCGGTGTCGAGCTGCGGCGCGACCATCGGCGGCTAACCTAGGGATGCGACTCCCGGCGCGCCAGCGGCGCCTCGAAGCGGATGCCCAAAAACGCCCGCACCTCATTCACCTGGCCGAAGAAAAACGTCGGCCCGAGCAGCAACCCGACCTGCACGCCGTCGGGGTCGCCGAACTTCAGTCCCGGGAGCACGGTGAGCGCGCCCCACGGCGATCCCTGCGGCAGCGGCGTATGCGCCCCGAGATAGCCCGTGCCTTCGACGGTGAGGTCGGCGCCGACCTCGCTCTTGCTCGTCTCGGTCCCCAGCGTGGCGAGCGACAGCATCCCGGTGTGTCCGCCGAGCGTGAGCCCGAAGACAAAACCGCGTGCGCCGCCGAGAATCGCCCCCTCGTCGATGAAAGAACCGAGCCGGGCGCTGAGCGACGCAACGTGCAGCGGGCCCGCGTGCACCGCGCGCGCATAACCCACGTCGGCCCCTTCGATCTGCCACCCCCCGCCCACCGTCGCGGCGAGACCGGCGGTCCACGCGCCGCGCGACTGGCCGCCGAGCGGCGTGGACAAAGCCAACAGGGCCCCCGACATTGTGATCATGGACAGGCGCACGTTCGTCCTCCTCACCGGTTCGGTTTCAGGCGGACTGATCCGCCCGCCGCGGCGCCGGATCGCCCGATTGGCAGGCGTCGGGCGCTTGAAGTTCGACCTCGACGAGCAACGGCGCTGGTCGCTGTGGTACTATGGCGACGGACCACCCGTTCCCTTGATCCAGGCCGCAGTCGTCGCTGCGCGGGTGGGCGACCAGTGGATCACGCTCGCCGACCTGGAAGATAGCACGGTCGGAAGCCGGCGACCGCCGGGCGGCGAGTCCGTCGTGGTGCGGGGGCGCGCGGCCGGCGTGTTCCTCGAAGCCGAGTTCCTCTCCGCCAGCGAGGCGGAAGGCGGGGCGTCCCAGGCGTCGGTCTCGGTCACCATCTACCCCGACCGCTACCTCCCCACGGTGCACGGCATCCGGTTCTTCCAGGCGCCGGAAGCCGCCGTGCTCGCCGGCGGCGCACCGCTCGTCGCGCTCGTCAACGGCTATCACTCCTGGACCGCCTGCCGGGTCGTCCCGGCGTTGCCCACGACCGAAGATGCGTTGGTGAGCCACGGCGCGCTCGGCTTGACGCGCGGCACCCGCGCGTTAGCGCTCGCCTTCGATGCCGGCGAGCCGGGCGAAGCGACCGTGCAGCTCTCGCGGGAAGGATTGGAGGCCGGGAGCGCATGGCTCCCCACCCGACCGCTCCGTCCCGAAGGCGATACGTCCCGCATGCGGATCTGCTATCAGCCGTCCGGTGACGGTCTCGACGCGCTGACGGCGCTGTTCGTGCCGTCCTCGCCGGTGGACCGCGAGCGGCTCGCGTCCGAAACGGCCCCCGCCGGATGGTGCAGCTGGTACGAGCTGTTCGGCAAGGTGAGCGAGCCGGACGTGGTCGCCAACCTCGAGTTCTGCGCTGCGAACTTCGACCGTCGGTTCTTCCGCTATATCCAGCTCGACGACGGCTATCAGAAAGCGACCGGAGACTGGGACACGAACGCGAAGTTCCCTCACGGGCACCGTTGGCTCACGGACCAGATTCACGCCAAGGGATTCAAAGCGGGGCTGTGGGTCGCTCCGTTCGTGGTGACCGAGCGCTCCGGCGTCCCGGGCGCGCATCCCGACTGGCTGCTGCGACGCGCCGACGCCCCGATCGTGTGGGACACGCGGGACGACTGGGGCGGCAAGGTGTATTCGTTGGACGGCGCCCACCCCCAGGTGCAGCAGTGGCTGTTCGATCTGGCGCGCCGCGCCGTTCAGACGTGGGGGTACGATTACCTGAAGATCGATTTCCTGTTGTGGGCCACCGCCGGGGACGCTCACTATGGCGGGTTGACGCACGCCGAGGCCTATCGCAAGGGCCTCGGCGCGATCCGCGACGGCATGGGCACCGAGGCGTTTCTGCTGGGGTGCGGCGCCCCGCTGCAGCACGCCGTCGGCTACGTAAACGGCATGCGCATCGGCACGGATGTCGACGCGAGTTGGGGCGGCATCCAGGCACCGGCCCGCGCCGCAGCGCTGCGCGGCTTCTATCACCGGGCCGTCTGGTTGAACGATCCCGATTGTCTCGTGGTGCGGCCACCCCTATCCGGGGCCGAAGCGCAGGTGTGGACCGCGATCGTGGCCCTTTCCGGGGGCGTGACCGTCCTCTCGGACAACCTCCCGAAGCTTCCGCCCGACCGGCTGTCGCTGCTGCAACGCGCGATCCCGGCGGCCCCGGTCGCGGGTCGCGCGCGGGGCACCGCCGCAGTTCAGCGCGAGGTGGCGCCCGCGATCGTCGCGGGGGACGACGTGTACCCCATCGCCGGGCCGTGGCGGCTCCGCACGGGGGATGATCCCCGCTACGCGACTCGTGAGTTCGACGAGGACACGTGGGAAACCGTCGCGGTGCCGAAGCCGTGGGAAGACGCCGGCCACCCGGACTACGACGGCTACGCATGGTACCGGACGCGCTTCTCCCTCCCGCCCCTCCCCGCCGGGCGGACGGCCTACCTGGAGCTGGGTAAGGTCGACGACGTCGACGAGACGTTCCTGAACGGGGTGAAGCTCGGGCAGACCGGCTCTTTCCCACCGAATTACCGCAGCGAGTGGCAGGCATACCGTCACTATCGCGTCCCGGTCGACGCGCTCAACTGGGGCGGCGAGAACGTGCTCGCGGTCCGCGTCTACGACGGCGCCGGACCCGGAGGGATCTGGAGCATGCGGCGCGATGCACCCCCCGCCCATTGGGTCGTCGCGGGAGCGCCGCGCTGGTGGACCGTCGCACTCATCAATTGGGAAGATGAGCCGCGCCAGCTCACCGTGCCGCTCGGCACGCTCGGGATCGGCGGCGCGAAGTTCGACGCCTACGACGTGTGGCGCGATGCGCCCCTCACCCTCCCGAAGGACGTGCTCGCGGCGGCGCTCGAGCCGCACAGCACGCTCACGGTGGCCGTGCGCGCCGCAGCCGCGCATCCGCAGGTGATCGGCACGACACGGCACATCGTGCAGGGCGCGGTGGACATCGCGGACGAGACATGGGACGCCGGGGCGCGCACGCTCAGGGCCCGGTCGGTGAACCTGGACAGCCGGGCGTACGCGGTGACCGTGTCGGTCCCGAAGGGGATCAGGCCGGGCTCGTGCAAGGCCGACGTTCCATGTACCGTGAAGAGTCTCCAGAGCGGGCATGCGGTCCTGGAATGGGCAGCCGGTGGAGACGGGCGTGACATTCGTTGGGAACTGAGTTTCAGGTCCGTCACAGGACCGAGGAGAGTCAAAGACTAGACGCGCGTCTAGCCGTTGCCCCTCCTATTCACTTCAGTCCCGTCAGCTCAATCTCTCGAATGAAATACTTCTGCGCCACGAAGTACAAAACGACCAGCGGGACCACTGCGGTTACTGCGGCCGCCATCTGGTACGTCCAGTTCGCGTAGTACAGCCCGTGAAGGCTCGCGAGCCCGACTTCGACCACGCTCATTTCGGCCGAGCGCGTCGCGACGAGCGGCCAGAGCAGGCTCTTCCATTGATCCATGAACGCCAACACGGCGAGCGTGGCGAGCGCAGGCTTCGAGAGCGGCAGCACCACGCGCCAGAACACGGCCCATTCGCCGGCCCCGTCGAGCCGCGCGGCATCCTCCAGGTCGCGGGGGATGGTGAGGAAGAACTGCCGCAGCAGAAAGATCCCCCACACGGAGACGAGCTCGGTGGAGATCAGCCCCGCATACGTGTCCACCCAGCCGAGGGCATTGATGATCAAGAAACGCGGGACGAGGAGCACCACCACCGGCACCATGAGGACCGACAGATAGATCATGAAGACACGGTCGCGCCCCGGAAACCGCAGACGGGCGAAGGCGTACGCGGCCATGGCGCTCGTCGCGACCTGTCCCACGACGACGCCCCCGGCGAAGATGGCGGTGTTCAGAAAAAACCGCCCGAACGGCAGGGCCGTCAGGGCGATGGCGAAATTCTCCGGGTGAGGCCGTGCCGGCAGGAGTTGCGGCGGATAGCGCAGTACGTCGAACTCGTCCATCAGCGCCGTCGCGATCATATAAAGGAAAGGCGCGAGCGTGGCGGCCGCCACCAGCGCGACCAGCACGACCGAGATGATCCGGCGTGCCGCGCTACGCATAGTCTTGCCGCTTTCCCAGCAGCATGAACTGCGCTCGGGTCACGCCGAACAGCACCACGAACAGCAGCAGCGACAACGCGCTCGCGTAGCCGAACTGCAGGAACTGCCACGCCGTCTGGTAGATGCGATACACCAGCACGTCCGTCGCGTGCAGCGGGCCGCCGTCGGTGAGCACATACATGTAGGTGAATACCTGGAACGAGCCGATGAGCCCCGTCACGAGCACGAACAGCGTCACAGGCCGGAGCAGCGGTAGGGTGATCCGGCGGAAGCGCTGCCACGCGCTGGCCCCGTCGACCCGGGCGGCGTCGAGATACGCCTGCGGGACGCCCTGCAGCCCAGCCAGGAACACGGTCATCTGGTAGCCGAGCTGTACCCACACCGACACGATCATCACGGCAACGAGCGCCGTGCGAGGGCTGCCCAGCCAATCCACCGGTCTCAGCCCCAGCGACGACCAGAGGTAGTTGATCAGGCCGAAGTCGGGGTGATACATCCACTCCCAGACGAGCGCGATGGCCACCACTGACGAGACGTAGGGCAGCAAGAACACCGTCCGCGCCAACCGTACGGCCCACGACTGCCGGTTCAACACCAGGGCCGCGCCCAGCGACAGGATCATCGACACGGGCACGGACAGCGCATACACCACCGTGTGGCGCAGCGAGACCCACACCAGCGGATCGTGAACCACCCCCTCGAAGTTTGCGAGCCCGACGAACGGCCGCGCCGGGTCGACGAGGGTCCAGCGATGCACCGACAGGTACAGGACGAAGAGGATCGGCGCGAAGGAGAAGACGCCGAGATGGAGCGCTGAGGGGGCGAGAAAGCCCCACGCCGCCACCGTCTCGCGCAGCTGCCGGGGGCGAGCCGCCGCGTGTTCGCCCCACGCGGCGAACGCGACGGCGAGTGGCCCGAGCAGGGCCAACCCGACGGTCACCGCCAGCCAGCCTGCCATCCAGCCCTCCCCCTCTTCCGGCGCGGCGCGCAGCTCGGCCCACCGGCCTGGGGCGAGGCGCACTGCGACTGCTGCCCGCGGCGTCCCGGCAACGATTTGCCGCCAGGGAGCACTGGCCTCGCTGTCCCCCGGCATCAGCTCGGTGCCACGAGCAATCGGGGCGAGGGCGGAAAGCGACCAGCGCAGCTCGGGCACCCGCACCACGGCCTCCTGCATCAGCAAGCGGGCGTCCCCGAGCCAGCGGTCGGTCGCGTCCCGCGCGGCCGCTCGGATGTCGCCGTACGCCGCGAGCCCGAAGACCGTCGCCGCCCCCGCGAACCACGTGACGGCCCGCCGCGACCGCCCCGCCGCACCGCCCACAGCGGCGGCCGCAAGCGCGCCGGCCACCAGGCTGGGCAGCATCGCGAGCGTACTGCGCCACGAGAGCCACGCCGTGCGCGCCGGCCAGGCCGCCACCGCGCCGACCACGTCCCACCCGTCGCGGTCGAACAGCGGCGCCAAGGCGGCGCTGCCTGTCGACTGCGCCGCCGCGTGGCGGCGCAGCCGGTCGAACAGGGCGGGCGAGAGCGGTCGCGCCGTAGCGTGCACCAGCGGAGCAGTGCCGTGAAACACCTCGAGCGGCGCCGCGAACCCCGGAAGGCCGTCGAGCGCCCGCGCTTCGATGAGCAGCCGGGACAGGTCATAGTCGGCACTCCCCCGCGCCGGGCGCGCGACGAGCGCGAGGTAACCCGCCGTCGCCGCGGCGACCCGTCGCGCGAGCCCGCGCTCGGCCCGGCCGCTCGCCCAGCGCACGGTGACGAGCACGAGCACGCTGCTCGCCACCACCGCGATGCCGGCGCCGCTGCGCCACCGTCCCCCCGCCGGCGCGCTCACCGAATCGCCCCGAGCGCGCGATCGAGCTGGCGCGCCAGCTCGTGCGCCGCCGCCGCCGGAGCGGCGCCCGCCAGCGTGATGCGGTCCAGGAGATCGGGAAGGACAGCTTCGACCTCCCGCCAGCGCTCGATCCGCGCGCCCCACGGCATCCGCCCCACGGCTGCGGCCCGCACGAACGCCGCTTCCCACCCAAGCGTGTCGCGGGCCACGAGCGCCTGTGCGGCGGTGGTCAGGGCCGGAAGCTCGAGCCCGGCCTCGCCCCGCGCTCCGTCCGCGAGTGAGTCCGTGAGATCCGCGGCGAGCTCGATCGAGAGCTTGCGTCGCGCGGCGATCGCCGGCACGGCGTAGCCCGAGGCGTAGATCACCGTCACGGGACGAACACCCGCGCGGTGCGGGATGCCCACGAAGCCGACGCGCAACCGGCCGCTGGCGGCGTACGGACGCAACCGGGGCACCCAGGAATGGCCCGTGGTCAGCATAGCCACGCGGCCGCTAGTAAAGAGACGAAAGTCCTCGCCGACCGACTTGACCAGGTTGTGGGTACGGGGGGCGATGCCCTGCCTCGTCATCCAGCCGGTATACCAACGGATTGCCTCGATCGTGACGGGCGCGTCGAGACACCCACCGGCGCGTCGCCCGTCGACACAGAGCACATCGCCGCCGCCTGCCCACACCCAGGGAATCCAAATGGAGGGGCGACGGTCGAAATAGGCCCCCCACTGGTCGATCCTCCCGTCGCCGTCCGTGTCACGCGTCAGTCGCTTGGCGGCCCGCAGGAAGTCGTCCCACGTCCAGTCGTCTCTGGGATACGGAATCCCGGCCCGGTCGAACAGATCCTTGTTGTAGACGACGACCAGCGGTGTGTATCCCCTGGGCAGGGCGTACACCGCGTTACCGCGGCTGAAGACCGACAACACAGTCTGGTCGAGGCACCCGATATCCACCCCGGCGCGCGCGAGGTAGGGCGCGAGGTCCAACACGACGCCGCGGTTCACCAGCGCGGGGACGTCATTGTCGTCGAGCAGGAACACATCGGGGGGAGAGCCCGCAGCCATCGACGTGAGCAGGCGCTCGCGATACTCAGCCTGATGCGTGGCGGTGCTCTGCTGCACGACCCGAACGCCGCGATTGACGGCGACGTACGGCGCGAGCACGCGGTCCTCCAGCTTCGCCTCGAGGTAGTCGGCCCGGTTCGCCAGCACGAGCGTGACACGATCGCCCTCCGCCACCGCCCCACAGGCCCAGACCGCGAGACACGCGGCGACCGCGCGTCTCACGCGAGCCGCTCGCCTGCCACGTCGAACAGGTGCAGGCGCCGCCGATCGAGCTTGAGGCCGACGTGATCCCCGGTCCGCAGCTCGACGAGTCCCGGGAGCCGCGCGATCAGCGGCTGCCCGCCTGCGGCCAGGTGGACCAGCGTCTCCGCCCCCAACGGCTCCACCACCACCACCTCGGCGTTGCCCATCCCCTGGTCCTCTCCGCACAGGCTCACGTGCTCGGGCCGGACGCCGAGGTGGATCTCCCCCTCGTAATGCTCGAGCGCTACCGGCACCGACAGGCTGCCGCAGTCCACTACACCGCCCCCTTCCCGCATGCCTGTGCCGCGGCCCGCGAGCACGTTCATCCCCGGGCTCCCGATGAAGCGGGCCACGAAGACGTCGGCCGGGCGCTGGTACACCTCGGCCGGGGTGCCGAGCTGGCGGAGCCGACCTTCGTGCAGCACCGCGATCCGCTGGCCCATGGTCATCGCCTCGGCTTGATCGTGGGTGACGTACACCATGGTCGCGCCGAGCGCGCGGTGCAGGGCGAGCAGCTCGGCGCGCAGCTCGCTGCGCAGCTTGGCGTCGAGGTTGGAGAGCGGCTCATCCAACAGGAATGCGCGAGGCGCGCGCACGATGGCGCGCCCCAGCGCCACGCGCTGGCGCTGGCCACCAGAGAGCTGCGCCGGGCGCCGGTCGAGCAGCTCGGTCAGGCCGAGCCGCTGCGCGACCTCCTGCACCCGGCGCGCGATCTCGGGCTCGGCCACGCCGCGCACCTCCAACCCGAACGCGATATTGCCTCGCGCGGTGAGGTGCGGATACAACGCGTAGTTCTGGAACACCATGGCGACATCGCGGTCGGCGGGCGGCAGATGCGTCACCTCGCGCTCGCCGATCAGGACTTCTCCCAGCGTCGGCTCCTCGAGCCCGGCGATGCACCGCAGGGCGGTCGTCTTGCCGCAGCCCGACGGCCCGAGCAGCACGAGGAACTCGCCGTCCCGCACCTCCAGCGACAGCTCCTGCAACGCGAGGCTGGCCCCGCCGTCGAACGTCTTCGTGAGGCCCCGCAAGGTGACCGACGCCATGCGGCTCAGCCTACTCGGGGCGGTGCCGGATTTCAACGTCGTGACGCGGCGTCATCCGAAGGCGATCGTCAGCGGGTCGCCGACGTTGCCTTCCCCCGCCGCGCGGCCGTCGATCTTGACGCGGAAGCGCCCGCCGTCGATCGCGACCGCTACGCCCCGCCCGGCCACACGCACCCCCTCGAGTGCGGCGCGGCCGACGCCCAGGGGCACGGGCCAGACCGTGAGACCTCCCGCCGGGCCGTCCGGCAGCACACCCATCACGTGCGACACGATCAGGTCGTTCACCCAGGAGTGCAGGTAATCGTCGATGCCCCGGTAGACGCTCGGCCGGCCGGTGTGCGGGTGATAGTGCTCGAAGCTGTTCGGCCGTTCGGGGTCGCCGTCGAACGTCATCATGCGTGCGAACTGGCGAATCAGATGGCCCAGCTTCCCCGCCCACGTCCCCTGGTGCAGCCGCACGACCCGCGCCAGCGCATCGATGATATGCGAGTTCGTCATCGGCCACACGCGCCCGTTCCACGGACAGTTGTGACGTTTTCCCTTCCACTCGGCGTCCGGATTGAACAGTGGATCGTCCACACTCGACGAGGGGACGGGGTAGGCCGTCCAGAACTCGGCCGGCTCGAACAGATGCTGCTCGAGCCCCGCGACGTGGCGCGCGTCAGCGAGGTCGGTCCCATACGGATAGAAGCACACCGCGGCTTTCACGCTCGTGGGCCGGGCCGTCCGCGGGTTTACGTCGAAGAACATCCCCGCCGCCGGATCCCACATTTTCTCGAGGATGGCGCGCCCAGTCCGGCTCCCCGCTTCGCGCCAGCGACCGACGTCTCCCGGGCTCACCCGCCCGGCCAACCGCTCGAGCGACCGCAGCAGCCGGTAGGCGTACACGGTCACGTCCACACCCTTCAACCGGATACGGCTCTCCCAGCCGACGCGATCCGCTTCGGGATCGACCGCCTGGTAGCGGGACATGTATTCCTGACCGGTCTCGAACTGGTTGACCACGTCGATCATCCCGGTGTGATCGGCGTCGCGCGTTCGGAGCAGCCAGGCGGCGTAGCGCACCAGGCCGGGATACACCTCGGCCTCGAAGGCGGGATCGGGATGCACGGCTTCGAGCGCGTCCAACGCGCCGCCCCAGTCGGCATGATAGAAGTCGGGCCCGCGCTGGTGGTCGACGTACACGCGCCCGGGGAGGGAGCCGTCGGGGTTTTGGTGCGCGAGGAACGTGCGCAACACGCCCCGAGCCCACGTCGGATCGGCGAGCCAGCGAAGCTCGCGCATGTGGCACTGGGCGCTGTAGGTGATCGGCATGTGGAAATGGCCGATCCCCTCACACACGGCGGGATACCGGTAATTGCCCATTCCGCCCGCGATCGCGTTGAGGCGCAACCCGTACCAGCGGTGGCGCCAGTGGCCATCCAGATACGGGTCGGAGCAACGGAACGTCGGCACGGAGCCCAGGAACTCGTGCCAGCGGCGCTCCGCTTCCAGGCCGGGGCGGTCGGGGGTCCGCCGCCGGGCGGGCCGGTCGCTCGGCTGATCAGAGGGGGCACTCGGCCGGGCAACCTCGAGCTCGAGCGCCACGGACGCCGAGAAGCGCACCGTGCCGCGCGGGGGGAGTCGCAGCCGCCGCTGCAGCCCCAGGTACATCACACCGCGCGGGTCGATGCCCTCGAGGTGCAGCTGGTCCCGCAGCCGGCCGCTCGGCTGCCACCGGTCGTAAAATGGCGTGAGCTCGAAGCGCGGTGGCAACATCGCGGCGGACGGTTCGGAGCGATACGCGCCGAAGGACTGGGCGGCGGGATCGAGCGTGAGCCGGTGCGCGACGCGGGCCCGGTGCTCCCGTTGGTCGGCGACCTCGCGCGTGAAGCGCAGCATGTGCCCCTCGGCGTGCACGTCGGCCGCCGCAAGCGAGCCCCCATCCACGGCCGTCCACACCACGACGTCGAGGCTCGCGCGCTGCGCGGTGGGGTTGTGGATCTCCCATTCGGAGGCGAGGGCACCGCCCGGTGCGCTGCGCGTCTCGCGCGCGCGCCACGACCCCAACGCGTGCTCCAGGGTCAGCAGGGCGGGCGTCCAGCGCCGCCGCACGCAGCGCACGGGCGCCGCGCGTCCGTCGGTGAGGAAGGTGAGCGTGAAGAGCGGACGGATCACGTACTGGAAGAGATGCGCCTCGTCCCAGAACCCGGGCGCGTCGACCCACTGAGGGAACGGGGGCGCCCAGATGAGGCCGTCGCCCGCCCCCAAGTACCACTTGTCGTCCCGCGCCCGGAAGGATGCCCGCGCGGCCGCGGAGGGGCTACGCTTCAAGCGCCGCGATCTGCCGCAGCAGCTCGGCGCGATCGATCAAGCTGTCGTCCACGCCTTGCCCTCCTCGATTGCACGACGGCACACTTCGGAACTCTGGGGTGATGCAGACGCGTTGCCGGGGTAATGTCACAAGCCACGCCGGGCGGGGCAACCCTGCACGCCCGGCGGGTTTGAAATCACCCCACCAGGCGTGCATGTTTTGAGGCGTTGCACGCCGTCGAAGGAGGATCCGATGCCCGGGACACTCACCCCTACGGAGAAGGTCATGGCACACACCCTGCCTGCCCTGCCCTATGATTTCGCCGCGCTCGAGCCGCATATCGACACACAGACGATGCAGATCCACCACGGCAAGCATCACCAGGCGTATGTCAACAACTTGAACGCCGCGCTCGACAAGCACGCCGAGCTCCACAAGAAGACCCTCGAGGAGCTGCTCCGCGGCATCAACACCATCCCCGAGGACATCCGCACCGCGGTCCGCAACAACGCCGGCGGCCATCACAATCACTCGCTGTTCTGGACGATCATGGCGCCTGCCGGCAAGGGCGGCGGCGGCGAGCCGGCCGGCGCGCTCGCCGATGCGATCAAGAAGACGTTCGGAGATTTCACGAAGTTCAAGGAGCAGATCGCCGGCGCCGCCATATCCCGCTTCGGAAGCGGCTGGGCCTGGCTGACCGTGGCGGGAGGTAAGCTCGAGGTCTCCAGCACTGCGAACCAGGACAGCCCGCTCATGGATGGCAAGGTGCCGGTGCTCGGGCTGGACGTGTGGGAGCACGCCTACTACTTGAAATACCAGAATCGGCGGCCCGACTACATCGCGGCGTGGTGGAACGTGGTCAACTGGACTGAGGTTGGCAAACGCTTCGAAGCCGCGAGGCGATAGACGCTAAGCCACCCCCACCAGGCGTTTCACCGGTGCGCGAAAACCGCCGTGCGGCCCGCGCGGTCGAAGGTCATGATCGCGTAACGCACCGGCAGGGGCGAGTCCATTCCCGGCGACCCGGCGGGCATGCCCGGCACGGCGACGCCCGCAAGCTCGGGGCGCTCGCGCAGCAGCCGGACGATCACATCGGCCGGCACGTGCCCCTCGATGACGTAGCCGTCGACCAGTGCCGTGTGGCAGGACGTCAGGTGCTTGGGAACGCCGTAGCGCTGCTTGATGGCCGCGAGGTTGGTCGTGTCGTGCACAACCACCTTGAACCCGGCCGCGCGCACGTGCTCGACCCAGTTCGCGCAACAGCCGCAAGTCGCGCTCTTATAGACGGTGATCACCGGAAGCGGACCGGCCGCTCCCGAACGCGCGCTCAAGGGGCCGCCGAGCGTCACGGCGGCGACGCCAAGCGTCCCGGCCAGCCACTTGATCTTGTGGAGCACGAACTGTAAGGAACCCCGAAGCCGGACGTGGGGCAAGAGGGTCAGGCTGTGCGCGCTAGTGCCCGAGGGGAACCTCGAAGCGGGACTTGAGGACCAGCCGGTTCCCCGACGTGGTCGTCCCAAAGCCGACGCCCATGTTCAACTCGATATCGTCGCCGAGACGCAGGTCCACACCCGGGTAGAACTGGTGCACCTGCTGGCTGCCCGGCAGCGCACTGCCGAACAGCCCGGTCTTACCGTAGTACTCGACGCTCAGCGCGACCCGCTTGCTGACCGCGATGCCGACGCGTCCGCTCGGCTCCACCTCCCACTCCCCCTCGCCGCTCGTGGTCGTGAGTGCTCGCTCGATCACGGGATTCAATTGCAGTTGCACCCGTCCGATCCGCTTCTCCAGAATCGGCCGAATCTCGAGCCCAGTCGTGGTCTCGTCATAGGCCGCCGGCGAAAACTCCAATTCGGCAGCGATCCCCAGATCCACCGGCAGCCGCCACGATTCGGGCGCCCGCACCCGCGACCGCACCCGCCACCCGGCGTACTCCACGCCGGGGCCAGGACGGTACGCCGACAGGAGGTAGGCCGTCACCTCCCAATGATCCGTGATGCCCCGGGTCAGTTCCAGGGCGAGATGGAATTGATGCTCGCTCGGGGCGACCGGTCCCTCGAACGCGGTGGTCCCGCGGGCGATGTAACTCATGTGTGTCTCGAGCTCCCACACCTTACGCGGTGCGGTTTCGGCGCCGTACACCGCGATCTCGAAGGGATCCTGCGCGATGGCCTCGCGCAGAGGACAGACCGCCCCGAACAGCAGCACGGGCACAAGACGTCTCGCACGGGCGTTCACCCTACATGCCACCTTTGTTTAGAGTGAGGTTCCTGGACTGACGAATCCCGAATCTATTTGTCGGGTTTAGGGCGGTCAAGAACCCGGCTAGCTTGACGGCAGACGAAAGGAGCAGTCTAGTGACGGAAACAATGAGTCGCCTCGCAGGCGGTCCGCTGGCATCGGGGACCGAGGCACCGGACTTCACGCTGCACAGCACTCCCGACCAGGCGGTGTCGCTGCGCGACTTCCGTGGTCGGCCGGTGATTCTCGCGTTCTATCCAGCCGACTGGAGTCCCGTCTGCGGCGACCAGATGGCGCTGTACAACGAGATCCTTCCGGAGTTTCAGCGCTACAGGGCCGAGCTGCTCGGCATCTCGGTCGACGGGGCGTGGTGTCACCTGGCGTTCGCGCAGCACCGCAGGCTCCATTTCCCGCTGCTCGCGGACTTCGAGCCGAAGGGCGCCGTGGCCCGGCGTTATGGGGTGTATCGCGACGGCGACGGCACCACCGAGCGGGCGCTGTTCGTGATCGACGGGGGCGGCATCGTACGCTGGAGCTACGTGTCGCCGATCGGCGTGAACCCGGGAGCGGACGGGATTCTCCGCGCGCTCGAGTCGCTTGCAACGGAGCGAGCGTGAGCGCGAAACGGGAGCGGGCAGTGCTGGTGCTGCCGGTGGGCGAGCGGGATCACGTACAGGGACCGGCGAACGCCGCAGTGACGCTCGTCGAATACGGCGACTTCGAGTGCCCGCATTGCCGTCGCGCTTACCCGATCGTGAAGGAGGTGCAGGAGCGCATGGGCGCGCGTCTCCGGTTCGTGTTCCGCAATTTTCCTCTCACCGAGCTGCACCTGCACGCGCAGCACGCCGCCGAGGCGGCGGAGGCGGCCGGGGCGCAGGGGAAGTTCTGGGAGATGCACGATCGCCTGTTCGAGCGCCAATTCGCGCTCGAGGACGAGCATCTGATCGAGTACGCCCGCGAGCTCGAGCTCGACGCCGCGCGGCTGGCACGCGAGCTGGCGGCGCACACGTACAAGGCGAAGGTGCGCGACGACTTCATGAGCGGCGTGCGCAGCGGTGTGAACGGGACGCCGACGTTTTTCATCAACAACGTGCGGCATGATCAGGCATGGGACGTCGAGGCCCTCCTCACGGCCCTCGAGGGGGTGAGCGAGGGCGTGCGGTGACCCACTGAGCGTCGGCGATGCACCAGTTCGAGATCATCCTCGCGCTGCTCGTCGCCGTCGTGCTTCTCGGGATCGCGGCGCGCCGGCTGGGCGTCCCGTCTCCGGTGTTGCTGGTGATCGGCGGTCTGGTGATCGCGCTGCTGCCGGGCCTGCCGCCCGTCGAGTTCGAGCCGCGACTCATCTTCGTCGTGTTCATCCCGCCGCTGTTGTACCGCGCGGCGCTGACCGCCTCATGGCGCGACCTGCGCGCCAACCTCCGTCCCATCACGCTGCTCGCGGTCGGTCTCGTGGTGTTCACGACGATCGTGGTCGGCGTCGCGGCGCATGCCCTCGCGCCGGGCCTGCCCTGGGCGGCGGCCTTCGCATTGGGCGCGCTCGTCTCGCCGCCCGACGCCCCGGCGGCAACCGCCTTCCTGCGTGGCCTCGTCGTGCCGCGGCGCGTCGGCACGATTCTGGAAGGGGAGAGCCTGGTCAACGACGCCGCCGCGATCGTCGCCTACCGCATGGCGGTCGCGGCGGCCGTGAGCGGCACTTTCTCCGTTGCCACCGCGGGACCGCGCTTCGTCTGGGTCGGCACGGCGGGTATCGCGGTCGGGCTGGCCGTGGGATGGCTGATCGCGTGGCTGCGCCGGCGCATTCACGCGCCCGAGATCGAGGCGACGATCTCGCTGCTCACACCATTCGCCGCGTTTTTTCCCGCCGAGGCCGTGGGGGTGTCCGGCGTGCTGGCGGTGGTGGCCTGTGGCCTCTACCTCGCGCGGCTGGGCCCGCGTATCGTGGCACCCGACACCCGAGTGCAGACCGAGGGGATGTGGGGCGTGGTCATCTTCGTGCTCGAGGGGCTCACGTTCATCTTCGTGGGACTCGAGCTGCGCGCGGTCCTCGGAACGCTGGGCGCGTACTCCACGCGGGAGCTCGCGATCGCCGGAGTGGCGGTGAGCGTGGCGACGATCGCCGCGCGTGTCGTGTGGGTGTTTGCGGCGAGCTACGGCCCGCGCTGGCTGAGCCGCCGCTTGCGGGAGCGCGATCGGCTGGGGTCGTGGCGTCACGTGGCCCTCGTCGCGTGGGCGGGCCTGCGCGGCGCGGACTCCCTGGTGCTCGCCCTGGCGCTCCCCTTCACCACCGCCGCAGGCGCCCCGTTCCCGGGGCGCGATCTGATCATTTTCCTCACGTACATTGTGATTCTGATGACGCTCCTCGTCCAGGGCTTCTCGCTCCAGCCGTTCGTCAACTGGCTGGGGATCTGCGACACCGGCGAGACGCAGCGGCTGGAAGAAGCCCACGCGCGCGAGCAGGCGTCCGCCGCCGCGTTGCGGCGGCTGGACGAGCTGGCGCCGGGCCTCGACGGGGAGACGCTGACCGAGCTCCGAGCGCGCTACGGCCACCGCCGCCGGCGCTTCGGCGCCCGGGTGCGCGCCGAGCGCGACGGCGCCGAGGAGGGTCTCGCCCGCGGCCGCCGCACCGCCGTCCTGGAATTGCTCGAGGCGGAGCGGCGGGCGGTGATCTCATTGCGGGACAAGGGAATGATCGGTGATCACGTGATGCGGCGGGTACAGCGCGACCTGGATCTCGAAGCGCTGCTGCTGGGATCGCGCTGATGGCGCGTCCCGCCGCACCGCCGCGCGCAGCCGACGCTTGGGCCGGTCCCGCCGCCGGTGCTGACGAACTCGACCAGCTCGTCTATCTCTCACACCTGATCGGGCGGGAGCCCGGGCTGGTGCAGCCGGGCGGTGGCAACACCTCGATCAAGCTTGGCGACGTGCTTCTCGTGAAGGCCAGCGGCACCGACCTGCGTACCATCGGGCGCGAGGGGTTCGCTCGGCTGTCCCTTGCGGAGCTGGCGGCGCTGCGGAGCGCCGAAGCGATGAGCGACGCCGACATGATGCGCTTCATGGCTCGCTGCATGGTGCCGCCCGACGGACGTGGGCCCGCACCCAGCGTCGAGACGCCGTTGCACTCACTCCTCCCTTACCGCGTCATCGCGCACACCCATGACGTGGCGACGATGAGTCTCACGAACCTGAGCGACCCGACGGCCGAGCGACTGGTCACCGAGCTGTTTCGCGGGGAGATCGTGTACGTGCCATACGTGCGCCCGGGGTTCCCGCTGGCGCGGCTGGTAGGAGGCATGGTGGACCGGCTCCCCCGGAGCGCCGTGGGCCTCGCGCTGGCGCACCACGGCCTCGTGGTGTGGGGAGAGGACGCGCAGGAGTGCTACGCGCGCCTGGTGGGCGTCGTGAGTCGCATCGACGAATACCTCGAAACGAGGCGACGGGGCCGCGCGGTGCTGGGAGCGACGCCCCGGTCGATCCCCGACGCGGAGGTGCGCCGCCGCTGCGCGGAGCTCGTCCTCCCCGTGGTGCGCGGGATGCTCGGGTCACAGCCCGAAGGACGCGTGATCCTGCACTTCGACGACGGCGAGGATATCCTGGCGACGCTCGGCGCCGAACGGCTGCCTGGGTTGGTACGTCGCGGCATGGCGACACCCGAGCACATCCTGCGGGCCGGGCGGCTGCCCTTGTGGCTCGACCTCGACCCGTCCGCGCCGGCAGAGCGGCTGGTCGACGCCGTCCGAACGCAGCTCGCGCAGCAGCGGTCGGAGTACGAGGCGTATCACCGACGCCACGCCGCCCCCGAGGAGCGACCGCTGGACGATTGGGCCAAGGTCGTGCTCGCTCCGGGGCTCGGCATTATCACCGCGTCCCGCGACAAACACGGCGCCGTCACGGCCAACCTGTGCTATCGGGCGGTGCTCGCGACGATCGCGAATGCGGAAGCGCTCGCAGGGTTCGAGTTCATTCCCGAGGCCGAGGTGTACGCCTTCGAGCACTGGCCGCTCGAGCGACGGAAGATTGCAGAACAGGACGCGCGCGAGCACACCTCCCGGCTCGTCCCGCGCCAAGTCGCGGTCGTGATCGGCGGCGGCAGCGGCATCGGGCGGGCGGCGGCGCGGCGGTTCGCGGCGGAAGGGGCGCACGTCGTAGTCGCCGATCTCGACCACGCCGCCGCGGATGCCGCGGCGCGGGAGATCGCGGCGGCGCACCCCGATCGCGCCGTCGCCATGCCGGTGGACGTCCGGGACGACGCGAGCCTGGCGCACCTCATACGGCGGACGGTGGTCGAGTTCGGAGGGCTGGACTGCCTGTTCTACACGGCGGGCCAGGCGCCGCGGTTCGCGGGAGTGACAGACATCGGACGGGAAGATCTCCAGCGGCAGCTCGACGTCCACTACCTCGGCGCCGTCCTGGCGATCGGCGCCGCCGCGGGCGTGATGCGACGTCAGAAGACCGGGGGCTCGATCGTCGCGTCCGTCTCCAAGGCGGCGCTCGCGCCGGGTGCCGATGCGGTGGCCTACGGCGGAAGCAAGGCCGCGCTGCTGCAGGCGTTGCGCGTCGCCGCCGTCGAGCTGGGCGGGGACGGTATCCGGGTCAACGCCATCAACGCGGACCAGATCGAGACACCGATGTTCCGCCGGTTCGTCGAGGAGCGCGCCGCGAGGAGCGGCGTGTCCGTCGAGGTGCAGCTCGAGGCCTACCGCCGGCGCAACGTCATGGGCGCGTCGCTGATCCCGGCCGAGGTCGTAGCAGACATCGCCGTTTTGTTGGCGAGCGAGCGATTCCGCTTCACGACGGGAGACATCCTCACGGTCGACGGCGGGTTGCCGGAGGCGTTCCCACGCTGACGCCACTTCGGGCCCTGACGCGCGACGGTTGGCTGTTATTCCTCACCCGCGTCACGCGCCTGTTCGCATACGGTTCGTTGTCCGTCGTCCTGGTGTTCTATCTGACCAGCCTTGGCCTGAGTGCGTCCCAAACCGGCCTGTTGCTGACGCTGACGCTGGCGGGGGATACCGTCGTCTCGCTCTACCTGACCACGCGAGCCGATCGTATCGGGCGACGCCGCATGCTGATCATCGGTGCCGCTCTCATGGCCGCCGCCGGCCTGATCTTCGCGTACACGCGCGACGTCCTGTTCCTGATCCTGGCCGGAACGATCGGCGTCATCAGCCCAAGTGGCAACGAGGTTGGGCCGTTTCTGTCGATCGAGCAGGCGGCGCTCTCTCAGGTCGTTCCCGCGCGGTCCCGCACCGCCGTCTTCGCCTGGTACACGCTGGTCGGCTCGGTTGCGACCGCCGCCGGGTCCTTGAGTGGCGGAGTGCTGGCGCAGCTCGAGAGCTACCGGGCGGTCGTGCTGCTGTATGCCGCTTTCGGGGTGCTGCTCCTTTTCCTCTTCACCCGTCTGTCGCCTGCCGCCGAAGTGCGCATGCCCGACGCGGGATCGGCGGCTGCGGCGGCCATGCAGACGCTCTTGGGCATCGGCAATTCCCGGGACGTGGTCCTGAAGCTGTCGGGCCTGTTCGCCCTCGACTCCTTTGCCGGCGGCTTCGTGGTGCAGAGCTTCGCCGCCTACTGGTTCTATCTCCGTTTCGGCGTGGACCCGCGAACCCTCGGTGCAATCTTTTTTGGAGCGAACGTGCTTGCCGGAATGTCGGCGTTGCTCGCGTCCCGACTCGCTGCGCGCTTCGGCCTCGTGAGAACGATGGTGTTCACCCACCTGCCCTCCAACCTCCTGCTGATTCTCGTTCCACTGATGCCGAACCTGCCGCTCGCCATTCTGGTGCTGTTCGCGCGTTTCAGCATCAGCCAAATGGACGTGCCGACCCGGCAGTCCTACACGATGGCAGTGGTGGCTCCGGAAGAACGATCGGCGGCGGCGGGCATCACCGGTGTGGCGCGCACGACGGGCGCGGCAATGGCCCCCATGTTTGCTGGGTTGTTGTTCGCCCGACCCGCGCTGATCAGCGTGCCATTCTTCATCGCCGGAACGCTGAAGGTCGTCTACGACCTGCTGCTGTATCGCGGCTTCGTGGCCCGGCACCCACCGGAAGAAACCGCGTAGCGGAGCCCGGCCCCTAGGTCCCCGGGCTGGGCTCCCCCAGCAGCTCGCCCACCGCCCGCAACAGCTCACCGAGCTCGAACGGCTTCCGCAGTGTGCGCGACGCCCCGAGCAGCTCGGCGTCCTTGCGCATGTCGAGGGTCTGCGTTCGGTCTCCGCCAGAGATCACGATGATCTTCACCTGAGGAGATTCGCGGCGCAGCTGCCGGATCGTCTCGATCCCGTCCCGCTCGGGCATGAAGATGTCCGTGATGATCAGGTCGGCGGGCCGCTCCCGATGCGCGCGCAGCCCGGCGTCGCCATTGCCGACGTCTTCCACGGTGTGGCGCGCGCGCTCCAAGATGCGGCGCACCGCCCCTCTCACTTGCGCATCGTCGTCGATCACGAGGATCCGCGCCATCGGGCTAGGCGCGCCGGGCTCCGACCATGCCCGCCGCGCGCTCGGCGGCGAAGCCGAGCAGCGCGCCGATGGCGAGCGCAACGCCCGCGCGAATCGCCTCGTTCACGGTGTACACGTTGAGACCGAGTGCGACGCCCGCACCTGCGAACGCGCCGGCGGTGAACGAGAGAATCGGCACGCGCGATTGCAGCACGATGGCGGACGCCGTCGCGCCGAGGATCACGGCGACGACCACGTTGCCACCGCCGATCGCACCGCGGACGGCGTGAGCGACGAGCACCCACACCACGCCGCTCAGCGCGGCCACGATGGCCTTCTGCAGACCAGCGACGCCGCCGCCCGCCGCGAAGAAACATCCCAGGGCGACCACGCCAGCCCACAGCGACACGTGCAGCCGAGCCACGTCCGCCAGCCACGCCCACAGCGCGATCACGAGCCCCAGCATGAGCGCCCGCGCGGTCATCGTATTCATCGGCTTCGTCTCCTCTCGAGCGACCTGAGCTAACCCGCGGGCCTCTCTTTGTCGCGCTCCGCCTGTGCGCGCTCCGACCGCTCGCGCTCTTCACGCACGCGTCTCACACGCTCCTGTCGCTCCCGCAACGCTGCCTCTTCCCGAGCGGCGCGAGCGGCGTCGCGATCCGATGGCTCCGGGGATGCCTGCTCGCGGGCGCGTTGCACGCGGTCCTGCCGGCCACGCCGATCAGCGTCCTGACTGGCCGCCCGCTCCACCTCGAGCGCGGCCTGCCGTTTCGAATTCATCCACCACATCACGCAAAACAGGCCAAACTGGGCGGGCAGGACAAAGATAAAGGACAGGGGGAACAACGTTTTGATGGTGGCCGAGACCGCAATGCTCGCGAGGGCCCACTTCCAGCCGGTCATGTGCTCGTATTCGGCGGCGGCGTAGAACACGCCGGCCAGCCCGAGACCGCCTAAGAGACCCATGCGCCCAATATGTGAAAATGAGTCCGGCCGGGCAAACCGCGCGTGCTACTTCGCGAGCCAGGACCGGCCGGTGGCGAGGACCGCCACCAGGGCCAACCCGAACACGATGCGGTACCAGGCGAACAGGTCGAACGAGCGGTGCGACACGAAGCGGATGAGCCACCGCACCACCACCAGCGCGCTGGCGAACGCCACCACAAAGCCGACCGCGAGCATCAGCGCGTCTGACCCGGACAAGAGGTGCCGGTTCTCCCAGAGGTCGAGCCCGGTGGCCGCGAACATCACCGGAATGGCGAGTAGGAACGAGAACTCCGCGGCGGCAGGGCGCGCGACGCCCGCCAGCAGCGCCCCCATGATCGTCGCCCCCGAGCGCGACACTCCGGGAATCAGCGAGCACACCTGCGCGATCCCGATCCAGAGCGCCGTCCGGTAGTCGACCTGCGTCACCGTTTCGACGCGAGGGGCGGGGCGCCAGTGCTCGATCGCAAGGATAGCAACGCCGCCGACGATCAGCGCCACGATCACCACCGCGGGCCTGAACAGGTGCGCTGTGATCCAATGGTGCGTGAGCAGCCCCACGATCGCCGCCGGCAGGAACGCGATGAACAGCGCGACGATCAAGCGACGCGACTCCGCGACGGCGATGCCATCCCGCACCACGCGAAACAATAGGCGGCGATACAGCCAGACGACCGCCAGGATGGCGCCGAGTTGGATGATGATCTCGAAGGCGGCGGCGCGCGGGCCCACGAACCCGAGCGCGTGACCCGCCAGAATCAGATGTCCGGTCGACGAGACGGGGACAAACTCCGTCGCGCCCTCGACCAGCCCGAGGATGATGGCGGCGATGATGGTGGGCATGAGAATGGAGCGGAGGGGATTCGAACCCCTGACCCCCTGGTTGCAAACCAGGTGCTCTCCCAGCTGAGCTACCGCCCCGTGAGGCTAGTAAGATAGCAAACGGAGAACTGACGCACAGACGCACAGCGGTGAACAGGTGACCGTGGCCGGCCGTGCCTACTTGAACACGGCCCCCAGATTGGTCGTGACGCCGACGAATACAAGATGCGGCGTCTCGCGCCACAACCCGACACTCCCGCCTGCGTCCACCACGATCCACTCGGCGGGCCGAAAGGTCACGGCGCCCAGGGCGCCCCACTCCGCCGATGCTCCGGCGCCCGCCGTAAGCCCGTACAGCTCAGTCGTGAGCCCGTAGCGGCCGAGCGCGACCGCCGCGCCCACCGAGTGAAACCAACGGAGCGGCGACGCGTCGGCGCCGAGCTCCACCGGCCCGAGATTCACGTCGACATGGAGCTTCCTGGGTGCGTCCACGCTCGCCACCGCCAGCACGCTGCCTTGCGTGCGCCCCGCGCCGCGCCCCGCCGCCGCGTCGCCCGTCGGAACCGTGACGCTCGACGCCAGCGCCAGCGTGGCCCGGGGTGACACGCCGGCCGAGAGCTTGAGCGTCGCACCGACATCGCCCACACCCCCGCCCCCCGCGGTGTGGATGAATCCGGTGCCGAAGAACGCCAACTGCACCTGGCGGGCGACGCCGATCTTGAGATTGTAGTCCCAGGCGGTCGCATCGCCCGCGTCACCGCCTGCGACGCGCACGCCCTGCTCGAGCTCGGCATATCCCGGCGCCACCGCGTAGGCATGGGTCGCGAAGGTGGGACGCTCCGGGTTCGCCGCGCGCGGCGACTGGCCGCGAGCCACGTCGGCGAGGCACGACAGGAAACCGAGGGCGAGCGCCCGACGCATGCTCAGCGGCCACCCCCGAGCGTCTCCTCGAACAGCTTGAGAATCCGGCGGTACTCGTCCGTCCAGCTGTCGTTGCGCGTGAAGCCGTGCCGCTCCACCGGGTACAGCGCCACATCCCAGTTCTCCTTTTTCAGCTCGATCAGCCGCTGCGTCAATCGGGCCGTGTCTTGGAAATGGACGTTGTCGTCCACCATGCCATGACAGATCAGGAGTCGACCCTGCAACCCCTCAGCGAAATAGATCGGGGAGGACTGCCGGTAGGCCACGCTGTCGTCTTGCGGCTCGTTCAAGATCCGCGCCGTGTACGGGTGGTTGTAATGCGCCCAGTCGGTCACGGGCCGCAGCGCCGCGCCTGCGGCAAACACATGCGGCTGGGTGAACATTGCCATCAGCGTAATGAACCCACCGTAGCTGCCGCCGTAGATCCCGATCTTCGTCGAATCCACGCCGAGGTGCTGCACCAGCCAGCGTGCGCCGTCGACCTGGTCGTCCAAGTCCTTCCCGCCCATGTGGCGGTAGATTGCGGTGCGCCAATCGCGCCCCTGCCCGGCGCTCCCGCGGTAATCGAGATCGAGCACGGCGTAGCCCTTCGACGCGAGCAGTTGGTTGAACATGTATTCCCGGTAGTACGACGACCACCACTTGTGCACGTTCTGGAGATAGCCGGCGCCGTGCACGAACAGCACCGCCGCGTGGTTCGCGGGCGTCGCGCTCGGGCGATACAGCCGCGCCGGCACGCGCGCACCGTCCCGCGCCGGGATCATCGCGATCTCGGGGCTGAGCCACGGGAAGCTACGCCACTCGGACGTCGTGCTCTCGGTGACTTTGCGCATCTGGCCACCGGGCTGGTTGGCCTGGAAGTACAGCTCGGGCGGATGGTTGGCCGTCGAATGCAGCACGGCCAGAAGCTTTCCGTCGGGCGCCACGACCACATCCTGGCGGCCCTCGACCGAGGTCAGCTGGGTCTTGCGGCCGCTCGCGATGTCGAGGGCGTAGCAGTGCACCTGCGCGAAGTCACCTTCGTTGGTGTGCAGGTAGAAGGTCTTGCCGTCGGGCGCGAGCGCCACCTGCTGCACCTCCCAGGCTCCGCGCGTGAGCGCCCGCGGCGCGCCTCCGGAAGCGGACACCGTGTAGAGGTGCGCAAATCCCGTTTCCTCGCTCCCGTAATAGACGGTCTCTCCGTCCTTGAGCCACCCCGCGGTCGCACCGAGCGGCCCGTCGAGCCAGGCGTCGTCGTGCAGGTGCGCGACGACGCGTGTCGTGAGCGATGGCAGATCCACGATCGCGAGCCACGCGTCGGTGTAGGCCGTGGTCGTGACGCGGATCAGGGCATGCCGGCCGTTCGGGGAGATCCCGACACCCACGGCGTTCCGCTCGCCCGTTCCCACGGAGTCGATCCAGGTCGTCTTGCCCGTCGCGACCTCGATCAGCGCCGCGCGCTCGCGTGACTGCGCGTCGCCCACTTTGGTGCGGATCTGCTGCGTCTCCACGAACCCCGACTGGGTGACCCAGCTCGGCAACACCACCTGCCGCCCCTCGAGCGAGTCTCCTTTCGCCCGCTCCGTCACGGTCACCAGCACGAAGCGGGCGTCGGGCGCGACGTCCAGCCGCGTGGCGCTCTGACGCTCGCCGAGATAGAGCGGCTTGGCGGTATGGACGGTGTCGGTGTCGGCGCGCATCTGCTCCTCCGCCACCTGGCGCCGGATGAAATCGAACAGCTCGCGTTGCTGATCGCGCAGGAACTTCTTCTCTCCGGTGGGGTCGCTCGGCTTTTTGGGCGCCGGGCCACGACGCACGTCGCTCAGCTGGCGCAGCGCGCCGTCCTCGAGACCGAGCGCCCAGGCGTTCCCGTCGCGCGTGAAGTAAACCGTGCGTCCGTCCGCCGACCACGCCGGATCGGACTCGGGCGCCGGCGTCTGGGTGAGCCGCCGCTTCGCGCCCGTGCGCTCGACGAGCCAGACGTCGCCCTTCAGCACGACGACCTCGCGGCGTAGATCCGGTGACCACGCGCCATCCGCCATGGCGATCGTGTCCACGGTATTGCGCGGCAACCGCTCCGGCGAGGCCGCGCCCGCGACGGCCACGCGGTAGTCCCGATCCAGCGTGTCGACGCCGGGGCTGCGCCACGCGAAGTACACGTAGCGCCCGTCGGCCGAGAACCGCACATTGGACGGCGCAGTGCCGACCAGGTCCGGCCCGCGCATGATGCTCTCGACCGTGAGCCGGAATCCCTGCCCGACGACGATGGCGGGGACCGAGAGGAGGGTGAGCACGACCACGCTGCGGCGCATCGGGAGACTCCTCGGGCTTGGGGCGGGGCTAATGTGCGCGGCGCTGGCCGCGTGCACCACCGGCGAGCGCCCACTGCGGCTCGGCACCACGCATACGGTCGAGCAGTCGGGGGCGCTGGCCGTGCTCGACTCGCTGGCGCACCCCGTGCCCGCCACCGTGATCGGCCCGTCGGGGCAGATCCTCGCGGCCGCCGCCCGGGGGGACCTGGACGTGGTGATCACCCATGCGCCGAGCCTCGAGCGCCGCCTCCTGGTCGAGCCCGGGCATGTGCTGCTCGCATGCCCGTTCGTGGCGAGTCGCTTCGCGATCGTGGGTCCCCCCGCCGATCCGGCGCGCGTCGCCGCCGCGCCCCGTGCGGCCGATGCGTTCCGCCGCATCGCCGCGGCGGCCGGTCCGTTCGTCTCGCGAGGCGATTCGTCGGGCACACACGTGAAGGAGCTGGCCCTATGGGACGCGGCGGGCGTGCGACCGCCTGCTGCCGGCGGGTGGTACCTCCAGGCGGGGGCCGACCAGGCGACGACCCTGCACGTGGCCGACGAGCGCAACGCCTACGCGCTCGCCGACCTCCCGACTCTGGCGAAGCTCGGCGGCCTGCGCCTGCGCGTGGTGTTCGTGGCCGACACGACGCTCACCAACCCCTACACGCTCTACGTCGTGCGTGAGTCCCCCCGGCGCGCAGCCGCGCAAGCGTTCGCACAATGGGCGATGGACAGCGCGCGACCGAGTATCCTCGCGCTGCGCCTCCCGGACGGAACGCCGGCGTTCGTCGCGCGGCCGGGAGGATGCACCGACCGGCTCTAGGGCGTGACGGTGAGAGCCCGGCTCCCTGGCTGCAGGTCCGCGTAGGACGCGTTCGCCACGTCGAGGATCGTGCCGGTGTAGCCCGTCGGCGGGCTCTTCTCGGGCACCTCGATGGTCACGAGGACACCGTTCGCCAGGTGCCCAATGACAATGACCCGCCAGCGCGTACGCGCCTGCCGCGCTGCGAACACGCGATACCCTGAGCCGGCTGCCGCCAGCACCGTGTCGATCCCTGCGGTCGTGTCGGCCCCCGCGACCTCGAGCAACATCGCCAGATCGTCCGCTCCAGCGTTGGACAGCCGCAGGGACAAAGGGCGCGACGCCAGCCCCGAGGGGCTCTCGCACCGACTCACCGTGAGGGCGAGCAAGACGCCGAGCAACGCGACGCGCCGGGTCATGGCCGCCGTCCCGACGGTCGAGCCGCTGCGCCAGGCGCGGCGCCGTTTCCGGTGCGTGCCAGCCAGCGGGCCACGTCGCCGATGTCGAACGTGCCATTCGCGTTGCCCTGGAGGTCGAGGTAGCGCCGCCGGTCGTCGCTCGCTGGCGCCGACCCCTGGAAGCCCAGGGCAAGAACTTGTTGCAAGGCGAGCGTCGGCTCCACGACCTGCAGCGTCAGGGAGCGGCGCGCCGTCTGCGTCCCGTCGGTCACGCTCACTCTGAACGTGAACGTACCAGTGTCGGTGGGCGCGCCGCTCACCACGCCCGTCGCCGCCAGGGCGAGGCCGGGAGGCAGCGCACCGGAATCCGGGGGAGCCCAGGTGTACGAGCCCGCGCCGCACGCCGCGGCGAGCGTCATCGAATAGGAGTAGCCCCACTGCGCGGCGCCGAGCCGCGGCGCCGTGGCGACGGCGAGCGAGTCGCCGCCCAAGCGCAGCACGAATCGCATCACGTCGTTCGGTAGGACCTGACTGATCGAATCGATCCCAACCCCCGGGCACGCACCGCTGTTGAGCGCGGTGTTGGGATTGGTGAAGAGCGTGAGCGTGGGGTTCTGCGTGACCCCCGGATACGGATCGCCCGCATCGCCTCGGTCCGCGCACCCCGCCGCCGGCGGCGTGCACAGGATGTTCGGGTTCGCATCCAGGTTGCCGCGCGCATCGGCCTGGAGCAGCTCGAGTCCGTGGGTCGGGCCGGCGTTCACGGCGTTGCCGAACTCGAAGCCATGCTGCGCGATCTGCTGGGAGTCGACGTGCCACGCGAGCAGCCCGCCTGAGCACTGCGGCGGCATCGGCGCCTGATACCACACCTGGCAGGCGTTGCGAATGAGCGCGCTGTCGGCGTCGACAGCCTGGCGATTCTCGAGCAGGAAGTACTCTCCACGTGGGTTCGCGCCGGTGGGACGCACCAGGAACGCGGTGTCGGAGGTCGGCGCTGCACCAAACGAATAGGTCCCCGACGTCGTGAGCGGCGCCAGCGTCACCCAACCGAGCTGGCTCAACGACCAAGCATCCATGCGCGCGGGGCTCGACGGCGAGGAAAAGTTCCCGGCGCCCATCAAACTCCAACGCCCGACACCCTCGGTGCTGTCGCTGGTGTCGTACAGGTCGGGCAGTCCGAAGCCATGACCGGTCTCGTGGGCCACGGTGCCGATCGGCATGATGTCGGCGCCGGTACACGAGTCCGAGCCGCCGAGCCCGCTCTGCAGGATGTAGTCCCGCACCTGCAGGAATTGGCCGGGGTGGCCCGGCAGCGCATCTTGCGTCTTATAGGCCGGAGACAGCGCACCGCGGTGCGCCCACAGATGGTTCTGCGGAGCGCTTTTCGATCCGCACTCACCGCCGATCGTGGGTTGCATGAAAAGCATCAAACTGACCACACCGCTGGTCGGGTCGTAGCTGAACTGTGTGAAGTCCACCTGCGCATCCACGAGTGCGAGCGCTTCGCGCAGCGCCGCCTGCAGAGCGGCGTACGCCGGCCCGCTCCAGATGCCATTACAGTTCGTCGAGCCAAACGGATTCGTCTGCTGGCAGGCGGAGCTGGTCCCGCCGGTGTAGCTCGCCTCCGGCTTGCTGAGCGTCACCCAGCCGTACGTCACGCCCTGCACGTCGAGCAGCCCGTTGGACATCTGGCTGTAGAAGCTGTGGTAGCTGTACGGCCGCCCGAACGGCGGCGTGGTGCCGAACAACACGGCATCGTAAGCGGTCGAGGCAAACGGGGGAGGCGTCGTGCCCGCGTAGCTGAACAGCACGGCCGGCACTCGGAGCGTGCCGGAAACCGCCGCGGCGCTCGGGGTCGGCACCCCCGCGGCGAGCGGCGCGTTCAAGGCCCCGAACTGCCGCTGCGCGAGCAAGCGGGATCGCATGGCGCGCACCGCGCGGGCCTGCTGGCGCCAGACCCCGTCGGGACCGAAATCGCGGCCGGGCGCCTCGCGGCGCGGCGGGCGCGGCTCCTGCGCGCGTGCCGCCCATGGCGCGCACCACACGAGCAAGAGCCCCAGCGACAGCAAACGATGTTGCGGCACAGAGTACCCTACCCCACAACCCCCGCGGCGGCAGTGCGCTCCCTCACACCACGCCGCGCCAGCAGCAAGCCCAGTCCCATGAAGCCGATCACGCCACCCACGACCTTCGTCTCGTAGGTCCAGGGGTGCGGTTCGTCGGCGGGCGGTACGAAGCCCAGCACGATCGAAAACGCCACCGCCGCAAGGCCCGCGAGACCGACCAGCAACGTGGCGGCACTGCGCGTTCGCCGCAGGCGCAGGTACGCGCCGAAGAGGTACAGATAGGGAATGAAGAAGAGGATGAGCGTCGTTTGGGTCAGCGCCAGGTAGGCGTTCTTCACGGTGGCGCCGACCAGGCTCGCGACCACGAAGACCGTGGCGAGCCCGCCCTGCACCAGCAGCCCCACGTGCGGCGTGTGCCAGCGCGGATGGATGCGACCAAAAGCGGGCGGCAGGGCGCCGTCAATCCCCGCCACGAACGGGAGGCGGGCCGATCCCGCGAGCCATGCCCCCACACCGCCCAGGTTCCCGAGCGCCAGCAGGATCGCCACCACGCCGGCGACGGGAGCGAGCCACGGCGCGCCGAGCCGCTGCGTCAGCGCCGCCGTCGCCTGCGGCACTCCGTTCGTGATGCTCACGGTCTCCGCCGGCAGGGCCACGAGCATCGCCGCCGTACCGAGAACGTACATCGCGACGATGCCGAAGCCCGAGATGACGATGCCGCGCCGCAGCGTCGCCGCGGCATCGTGGATCTCGTCCCCCAGCGTCGGGGCGAGCTCGAGCCCGGCGAATGCGAACGTCATGGTGGCGAACAGATTGATCGACGGCAGACCGAGCTTCGCGGGGACCAGCCCGCGGAGCGCGAACGGCGTCGCGCTGCCGTGCGCCGCGAGCGACCACGCCGCGAGCAGCACGAAGATGAGCGCCGGCAGCCACGTGCCGTACCCGCCCAGGTTCTGGAGCCGCTTCCCGATGCGAAGGCCGACCACGTTCATGCCGACGGCGAGCCACAGCCCCGCCAGGGACAGCGCGCCGATGAACAGATTGTCGTCGCCCAAGCGCACGAAGCGCGGCCCGCCCGCGTAGGCGGCGATCGCCGCCGTCGCGACGAGCAGCGAAGGAAAGTAGAAGAGGTTGTTGACCCAGTAGCCCCAGCCCGCCACGAAGCCGTGCAACGGCCCGAACGCCCGGCGCACCCAGCGGTAGATGCCACCGGCACCGGGATCGATGTCGGCGAGCTCCCGCACCGCCACCGCCGACGGCAGGAAAAAGACGACCATCGCGACCAGCCACAGAGACAAGCTGGCGAGTCCGAACTGGCTCGCCGCCGTGGTCAGCCAGCGCAGCCCGACGATCGCCGTGATGTTGAACAGCACGACGTCGGAGAGCCGCAGGACGCGGGGTAGTCGGCTAGGGGGCTCGGGCATGCACCGTGGCGGTGAGCCACCCGATGCTGCTGCCCAGCACCGCGCCGCCCGCCACGTCGGTGGGGAAATGCTTGCCGCCCGTCACGCGCAGCACGGCGACGCCCACCGCCCCGGCGTACAGCAGGATCGCATTCCGGGCGCGGTGCGGCAGCTGCTCCCGCTGGGCGATGACGAGATACGTCGTCGCCGCGGCGAACGCGAGCGAGGCGTGCCCCGAGGGGAACGACTGGCGGTTCTCCGGCCGCGACGCCGCCGCCGCCGCATCCGCCGTGTAGAGCACCGGGCGACTGCGATGCACCAGGACCTTGAGCCACTCGGTGGTCGCCTGCGTCCAGGCGAGCGAGTTGAGGAGCACCGCCGCGTTGCCGCGCCGCTGAGCGGGATCGAGCCCGTGGAACGAGACGAACGCGGCGGCGCCGACGACGCCTCCGAGCATCAGGGTGCTCGCGGTCGCGGCGCTCGCGGAAGCGTTGTGCAGCGCCGCGCGATCGATGTTCGGAACCGAGGCCGGATCGCATGGGGCGCACGGCGGCAGACCGTGCGGCAGATTCAGGGCAACGGGGATGAGTGTGAGCGCGCCCGCGGTGCCGACCGAAGCGGCGTCCCACCAGGTCACGCGATACGGTGCCTGACCCGCTGTCGGCCGGGCGACGGCGAACAGCCAGACGAAGACGATCGCCGACCGGGACATGCAGACTCTCGCTCGAAACGGGAGGCTTGGAAGTTACGTCGTGACGGCGACGGGTGCTAACTCACGTTCGCGCGGGACCTTGCGGTTTTGTTGTACCGCCACTACTCTCTAGGCTGCTGTTTTCCACCCAACCAGTCTGGGGGCCCCGTGAGTACCGAGACCCTGCAGCACGTCGCGCTCTTCGACAAGTGCAAGAACTTCACGCGGGCCGACGAGGTGCGAGCGGCCGGGTTGTACGCGTGGTTCAAACCGATTTCGCAGTCGGAAGACACGGTCGTGGTGATCGAAGGCAAGCCGCGCATCATGATGGGCTCCAATAACTACCTCGGGCTGACGCATCACCCCGAGGTGCTTGCCGCGGCGAAAGAGGCGCTCGACGAATTCGGCTCCGGCTGCACCGGCAGCCGGTTTCTCAACGGGACACTGGAGCTGCACTGCCGGCTCGAGGCCGAGCTGGCCGAGTTCTTCGGGAAGGAAGCATGCCTCGTCTTCTCGACCGGCTATCAGGCGAACCTCGGCCTGATCTCCGGCCTCGTGGGTCGGGGCGATGTCGTGTTCCTCGACAAGCTCGATCACGCGTCCATCGTGGACGGCGCGAAGCTGTCCCACGGCGAAACCATGCGCTTCAACCACGGGGACTTGGCCGGCCTCGAGCGCAAGCTCCAGAAAGTGCCGGTCGGGACGGGCGTCATGATCATCGTCGACGGGGTGTTCTCGATGGAGGGGGACATCGCCGACGTGCCGAACCTGCTCAAAGTCGCCCAGAAATACGGTGCCGCACTCGCGATCGACGACGCGCACGCCGTGGGGGTGCTCGGCCCCAACGGGGACGGGACCGCGGCGCATTTCGGTGTGGCCGAAGACGTGGACCTCATCGTGGGCACCTTCTCGAAGTCGCTCGCCTCGATCGGCGGGTTCGTGGCGGCTTCCGAAGACATCATCGATTATCTGCGGCACCACTCGCGGCCCCTGATGTTCACGGCGGCGCTCCCGCCGGCGAACACCGCCGGGGTGCTCGCCGCGCTGCACGTGCTACGGCGCGAGCCCGAGCGCCGGGAGCAATTGTGGGCCAACACGCATCACCTGCAAGAGGGGCTGCGCTCGCTCGGATTCGAGATCGGGCCCACCGAGACCCCGATCGTCCCCTTCCTCATCGGGGACTTCGAGAAGACGTTGACGTTCTGGCGCAAGCTGTTCGACGCCGGCGTCTTCACGAATCCTGTGGTGCCGCCCGCCGTGCCGCCGTCGCAGAGCCGGCTGCGGACCAGCGTGATGGCGACCCACACCGCCGATCAGTTGGACTTTGCCTTGCAGACCTTCGGCCGGCTGGGAAAAGAGCTGGGGGTCATCTGAGCGCACTGGAGATCGCGCCCGTCACCGGCGGGCGCGATCTCGAGCGCTTCATCGCCTTTCCGTACGCGCACTATCGGGGCGACCCGCTCTGGGTCCCACAGCTGCGCATGGACGTGCGCACACTGCTCTCCCCCGCGAAGAACCCGTTCTTCCGGCACGCCCAGGTCCAGTGCTTCATCGCCCACGCCAACGGCCGGACCGTGGGGCGGATCGCCGCCATCCAGAACGACGCCCACACCCGGGAGCACGGAGATCGGGTCGGGTTTTACGGCTTCTTCGAAAGCGTGAACGACCAGACGGTGGCAACCGCGCTGTTCGACGCGGCCGTGGCCTGGCTCCGGCCCCGGGGGCTCGCGGTCCTGCGCGGGCCGATGAGCCCCTCCATCAACGACGAGTGCGGTCTGCTGGTGCAGGGATTCGATACCCCACCTACACTGATGATGTCGCACAACCCCTCCTACTACGTCGACCTGCATCAGCGCTACGGCTTCGCGAAGGCCAAGGATCTGCTGGTATACGAGAGCACGACCACGCGACTCCCCGAGCGGATCGTGCGGGCCGTCACCGTGATCGCGCAACGCAAGGGCATCACGCTGCGGGCCCTCAACATGAAGCGCTTCCGAGCCGAGGTCGAGCTCGTCAAGGCACTCTACAACGACGCGTGGGAGAAAAACTGGGGGTTCGTGCCGCTGACCGAGGCGGAGATCGACCATCTCGCCACGCAGCTCAAGCCCATCGTCGTCCCGGACCTCGTGTGCTTCGCCGAACGGGCGGGCAAGGTCATCGGGTTCGCGGTGGCCCTGCCCGACCTGAACGTCGCACTCCGGCACAACCCGTCGGGCCGCATGTTCCCCGGCATCCTCAAGGTCCTGTGGCATGCGCGCAAGGTGAACCGCCTTCGTATTCTGCTGCTCGGCGTGCTGCCGCAGTACCGCTCGAGCGGCGTCGACGCGCTGCTGTACCACTGGATCTGGACCAAGGGGGTCGCCCATGGGTTCACCTGGGGCGAGGGGGGCTGGATCCTCGAGGACAACGCGGCGATGAACAACGCCGCCGTACAGCTCGGCTTTCGGCCCTACCGCACCTACCGGATCTACGACAAGCCCCTGTGAAGGCGTTCGTCACCGGCGGGACGGGGTTCGTCGGCGCCCACCTCGTGCAGACGCTGCTGGCGCGGGGCGCGGAGGTGCGCTGCCTCGTACGCAACCCCGCCAAGGCCCTGGCCCTCGGCTGGCGGGACGTGCGCCTCGTCCGCGGCGATCTGGACGACGCCGCCGCGCTGGCGGAGGGCTGCGCGGGAGCGGAGCTGGTGTTTCACCTCGCCGGCCGCATCAGCGCCCGCGATGTGCGGGAGTTCATGAGCGCGAACCGCGACGGCACGGCCAGCGTGCTCGAGGCCGCCTCGCTCCAGCCGCCCCAGCGCTTCGTGCTCGTCTCATCGCTCGCCGCCGGCGGCCCCACCACGCCGGGACATCCGATCGACGAGGAGCGCCGCCCCGCGCCGGTGACGCCCTACGGCCAGAGCAAGCTCGCGGCGGAGATCGTGGTCCGGGCGATGCCGTTCCCCTGGACCATCGTGCGCCCCCCGGCCGTGTATGGCGAGCGGGATCGCGAGACCCTCAAGGTGTTCAAGTTGGCACGCCGGGGACTCGTGCCCGTGTTCGGTGACGGATCCCAGGAGCTGTCGGTCGTCTACGCAGGAGACCTGGCGGCTGCACTGGTGGCCGCGGCAACCTCCCCCGGAGCGGCGCGTAAGGTATACTACGCGGCGCATCCCGCGGTCACGACGAGCGCCGCACTGGTACGAGCTGTGGGCCGCGCGGTGGGACGTGAGCCGCGCCTCCTACCGCTGCCGGCGCCGGTCGCGCGCGTGATGCTCTGGGCCATCGGATCGCTCGCTCACCTCGCAGGCCGGGCGACGGTGCTGTCGGCCGACAAGGCGGCCGAGTTTCTGGCTCCCGCCTGGACCTGCCGACCGGACGCGCTGATGCGGGACACGGGATGGTCCGCCGCTACCGATCTGAACGCCGGGTTGCAACGCACGGCGGACTGGTACCGGAGGGAGGGGTGGCTGTGAGCGACACGTCACACGACGCCACGACGGCGCGCCCCAAGGATACCTGGGCGACGTGGCGCCGTGCCGTCGTGCGGCGCTTCACCGCCGTCGATCTCGTCACCCTGTTGTACGTAGCGGTCGCCACCGTCGCCGTCCTGGCGTTCACCGCCGACGACCGCACGGGCTGGGACTGGCTGCTGCTGGCGCATGCACTGCTGGTCGCGCTCGTGCTGCTCGCCCCGCGGGCGCGCGAGGCGGGGCGCGTCGGACGGTTCCTCGGCGACTGGTACCCTATGCTGTTGCTCGGCGGCCTGTACGCCGAAGTGGGCGTGCTCAACGTCGACGTCGGCTACCAGCACGACGTTACGATTCAGCGCCTCGAGTTGTGGGTGTTCGGCTCGCAGGTGTCGTACCGCTGGATCCGCGAGTGGCCCAACCCGGTGTTCTCGTGGATCATGCACATCTGCTACATCGCCTACTACGCGATCTTGTGCGCCTCGCCGCTCGGCCTGTGGCTCAGCGGGCGGCGCGACGCCGCGCGGCGCACGATCTTCGCCGTGATGATCACGTTCTATCTCTGCTACGTCGTGTTCCTCTTCTTTCCCGTGGCCGGGCCGCGCTACGCCTTCGACCTCGCGCACAACGCCGCCACCGAGATCTGGCCGGCGCGCGCCACCCAGTGGCTGCTCGACCGCGGGGACTCCTGGGGCGCGGCCTTCCCGTCGTCGCATGTGGCCGCCGCCGTGGTCGCCACGATCTGCGCGCTGCGCTACTGGCGGCCCCTCGGGCTCGCGCTCGTGCCGCTGACGCTCGGGCTGGTCCTGTCGGTGGTGTACGGGCAGTTCCACTACGCGGTGGACGCCGTGTCGGGCCTGTTCGTGGCCGGCGCCGTACTCGCGTCGCAGTACGTGTACGGCGCGGAGCCGGAGAAGGTCGGTGCCTCGCTGCCCGCCGGGAGCTGGGAGCGGGCCTGAGTCGCGTTGGCTGCCCGGTATCGGGGTTCCACGGAGCGACTGTGTGCTTGTCGCGTAGTGGAACCCCGATACCGGGCAGCCTCAACGACTGACGCTCGCGGCTCGCGAAGCGACCGTGTCGAGGTCTCCCCCGAGGGCGTCCATGCGGCGTTGGAACTGGAGATCGATCAGCAGCAACCCGACGACGTACGCCGCCAGATTCACCACAAACACGATCGTGAAGATCCGCGGGTACGGCAGCCAGATTCCGAAATAGAGCGCGAACCGCTTGACCCCCGGGTCGAGCCCCGAGCGATCCGTGATACTCGTCATGAGCAGAATCGCGACCAGCGCGAGCAGAACGAGCTTGACCGGAACGATCCCGGCCGCGGCGAACCCCGCGAAGATGACCGCTTCGGACGCCCGGTCGAGGCGTGTGTCGAGCCGCCGCCCCGCGTCGGAGGCGAGCCCGAACTCACGGGCGATCCCGCCGTCGATCCCGTCCAAAACCTGCCCCAACGCCATCAGGCCGAGGCCCCAACCCAGGCGACCGGCGGCGACGCTCGCGCCCGCGACGACGCTCACCCCGAAGGCCGCCCAGGTCACCTGCGCGGGCGACAGACCGAGTCTCAGGTGCGCGAACCGCAGCAGCGGGCGGATCGCCCGGTCTAATGCCTTGCCCAGTACAGGAGCAAATTCGTACATAGCAGGACGGCGAAGAGGACCCCTTCCTTCACCTTGTCGGGAATCCCCGTGAGCCACCCGCGGGTCACCCAGGGGGAGTAGGGGTACAGCGGCATCTTCTCGAAGCGGACACTGTAGTCCATGGCCACGTGGATCGCGAAGAACACCAGCGGGATGACGGTTCCGAGTAACCAGCACAGCGGCGTGATCCAGAGCAGCGCCACCGGCTCCTGCAACGACGAGCGCCAGTAGTAGCCGCGCTTGTCCACGAGCCCCACCGCCCGCAGGTAGAAAGGCGCCTTCACCGCATGGTCGACATCCACCCCGATCCCGAAGGCGTACGCGAGGGCGGCGTCGCGTCCGTGTAACTCCATCGCCTGCACGCCGAGCGTGGTGGCGAGGATGTGCGTGAAGACGGTCACGGCGCGGTGGCGCCCTCCCCGGCCGGCTGCCGTCCCGCCAGCCAGACGAGCGCGAGCCCGACGCCGATCCACGCCATGTCGCGCAGCCGGCTCACGATGGCGGTATAGACGCCCAGCGCGGGATCGAGGCCCAGGAGCTGAAAGAAGAGGTACAGCGAGCCCTCCTTCGTGCCGACTTCGAAGGGCACGAAGAAGATCGTGTTCTGAATCAGCGAGGTGAGCCCGCCGATGGCATACGCCTGAAAGTAGGTCATGTGCAGGCCCACGCCGAGACCGATCAGTACATACTCGAGCATGAAGATCGAGCGACTGAGATACTCGAGGAGGAGCGCCTGAAAAAATCGCCCCGGTCGCCTGTGATAGAACTCCGTGATCTGCACGTCCATCTGGGCTAGCGTGGCCCGCAGAGACTCGAGGCGCCGCGCCAGGCGGTGGAGCAAGGGGAGGCGGTGGATCAGGTCGAGCGCGCGCTCCAGCACGCCACGGCGGTGTCCCGTTAGCAGCAGCCAGCACAGAAGCGCCAGCACCACGAAGGCGACGGCCAACCCGGCGAGCAGCGCCGCGTGAGGGGGCAGGAGGAGAGCCCCGAGCACGATCGCCGTCAGGAAGCTCAGCAGCATGCCGAGCGTGTGCAGCATCTGATAGATCACGACCGAACCGGCCGCGCGCCGCACCCCGAGCCAGCGCGCCGCCGCCGCGATCTTGAACGGCTCACCCCCCACGTTGACCATCGGCGTGACGAAGTTGAGCGAGAATCCGGCGACGGTGATCGCGTACGCGCGCCAGAACGGCGGGCGAATCGGCTCGTCGGCCATGATCAGCCACCACGCCGACGTGTTGCAGGCGTAGACCACGCCGTACAGGATGAGGATCGGAACGAAGATCCATCCCGTGTGCTCCGCGTCGGCGAGCAGCCGCGCCACACCGATACGCGCCACCAGGTAGGCGAAGATCGCCGAGCCACAGACGAACAGCAGCGCTTGCAGCTTGCGGCTCACGCGTTTTCCGGGATGGCGACCCTGCAGCCGGTGTTGGCGGCCTGGTAAGCATGCTCGACCACGACCGCGACGCGGCGGATGTCCTCGAGGTAAGGGGCGGCGGCGTGGACCGGATCGCCCCGGTCGAGGGAGGCGATGAACGACGCGAAGAGGCCGGCGAACCAGCGGTGGTACGCCGCCTTGTCGAGCTCGGCCGAGAAATCGTGTCGCTCGAGCCTGCCCCCGCGCTCGAGCCGCAGCTCGCCGCCGACCCACTCGATGGCGCCGTGCTCGCCCGCGAAGCGGATGCGATTCTCGCGCTGGCGCGCAGCCCAGGTGAAGAACATCGTGACCAGCCGCTCGGGGTACTCGAAGTGCACCGACGCGGTGTCCTCGACCTCGTAGGCGCGGTGGCGCAGGCGGCCGGTCCAGGCGCTCACCGCGGCGGGCAGCCCCGCGACGTCGAGCATCTGGTAAATGAGATGGGTGCCGTGGTCGAGCAGCACGCCGCCCCGCCCCGCCGCGCTCGTCCCGCGCCACGGCGTCCCGCCGGCTTCACGGCCGGGGTCAGCGGTAAGCCGATAGACCGCGAGCTCGGCGAGGTGCCAGCGCCCGATCGCACCCTCGCGCAACCATTCCTTCACTTTGACCCACACGGGGTTGAACCGGTACTGGTGACACGGCATCACGATCCGGCCGTGCGCGCGCGCCGCGGCGGCGATACGGTCCGCTTCGACCCGCGTGAGCGCGACCGGCTTCTCACAGACGACGTGGTAGCCTCGCTCGAGGCCCCAGAGGGTGAGGTCGAGATGCGAGGCCGTCGGCGTACAGATGTCGATGAAGTCGAGTGGCCCTACCCGGGCGAGCTGCTCGGGGTGCGAGAGCAGCGGGATGCCGTCGACCGGCGGCACGTCGACGGCGCTGTCCACGACGGCGACGATGTCGATGCGCGCACGCACGCCGGCCCCCGTCCGCAGGGCGGGGAGATGCGACTGCCGCGCCGTGCCGCCCGCCCCGATGACGGCACCCCGGTACCGCTGCACGTCAGGTGAAGCGGGCGTAGGCATTGCGCTCGTGCTCGAGCGCGTCGCTGAGCGCCGTGGCGTTCCATTCATGCATCAGCAGCAGTACCACGAGGAGCAGACTCATCGGCACCGCCTCGGCCCACAGGAACGCCGAGATGTGGCCCGCCACCGCCGCCGCGCCGAGCAGCAGGAAACGGATGTTCTGGCCCAGCCAGCTGCACAGCGGCAGCAGCACCTCCTGACGCTCGCGGTACTCCTCCCGGAAGGCCGGGGGCACGCTGCGCCCTCCGGCTCCGCCGGCCCGCAGCAGCCGCAGCAGCTTGACCGAGCGGGGGAACAGCTGCGACTGCCGCACGACGTAGTCCCGGTACACGCGCGCGCCGAAGCGCTCCAGCACCGTGCCTGCGGATCCGGCCTCCAGATCTTCGGGGAGATCGAGCTCTCCTGCCTTGCCCGTGCCCAAATCGAGGAAGGCATTGCGGATGAAATCCACCGCGGCGCTCTGGTAGGTGTGGGCGAGACCGGCGAGCGCGACCAGCAATACGCCCGCCCACCACACACCGCCGTGCATCAGCCGGTACATCAGGTGGAAGTACAGATTGACGAATCGCAGGTTGTCGTTGATGCCGTCGAGCGCCCGGCCGAACCGAGTCGAGGTGCCGCGCAGCCGGGCGAGCTGGCCGTCCGCCGAATCGAACACGTCCGACACGATGAAGAGCACGAACCCGATGACGTCGATCCAGCGGTCCTGGTACACGAACAGATGGCCCGCCACCAGGCCCACCAGCAGCGACCACAGCGTGACCTGGTCGGGCGAGATGCCAGTCGAGTAGAGCGCCCGCGCGATCCGGATCCCGATGGGCCGGAAGAAGCGCAGGTCGAGCCATTCCTCGACCGCGCGACCCTTATCCGACAAATCGTTCCGCGGCTTCACCGAGTACGTCCTTCATGGTGGCGAGGGCGCCCATCGCCTGGTCCTCCTCGATGACCAGGGGCGGGTTGATTCGCACCTCGGGATTGTAGATCATCGCGAGCACGCCGCGCGACAGCAGGGTGTCGAAGATCCATCGCGTCGCTTTCTTGTCGAGCAGTTTGCGGGTCCCCGGCACCACGAGGTCCAGGCCGATCAGCAAGCCGCGGCCGCGCACGTCCGACACGATCGGCAGCTCCGATTCCCAGCGCCGCAGCTCGGCCAGCATCTTGGCGCCGAGGCGCCGGGAGTGCTCGACCAGCCCATCCTCGATGATCGTCTCGACGGTGATGCGGGCGGCCGCCGCCGCGAGCGGATTCCCGCCATAGCTCGACGAGCTGCCGCTTGGATTGGCGAACGGCTTGGCGAACGCAAGCTCTTCGCGCGCGATGATGCCGCTCATGGGGAAGCCGCCCCCGAACCCCTTGCCGATCGTGATCACGTCGGGAATCACGTCCTCGTGCTCGATGGCGAACATCTTCCCGGTGCGCCCGAACCCGGTGATCATCTCGTCGCAGATCAGGAGCGCGCCGAGCTCATCCGCGAGGAGACGCAATGCCCGGAGGTAGCCGGGCGGCGGCACGACATTGCCCGCCGTGCCCTGGATCGGCTCGACGATGATCGCCGCCACGTCCTTGGTGGTCTCGAGCTCCACCTTCTGCCTGAGGAACTCCACGCAGTGCCATTCGCACGACGGAAAGGTCTTGTCGAAGGCGCAGCGCGCGCACGCCGCGTAGGGTGAGAGATAGGCGCCCGGCATGAGCGGCCCGAGCGCGTGCTTGAAGCTCGCGCCGAGCACGGGGAGCACGCCGCCGGTCTTGCCGTGGAAGCCGCCCCAGAATCCCAGGACCTCGGTATGCCCGGTGCGCGACTTCGCCAGGCGGAGCGCTGCCTCCACCGCCTCCGCACCGCTCGAATAGAATTGCGTCCGGTTCAAGTCGCCGGGCGCGAGCTCCGCCAGCAGCTGGACCAGCGCCGCGCGGTGCTCGGTCGTGAAGCTGCCGACGTGAATTCGGGCGATCTGGCGCTGCAGCGCCGCCACGTAGCGGGGATGGGCGTACCCGAGGCTCGCGACGCCGACCCCCGCGAGCAGGTCGATGTAGCTGTTGCCGTCCACATCGTACAACACGGCGCCTTCGCCGCGATCGATCGAGAGCTGGCTGAATAGCGCTACGCTCTGGGTCCCGGGAGCGAGATACAGCGCCTCGCGGTCGAACAGGGCCTTCGACTTGGGGCCGGGAACCTGAATCCTGCGGATTGTATGGGTCACGCGTGTTTCCGGTGTGCGAACCGATGAGTGACATAGTCGGCAATGGCTCGCGCCGCTTCGTCACGGAACGGCGCGAAGCTCGGCCAGTCGTTGATGTCGATGAGCACGGGGCGATCGGGCTCGGGGAACGCGACGTCGCCCCCGAACACCTCGAGCCCCAGGATCGCCGCCGCTTCGAACGCCAGCGCCTTCAGCCGATTCTCGTCGATCTTGGGCCGCTCGCCCGCCAACCCCGCGTCCGAGCCGTACCAACGGAAGAAGCGCCCGTCGGTCACCCCGTAGAACTTCACGATCGGGCCGGGCACGTGCTCCTGCAACGCGACCCAGGGGATGCCGCGCGCCGTGAACGCGTGCAGCTCGTCCGCGATGCGCTCGCGCGAGGTCGCCACGACGTCTTCGGGACGCTCGGCGTGCACGTCGCCCCGCTTGATCCACACCTTGCGATCGTCCGGGTAAAAGGCGTCGACTTGCTCCGGCGACAGCGGCGCCGAGCTGGCGAGGATGAGCGTGCGAGGGAACGACAGGGTGCTGTCCCCGAGCCGCTTCACCAACCGGTAGCGGTGACAGTTGAGCGCGCTCGACGGGCGGTTGACGACCACCGCTCCATCGCTCTCCAGCGGCATCAGCTGCTCCGCGGCGAGCGACCCCTGACACATGTTCAGGTACAACGCCGCGACCGGCAGGCGTCCCTGCTCGACCTCGCGCTCGCTGGTCTTGACGGCGTTCCACCCGCTCCTGGCGAGCTCCGAGACGGTGGCGTCCAGGATCGCGGTGTCGTTCACCCGATGTTGCATCGGCGAATACGACGGGCTGCGATAAATCGCGACCAGTTGCGTCAAGGCGGTCTCGCTCCCCGGGGTCCGGACTCAGGCCTCGCGCGCGGCCAGCCACGCGTTGGCAGTTTGCAGATCTGATGGACGATCGATATCGATGATGCGCGGCACCTCGACCACTCCCACCCGCCCACCGTCGGCGACCACGCCGGCCAGGTACCGTCGCATCTTGTGCAAGCCGCGGTCGACGGCGTCGGCCGCAGCGTCGCGGGCCCCGGCGCTCAGGCCGTAGACGCCGCCCGTGACGCAGCGCGGGTGGAGCGGCTTGTCGCTGACGGAGCGGACGAAACCGTCTTCCCCTGTGCTCACGTACACTGGAGACTCGTCATCCACGTACGGCGTCACAGCGAGCACCATGTCGGCGCCCTCGGCCAGCTGGCGCTCCGCCCCGCTGTAGACCGCTTGCCAGTCGTGCGGTCGCATCACCGTGTCCACCATACTGCAGAACACCGGGCCCGGCGCCACCGCGTGGAGCCCCTCGACCAGCGTGTGGAGCGACGAGGGGGTGCGGCACTCGATCACCTTAAGGGGGCGCCCAAACCGGGTTCCGTCAAGCACGCGCCGCACCATCGGGAAGTCCGCACGAACTGCACACGTGAGACTGGTGCACCCGAGGGCCTCGAACGTCTCGAGCAAGCGCACAATCTGCGGCCTCCCGGCCACCTGCACGAGGGGCTTGGGAGGCGATCCCTCTCCTGCGGTTGCGAGCCGCGAGCCTTCCCCGCCCGCGAGGATCAAACCGTGCACGCTAGTCGAGGATCCTTTCGATCTCGGGGAGCCGCGCGATGCGCGCCGTGGGGTCGGGCCCCGGCGGCTGCTCCCGGTCCGGCGGCGCCAGCCAGCACGTCCGTAGCCCGAGCCCGGCGGCCCCCCCGATGTCCGCCTCGAAGTTGTCGCCCACCATCCAGGCGCGGTCCGCGGGCGCCCCGCCCAGCGCGCCCAGCGTCTCGCGGAAGATCCGGGGATCGGGTTTGGCCGCGCCTACCACGGCCGAGTCGCTGACTGCCGTGAACAGCCGGGCCAGGCCGAGCTCGTCCAGACAGGGCGCCAGGTTCCCCGTGAAATTCGAAACGATGCCAAGACGGTAGCGACGCGCGAGGCGCTCGAGCACGGGCTGGTTGCGCGTCGCGATCGCACGTGCCTGGGCATGAAACTGCTCCGCCATCCGCCCCGCATCGACCGCCGCGCGGTCGGGCACGAGCTCGAGCAACAGGCTGGTCTGCTTCTCGATCATCTGCCGGAAGCCGAAGCGGCGGATGTCGGCCGTCCGGGCCAGTGTCTCGTCCGCCCGTTGGTAGAGCGGCTCGAACGCCGCATAGCCGAGCGCGCCGCCGGCCGCCCGGTACGCCGCGTGGAAGCGCGGGCTCCAATGCACGCCATCGGCATCGAGGGTCCCGCCGAAGTCGAAGAGGACGACCTCAGTGGTCCTAGTGATGCCCGTGGCCCGCGCCGTGCTCGTGCATCGGCAGCTTCATCGGCATGGCGTCCGCCATCCGCATCTCGTGCCCGCCGCTCTGCCGCATGTAGTGGCGGTAATCCTGCTGATACAGCGAGTCCGAGCGGTCGGCGGGTGGCCACTCGACGCCACGGTCGGGCACGAACAGCCCGCCCACGACTCCCATCCCGCCGTCCGGGACCGCCTGGCCGGTAGGATTGTCGTAGTAGACGGTCACGCGGTAGCGGTGGTCCGGAGCGATGTGGGCGCCGAGTCGCGTCCAGCCGTACAGGCGACTGATCGGGACGGAGTGGATGTGCCCCACCGAGTCGGCGATCGGCGCGGCCCGGTAGATGACCTGCCCCGCCGTCACGTCGACGAACTCGATCAGCCGTCCGTGGTCGTGCATGTGGCCACCCAAGCCGACGATTTTCCCCGGCACGGCCGGGCTCCCCTCGTAGGAGCGCTGCGAGCGCCCCGGCGGGAGCGCGAAGGACTTGTCCCCCACCGGGAAGGCGACGTCCATCTGCCAGGGCGACGCGCGGAACAAGGGCCAGGGCCGGCCCGTCGGCGTGAAATCCATCACGAGCCGCACCCGCGCCTCGTGGTAGGTAACCGGAGTGAGGTTCTCGACCATCGCGCTCGCGACGACGTGCTCGCCGCGGCGCAGCGGCAACCCGAACAGGAGGCCCGGCAGCCGTACGGCGCCGGTCTCGTGTCCTGCCGCGAGTAACCGGCGCGAAATCGGGAGAAACAGCTCGCGGTGGTCCGGGTCGATCAGGTTGAAGTGATGGATGAGCTCGTCGGACAGCTCGCGACCGGCGCTGTCTACCACCGCGACGCGAAACCCGTGGATGTAGCCGTCGCTCGGAATCTCGAGCGTCGCGACGGGCGGCTGCGCCAGCGCGTGGTGCGGCGTCCGGGCCGGGAGCTCCAGGGGCGCGAGATCGATCACCAACGCACCGCGCCCCGGATCGGTGAAGATGCGAGCCCCGGCGGGGTCTGGCGCACCAGGAGAGCGCCCATCGCCCGGCCCGAGTGCGAGCAGCAGGGCGACCGGCAGCAAGCGATGTCCCGTCATGGCGGGGAAGTGTAATAGCGGCCGCCGATCTGAGGCAACCGACCCTCCCCGAGCCCGTCGCCCGAGTGGAGGCGCTGCACGGCCGCCACCACTGCGGCGGGCCGCTCCTCATAGACGAAGTGGCCCGCGCCGGGCACGGTGTCCACCGCGAATGAGCGGAGCAGTCCCGCGAGCGTGGCCACCTCCTGCGGGCTCACGCCGGACCCGCGGCCGACGGTGCCCACGACGAGGCGCACCGGGCAGCGGATCTCCCCGAGGTGCGGCGCGAGGCGATCGCTCTCGTGCGCCCGCGCCATCGCCAGATAGGCCTTGAGCGTCCCAGCGAGGTCGCGCGCGGCCCCGGCCGTGTAGCCTTCGACGACCTGATCGGTCACCCACGTCGTGTCGCCCGATGCGGCGATCAGACCGCGCCGGACCTTGGCTCGGACCAATCGCTCGCCGCCGAACAGCTTGATCCACGGCGCGAGCTGAATCGCCCGACGGAAGCCGCGGGTCGTGGCGGCCTCGGCGGGGCCGCCGTCGAGTGACACGATACCCCGAACCAGATCGGGCCGCCGATACGCGAGCCGGTAGGCGATCGCTGCGCCGACCGAATGCGCGACGACGATCACGTCGCCCACGCCCAGACGGTCGAGCGCGGCGGCCACTCGATCGGCCTGCGCAGTGAGCGAATAGTCAGCGTGCTCGGGCCGACCCGAGGTGCCGATGCCGAGCGGCTCGATCACAATCGTGCGATACCCCGCCTCGACGAGCCTCGGCAGTACAGTGCGGTAGCCAAACGCCGACCCGAACAACCCCGGAATGAGCACAACGGGGTCGCCCACTCCCTCGACCGTTACCCATACTGACTCGGCCGGCGCGAGGGCGATTGAGAAGGCGCGCGATGTATCCGCGAGCAGCAGCACGATGAGGAGCCACATCGGTCACTCCGCAGGAAGCAGACGGCGAGCGACGGTGAGCACGACGAACGCGACGGTGCCGGCGAGCAGGAGCCAGGTCGGCATGTCCACCAAGACGCCGAATCCGGCGATCAACAGCAAGCGCGGGAAGCGTCCGAACGCAACGGCCGCGAGGAACTTGGAGAGTGGGTAGCGCGAGAGCGGCGCGAGAATCCTCACCGCAGAGTCGGGGATCGGCGAGAAGATCACGATAGCCGTCGTCCAAAAGGGCGCGCGCGAGAAGGCGTCGATACTCCACCGTACGGCTTTCCCGGCCTTCAACGCCGAGACCTTCGGCGACTCGGCCGCCCAATCGACGAGCCGGTAGTTTACCGCCTCGGCCAGCGACGCGGCCGCCGTCCCTACCAGTGCCAGCACCCACGCCGGATAGAAGCGGGCGTAGTAGAGGAGGGTGGCTTCGAACGCCGTCGGGAGCAGCGGCGAGAGCGGGCCGTGCACGAACAGCGCGACCAGAAAGAAAGTCCCGAGCTTCATGCGAGCAGTTCCGCATAGCGCCACACCACGACTGCGAACACCGCGCCTTCGAGGATCCATGCCCATGGCTGCCGGTAGTAGCCTGCATACATTGAGCGGCCCCAATAGCCGGTGTTCTTCCATAGGTCGAGGGAAAAGCGGCGTTCGCTGAACGGCAACAGCAGCGGGATGCCGGTGTCGGTCGGCAGATCCGCCACGACATGCAGCACGATGCTCGCGAGCGCGAGCAGGCCGAGCCACGGACCGAACAGGACGGTGGCCAGCGCCCCGACAGCTGCGCAGAACGGCAGGCTGTGACTCCAGGTACCGTGGAACTCCGGGGCAGCCCACCCGACCCGGATCAGAAGCGAGTCCGCGTTGGGAAGGAATTGGGCGGCGGTGACCACGGCGAAGGTCTCTGGCCGCGGATCGATCGAGGCGATCGCCAGGGCGATGCCGAAGTGGCCGAATTGCATCGTGTCTCCCGGAAGGGATCCGGGGACACGTTGGGCTCAGTGTGTCAAGCCCTTTTCAAGTGGAGCGATTCTCGCGGTACCGCTTGGCCTGCCCTGGAGTGACCATTTCCTGAAGCAGGATGCTACGAACGATCGGCGCGGTGAAGACATAGCCGCGCGCGTCGGCCGCGA
>Ga0209057_1000023_pt1 | contig 112723 bp, 98 predicted proteins | sample GraSoiAngelo_146_FD_185903 | JGI IMG/M metagenome (GOLD analysis project Ga0209057, IMG submission 185903) | Grasslands soil microbial communities from the Angelo Coastal Reserve, California, USA - 14_1009_05_30cm (SPAdes) (version 2) | ecosystem: Environmental > Terrestrial > Soil > Grasslands...
GGTGGTTCGTGGCGCGGCTCGCCGAGCTGCTTGGCCTGGCCCTTCCCCGCATGCCGGCGGCGGTAGGCCCTCCCGCCACATCGCCTCCGCCACGCGTCGGCACGACCCCCCGCTCCCCCGCACCCCTAGCGAAACCTGCACCCCAGGCGAAACCCGCACCCCCGGCGAAACCCCGACCCCCGGCACCGCGGGCGCCCCCAGGTCAGCCGTCGCGCAAGCCGGCGCCTCCTCCTCCCGCCCAGCCGGCGCCTCCTCCTCCCGCCAAGCCGGCGTCTCCTCCTCCGGCAGCGCGCCCCCAGGTCGCCCCGCTGCAGGTGCCCGAGGTGATCTACGTGGAGGATGACGCGGCGCTCGCCGGGCTGCTCGAGTACGGGCTGCGCGCCCACGGCTACCGCTTCGCCGCCTACCGCAACGGGCGCGAAGCGCTGCGCGAGCTCCTCGCCCTCGACGTGCAGGGAACGCACCCGCTCCTGCTGCTCGACGTCGACCTCCCGGCGCTCGACGGCTACTCGATCTTCGACGCCCTGCAGCGCGAGCGGCCCGGTACCTACCGCGTGGTCTTCACCACGGTGCACGGCACCGAGGAAGAGCAGCTGCGCGGTCTCGAGGCGGGAGCGCTCGACTACCTGGTGAAGCCGATGAGCCTGCGGGTGGCGCTCGAGAAGATCAAGCGCTGGGTCGGGAGGTGACGAGCCGCCAGTTCCTGATCGTCGTCGCCGCCGTCCAGGGCGTGCTGCTCATCGCTCTGATCATCCTCATCATCTTGAATCGCTGGGTCCGGCTGCGCCGGCGCGCCAAGGTACATCCCCGCCGGGTCGCACTGAACGCCGTGATGCAGCGCTGGACGTTGGGTCAGGCCGGTGCGGTCGACGTGCTCCGAGCGCTGGCGCATCTGCCCGTGCCGCTCGCGATCGACGCCCTCGTCACCTGGTCCGCTCGGGTGGCGGGGGAGCGGTGGCAGGAGCTGTCGCAGGCGCTCGAGCACCAGTGGTGGACCCGCGTAGTGCGCTCGAACAGCCGGTCGGGGCGCTGGTGGAAACGGCTCGAGTGCGCGCGCTTCCTTTCGGTGGCCGCGACGTCGCGCGACATCGGTCGCGTGCTGCGGTTGCTGCGCGACCACCATCCCGCCGTGCAGATCGCCGCCGCCACGACGCTCGAGCGGCTGGCCAGTCCGGTGCTCGTGACCGCGGCGCTGGATCGGCTGCCCTTCCTGGGCCCCACGGTGCAGGCGTACTACGCCAGCGTGCTCAAGCGCGCGCGGCCCGCCGTGCTGCGGCACTTGCAGCAGCTGTTCCGGCGCCTCGACGACCCCAGGCTCCCCCGCATCGTCGAGTTCGCGGGGCGGTTGCAGGAGCCGGTCTTGCGCGAGCCGTTCACGACGCTCGCGACGCACCCCGACCGGGAGGTTCGGACGCAGGTCGCCCGCGCGCTCGGCCGGTTCCCGCACTCCGAGTCGGTCGCCGCCCTCGCCATCCTCGTCCAAGACGAAGCCTGGCCGATCCGTGCGCAAGCGACCCGCTCGCTCGGCATGATCGCCGACCCCGCCTCGCTGCCGCTCGTGCGCGACGCGCTGCGTGACACCGAGTGGTGGGTCCGCCTGCGCGCCGGCCTCGCCCTCACGCGGTTCGGCGCCGCGGGGCGCAATGTGCTGCTCGAGGCGGAGGTGGGCGGGCACGCCGAGGCTCGCGACATGGCGCGACTCATCCTCGGCCTCTCGCCCCAGGCCCTGGCGGAGTACGCCGCGTGACGCACCTCGTCCAGGCGACCGATCTCGTCATCCTCGCGTACTTTCTCGCGCTCAACTCGTTCTACGCGCTGCTGCTCGTGCTCTCGATCCCGGAGATCTGGGAGCAGACGCGGCTGGCCGAGGACGAGGACTTCCAGCGCCTGATGCAGAGCGACGCGCTCCCGCCGATCACGATCCTGGTCCCCGCCCACAACGAGAGCGCGACGATCGAGACGAGCGTGACGGCGATCCTCACGCTCGAGTACCGCAGCTTCGAGGTCGTCGTGGTCAACGACGGCTCCAAAGACGACACGCTCGAGCGGCTGCGGCACGCGTTCGAGCTGTACGAGGTGCCGCGCACATACCCTGAGGGGATCGCCACCAGGCGGGTGCGCGCCGTGTACCGCTCCCGCTCCCGCACGCGGCTGCTCGTCATCGACAAGGAGAACGGCGGGAAGGCCGACTCTCTCAACGCCGCCATCAACGCGAGCCGCTTTCCGCTCGTCATCGCCGTGGATGCGGACACCCTGATCGAGCCCGATGCCCTGCTGCGCCTCACCCGACCGTTTCTACTCAGCAGCAGGATCGCGGCGGTCGGGGGGACCGTCCGGGTCGCGAACGGCTGCACGGTGCGCGACGGTCGCGTCACCGACGCGCGAGTGCCGCGCCGTTTTCTCCCGGGCGTTCAGGTCGTCGAGTATCTGCGGGCATTTCTGTTCGGCCGGCTGGGCTGGAATCGGCTGGGCGGCAGCCTGGTCATCTCCGGCGCGTTCGGGCTGTTCCGCAAGGAGTACCTCCACGCGATCGGCGGTTACCGCGTGGCGAGCGTCGTGGAGGACCTCGATCTGGTCGTGCGACTGCACCGCCACCTGCGGCAGAGGCGCATTGCCTACGAGATCCCGTTCATCCCCGATCCCGTGGCGTGGACGGAAGTGCCGGAGTCGGGCCGGATCCTGTCGCGCCAGCGGGAGCGCTGGCACCGCGGCCTTATCGCGGCGATGTGGCTGTATAAGGGCATGCTCTTCAACCCACGGTACGGGCCGGTCGGGTTGATCGCGATGCCGTTCTTCACCTTCGGCGAAGCGCTGGCGCCGTTGATCGAGGTCGTGGGTTACGTGATCACGTTCGCGGGCTTGGCACTCGGTCAAGTCAACGGCGCCTTCGCACTGCTCTTCGTCCTCGTCGCGTGGGGATACGGCATGCTCCTGTCGCTGTGGGCGGTCGTGCTCGAGGAAGTCAGCTTTCGCCGCTACCGCCGCGTCGGCGACCTGGCGCGCCTGCTCTTGTATGCCACCCTCGAGAACTTCGGATATCGCCAGCGGACGGTGTGGTGGCGGCTCAAGGCGTTCTTCACGGTGTGGAAGCACCGGCAGGTGTGGGGAGAGATGACTCGCAAAGGGTTTGAGGCTAGCGTCTAGCCTTTGCATTTCCTGCTGCTGCGACTCGTTCGGCGTCGCTCAGCACTCGCAGAACATTCAGCCCTGCGACCTTGCGTACGTCCTGTTCCGTCCAGCCTCTCCTGAGCAGCTCCGCGATCAGATCCGGAAACTTCGACACATCCTCGAGCCCCACGGGCACCTCGGTGATGCCGTCGAAGTCGGAGCCCAGGCCCACGTGGTCCACGCCGACCACGCGCCGCAGGTAGTCGATGTGGTCCGCCACCTGTCGCAGCGTGGCTTTGGGGGCGCGCGCCTGCCATGCCTGCACCGAGTCGCGGCGCGTCGCCGAATCGGTCCCCGCCGCCCGCAACGCCCGTGCGCGGGACTCGAGGCTGTCCTCGTACACCCGCACCGCCTCCGAGACGAAGCCGGGGTTGAAATTCACCATGACGATGCCGCCGTTCGGCGGCACCAGTCGCAGGATCGAGTCGGGCACGTCGCGCGCGTGGTGCGTCAAGGCGCGCGCCGACGAGTGGGAGAACATGACGGGGGCGCGGGCGGCGTGGAGCGCGTCCGACATCGTGCCGTCGTTCACGTGCGAGAGGTCCACCAGGATCCCGAGTCGATTCATTTCATGCACCACCTCCCGGCCGAATGCCGAGAGGCCGCGCCGCGCGGTGTCGGTGGACGCGGTCGCCCAGGAGAGGCTGCGCCAATGCGTGAGCGTGATGTAGCGGACGCCGAGCGCCGCGAACATCCGCAGCGTGCCGAGGGAATTCTCGATGGCGTGCCCGCCCTCGATGCCGATCAGACACGAGATCTTGCCGGCCTTGAAGTGGCGCTCCACGTCCGCCGCGCTGTACGCCATCGCCAGGTCGACAGGATACCGGGCGCACAGCCGCTTGATGAGGTCGATCTGCTCGAGCGCGTACACAGCCGGGTGCGGTCCGGAATCCATCGTCGTGACGGGCACGTACGCGGCCCAGAATTGACCACCCACCGCTCCGGCGCGGAGCTTCGGGATATCGGTCATCAACTTCGGCTGGGGGGATGCGAAGTCCACCGAATCGAGCCCGCCCCGCTGGCGGATCGCGTCAGGGATGTCGTTGTGGCCGTCGATCAGCGGGACGGTCTTCAGGATGCGCAAGGCTTGGGCGCGGAAGTCTTGGGCGGGTAGACGGGTAGACGGATAGACGGCGAGTAGGAACAGGGCGAGGAGCAGGCGCCTAAACATGGGTCTTCCACGGGGGCTGGGAGGCGGAAAGCTGGCGTTGCTCTTGCCGTTTATCAAGATTACGTCGACATGCCCGATGCCAAGACGAAGATCGCCCTCGAGTTGAATGGCGAGCCGGTCGAAGTGGCCTTCGCGCCGCACAAGACCCTGCTCGAAGTGCTGCGTGAAGACGTGGGTCTCACCGGCACGAAGCATGGCTGCGAGCTGGGCGAGTGCGGCACGTGCGCCGTGCTCGTGGACGGGAAGCCCGTGCTCTCCTGCCTGGTGCTCGGCCTCGCGTGCGCGGGGCATCGCGTGAAGACGGTCGAGGGGATGGCAGAGGGTGGGACGCTGCATCCGCTCCAGGACGCGTTCGCCGAGCTCGGCGCGGCGCAGTGCGGGTACTGTACGCCCGCCTTCCTGCTCGCCGCCGAAGCGCTGCTCGACGAGAACCCGCGACCCACGCGTGACGAGATCAAGCAGGCGCTGTCGGGCAACCTGTGCCGCTGCACGGGATACTTGAAGATCTACGAGGCGGTGGAACTGGCGGCGGCGCGCATGCGGGGGGAGCAGGCCGAGCCGGCGCGGGAGACCCTGTATGGGTACCCGTAGAAAGCAGCCGGCCGCCCTTCGCGTGGTCGGGAAGGCGATCCGCAAGGTCGACGCGACCGCCAAAGTCACCGGCGTTACGAGATTCGCCGACGACCTGTTCCTGCCGCGCATGTTGTACGCCAAGCTGCTCCGCAGTCCGCATCCCCACGCCCGCATCACCGGCATCGACATATCGCAAGCCCGGGCGCTCCCGGGCGTGAAGGCCGTGCTGACGGGTAGGGACCTGCCGATCCCGTTCGGCATCCTGCCCGTGAGCCAGGACGAGCACGCCTTGGCGCTCGACAAGGTGCGGTTCGTGGGCGACCCCGTGGCGGGCGTCGCCGCGGCGAGCGAGGAGATCGCGACGGCCGCGCTCGATCTCATCGAGGTACGGTACGAATCGCTGCGGCCGATAACGGACGCCGAGGACGCGATCGCGCATCCCGAGCCGCGCATCCATGACTACGGCGACGGCGGCAACCTGCACAAGCTCGTCAACCTCGAGTTCGGTGACGTCGCCGAGGGCTTCGCCGCGGCGGATCTGGTGCGGGAAGATCTGCTGTTCTTCGAGGGCAGCACCCACCTGCCGATGGAGCAGCACGCAGCGGTCGCCGACTGGTCCCCGCTCCCCGACGGGAAGCTCACCCTGTGGAGCTCGACCCAGACGCCACACTACGTGCACCGCGCCCTCGCCAAGGTGCTCGAGCTCGCCCCCGCCAAGATTCGGGTCGTCGCCACGCCCAACGGCGGCGGCTTCGGCGGTAAGAGCGACCCGTTCAGCCACGAGATCGTCGTGGCGAAGCTCGCGATGCTCACCGGCCGGCCCGTAAAGATCACCCTCACCCGCGAGGAGGTCTTTTACTGCCACCGCGGGCGCCACCCGACGCTCATGTGGGTGAAAACCGGAGTGAAAAAGGACGGGGCGATCACCGCGATGCACTTCAAGTCGCTCTTGGACGGCGGCGGGTACGGCTCCTACGGCGTCGCGAGCACGTATTACACGGGCGCGCTTCAGACCGTCACCTATCACGTTCCACGTTACAAGTTTCAAGGCGCAAGGGCGTTCACGAACAAGCCACCGTGTGGTCCGAAGCGGGGCCACGGCACACCGCAGCCGCGGTTCGCCCTCGAGGTCCAGCTCGACAAGATCGCCGAGCAGCTGGGGATGGACCCGGCCGAGCTCAGGCTCAAGCATCTCGTCCCCGCCAACTCGCTCACCGCGAACTGGCTCAAGATCGGCTCGATGGGTCTGGGGGAGTGCATCCGCAAGGTCGTGGACGGCTCCGGATGGAAGGAGAAGTTCCGTAAGCTCCCTCCCGGGCAAGGGATCGGCCTGGCGTGCTCGTCCTACATCACGGGAGCGGGCCTCCCCATCTACTGGAACCCGCTGCCCCACTCGGGCGTGCAGCTCAAGTGCGACCGGGGCGGCGGCGTCACCGTGTTCTGCGGGTCGACCGAGATCGGCCAGGGGTCGGATTCGATCCTCGCCGTGCTGGCAGCGGAAGTGCTCGGGCTCGATCCGTTCGACATCGCCGTCGTCACCGGCGATACCGACCTGACGCCGGTGGATCTCGGCAGCTACTCGAGCCGGGTGACGCTCATGACCGGGAACGCCTGCATTCAGGCGGCGGAGCGGGCGCGGGACGTCATCGCCAGCCATGCGGCGCGGAAGCTCGACCTCCCGGTCGAACGACTAGCCTTCGCCGACCGGCGGGTGTTCGACGTGGCGGATCCCGCGCACGGGCTCGCGTTCGCCGAAGCAGTGCAGCTGGCAGAGGCGGCGGAAGGAACGATCGGCACGGTCGGCTCCTACACGCCGGCGCCCTCGCCCGGGAAGTACCGCGGCGCCGGCGTGGGGCCGTCGCCCGCGTACTCTTACAGCGCGTGTGTCGCCCGGGTGGATGTAGATCCCGCGAGCGGCATCGTCCGCGTCCCGCGCGTCTGGATCGCGCACGATGTGGGCCGCTCGATCAACGCGGCGACGGTGATGGGACAGATCGAAGGGTCGGTGTACATGGGGCTGGGCGAGGCCCTGATGGAGGAGATGGCCTATCGCGGCAACCGCAACGTCGTCCACAAGATCCCGAGCCTGCTCGAATACAAGAGCCCCACGACGCTCGAGATGTGCGACATCGTCACGTACGTGGTGGAGGACCCCGATCCCAACGGTCCGTTCGGTGCCAAGGAGTGCGGGCAGGGACCGCTGCTGCCGCTGCCGCCCGCCGTCGCGAACGCGGTGTACGACGCAGTGGGCGTGCGCATCGACGAGGTGCCGATCACCCCTGAGAAGGTGTTCAAGGCGCTGCGTCGCAAGGAAAAGGGCGAAGAGCCGCGGTTCGGGCCCACGCAGTTCCCCGACATTGCTTGGCCCGAACCCACGCGCGTGGCACCCCCATGGGAGGGCGGTGATGGCAGGGCGGTCGAGGCCGGTCAAGGGCGGTCCATGGCGGACGAGCCGGCACGCGCTCGGCGGCGTTGATGCTCAGGCTCCCCTCCTTTACCTACCTGCAGCCGAGCACGCTCGCCGAGGCCGTGCGAATGAAGGCCGACGCCGGCCCGGAGGGGTCGTACGTCGCGGGCGGGACGGACCTCTACCCGAACATGAAGCGGCGGCAGCAGGAGCCGCGCGTCGTCGTCTCGCTAATGGGGATTCGGGAGCTTAGGGGATGCGAGATGCGGGATGCGGGATGCCTGGTCGGGCCGTGCATCACGCTCACGGACCTGTGTACGCACCCGACTATCCGACAGCACTATGACACTGTCGCGCATGCTGCGGAGCTCGTCTCCACTCCGCTGCTCCGCAACATGGGCACGCTGGGCGGCAATCTCTGCCTCGATACGCGCTGCAACTACTACGATCAGACCTACGAGTGGCGCAAGGCGATCGACTTTTGCATGAAAAAGGACGGCCATATCTGCTGGGTGGCGCCCTCCAGCCCGCGCTGCTGGGCGGTCAGTTCGTCAGACGTGGCCCCGGTCATGGTCGCCCTGGGCGCGGAGTTCCGGCTCGTGGGGCCCAACGGGGAGCGCGTGGTGCCCGCCGCGCGGCTGTACGCCAACGACGGCATCAATTATCTCACCAAGCAGCCCGACGAGATCCTCGCCGCGGTGCGGCTGCCGGCGACGGACGGCTGGGATGCCACGTACCACAAGCTGCGCCGGCGCGGATCGTTCGACTTCCCCGTGCTGGGCGTCGCCGTGTGGCTTCGCTGGGACGGGCGCTACGTCGCCGCAGCGCGCGTCGTGCTGGGCGGGGTCGGGAGCCGGCCGCAGGAGGTGGCCGAAGCAGGCGCCGCGCTCACGGGGACGGACCTGTCCGACGAGTCGATCGGCGCGGCTGCGGAAGCGGCGTACCGCCCGGCGAAGCCGCTCGACAACACGGATTTTGACCTCTCGTGGCGGAAGCAGATGACGCGGGTGTACGTGAAGGCAGCGCTCGACGAGCTGCGAGCACGGCGGCGCTGACGCGCGTCACGGCACCAGCGCCTCGAGCTCCTCCCGTACCTTGTCCAGCCGTTCGGCGATCTGCTTGCGCGTGGCTTCATCGCGCGACCGCCAGCCCGCCCGGTACACCGCCTTGACGAGGCGGCCGACGGCGCGGTTCATGTCGGCCATCGCCCCCCCGAGCGCGCGCTCCACGGTGTCGTGGACCCGCTCGAAGATGTCGTCCACCACGTCCTTGTGCTCTTCCAGGAACGCGCGTCCCGCGTCGGTGACCTCGTAGATCTTCTTGCCCTCCACTTCGCGGGAGGTGACGAGCCCTTCGTCCTCGAGCAGCTGCAGCGTCGGGTACACGGTCCCGGCCGAGGGCGAATAGCAGCCGCGCAGTTGGTCTTCCAGCTCCTTCATCACCTCGTAGCCGTGGCGGGGCTTGTCCTTGAGCACCTTGAGGATGACGTACTTCATGTCGCCGGACTCGAACCACTGGCGGCGGCGGCGCCGCGGCCCGGCCCAAAACGCGCCGCGGGGCCCGAACCCGAAGGCGAACGATTCCCAGCCGAAATGACGAGGCATGATTTCCCCTAGTTACGATGTAACGTTAAGATATTATTGGACGATATATCTTGTCAACGGCGGGGTAACGCCCCTCACATCGGTTTGGGCCGGTGTGGAACACCTTCCAAGGTCCCATAAATTTGTCCAGCGGGGGCGGGATCGTACATTTACCGCCCGCCGAACCGTTGTTTATTCCTGGTGCGCGCCCTGGAAGGAGATCCGATGTCTGTGCAGGTGACCCCCCACCCAAGCTGGGTGGCCGACCTGGATGCCACGCTCGACCCGAGCCGCGAGGCGATCCTCGACACGAAGGTGATCGTACACGCCTCCGAGAACCAGCTGCTCGACGGCCGGATTCAGAACTTTCTCGTGGCGTTCTACCCGATCATCCGGGACTTCCCGCAGTGGCTCCAGCTGCTGCTCGACCGCTCGCCCGAGGACGGCAAGGCCTTCTTCCGCGACAACATCCGCGTCGAGAAGCGGCACGACGCCATGTGGCGCGCCATGGGAGACGGCTTTAACGTCCCGCGCGAGCGCTTCCAGGTGCCCGAGCCGATGATTCCCGAGGTGAAGGAGTTCCATGCCTATCTCACGGAGATGTGCCGCGGTGCCCAGTTCGGCTCCGCCGTGTCCGCGACGAACTACGCCGTGGAAGGTGTGGCGCAAAAGATCTCCGAGAAGGCGCTGCGCGGCCTGGCCAAGAACGAGAAGATCGGCCCACGCGGGCGGTGGTGGCTCGAGGAGCACGCCAAGTACGACGACGAGCACCCGATCCACGCGCTCGAGATCGTCAAGAACTGCGTCAAGCGGGGCGAGACGCCGCAGGCCGTGACGGACGCGGCGCTCAAGAGCCTCGGCTTGATGAAGGGAGCCATGGTGGCATCGTACGACTCATGAGTAAGAGCCGGCGCGCTTCGCCGACCCGGGGGCTCGGTCCCTCGGCGCCAGCGCCCAAGGCAGCCCCGAAGCGCCCGGCGTTCGACCCATCGCGGGTGGCCGCGGAGATCGTGGCCGCCCTCGCCGACGCCGTGGTCGTGACCGGCATCGACCGCCGCGTGCTCACCGCCAACCGCGCGGCGGCCGTGCTGTTCGGCCGCCCGCTCGATGACCTTCCCGGCACGCCTATCGACGACGTCGTCGCGGCGGCCGAGCGTGAGCACGTGGCCGCGCGCGAGCGCCGTGCGTTCGAAGGCGAGGAGCAGCACTACGAAACCAAGGTCGTGCGGGCGAACGGTGAGGAACGCATCGTCGCCGTGTCCACCACGCCGCTGGTGCTCGAGGGGGAGCTGCTCGGCGCGGTCGCGACGCTGCGCGACATCACCGAGCAGAAGCGGGCGCAAGAGACCCTCGCCCGCTCGGAGGCGCGCTACCGCAACCTGTTCGAGTCGGCGTCCGACGCGATCGCAACCTTCGACGCCAACGGCCGCTTCACCACGTTCAACCACGCCGCCGAGATTATCTCGGGCTACCGCCGCGAAGAGCTGGTGGGCCAGTGGTTCGCGCCGATGCTCCCAGACGACGAGCTCCCCAAGGCGCTGGCCCACTTCCAGAAGGCGCTCACAGGCGAGACCGGGTTGTTCGAGACGAGCTTCTACCGCAAGGACGGCGATGTCCGGACGATCCAGGTCACCTACTCGACGCCGCAGCGCGACGAAGAGGTGCTGTGCGTCATCCGCGACGTCACCGACCAGAAGATGCTGCAGGAGCAGCTGATCCAGTCGGAGAAGATGTCGGCGATCGGGCAGCTCGTATCCGGCGTGGCGCACGAGCTCAACAACCCGCTCGCGGGCATCTCGGCGTTCGCGCAGCTGCTGCTCTCCGAGAAGCGGTTCCCGCCCGATCAGCGGACGGCGGCGGAGATGATCTACGCCGAGGCGCGGCGCGCGTCACGCATCGTGCAAAACCTCCTGACGTTCGCGCGCCAGCACAAGCCGGAGCGCACGACGACGCAGGTCAACCAGGTGCTGGACGACACGCTCGAGCTGCGGGGCTACGAGCTGCGGGTGCGTGGCATCGACGTGCAGCGCGACTACGACGAGCAGGCGCCGGAGACGATGGCGGACGCCCACCAGCTGCAGCAGGTCTTCCTGAACCTCATCACCAACGCCGAGCAGGCGATGGAGCGCTCGGAGCGGGACAAGCAGCACCTGACGGTGCGGACGCGCCGCGCCGGCGACGTGCTGCGCATCGAGGTCGAGGACACGGGTCCGGGCATCCCCCCGAACCTGCTCGAGCGCATCTTCAACCCCTTCTTCACCACCAAGCCCACCGGCTCGGGGACGGGCCTCGGGCTCTCGATTTCGCTCGGCATCGTGCGCGAGCACGAAGGCCGCATCTGGGCGGAAAACGCGGCGCAGGGCGCCCGCTTCGTCATCGAGCTGCCGGTCGTGGCGCCGCGTACCACGGGCGACTACCCCGCCCTGACCGCCAACTTCCCGATCACCGACCGCCTGCACGTCCTCGTCATCGACGATGAGGCCTCGGTGCGGGTCGCCCTGCAACGCTATCTCGCGAGCCGCGGCCACGAAGTCGAGACCACCGCGAGCGGCAAGGAAGCGCTGGCGCGCATGCGGGAAGACGCCTTCGACGCAGTGATCGTGGACATGCGCATGCCCGATGTGTCGGGGGAGCAGCTGTTTCAGGAGCTCAAAGCGCGCGACCCGTCCTACGCCGAGCGCGTGATCTTCACGACGGGCCAGCTCGTAGACGACAGCGTGCGCTCCTTCCTCGCCTCCACGGGGCGTCCGTGCGTGCCCAAGCCGTTCGAGTTCAGCTCGTTCGATCAGGTGCTCCCGGCGCGACGCGGCAGCTGACGAGAGCCCTCCCGCGTCCGCGGGGACGCGGTAGATTCACCCGCCTCACACCATCCCCCGCGAACACCATGCGCTCGACGGTCCCGCTCCTCGTGCTCCTGCTGTGCCCCGCGCCCGCACGCGCGCAGCTGGGCCAGCCATTCGACTTCTACGCGCGGGGCCCGTACCGGCCGGCCGTGCCCCGCCCCGAGGCGATCACCGGCTACCCCGCGGGCGCGCAGCAGACGATGTACGCCGTCATGCAACATTATCTCGACACCGTCGTCGCCACGGCCCCGGAGCGCGTCCGGGTCGAGCGCTGGGGCGAGACCCCGGAGCACCGACCGATCCGCGCGCTGATCATCTCGGACCCCGCCAACCTCGCCCGGCTCGACCCGATCCGCGGCGAGATCGCCGAGCTCACCGACCCGCGCAAGACCGCGCCCGCCCGCGCGGCGGAGATCGCCGCGAGGGATCCGATCGTCGTGGGATTCAACTACTCCGTCCACGGGAACGAGCCCGCCGGCTTCGAAGCGGCGATGCAGGTGGCGTATCAGCTGCTGGCCTCCGACGAGCCACGCACGCGCGAGATCCTCAAGAACGTCGTCCTGGTGCTGAACCCGGCCGCCAACCCCGACGGCCACGAGCGGTTCGCCGCGTGGTACAACTCAGTCGCAGTCGGGGCCGACCACCCCGCCGCGCTCGAGCACCGCGAGCCGTGGGCGATCCAGGGCCGGTTCAACCATTTTCGCTGTAACATGAACCGCGACCTCGTGGCGCAGAGCCAGCCCGAGGTGCGCGCCATGATGGACGGGCTGCTGCGCTGGCACCCCCAGGTCTTCGTGGATCATCACTCCACCACCCGGGCATTCTTTTTCCCCCCCGTGGCCCAGGCGATCAACCAGAATCTGCCGCCCCAGGCGACGAAATGGTTCGACACGTTCGGGCGGGGCAACGCCGCCGCGTTCGACCAGCAGGGATGGCAGTACTACGTGCGGGGCGTCTTCGACTTCTTCTACGTCGGCTACTGGGACGAGTGGGCCACCTTTCAGGGTGCCACGGGAATGACCTACGAGACGGACGGGGGCTATCCCCTGAACCGCCGCCGCGAGGACGGCACCATCAGCACGCTGCGGGACGGGATCGCCCACCATTACACCGCCTCGCTCGCCACACTCGAGACCGCCGCCTCGAACCGGCGGGCCCGCCTGCTCGACTACTACGACTTCCGCCGTTCCGCTATCGACGAGGCGCGCACCGATCGCATGAAGCGCGTGGTGCTGGCGTCGGGTGGCGACGCCTCGATGCTCGCGCACGTCGTCGGCCTGCTGCTGCGCAACGGCATCGAAGTGACCCGGCTCAAGCAGGCGGCGACGTCCAGCGTGGCCCACGCCTACTGGGGCGGTCCGGTGGCGCGCCAGACGTTTCCCGCAGGGAGCTATGTGGTGGACCTGGGACAGCCCCAGCGCCGGCTCGCGAAGGCGCTGCTCGAGCCGGGCGCGGCGTTCGACCGCGGGTTCGTGGAGCAACAGATCCAGAAGTTTCAGCGGAACCGCCGGCGCGGAGAGAGCGCCGACCGCGAGGACTACGATTTCTACGACATCACCGCCTGGTCCCTGCCCTTCACGTTCAACCTCGAGGCCTACTGGACCGAGGATGCCGCGTCGCTCGCCGGCGACGTGGTGACGGACACCGTACCGCCCGCATCTGCCGCGCCTCCATCCACGCCGCCGCGCGCGGGCTCCGCGTACCTTTTCAGCAACGGCAGCCAAGCGGGTGCCCGGCTCGCGTTCGGCCTGCTGGCCGAAGGGTTCAAGGTGGCGATCGCGACGCAGCCCCTTCGCGCTGACGCCCGGAGCTACCCGCGCGGCACGTTCGTCGTCCGGACCCAACGCAACGCCGCGACGCTGCACGATCGGATCGCGGAGCTCGCGCGCCGGGCGGGCGTCGCCGTCGTCGCTGTGCAGAGCGCCTATCCTGACACCATCGCCCCCGGCGTGGGCTCGGACGACGTGGTGAGCCTGCACGCGCCCCGGATCGTCGTGGCCGCGGGCGAGGGCGTCGACCAGGAGAGCTACGGCACCGTATGGCAGTTTCTGGCGCACGACCTGGGCGTCCCGTTCACGCCCATCCCGCTCGCGAACCTCGCGAGCGTCGCGGACTTGTCCGATTACAACGTCCTGATCATCCCGGACGGCGGCGCGAGCCGCATGAAGCGCCAGCTCGGCGACGACGGGGTGACGCGCCTGAAGAGCTGGGTCTCGGACGGCGGGGCGCTGATCGGGTTCGCAGGCGCCGGGATGCTGCTCGCCGACAAAGACGTGGGGCTGACGTCGATCGCCGCGCTGGGCGCCGATTCGACGGCGAAGCCCGACACCACGGTGCCCGGCAAAGAGCCCCCGGTGCTCTCGCCCACGTCACCGTCCAAGGACAAGCCGGAATGGCTGCCGGGCTCCATCTTCCGCGCGACGCTGGACCCCACGCACTGGCTCACCCTCGGGTACGAGAGCGACCGGCTGCCGGTCTACGTCGAGGGGTCGACCTTCTGGAAGCTTTCCAAAAACGGGGCGAACCCGGTGGCGTTCGTGGGAGACTCGCTCGCCCTGTCCGGGTTCACATGGCCGGGGAACACGGAGCGCCTGCTCAAAGGAACCGCGTGGGCCGTGGTCGAAAACCGGGGCCAGGGACGGGTCGTGCTGTTCCTCACCGATCCGCTGTTCCGGGGCTTCTGGCGCGGGCCCGCCCGGCTCGTCACCAACGCGATCCTGGCGGGCCCGGGCCGCGAGCGCTAGACCTGGCGCATCCGGAGCCGGCGCCGCGTCTCCAACCGGAGCCTGCTCTGATCCTCCCGCTCGTGGTGGCGCATCAAGGTTCGCTCCTCGCGCGTCGGGACCTTCCAGGTCACCGTCATGCGCTTCTGCTTCCGCACGATGTCGAGGGACACGGTCTCGCCGGCTTCGTACGAATGCAGGATGCGCATGGCGTGCGAAGGCGAGGTGGGCTTGCGGCCGGCGATGGAGAGAATCACGTCGCCGCTGCGCACGGGCAGGCTCGAGTCGCCTGGCGCCTTGACGACCAGGACGCCTTCCTTCGTGCCGAAGTACTCACCCAGGTCAGGATTCAGGTTCACCAGCTCGAGGTCGCCCCAGGGCGTTCCGAACGACAACTCGACGCCCTCCCAGCCGGGCATCGCGGGCGCAATCCGGGGCATGGCCATCGTCATGTTCGGCATCTCCATCCGGAACGAGCCACCCAGGTCTTCGGCCACGAGCGCCGCCTTTTTCGCGTCGCCGCCGCGCCGATACTCGACCTGCACCGTGTCGCCCGGCTCGAGCTTGCGCGCCAGCTCGACGAGCTTGGCGCTGGGACCGGACTCGTCCTCGTCTTCCGCCTGGGCGCCCGCGAGCGACGTGCCGTTGAACTTGGTGATGATGTCCCCCACCTTGAGGCCCGCCTTCGCGGCCGGCCCGCCCGGGGTCACGGCCTCCAGCCTCGCGCCAATCTTGTCGGTCTGCGAGTCGGGCTTGCTGTTCGGGACCACGCCGATCCGGCCATGGTGGTCGCTCATCGAGTAGGCGTAGGCGCGGGGCGCGCGTGGGGGTCGCGGGGTACGCGGCGTCCGCTGGGCGGCCAGCACCCCGGGCAACGCGGCGGCGAGCACCGTGCTGAGTATGATCCACTTCCGCTGCATAATCAGATGCTCCTTCGGGGCCTCACAGCCCCACGTAATTGGCGCGGGTGACGTGCACCGTCATGAGCTGCTGCATCGCGTCCACCCGCTCCTGCCACAGTTTCACGAGTTCGGCGCCGCGCACGGGGGCTTCAGGCATCCCCACCTGCGCCAGCTCACCGTCGATGATGGCAATGCGATCCTCCAGCGCGGCCGCGAGCGCCGCCGTACGGCCGCTCGTGACCCGCTGGTCGGGGTCATAGCGCTCCAACTCCGCCTCGAGCGTCGCCGACTGCTGTTTCACCCGCTCGAGCTCGGCGGCGTCGACGCGCCCCGCCGGGCCAGGCCGGATCAGGAGCAGCAGCGCGATACCCGCCGCCGCGGAGAGGCTCCACGCCCCCCAGCGGCGCCGCTGGCGGCGCTGCTCGACGCGGAGCGTGTCGCGCACCGCCGGCCACCGGTCTCGGGCCGGCCGCCGCACCGGCAGCGCTTTAAGGGCCGCGATGCGCTGGTACAGCACCTCGAGCTCGGCCCGGCACGCCGGGCACGTCTCGACGTGTTGCCGGGCCCAGGCCGACGCCTCGTTCTCCTTGAAGGCCAGCAGGTCGACGATCGTGCAATGCGTCATGGTGCTGCTCCCTCCGCATCCAGCATCCGCCGCAGCCGCGCATGTGCCCGCGCCAACTGCGACTTGGAAAAGCTCACCGTCTTGCCCATCAGCTCCGCGATCTCCTCGTGGGTGTACCCCTCGACGTCGTGCAACCACACCACGGAGCGGGACGTCTCGCTCAATCGCTCGAAGGCCCGCTCCAGATCGATCCGCGCCGGCGCCCCCGCGACCGCTCCAGGCCCCTCGTGCCCGGTTGCCGCGTCGGCATGCCCCGCGTGTACTCCCACCGCTTCCTCGTCGAACTGTTCAGTCACCCGCACCTGGTTGCGGCGGATCCGCATCAGGGCTTTCGACGCCGCGATGCGCTTGATCCAACCCCACAGGTGCCCCTCGCCGCGGTACTGCTTGATGCTGCGCACCACCTCGAGAAACGTCTCCTGTAGCACGTCCTCCGCGTCCTCGGGCGTGCGCAGCATGCGCAGCGCGAGGTTGTACACGGGCGTCTCGAAGGCGCGGTACAGCGCTTCCAGCGCCTCCAGATCGCCCGCACGGGCGCGCGCGACGAGGATGTCGGGGACGGCGAGCGAGATGGTCATCTCCTGAAACCTATGATGCGTCAAGTGCGAAATACGTCGCACAAAGGCGTCGAGCACAGGCGTCGCGCATACGCCGTCGCGCGACGTCGTGGTGATACGTCTGCGTGCTACGTCGTCGCGGGACGCCGTTGCAGCACGCAGCCTAACCGATTGCTATTCGGTCAGTTGCGGCTATTTTCCAGCATGCCCGATCTCGACAAAACCACGCTCCACAACTGGCTGCATCACTGGCAGGACGAATACGATGCCGCGTTCCTGTACCTGGTGCTCGCGGGGCAGGAGGGCGACCCGAAGAAGAAAGAGATCTACATCAAGCTCGCCGGCGTGGAGGAGCGGCACACGCAGATGTGGGAGAAGCTGCTTGCCGAGCACGGCCACCCGATCCCCAAGCAGGGAACGCGGCCCTCACTCAACGCACGGCTGCGTGCCTGGTTCGGGCGTCGCTTCGGGCCCGGCTATTTGCTGCCACTGCTGCTGCGCGAGGAAGGGCAGGAGGTCAAGGGCTACATGGACCTCCACAACGAATCGCAGCTCGACGACGCGCGGGACATCTCGCTCAAGCTCGCCAAGGAATCGGCCGCGCACGCGGAAACCCTGGCGGACCTCGCCGGCAAGGCCGCCGAGCCGTGGCACCGGACGGAGTCCGGCGGTTACCTGCGGAACGTCGTGTACGGCTTCAACGACGGCCTGACCGCGAATTTTGGTCTCGTGGCGGGTGTGTTGGGCGCCGCCGCCGCGCCGCACATCGTCCTGGTCTCAGGGATAGCGGGGATGATCGCGGACGCGCTCTCGATGGGCGCCTCAGGGTATCTCGCCGCCAAGAGCGAGCAGGAGGTCTACGCCCACGAGATCGCGATGGAGCAGGAAGAGATCCGTCTCATGCCCGACGTGGAGCAGGACGAGCTCGCGCTGGTCTACCAGGCGAAGGGGATCGAGCCCGGGATCGCACGCCAGATGGCGGTCGAGGTGATGCGCGACCCAGAGCGCGCCCTGGGAGAGCAGGTGCGCGAAGAGCTGAAGATCGGCGAAGCGCACGCCACCCCCTTCAAGGAGGGGTGGGTGACCGGCGCGTCCACCGCGGTGGGCGCGTTGATCCCGGTGGCGCCGTTCGTGATGTTCAGCGGACCGGCGGCGGCCTGGGTCGCGTTCGCGGTCGCCATGCTGTCGCACCTCGCGGTGGGAGGCGCGCGTAGTGTTTTCACGGGCCGGGGGGTGATCCGCAGCGGGATCGATATGTTTGTGGTCGGGCTGGGAGTAGCCGCCGTCGGGTATGTAGTGGGTGATGTGGTGGCGAAAATCTTTTAGACGACGAGATTCAAGAGTCGATCCTGGACGTAGACGGTCTTCCGGACCGGGTGGCCGTCCACGAACTTCCTGACCGCCGCGTCCTTCATGGCGAGCGCGACGACCTGGTCTTCGCTGGCGCCACGCGACACCACGAGCCGCCCGCGCACCTTGCCGTTCACCTGCACCACGATCTCCACGTCGCCCGCCGCGGCGAGCCGTTCGTCATACGCCGGCCACGCGGCCGTGAAGATCGAGCGCTCGTGGCCGAGGGCCGCCCAGAGATCCTCGGCAAGATGAGGCGCGTAGGGAGCGAGCATGACGAGCAGGGGTTCCATGGCACTTCGCACTCCGCATTCCGCACTCCGCACTTCGTTCACGTACTCCATCATCGCCGCGATCGCCGTGTTGTAGTTGAGCGTGTCGGTATCGACGGTGACCTTGCGGATGGTCTGGTGCAGCTTGCGCTCGACTTCCGCGGGCAACCCCGGGCTCACGCCCGGGGCGAGAGCCGCTTCGTGCGCCAGCTGCCAGACTTTGTCCAAAAAGCGGCGGACGCCGATGATCCCGGTCGCCCGGAAGTCACCGCCTTCCTGAAACGGTCCCAGGAACATGAGATACATCCGGAAGGTGTCCGCGCCCCACTTCTGGATGTAGGCGTCGGGAATGACGACGTTGCCACGCGACTTGGACATCTTCGCCCCGTCTTTGATGATCAGCCCGTGTGCCCGGAGCTTCGGGAACGGCTCCTCGAAGTGCACGTGCCCGAGCTCGCGGAGCGCCATGGTGACGAAGCGCGAATAGAGCAGGTGGAGCACGGCGTGCTCGTTCCCACCGATGTAGGTCGACACCGGTAGCCACGTCTTGGTGCGCTGCGTATCCCACGGCCGGTCTTCGAACTCGGTGGAGGGATACCGCAGGAAGTACCATGCCGAGTCGAGGAATGTGTCCGACACGTCCGTTTCGCGGCGCCCCTGGGCCCCGCACTGCGGGCACTTCACGAAGTACCACTCCTTGTGACGCGCCAGCGGGCTCACCCCGCTCGCGTCGGGACGGAAGTCCTCGATGAGGGGGAGCTCGACCGGGAGATCCCGCTCCGGCACGGCCACCGGGCCGCAGCGGTCGCAATAGATGACCGGAATCGGCGGTCCCCAGTAACGCTGGCGCGAGATGCACCAGTCGTGCAGGCGGTACTGCACCTGGGGGGTCGCGAGGCCCCGCGTTTGGAGCCACCCGACGATTCGCCGGCCCCCTTCCCGGCACGCCAGGCCGTCGAACTCCCCGGAGTTCACGAGCACGCCGTCTTCGGTCACGATCGGGAGCGGCCCCGCCGCCTCGGCCCGGACCACGGTCCGAATCGGGAGCTTGAACGCCGTCGCGAACTCGAAGTCGCGCCTGTCGTGGGCCGGCACGGCCATGATCGCGCCCGTGCCGTATTCCATCAGGACGTAGTCGGCGATCCAGATGGGGATCGACTCGCCGGTCGCCGGATTGCGCGCGTAGGACCCGAGGAAGACGCCGGTCTTGGCCCGGTCGCCCACTTTGCGCGACACGATGTCTGTGGCCTGCACCTCGCGCCGGTAGGCGTTCACCGCGCGACGCTGCTCATCGGCCGTGAGCGCTTCCACGAGCGGGTGCTCCGGCGCGAGCACCAGGTAGGTCGCGCCGAACACGGTGTCGGGCCGCGTCGTGAACACGCTGATCTTCTGGCCGCCCGGCGTCTCGAACACGAGCTCGGCGCCCTCGCTCCGCCCGATCCAGTTGCGCTGCAGCGTCCGGGTGGACTCCGACCAATCGAGCCGGTCGAGATTCGTGAGCAGGCGTTCGGCGTACCGGGTGATCGCGAAGAACCATTGCTCGAGGAAGCGCTGCTCGACCTTGGTGTCGGGATGGCGCTCGCAGTAGCCGTTGATCACCTGCTCGTTGGCCACGACGCTCATGTCCTTGGGACACCAGTTCACGGCCGCCTTCTTGCGGAACGCCAGCCCCGCCTTGAAGAGCTGGACGAAGATCCACTGGGTCCACTTGTAGTACCGCGGGTCCGTGGTGGACAGCTCGTGGCGCCAGTCGAACATGCCGCCGAAGCGACGCAGCTGGTGGCGGAACCTGTCGATGTTCTCGGGGATCAGCTTCGCGGGGTGGGTGCCGACCTGGAGCGCATAGTTCTCGGAGTGGATCCCGAACGCGTCGAACCCGATCGGCTCGAACACGGCGTGCCCTTGGAGCCGGCGGAAGCGCCCATAGATGTCCGCGCCCGTGAAGGCGAACATGTTCCCCACGTGTAACCCTTCGGCCGAGGGATAGGGGAACATCATGAGGTTGTAGAACGGGCGGTGCGGGCGGTCGAGGTCGGGCTCATTGACGTGATCGGCGGCCCAACGCACTTGCCACCGCGCCTCGACCGCCTGCGGATCGTAGGTCGGCACCTGATTCATAAGTGCATGAAACTAAACAGACTTGCCCCTGTGGGTAACCCTGCGTAGCTTAGCGCTCCAAACCCATCACATGGCCAGCCGCACCCCGCAGCTCCGCCAGAGCTTCCTGCTCACGGGCGTCGGCGTCGCCCTGGTCCTGGTGATCGGTTTCGCCGCCCTGTCCGGCAACACGGCCCAGCGAACGGTGGAGCAGCAGGCGAAGGATCGCGGCCAGGACGTCGCGCTGCGGGTCGCGGCGCTCGTGAACCAGTACTTGCGGGAGCGTCGCCACGAGGCCGAGGCGCTGGCCGCGTCTCCCGCCGTGGTGCGCGCCGCGATCGACGCCGCCCAGCAGGCCGTCAAGGACAAGCTGCCGCCGCTCGACGTCCCCACGCTCGAGCGGATGTTCAATCAGCGCCGCATGCTGGGGGGGGACGCCGACCTCGCGGCTTACGTGACGGGATATCCGCAACGCTCCGACTACGCCGAGCTGTTCTTCACGGAGCGGCACGGGTACATCGTGCTCTCGTCGGGACGGACGTCGGATTTCGTGCAGTCGCACAACGCGTGGTGGCAGCGCGCCATGGCGGACGGCGTATTCGAAGGGGGGCCGCAGTACGACTCGGCGACCGCCGTGGCGTTGCTCGAGTACGACGTGGCGATCCGCGCGCCCCGCAGCGCGCGGCCGGTGGGCGTGCTCAAGACCGTGTTCGGGCTGGAGCGTCTGTCGCGCCTGATCGGCACCGCCGACGTGGGCGGCGGAGCGCGGCTCCAGGTGGTCGATGGCGTGGGGCGCGTGATTGTGAGCTCAGCGCCGGGCGACCTGCTGCGCACCCTGCCCGACGCGGCGGCGATCCCGCGCGCGGAGCAACCGGCTCGTGCGACGGTGCGCAACGGCACGATCGAGAACCTGGTCGTCACGGCGCCCACCAACAACGGCAAGTGGTGGGTGCTGTTCCGTCAGCCGACGGCGACGGCCTACGCGGCGGCGCGAGGCACCCGGGCCAGCATCTTCCTGTGGGCGCTCCTCCTATTCGGCGCGACCGTCGCCCTGCTCCTGCTGTTCCGCCATCGTCTCAACCAGCGCATCACCGAGCCCGTTAAGGCGGCCGGGGCGATCGCCAGCCGCGTCGCGGGCGGCGACCTGTCCGTCACGGTGGTGACCCAACGCGCCGAGGCGGCCGAGGTGGGCGACCTCCTCTCCTCGGTCCACACGATGGTCGTGGCGCTGCGACGGCTGGTGGGCGCGATCCGCACGGCCGCCGACGAAGCCGCGGCGATGGCGACGGAGATCTCGTCTTCGACCGAGGAGATGAGCGCCTCGACCGAAGAGATGACGGCGACGTGTCAGGATCTCACCAAACGCGCGGCGGAGCAGGCGCAGCTGGTGCGCGCCGCGGCCGACGATTCGGCCAAAATCCTCCACATCGCCACGGCGCTCGCGGCGGGGGCCGAAGACTCGGTGCGGCGCAACACCACCGTGGCGGACCTCGCCCGGCGCCACAGGGAAATGCTCGATCAGAGCACGGCGCAGCTCGCCAAGCTGGTCGAAGAAGTGGAGCGGGGTTCGAAGGAGGCGGCGGCACTCGCTCAAGCGTCGGGGGAGATCCAGAAGTTCGTGACGCAGACCAAGGCGATCGCGACGCAGACCAACATGCTCGCCTTGAACGCCGCCATCGAGGCGGCGCGCGCCGGCCCACAGGGACGCGGCTTTGCGGTCGTGGCGGACGAAGTCCGCAAGCTTGCCTCGGTGGCGGCGGCGGCGGCCGGGGACACGGGGGACACCGTGCGTGGCGTGCTGGCGCGCGTCGAGGCGACACGGGAGCGGCTCGCACACCTCGCCCAGGGAGCCGCCGCAGCGCGCGAGGCCGCGCAGGCCGCCGCGCAGGGCCTCGCCACGGTGGCCGCGGAGGCGCAGGCGAGCGACATCTGGAGCCGGGAGATCGCGCGGTCCGCAGAGGAGATGCGGGCGCTCATCGAGGAGATCGGCGCCCGGCTCGCCACGGTGACCCAGGGAACGGAGAGCTTGCTCGCCGCGGCGGAGGAGATCGCGGCGTCGAGCGAGCAGCAGAGCGCCTCGACGGAAGAGATCGCGTCCTCGGCGAACCAGCTCGCCGAAGCCGCGGACAAGCTCACCGGCGCCGTCAAGTCGTTCCGGTTGCTCGCCGACGAGGCGCCGCCGCCCGAGCGGCAGGCGGCGGACTAAGCCCGGAAACAATCGGCGCCGAGCCCCGTAAGAAGAAGACACGTCTCATCCTACGCACCCGCGCGGAGCCGTCCCCAGAATGAAGCGCCGTACCATCGTCATCCCCGCCGTCGTGGTCGCCGTCCTGGGCCTGGGCGCCATGGCGGCCACCGGAAAGCTCGGCGGCAAGAAACAGGAAGGGCCCAAGGCGGCGGCGGTCGTCCGCGGGTCGCTAGTCGATAAGGCGCTCGCCGTCGGCACCATCCAGCCTCGCATCGAGGTCAGCGTCAAATCGATCCTGGCCGGAGTGGTGCGGCGGCGCTTCGCGGAAGTGGGGGACTTCGTCAAGCGGGGCCAGCCGCTGCTCGAGATCTCCCCCAACCCGACGCCGCTGGAAATGGTGGAGTTGCGCCGTAACGCGGAGCTGCGGGGGATCGAGCTCAAGAACCTGGAGCGCGAGCTGACCCGCCAGCAGGAGCTGCGCAACAAGAACCTCATCTCCCCCGCCGATCTTGAGACCGCACAGCGGCAGGTGGACGAGGCGCGCTCGCAGCTGTCGCTGGCGCAGGAGCGGCTGGCGCTGCAGGAAGGCGGCACGGTGCTGGCCAACGGCAAGCCGGTCGAGACCGTGGTCCGCGCTCCCATCGACGGCTACATCCTCGAGGACTCGATCGAGATCGGCGATCCCGTGGTGCCGCTCACGCCGTACCAGGCCGGCACGGTGCTGATGCGCATGGCGGCGATGCGCGACTTGATCTTCCGGGGAACGGTGGACGAGATCGACGTGGGCCGGCTCAAGGAAGGCATGCCGGCCACGATCAAGATCGGCGCGCTGCCCAACGCGAGCGTGCAGGGCCGGCTCGAGAAGATCTGGCTCAAGGCGCACAAGCAGGAGCAGGCGACGGTCTTTCCCATCGAGATCGTCCTGACGGAGGTGGCAGGCGCCACGCTGCGTGCGGGCTACTCCGCCAATGCGGAGGTGGCCATCTCGCGCCGGGACAGCGTGCTCTACATCCCGGAGCGGTTGATCACCCACCGCCATGACTCGAGCTTCGTGACGGTGCGCACCGGACCCGGCAAGACGGTAGAGCGCTTCATCAAGACCGGCCTCTCCGACGCCATCAACATCGAGGTGCTGGAAGGCCTGCAAGTCACCGACTCGCTGGTCGAGGCGGCGCCGCGCGAGATCTCCTGACGTGTGGCGCGAGTTCTTCGGCGATCTGCGGGCGCAGAAGCTCCGCACCTCTCTCACGGTACTGGGGATCGCCTGGGGCACGGTGGCGGTGGTGGTGCTGCTGGCGTTCGGTGTCGGTCTGGAGCGGCAAACCAAGAAGCGGTTTCACGGCTTGGGCGACCGCATCGTGATTCTGTTCGGCGGACGCACCACCAAGCCGTTCGCCGGGTTCGGCGATGGCCGCCCGATCCGCCTGCGGCCGGATGACGTGCAGCTGCTCGCCCGCGAAGTCGCCGAAATCGAGTTCATCAGTCCGGAGTTCATCACGCAGAGCGCGCGGGTGCGGCGTGGCGTCAAGGCGGCCTCACCCGCCGTCACAGGGATTCTCCCGGTGTACGGCTACATGCGCAACATCATCGCTCAGGCGGGGGGCCGCTTCATCAACGATCGCGACGTCGCCGAGCGGCGGCGGGTGGCCGTGCTGGGCGACGAGCTGGCCAAACTGTTGTTCGGCGACGACCCGCCGGTCGGGCAACAGGTGTTTTTGGGCGACACGCCGTTCACCGTCGTGGGGGTGATGCGCCCCAAGCTGCAGAACTCCTCGTACCAGCAACGCGACAAGGATCGGATCTTCATTTCGGCGACGACGCATTACGCCTTGTTCGGCAACCGCTTCCTGAACAACATCGTGTATCGCGCGCACAGCTCCGAAGTCACCAAGCGGGCCGAGCGGCGGGTGTACGAGACGATGGCGCGCGCGTACAAGTTCGATCCGCTGGACAAGGACGCCCTCGCCTTCTGGGACACGAGCGAGTGGGAGACCCGCTTCGGTAAGATGTTCGTCGCCTTCAACATTTTTTTTGCGATCGTGGGGAGCTTCACCCTGCTGGTCGGCGGCATCGGGGTGGCGAACATCATGTACATCGTGGTGCGGGAGCGCACGCGCGAGATCGGGGTGCGGCGCGCCGTGGGCGCCACCCGCGCCGACATCATGCGCCAATTCTTCGCCGAGGCCCTGATGATCGTGACGATGGGAGCGATGCTCGGCCTGCTGCTCTCGTTCGGGCTCGTGGCGGCGCTGGGCGGGCTGCCCATCAAAGAGTTTGTCGGCGTGCCGACGATTTCTCCGATGGTACTGGCGGCCACGCTCGCATTGCTCGCGGCAGTGGCGTTTGCCGCGGGCCTCATGCCGGCCCGGCGCGCGGCGGCGCTCGATCCGGTGGAAGCGCTGCGAACCTGATGTTCTCCATCCTGCTCCGGGAATTCATCGGCGACCTGAAGGTGCAGCGCACCCGGGCCTTCCTCACGTTCTTCGCAGTGACCTGGGGAACGCTCGCGGTGGTGCTGCTCCTGGCGTTCGGCGAGGGACTGAAGCGCACGGTCCGCGACGGCCTGCTGGGCGCCGGCGAGCGGATCTTCATGGTCTACGGCGGCGAGACCAGCAAGGCGTTCGCCGGGTTGGGGCAAGGCCGGCGCATCCGCCTCGTGGAAGAGGACCTCGAGCTCCTGAAGGGTGCCATCCCGGATATCGACCGGGGGAGTATGTCTTATGGGCGCTGGGGCACCGCGTTCCAGCTGGGCAAGACCCGCACCAACGCCTTCCTCGAAGGCGTGGGCCCCGATCACGAGCCCATGCGGCACATGGAGCCGGCGCAGGGCGGGCGGTTCATCAACGCGCTCGACATCGCGCAGAAGCGGCGCGTACTGTTTCTCGGCAACGAGCTGGCGGAGCGGATCTTCGGCAAGCGCGTGGATCCGATCGGCAAGAGCGTCGTGGTGGACGGCCTCCCGTTCACGGTGGTCGGGGTGCTGAAGAAGAAGTTCCAGGACTCGAGCAACAACGGACCGGACGCCGACCGCGGCGTGATCCCCTACTCGACGTTTCGTACCATCTACGGTAACCGGTTCGTGAACCACCTCATCGTGCAGCCGCGCGACGCGTCCCGGGGCCCCCTGGTGAAAGTAGAGCTCTACCGGGTGCTGGGGCAGAAGTACCGCTTCGACCCTAAGGATGAGCGCGCGCTGGGCCTGTGGGACTTCATCGAAGACGAGAAGCAAACCCTCGCCGTGGGGCTCGGCATCCAGATCTTCATGGGGCTCGTCGGGGTGTTCACGCTGCTGATCGCGGGCGTCGGAGTCGCCAACATCATGTACGTCGTGGTGAAGGAGCGGACGCAGGAGATCGGCATCAAGCTCGCGCTCGGCGCCCGCCGCCGGCACATCATGGCGCAATTCCTGTTCGAGGCTATGACGATCGCCGTGTCGGGCGGGCTGGTGGGACTCGCGACGGCGGCGCTCATCGTGTTCGGCGTGGACGCGATCCCGAAGGAAGACAACCCGGCGATGCAGTACATCCTCAACCCGACGCTGTCGTGGCCCATCGCCTTGATCTGCGTCGGCATCCTGATCGGCGTGGGGCTCATCGCTGGCATCCTGCCCGCGCGCCGCGCCGCGGCGGTCGATCCGGTGGAGTCGCTGCGCTACGAGTGAGTTACCGTGGGAACTTCGCCCGGAGCACGTCGAACCAGTTCAACACCACGTGGATCCGCGGTCGGATCCGCTCGGGCGGCAGCTTGAGCATCAGAAACCGCTCGCCGTCACGCGAGACGTCGTAGCTCCGCGGCCGCGTCCACCCCGGGCTGTCCGGATAGGGCCCGCCGAACAGCGCCCGGGGCTGGCTGCTCCGGCCGTTCGCCAGGTCGACGCCCACCGCCATCACGCTGTCCCCCTTGCGGTACACCAGCTCCGACCCGCCCCGGGTCCAGAGCGGCTCCGATCCCTGCGCCGGCGACACCTTCCATCGCTTCAGGTGCGGGTCGGGGAACGACTGGGCGTACACTTCGACGCGACCCGACTCGTCGGAGTCGTAGGCCATCCAGCGGCCATCCGGCGACAGCGTGGGATGCGCGAGGTTGAAGCCGTTGGCGAAATAGCGCGCGGGCACCGGTGGGCCGCGCAGCCGCACGGTCCAGAGCTCCGCGCCGCCGGGGACACTGAGCACGAACGCGAACAGGCGACCGTCGTGCGACACAGCGCCGGTGTAGCGGTCGTACGTGCCGGTGAGCAACGGCTCGGCGGGCCGGCTCGCGTCTGCCGCCCGGCGATAGAGATCGAAGAAGGGGCGCTCGCTCGAGTAAATCAGCTCGCGACCGTCGGGCGTCCACTCGGCGCCGAAATCCCTGCCGCCTTCGGCCGTCACTCTGGTACCGCCCGAGCGCCCAACCTGGAACATCCACACGTCCCCCAACGAATTCGCCGAGCGGATGTCCACCGCGATGCGGCCCCCCTCAGGTGAGAGACGCGGATGGTTGTAGCGATCGGCCCCGGGAAGGGCGCGCGAGGCGTCGCCCCTCCGGTTCACCAGGACCACCTCGGTCTCGGTGACGTACGAGCTGACCGGCAGATACGCCAGGGTCCCATTCTCAGACACGTCGAATGCCGCCGCGCCGTCCGTGGGGTTCATCGCTACGCTATCGACTACCGGAAGGGCGGGGCCGGTCACCGCGAGTCGGCGGAGGTCGAATGGCACGGCTCGGATAGTTTCACCCACCGCATAGAGGAGGTGCCCCGTCGGTACGTAGAAGCCGAAGACGCCGCCGGTGAACAACACGCTCCGCAGACCGGACCTGATCGAAACGACCTCGATGGTGGCTCGCTCGATGGGCGTCCGGTACGCGGTGAACACGACGTGCTCGCCGTCCGGCAGAATCTGGGGCCACCAGTGGCCCAGCTCGCCGTGCGCCGTGTCCGGGCTCGTGAGCATGCGCTCGTCGCCCCCGCCCTCACTCACGATCCAGAGACCGGTGTTGTAGGCCCGGGTGTAGACGAGCCGACCGTTCTTGCCCCAGCTGCCGCCGGCCCAGTCGGCCACCGCGAGGTCGATCGCGGGCCCGCCATCCACCGGGACCTTTCTGAGCTTCCCCTGTCGTGCGGAGGCGATCCACCGTCCGTCCGGCGAAACGAACGGCCGGCTGTTTCCGGTCCCCTGCTCCCCCTGGCCGGCACCGGCGATCACGTCCGTCCGCATCTGGTCGAACGCGCGCCGCAAGATCTCCTCCCGCCGGCCCACCATGGCGGTGACGAAGAGTTGTCGGCCGTCGGCGCTCAACCGCACGATGGGCGTGAAGGAGGGTTGCACTCCCGGGTCGAGCTCGACGTCGAACCGGATGGGGCCTGCCGGCGGGCGCGCGCTCCGCCCGTTCCGCAGGCCCACCCAAGCGACCGCGAGCAGCAGGACTGCCGATAACGCCCAGGGAATCGCGGACCGCGTCGGCGCCGCCGAGAGCCTGCGGCTTCGCGTCCCACTCGACGCCACCGCACCGGTCAACGCCTCGGCGAACTGTGCCACCGTCTGCCAGCGGTCGGCGGGGAGCTTCTCGAGCGCGCGCGCGACGGCGGCGTCGATGTGGTGGGGGACCGTCTTGCGCTCGAGCACGAGCGGGCGAGGCTCCTCCGACAGAACCTGGGCGAAGATCGCCTGGGCGGAGGGACCCGTGAATGGCGGCCGGCCCGTCAGCATTTCGTACAGCACCACGCCGAGGGCGTACACGTCGGTGCGCGGGTCCTGCTTCTGCTCTCCGGCCGCCTGCTCGGGACTCATGTATTCGGGCGTGCCAAGGCTCGCGCCCGCCTTCGTCATCCGCGTCCTGCCGTCGCCGCACCAGGCCAGCGCGATGCCGAAGTCGGCGACCAGCGCCCGGCCGTCGTGGAACAGCACGTTGTCCGGCTTGATGTCGCGGTGAATCACGCCCTGGCGGTGAGCGTAGTCGAGCCCGGCGGCGATTTCGGCGGCGATCCGGATCGCGTCGGCGACGGGGAGCTGGGTCTCGCGGGTGAGCCGGCTGCGCAGTGATTCGCCCTGCACGTACGGCATGACGTAGAAGACCGTGCCCTCGACTTGGCCGGAATCGAACAGGGGCAGGATGTGGGGGTGCTGGAAATTGGCGGTGGTCTCGATCTCCTTCAGGAACCGCTCGGCGCCGATCAAGGCCGCGAGCTCGGCGTGCATGACCTTAATCGCCACCTTGCGATTGTGGCGCACGTCATGGGCGAGATAGACGGTGGCCATGCCGCCGGCACCCAGCTGGCGCTCGAGCGTGTAGCGGTCGGCTAAGGCTTCCTTGAGGCGCAGCGTCGGCCTAGCCTCCGAAGTGCAGACGCTCGGAGAGGTACCGCGTCGCCGCGGCGCCATCCCAACGTGTCCCTGCGAGCCCCACGTGGCCGTCGGGACGCAAGAGATAGAACGAGGGCCGGGGGACCTGCGCGCGCGTGAGCTCCCGGTCGTTGGCAGGATCGCTCGGCACCTCGTGGATGCGCACCATCTCGCCGAGTTCGGACACCCCGCCCGGGGGCGACGCTTGGCCGACCACGATCAGATTGAATCGAGTGTCGTCCAACTTTCCGAACAGGTCCTCAGTGGGGCCGTTCGGCCGGAACTTGAGCCGCAGCCACGGAAACCGATCGCCCGCCCTCGGGGCGGCTTCAGGCAGGCCCGCCAGGGTCTCCGACAGTGAGCTGTTGCGGTAGCGAATACCAATCTGAGAGATCGTGCGAAATACGAGCCTCTGAACCCAGTTGAGGCCCATCAGGAACGCCATGATCTTCGGAACAACCCGAGTGCGGAACAGCCCCGCCAGCCAACTGTCGGCTACCACCAGCGAAAAAGCCCGGTCGGTCGTGCTGAGCAGCCGCTTGGCTACCGGCACGCGCTCGGCCTCGTAGGAGTCGAGCAGCGCCGCACCCGCTCGTCCCGACACGACGAGCGCGAGCTTCCAGGCCAGGTTGTAGGCATCCTGCAGGCCCGTGTTCATGCCTTGCGCGCCCACCGGACTGTGGATGTGGGCGGCGTCGCCGAGCAGGAAGCAGCGCCGGTCCCGGAAGCGTGCGGCGCGCCGGTGGTGGATGCGGTAGGTGGAGAACCAGCTGCACGTCTCGAAGGACAGCGCTGTGCCCGCCTGCTGGCGCACCGAGGGAATCACTTCGTCGAACGTCAGGTCGTCTCGTCCCCGCAAGGTTGGGGGCAGGATTCCGACCAGCCGCCAGTGGTCGGCCCCGCGCATCGGGAAGAACAGGTGAAATCCTTCGGGCCACAGATAGACGTTGAGCTCGTCCGGCACCATCGGTCCCGTCACTCGCGTATCGGCGACGAAGAAAACATGCTCGTAGGGCGCGCCTTCAAATGCGATCCCGCTCAGCTCGCGCACGGCGCTGCGCGCGCCGTCGCATCCTGCGACCCACGCGACCGTCATCTCCTCGATCGTGCCGTCCGGTTGCTGGAGCGTCGCCTTGACGTGACTGGTATCCTGTGCGAGGCCGACGAGCTCCGTGCTCCAATCCACCGCCATGCCCTGCTTACAGAGGACGTCGCCCAGCAGGCGTTCGTTGTCGTCCTGGCCCAGGATCAGGAGAAAGGGATACGGGCTGAGATCACGCCCGATGTCACCTAACGGGAGACGCGCCGCCCGCCGCCCTTGGACCCAGATGTTGGCACCGGTGGCGCGCTTGCCGAGCTCGAGCGCCCGCTCGACAATGCCCAAGTGCGTGTAGATCTCCAAGGTGCGTGCCTGGACGCCCAGTGCCCTCGTCTGGAGCGACGGACCGGTGTGGCGGTCGATGATGCGCGCGCGCACGCCGCGCCGCCCGAGCTGATTCGCCAGCATCAGCCCGGTGGGGCCGGCGCCGACGACGAGGACGTCAGTGTCCGTGTTCATTGGTTGACCCGATCACTGGAGCGTGTAGTCGCGGCCCGCGAAACACGCGGGGCGGGCGTTGGGCAGCCGTAGAGGGCGGAGCGAGGCGCAGGTCGCGCCGCGCGCGGAGCGGCGACTGCAACGGCGCGACGACGATCGACATCGGACCCTTCTTCCCGCACAAGGAAGGGACTGCTCCCGTAATGGTACGCGGCGGGCGCCCGCCGTCAATGACGAGCGCAGGGACGGTGGAGTCGCTGCGGTACGAGTGAGTGTACCGGCGAGCATGGCCCATCGGATCCGCCGCTCGAGCTATTTTAGTCGCCCGTTCACGACCACCGGCTTGTCGTCGACCGTAACGGAGGCGCCTCCGAGTTGTCCGGCATAGCCGAAGTCCGAGTTGTTGCTCCCTCCACCAACGAGATCGTTGCCGAGCACGACCGTCACTGCGCCTGCCTGTGGCCACACGATCGCGCCGGTCGCGAGCGGGACGTTGATTCCGGGGTTGAGCCCGATGTCGATCAGACCGAAGAGGTCCTTGCCTGAGCCACCGGCGTCATAGTCGGCCTTGAAGAGCGCGAGCCCCGACGCGGCGCTCATGCCGGTCAGCTTGCCCTGGCTGAAGACCAGGGTGAGGCCTTTGACGATCTGCCCGCGCCACAAGGAACGGTCGATCACCACCTTGCCTTCGGCGCTTCCGGGCACTGCCGCGATCTGGAACTCGCCGGCCGGCAACCAGGTGAGGAGTGCCGCGCCACCCTGTTCGACTTGCTTCTCCGTCAACGCTCCGGCGCTGATGGTCGGTGTGCGATCGGTGACGTCGAAGCTCAGGCTGGTGCCGTTCGGGTGCGTGAGGCGCACCGTCTTGCCGCCGGCGAACACAGCGCGCAGCCGCTCGGCCGCGGCTGCGACCTGCTCCGGCGGGACTGCGAGGGCCTTCCAGAAACCTGCCGCTAGCCGTGCTTGCGAGATTCCGAGCCGTCTGGCGAGGGTGCGCGTGGGATACAAACCGTTCCCCAGGTTGACGAAGTGCGTGTTGCGCTTGAGAAACGCATCGAACACGGGGGCGTTGGCCTTGGAACGGGCGGCGATTCGCTCCGGGGGAACGCCCTTGAGCAAACCCTCCGTCTCGCCGTAATCGATGGCGATCTGCCCGTCGAACAACTTGGCCAGACCCATGCCCACCGTGGGCTGCTGGTCATCGTACTTGGCCGGTACCTCGTCGTAGGACCGCCGGATCAAACGCTCGCTCCAGAGCGACAGCATCGGCTGGAGCCCGATTTTCTGCGCCTCGACGGCGAGATCCTCCATCAACGGCAGGTCGCGGACGCTGCCACTGATGAGGAGCGTTTGGCCCTCTTTCAGCATCGTACTCGTCACCAGGTTATGAGCGACGGCTTTGAGCGGCGCTTTCGTGGTTTGCTGAGCCGGGCCCCGCGCGGCGACCAGGGCACCGGTGAAGAGCAGGAGAGCGAGTCGCTGTGTCATGGATGCCTCCATGGAGTGTAAAAAGCGAAAACCGGCCGAGCGGGTCCCCCCTCAGCCGGTTTCGCGATTTGCTCCACCCGAGGCATGGGCGAGCCGCACGACTTCGCACCCCGGGATTCATGGCATCTGAGTACGGTTCGAATCTGCGCTCCGGCGAGGCGGCGTCAAGTGGGTGAGATTCATTTGGGATTCTACGGGACAGGTTCCATGAAAGAACCGGACCTCACACGTCGTAGCTTTGTAAAGCAGGTAGCGGATGAAGCTGAATCGCTTTGGTATAGTCTACCGTGGCGGCGTCACGTTGGTTGAGGGCGTGCTCCACCTCTGCCCGCCGCAAGCGTGGCGGGTTTGTGTTTCACGATGTTGCTTAGCCTCGTGATGTAATGGGGTATGCCACGAGCAACTGGGGGACATATGTGTATGCGGAGCCTCGCGGTGGCGGTGGGGGGGGCGCTCGGGCTGTTGGCGTGTGCGCCCCACGAACAGGGCGCGCCCGACACCATCGCGACGCGCGAGCTGAGCGCTCAGGGGTGGATCGATGTTACGGCCACGCTCGATCCAGCGAGGACGCCGGTGTACGCGGGCGACGCGCCGCTGAAGTTCGATTTCCTCAAGGATATGCGGAAGGGCGACAAGCTGACGCTGTCGGTCTACTCCCTGGGCGCGCACAGCGGGACGCATATCGACGCACCGATGCATTTCGTCGCCACTGGAGTACCGATCGACCAGGTGGCACTGGACCCGCTGATCGGCGCCGCGCGGGTGATCGATATCCCCGACAGTGTCCGGGCGATCGACGCGGGCGAACTGAACCGGCACGACTGGAGGGGCGCGAAGCGAGTGCTGTTCCGGACGCGGAGCACGCTGCGCGGCTGGATGGACTCACCCGAGTTCCATAAAGACTTTGCCTACATCGCACCGGACGCGGCGCAGCTCCTGGCGGAGGCTGGCGTCCTGCTGGTCGGCGTTGACTACATCTCGGCGGAGCAATTCGGCGCTCCGGCGCCGAGGACGCACCAGATTCTGCTCGGGCACGGGATTCCCATCGTGGAGGGGCTGGACCTGCGCACGGTGCAAGCCGGTGACTACGATCTGATCGTACTCCCGCTCAAGGTCGCCGGGCACGAAGCGGCGCCGGCGAGGGCCATCGTGCGGAAGAGGCGGCCCGACAACCGATCCTCTCCACCTGCGCCGCCCAACCGATCGCGCTTAAACATCAGTGTCGCAACTGAGCGAGTTCATTGGCAATCGCCACCAGGTCGTGGTCGTTGATTGCCTCTACAACGCTGTACCAGTCGTGATTCACGGTCATCGGATACGAGGCCCCGAGAATCGCCCCGGCAATCGATGCTACCGAGTCACTGTCTCCGCCAATGTTTGCAGCCAGGAGAATCGCTTCCTGCGCTGACTGCATCACAGTTCCGAGTCCCAAGGCCAACGGCACGATAGTCATGGGCTGATTCGGAAAGCAAAGCGCGGCTACCTCTGCCGGTCGAAGCGCAGGCAAGCGCTCGAGGGTGTCATGCACCGTGCGGAGCGCATCCGCGAATGCCGGGCCGGTGGGCCCGGGCCAGCGACGCTCGCTTTCGGCAGCCGCATATTCCGCAACCTCCAGAACCCGACGTGGAGAAGCCTGATCGATTGCTGCCGAGACGGCGGCGGCAGTCGCGGCTGCGGCGGCGATCGCGCGTGAGCCGCCATGAGTCGAAACCGAAGCCTCACGCGCGCCGCTGAGGAGTTCGTCGAAGCGGTGCGAGGCATAGAAGATGCCCACCGGTGCCACCCGAATTGCGGCTCCACAGCCGTCATGGTTCTTCGCAATCCGCGTGGGATCGGCGGCTTGGTGAAACTCCCAGAGGGACTTCACACCTGGATGTACAGACTTGGTGCATCGGAGCATCTCGCGGCCGACGCTCACATGTGAGACCTGCCGATCGGTGATGATCGAGCGCGCGACGGCGAGAGTCCGTTCGGTGTCGTCCGTGGTTTCGCCGATCCGCCACTGGTGTTTCGAATTCCCCACGTATCGGGGGATTATCGCGCCGGGGGGGCCTTCGAAACCTCGGATGCCATGGGGATACCAATGGAACACCTCGTCATGCGACAACATCTCCGCCTGCTTGCCTATGGCGTCACCAGTAGCGATGCCCTTGAGGCAGCCGACGATGCGATCGGTTACAGTGACAGGCATAGGGTAGATGGGCGGGGCGTGGTTCGATCATCGCGGCGCGGGCAGCGCGTGGGCGAACGTGAACTGAGTGTCTCTGGGCACGCTGCTGGCGCCTTGCCAATGGATGATGACGGACGGTGCGCTGTCGCACGCGCGGTTCCCGCCGATGAGGTCGATCAGCCATACGTCGGAGGTGCCACTGCCCCAGATTGCCGGTCCGCCGTCTTGCGAGTTGAGATGGTTCCAGCCGGTGCCGTCGTAATGCCCCAGATATCCAACACTGCACTCCGCGGCCCAGACATCGTTGGTGGCGTTCCCCCAAATCGCCCAAGCGAGGGCGGTTGTCGTTGAGGCGCGTGGTTGTCCACGCGGTGCCCGTCCAATGGTATGCATACTGCCGCGCGGCGCCGAGCCACACGTCGCTCGGACCGTTCACCCAGAGTCCCGTCGCGCTGGACCCCGGCGGCCACGGGGGATTAGGAAGGGAATTCCAGTGCTGCCCGTCCCAGCGCAAGATGGTCGTGTGGCTTCGCGCACCATAGCCATCTATCTCGTCGCAGGAAGGTCAGAATTCCACATGACCCGAGCGACGCTCCACGATCCGTCTGGTTGTTTCCGCCAGACGGCGAGGACCTTGCCTATATCCGTCAGCGGCGTCTTCGCGCCCGGTGGCATCATGGTCATCTCGTAGGTCCCGCGGGGATGGACGAGATCGCCGTAGCCCGCGATCTCAACGACATTCTCCTTAAAGGCCGTAATCTTCGGGAACCCGGCGAAGAACTTCTGCATCGCCGCCCGGCCTTGCACCACAGGCCCGTTGGGCGGCATGAGAATCCCGTCTTCGGTGTAGACGGACACGGCGGTGGGCCAGTCCGCGGCCAGCACTGCTTTATCAAACTTGGCGACGACGGCGCGGATCGCATCGCGATCGAGGTCGGTCAGCGCAGCGGGCCGGGACTGACAGGCCGAGAGCGCAGGAGCGAGGAACACCAACGGGGCGAGCAGCCGACGCACGAGCATAGGACCTCCGTGGACGGGACCGGACTCAATACTACGCCCGGGATCGGCCCTCGCAATCGCGGCCGCTGCGTCGATTCTCGCCGAGCCTTGCTCGAACTTCTCTTCGCTACCGGACTCTTTGTTCTCAACCGGGATCTTGCTCTTACCCAGCTGCTTATTCTTCTGAGGCTTCTGAGAGCGCGCCCCTTGCTGCTACCATGGAGTCGACCAAGACCCGTGGTCCCCAGCAAGTTACTCCTTCGGCTTGAGTAGCTCCACGAACGGTGGGTAGTTCCGCAGCGAATCGAACGCGAGGTCGGTGTGCAGCGCGTGGGCGTGCGGGTACCCCTGGGCGATCGCTTCCCGCAACAGCCCCACGGCGACGTCCCGCTCGCCGAGCAACGCCTGAATGCGCGCCCGCCACACCGTGTGCCGGCCGAATGAATATGGCCGCTTCAGGTCCGCGAGCGTCCGGTCAACGCGCAGCGCCGGCTCGCGATTCCCCTGGCGCGCTGCGATGACCCCCAGGTACCCGACGTAGTCCAGCTGGTCCCACCCGTCGCCCGTGACGGCGGCGGCCCCGGCGGCCCCGAGGGAATCGCTCCGGCCGAGGCGGTCCGGGGCCGCCAGCAGCTGAAACTGCCGCTGCGCGTCCGCGAGCCGCCCCGCGATGTAGGAGACGAGGGCGACTCGAAGCCGGTGCTCCTCGGATGCCGCCTCCGCCGCCGATCGGCCGGCAAGCCAGTCGCGCGCCTGGGCCAACGCCGCATCCCCCGCCGCCGCGTGGCCGTGCGCCCGCAGCTCGAGCGCGGCAACCACCATCCCATCCGCCGGCGTCCACCCCTGCATAGCGGGGAGGTTCACGCTCGCCGCGAGCCGCTGCATCACCTCGTCCGCTCGGCCCAGCGCCGCAAGAGCCCGGACTTGCGTCATGAGGACCTGCGGATTGTCGGGAAACCGGCGCGCCCCTTCGAGCGCCTGCTTGAGCTCGGCGCGATGGTCGCCCAGCAGGTGCAAGGCGGTGGTCAGCTCGTCCCAGTACACCCACCAGCCGCGGGTGAAGCCGCGGTCGGGACCGAGCGCGACCAGGGCGTCCACCGCCTCGCGCGGACGATTGAGCGCCCTCGCGTCCTCCGCCACCAGGTAGAGCGTCTCGGACGCGGGCGCGAGACTCGCCATCGCACGCGAGGCCCGGAGCGCCTCGGCGCGATCGCCCCGGCACGTCGCGAGCACCCACGCCAGGTAGGCGCGGTCGAGCGGGGCGAGCCGCCCCGAGTGCCGCTCCAACGCGTGGCCGATGGCATCCGCCGCCGCGAACTCCCCCACGTTCATGTGCGCGTTCGCGGCGAAGATGAGCGGCAACCGAAACGCCGTGTCCACCGCCGACGCCCGCTCGAAGTGGGCGATCGCTCCCCGCATGTCGAACTGGACGAACCGGTCCAGGCCGGCAATGAACTCCTGGTAGGCCTGGAAGTTGGGCGGTTGGCTCGCGGTCGTCGCCCACCGATTGAGCCGGGAGTCGAACAGGGTCGCGAGTGCGGCCATGACGCGTTGCCGCAGGGCTTCGACCGCGCTGAGCGGCTGACCGAGCGGCCCGGCGACAGGATCGAGCGCCCGCAGCACCGTGCCGTCCTTTGCGGCCGAGATCTGCACCTGAAACCGCACGCTATCCCCCTGCCGGTAGTACGCGCCCCACACGACCGTGCCGGCGCCGGTCTCCCGGCCCAGAGCCCGCAGCCCGGCGGCGTCGAGGTGGCCCGGACCATGCCCTCCCGACGCCCGCGACGCGGTCATCACGGACATGGAGGGGACGACCTCGACGAGACCGGTCTGCGCGAGCCCCTGCGTTACCCAGTCAGCCGCCATGTGACCGAGATTGTCGAACGCCGGGTCGCCCGTGTGGTTTTCGATCACGGCGACCACCACGCGTCGGTCGTTGAGACCGGCAGCCGGGCGGCGCACGGCCAGGATCACCGCGGCCGCCGCCGCCGCGAGCGTCCCCGTGCCCAGAACAATGCGGCGCCCCCGCCGGCTGGCGAGGATCCCGCGCGCCGGCACACTGGAACGGTGGGCGGATCCCCCGAGCGCGGCGGCGAATTCCGCTGCCGTGGCAAACCGCTCGTCCGGCAGCGGCGCCAGCGCTTTGGAGATCGCGTGCTTGACCGCTCGGACGACGCCGCCCTCCACCCGACGCAGCGCATCGCTCGATTCCAGAGCCCCCCAGTTGTGGATGACCCGCTCGGCGAGGCTGGGCACCGGCGGCTCCCCGGCCAACATCTCGAACAGCACGCACCCGAGGCTGTACACGTCGGTGCGGGCGTCCAGATCGCCGGTGCCGAGCGCCTGCTCCGGGCTCATGTAACCGGGTGACCCGATCGATTGCCCCGTCTGCGTCAGGGTCGGCGCGCCCGCCGCGCTGATGGCGCGCGCGATCCCGAAATCGGCGACGATCGCGTGGTCCCCCGATAGCAGGATGTTCTCCGGCTTGATGTCGCGGTGGATGATCCCCTGGGCGTGCGCGAAGGCGAGCGCGTCGGCGACGTCGCGGGTGACGTGGAGCGCGGCCTCGAGCGGGAGCTTGCGCTCGCGCAGCAGCCGGTGCCGCAGCGACTCGCCCTCGACGTACGGCATCACGTAGTAGAACAGCCCGGCGGCCTCCCCGGCGGAGAAGATCGGCACGATGTGGGGGTGGCTGAGCTTGGAGGAGAGGTCCACCTCGCGGATGAACCGCTCGCGCAGCAGGCGGTTACTCAGCTCGGGGGCGATGACCTTGATCGCGACCCGGCGGTGCGGGTGCTGCTCGACGGCCAGAAAGACCCGGGCCATGCCGCCGGCGCCGATCTGGCGTTCGATGTCATAGTGCGGGGCGAGGCTGGCGCGCAGCGCGTCGAGGGCGTCGAGCATCAGCGGCAACTTAGCGCCCGACCCCGGACGGGGCGAGCGAGGCGGGTGCGCTAGTCTCCGAAATGCACCAGCCGCACGTCCAGCACGTCGGGCGCGTGGCCCAGGTGCTCCAGCACGCCGTTGGTGAGCGCTTGATCCACGGTGATGGCGGCCAGCGCATCGGTCCCCGGCGTCGCGCGGCGGGCCTGGTGGTAGCTGCCGATGTTGATCCCCGCCTGGCCGAGCAGCGTGCCCACGCGCCCGATCACGCCGGGTACGTCACGGTTCCGGATGACGAGCATCCAGCCCTCGGGCGCCACGTCCACGTGATAGTCGTCGATGCGCACCACGCGGCCGTGGCTGTTCCCGACCAGGGCCCCGGCGACGCGCACTCGGGTATTGGCCGTCGCGAGCTTCACCCCGACGGTGGTCTCGAACCCCGGCTCGGGCATGCCGGTCTTGCGGGCGTGCTGGATCCCCCGCTCCTCGGCGATGAGCAGCGCGTTCACGAGGCTCACCGGCATCACATTCATCGCGCTGAGTAGGCCTTCGACCGCCGCGACCAGCACGGGCCGAGGCGCCGCCTCGTCCTTGCCGCCATAGGCCACCTCGACCGCCTGCACCGGCCCGTCGACGAGGGCGAGCGCGAGGCGCCCGAGCCGCCGCGCCAGATCGAGTAGCGGACCGAGGCGTCGCAGCAGGTCGCCCGAGAGGCCTGGGACGTTCAGCGCGAACGACAAATCGCCCGCGAGCAACGCCTCGCGCACCGCGGAGCAGACCTCGAGGCTCACCCGCTCTTGCGCTTCCGCCGTCGAGGCCGCGAGGTGAGGCGTGAGGATCACCCCCGGCAGCTGCCGCAGCGGCGAGTCCGCCGGCAGCGGCTCGACCGCGAACACGTCGATCGCCGCCCCGGCGATGCGCTTCGCCCGGACCGCATCCGCCAGCGCCGCTTCGTCCACCAGCTCTCCACGGGCGGTGTTGACGAGCACGGCGGTCGGCTTCATGAGCGCGAGGCGCTCGGCGTTGATCAGGTGGTGCGTTTGCTCCGTGTACGCGACGTGCAGCGTGACGACGTCGGCCTGGCGCAGCAGCTGATCGAGCGGCAGCAGCTTGACCTGGAGCTCAGCCGCGCGCTCGGGGGCGAGGTACGGATCGTGTCCTACGACCTGCATGCCGAACGCCCGGGCGAGCTGGCCGACGTGACCGCCGATGCGTCCCATCCCCACGACGCCGATCGTCTTGCCCCGGAGCTCGGTGCCTTCGAACCGCTTGCGGTCCCATTCCCCGCGCCGCATCGCCTCGGCCGCCCAGGGGATGTGCCGCACCAAGCCCAGCAGCAGCCCCATGGCGTGCTCGGCCGCACTCACCGTGTTCGCCCCGGGCGCGTTCATCACGGCGATCCCGCGCCGCGTCGCGGCGGGCACATCGATGTTGTCGACGCCGGTGCCGGCGCGCGCGATCACCCGCAGCCGGGGGGCGCGCGTGAGCAGGTCGGCGGTGACCCGCGTCTCGCTCCGCACGATCAGGGCGTCCGCGCCGGCGAGCGCCCGTTCCAGCTCTTCCCGCGGCTTCCCGGCGAAGCTCGCGACCTCGATGTCCGGCGTGGCGGCGAGCAGCTGCAGCCCGCCTTCCGCCACGCGGTCGGCGACCACGACGCGGAGGGTCACGCGACCAGCCCGTCGAGCAGCGCCAGCAGCTCCTCGAGCGCCCCCACCGTGTGGTCGCCCATGTGACCGATCCGGATGGTGGAGTCTTTGAGGGACCCGTACCCCGCGCCGATCGTCCAGCCCGCCTCCTTGAGCGCGCTCACGACCGTCTTCGAGGCGGTGCCGTCCGGCAGCTTGAGGCACGATACGGTCCAACTGCGTCGCCCTTCGCGCGGCACGTACGGCACACCGCGCTCCTCGCTCCACGCTTCCACCCGCGAGCGCATCGCGTCGTGGCGTCGCCAGCGCGCCTCGACGCCGCCCTCGCGCTCGATGCGCCCGAGCTGGGTCTCGAGCGCGTACAAGAGCGAGATCGCCGGTGTGTTGGTCGGTTGGTGCTTGGTGGTCGCCTGCACAAAGCTCACGAGATCGAAATACAGCCCGCGGTTCGGCAGGGTCTTCGCCCGCTCCAGCATCCGCTCGGAGGCGACGCCGAGCGCGAGCCCCGGCGGCAGTGCGAGCGCCTTCTGGGAGCCGGTCAGGACGAAGTCGAGTCCCCACTGATCGGTCTCGACGGGCGAGCCCGCCAGCGAGGTCACCCCGTCGACCAGCACCAGCACGTCGTCAAACTCGCGGACCACGGCGGCCAGGGCCGCGACGTCCTGCAGCACGCCCGTCGATGTCTCGGAATGGACGAGGGTCACCGCGTCCACCGGGGTGCGACGCAGCGCGTCGCGCAGCATGTCGGGCTCGACGGCGCAGCCGAGCGGCACGTCGAGCCGGATGCACTCCTTGCCGCAGGCGCCGACCAGTTTCGCGAACCGTTCGCTGAACGACCCGTTGACGAGCGAGAGCGCGCGCTGGCGCACGCCGTTGCGCACCGCAAGCTCCATGAACCCGGTCGCGGACGTCGTACCGACGAGGACGGTACGGAGAGTGCGGAACAGCCGGGCGAGCGGCTGCTCGAGCCCTTCGAGCAGCCGCTCCATCGCGCTCGAGCGGTGCCCGATCATCGCCCGCTGCATGGCCGCGAGGACCTCCGGATGCACCTCCGTGGGGCCGGGCAGAAAAAAGCGCCCGAACGCGGGCGCCGTCATGCCGTGGCGCGGGCGAGCGCCTCGACCAGCCCCTCCTCCACGATTTCCTTCGTCCGGACCAGGCGTACCCCTTCGTCGCCCCACTCCCGCAGCAGCTGCTCCGACGCGTCGCGGTCGATTCCGCGGATCGCGTCGGTGACGACGAACAGCCGGGTATGGGGTCGCCGTTCGAGCAGGCCCTCCACCGCCGCCTTGTCACACACGTCGGTGGCCACGCCGTACAGCACGATGTCTTCGGGGTCGAGCAGGTTGAGCACTGTCGTCACGTTCTCGTTGGTGAACACGTCGAACCGATGCTTGAGGAAGAGCAGGTCGCCCGTATGACCGCGCAGCCGGTCGGCGAGCGTCGTCGAGTCGCTCCGCGCGGGCTCGATCACGAGCGGGTCGCGCAGTGCCGTCTCGGGGATCTTCTTCTGGCCCGGAGTCCCACGCAAACAGTGTGCCGGGAAGGTGGTCTTCCAGTCCGGCTGCTCCGAGATCTCGGCATGGCTCATGAGGTGATCGTCGGCGCTCGCGACGATCCGAATGCCGTGACCGTGGGCGTAGTCGGTGAGCCGCTTCAAGTTTGGAATGATGTGCTCGGCCTCGGGCACGTACAGCTTGCCGTCGGCCCGCATGAAGTCGTACTGGGTGTCGACGTCCCAGAAGATGACCCTGGCCATGCACCCTTCCTTGGAATCGTGAAATGTCTCGAGGGCGGCAGGAGGGTGTCAACGGGGAGACGCCCTACAACTTCAGAACGACCGCGATCTCGTCACAGCAGTTCTGGCGGGGACACTTGGCGCAGTCCGCCCACACCTTGAGGGGAAAGTGCTCCTTCTCGGCGAGCTCGAAGCCCAGCTTGTGGAAGAACGCGGGCTTGCGCGTCAGCGCCAGCACCTCGGCGATTCCGCTGGCCCGCGCCTCCCCCACAAGAGCCTCCATGAGGACCCGGCCCACACCGGCGCCCTGCTGTTCCGCGCGCACCGCCAGCCCGGCGACCTCGGCCAGGTCGCGCGAATAGATCTTGAGCGAGCCGCAGCCCACCAGGTCGCCGTCGCCTGCCTCGGCGACCAGATACTCTTTGATGTGCCGACACAGATCGTAGTTGCTGCGCGGCAGCAGGTCGCCGGTAGCGACGTAGGGAGCCATCAGCGACTCGAGGGCCGGGACATCGGCGAGCACCGCCGGGCGCACCTGAAGGAGCAGAGAGCCGGGAGCAGTACCTTCCGGGGCGAGGCGAATACTCGGTTTGCGACGGAGGGAACTGCTCCCCGCTCCCTGCTCCCCGAAGATCGGGAGCGCGCTCACGCGAGCACGACCTCGAGAACAGCCGTCCCGCGCTCCAGCTCCTCCGGCGAGATGACGAGCGGCGGCAGGAGCCGCAGGACGTTCGCCCCCGCGGTCAAGACGAGCAGCCCCCGCTCGCGCGCGGCCGTGACGCAGGGTGCCGCCGGCCCGGCGAGCTCGAGGCCCCACATCAGCCCGCGCCCCCGGACGTCGCGCACCTGCGCGGAGCGCGTGGCGAGTCGGGCCAGCCGGTTGCCCAGCCACTCCCCCTTCTGGCGCACTGCGGCGAGAAAGTCGGGCTGGGCGATGGTGCGCACCACCTCGAGGGCCACGCTCGCCACGAGGGGAGCGCCGCCGAACGTCGTCGCGTGGTCGCCGGGCTTGAGCGCGCTCGCGATCGCGTCCCGCAGCAGCACGGCGCCCATCGGGAGTCCACCGGCGAGCGGCTTGGCGAGCGTAAGCACGTCGGGGACGACGCCGGTCTGCTCGTACGCGAACAGCGTGCCCGTCCGCCCCAGCCCGCACTGCACTTCATCGAAGATGACGGCGACGCCTCGGGAATCGCACAACTCACGCAGGAAACCCAGCCACTCCGGGTCGAGCGGGCGGACGCCGCCTTCGCCCTGCACCGGCTCCACGATCACCGCGGCCGTGCGGGACGCGGACACGGCGTGGTCCACGGCGGCCCAGTCCTCCCGGGGGACGATGCGAATGCCCGGTACCAGCGGCTCGAAGGGCTTCCTGTACTCGGGGCGATCCGTTGCGGCGAGCGTGGCGAAGAGGCGTCCGTGGAAGCTGCCGGTGAAGGCGACGATTTCGCTCTTCCCGGACCACTTGCGGGCGAACTTGAACGCGGCCTCGTTCGCTTCTGCGCCCGAGTTGCAGAAGAACACCCGATCGGCGAAGGACCGCGCGACCAGCTCCTCGGCCAGCCGCTCGGCGGGCTCGGTGCGGTACAGGTTCGAGACGTGGATCAGCCCCGTAGCGAGCGCGTGTTCCACAGCCTCGCGCACGACGGGATGGTTGTACCCGAGCGCGTTGACCCCGATGCCGGCGACGAAGTCGAGGTAGCGGGTGCCGTCTTCCGCGATGAGCTCGGTGCCCTCCCCGGCGACGAAACGGGGACCGACCGGGGCGTAAACGCCGAGCAGCGCGCCGGGAGCGGCCGACGCGGCCGTGGATATCGTGGTCACGCGGCCTTGACGGCGGGCGGCAGGATCCGCGTTCCCGCGGAAGGATGCCCCAGGAGGTGCCAGTCCCCGATCCGGACGGCGTGGGCGCCGGCGCGGATGGCGGTCGCGGCGGCGCGGAGCTTGGCCGCCATGCCGTCGGTCGCCGCGCCCAACTCGATGAGGGTCTCGATGTCGCCCGCCGCGACCGACGCCTGCACGGTGCCGTCCACCGTGACTCCGGGCACATCCGACACGAACAGCAGCTCCGCGGCGTGGAGCGCGCCCGCGACCGCCGCCGCCGCGTCGTCCGCGTTGACGTTGAAGGGGAGGCCCCCCTCGGCGGCGGGCGCCATCGGGGCGATGACGGGCGTCAGCCCGGCCAGGAGCAAACTGTGGAGCAGCGAGACCCGCACGGCGACGATCTCGCCGACGTGCCCCAGGCCGCCCGGGGCGCGTTGCGCCGTCAACAGGCCGCCGTCCACGCCCGAGAGCCCGATGGCGTCGAGCCCGGCCCGGCGCAACGCCGTCACGAGCATGCGGTTGACCGGGCCGGCGAGCACCATCTCTACCGCCTCCGCCACCTCGGGGGTGGTGACGCGGCGGCCGTCGCGCTTCTCGATCGGGAGCGCGAGCCGCCGCGACAGTGCGGTCACGGCCTCGCCACCGCCGTGCACCAGCACCACGGGGCCGACCGTGCGGAGCGCATCGGCGCACGCGGCCAGCCACGCGGGGCGATCGAGCTCGTTGCCGCCGAGCTTGACGACGCGGACGCTCAGCACGCCAACCCCGCCGTCTCGGCCAGCCCCAGCATCACGTTCATGTTCTGGATGGCCTGCCCCGCCGCGCCTTTGACGAGGTTATCGATCGCGGCGATCAGCGTGAGGCGCGGCCGGCGCACGTGGGCGACGGGCGCGACGCCGATCGCGACGCGATTGCGGTACAGGACGTCCTTGAGGGACGGCAGCGTGCCGCGGGTGACCGCGACGCAGGGCTCGCCGTCGTACGCGGCCCGGTACAGCTCTTCGGCCGTCGTCTGATCGAGCGCGCGCGTGAGCGGCACGTGAATCGTTTCGAGGATGCCCCGTTTCACGGGCAGCAGGTGGGGGGTGAATACGAGATCGCCGGTGAAGCCGCTCTCGCGCGCCAGCGTGGCCAGGAGCTCGGGGAGGTGCCGGTGCTCGTTCCCCACTGCGTAGGCCCGAAAGTCCTCCGCCACCTCGCTGAACATGAGCTCGCGCTTGGGCGCCCGGCCGGCACCCGTCACCCCGGAGGCGGCGTCGATCACCACCTCGCGCGACGCGTCGATCAGTCCCTGTCGCGCAAGCGGCAGCAGCGCGAGCAGGGCCGCCGTCGGATAGCACCCGGGATTCGCCACCAGTTCGGCGGCGGCCACGCGGGGCCGCGTCACCTCGGTCAGCCCGTAGACGGCTTCTGGCGAGAGGCGGAAATCGGCCGACAGGTCCACGGCGCGCTTGCCGGCCGCCCGCGCCGCGTGGACGTACCGCCCCGACACGCCGTGCGGGAGCGCGGAAAGCACGACCTCGGCGCAGTGGAGCGGCGCGTCATCCGCACGCAGCAGGCGGTGGCCCAGGACGAGCTCGCCGGCTGAGGACTCCGCCGTGGCAAAGACCACGGAGGCCCCGGGGTGGTGGGTGAGGAGCCGCAGCAGCTCCTGCCCTACGTACCCCGAGGCCCCGAGAACGCCGATCGGGACGCTTGCATGATTATTCACTTCACCGGAAAAATATGCAGACCCACCGGGAACGCAAGGGCGGCGCGGTCACTCCACGCGCTCTAACCGCGGGTTGGGCCGGTAGCTGCGGCCCACCTTGGCGCACGGCTTGCCCTCCACCCGCACCACGTCCGCGGTGAAGTCGAAGCGCCCCTGGAACAGGCTCGAGCCGACGCCGTACATGTCGACGGGCACCTTCTGCTCTTCGAACTGGCGGATCTTTTCGACCGTGAAGCCACCCGACACCACGATCTTGACGTGGTGAAAGCCCTCCCGATCGAGGGCGCGCCGCACGTTCCAGACGAGCCGCGGGTTCACCCCCGTCGGTTTGAAGGTGCCCATTTCGGGGATCACCGACTTGTCCACCAGGGTCTCGGCGGTGTCGATGCGCACGCCATACAGCCGCGACCCCAGCGCCCGCGCCACCTTGAGCGAGGTGCCGACGCAATCGTTGTCGAAGTCCACCAGCGTGATGAGCCGCACGCTCGGGTCCATCAGCTCGGCGAACTTCTGCGAAGCCAGCGCCGTGTCGCCGTGGTACGCCGCGATCAGCGCGTGGGGCACCGTGCCGACCCCCTCCGACCCCCACCACGACGCCTGCGCGTCGGTCGAAACGCCGATCGCCCCCGCGATGTGGGCCGCGTAGCCGTCCCCGGTCTGCACCAGCCAATGGTCGTGCCGCGCCGGGAAGAACATGACCTCTTTCGGCTTGGCGGCCGCGACCACCCGCCGCGTATTCGTGCCGACTCTGGTGCGGCGCGCCAGCACGCCGAGATACAGCGTTTCCAGGTGGGCGAACGCGTCGTACGGTCCTTCGATGAGGAGCACCGTCTCCCACGGCTCGATTTCGTCCCCGTCGTACAGGGCGGAGACCTGGAGCTCGCCCCAGTCCATGCTGCACAGCTTGAGGATCGCGATGGCCTCATCGATGCCGCCGAGGAACGCGTGCGCCTTGCCGAACACCTGCATCGTCACACAGGGCCGGTGGTTGTCCTTGAGGAGCAAATCGCGCGCGCGCACGAAGTACTTGTCGGAGTAGTAGCCCTCCCGCATCCGCTCGACGGGGAGGTGGAAGATGGCGGGGTCGAGCCGCTGCTTCCGGGGCGAGGCCATGGCGTGCGAAATATGACGCTCAGCGCGCGCCCGGCCAGGCGAAGGTCGCGACGACCGTGTCGCCTCCCGACAGGGCGAGCCGGCGGGCCACGTTGTCGAGCCGCCCGCAGCGGACGCGCGCCGGCTCGTCCGAGCCGGGGACGAGCAGCCGCAGGCACACCACGTCCGCGTCCGTCGCGAGCGCGCTGTCGCGGCCCGTGCGCGGCGGCTCGGGCCGCTCGAGCGTGACGTCGAACGCGGACGTTCGGCCGCCCAGCGTGAAGCTCACCCGGCGCCCGGGCGTCTCCGGGATCAGGTCGAGCGCGCGCGGACTGCTGGCGGTATCTCCCCGCACGAGGCTCAGTCGCACCGTCACGCGGCGCGGCGGCACCACCGCCCGCGCGTTGAACGCGATCGCAGGGTCGACCAGCGTCACCTCTTCGTTGGGCCGGGTTTCACCGGCGGCGAACTCGCGGTCGACGGTGATCTCCACCCACAGCGCCAGCCGCTGGCCCGCCCACTCCGCGCCAAAGGGATACAGTCGTGTCGTGCCGCCCCATACGAGGCGCGCCCAGCGGCGGTAGCTGTCCTCTTCGAACAGCGGCAGGCCACGGCGCGATCGGCCCGCCGGCCGCCGGCTGAAGAACACGCCGGCCAGGTTCACGGTGTCCGGCTCGGGGAGGGTCCCGAGCAGCCCCTGCAGCTCCGCCGTCTCGACGCGCAGCGACAGGCGGAGCGTGGTCTCGGGCGGCCCGCTCACCACGGCCGTGGCGAGGGTCGCGGTGTCGGCGCCGGTGCGCTCGACCACCCGCAGGCGGTACGCCAGACGGTAGGTCGGCGCCTGGGAATGCGCGGGCGGAGCGGGGAGCACGGCGATGAGCGCCGCCGTCCAGGCGCTATTGCGCCACGAACAGCGCACGCGTCGCCTCGAGCGAGGTCGGGCCGGGCCCGCCCCACTGCACGTGCGCAAACCAACCCGCGGCCGCGCCGGCGATGAGGCTGATGATCATCCACAACCCCAGGGTCCGCCCGCGGATCGCCGGCCGGGGAACGGTGTGAGCGTGGGGCTGTCCCGCGGACCGCGCGAACGCCACGCGCATTTCGATGTGACTCACGCGCGCCTCGGCACAGTGGCGGCAGCCGGCGAGGTGACGCGCCAGGGCCGCCCGCTCCGGCAGGCTCAGCTCGCCATCGAGTTCCTGCTCGATCTGTTTCAGCCAGTCGTCGTGCATTACCGCAGCTCCTCCCGGATCCGGTAGCGCAGGGCCCGACGCTGCATCCAACGCACGGCCAGCGCGTCGGCGAACGATCGGAAGACGCGGTTCCACATGCCGTACTTCGTCCGGCCGAACCGCCGGGGACGGTGCCGCACGGGAACCTCCACCACGGTCCCGCCGCCCATCCTGACGAGCGTAGGCAGGAAGCGGTGCATGCCGTCGAACAGCGGCAGGGCGCGGACTGCGTCGGCCCGGAACGCCTTGAGCGAGCAGCCGGTGTCCCGAATCGTCTCGCGGTTCAAGCGGTTGCGCACACCGTTCGCGATGCGGCTCTGCAGCCGCTTCCACCCGCTGTCGTGACGGTTCACGCGGTAGCCGACGACCGCCGCCGCGCTGCTGCGCTCGAGCTCGGCGAGGAGGGCGGGGACGTCGGCCGGGTCGTTCTGCAGGTCGGCGTCGAGTGTCACGACCACCCGGCTGCACGCGGCCCGGAACCCCGCGGCGAGCGCGGCCGTCTGCCCGGCGTGCTCCGCGAGCGCGACCACGCGCAGCTCCGGGTGATCCCGCTCGAGCCCCCGGAGCACGTCGAGCGACCCGTCGGTCGACGCGTCGTCCACGGCTACGATCTCGTACCTCCGGCCCGTGCCCCCGACCGCGTGGGTGATCTCGTCGATCAAGAGCGGGAGATTGTCGCGCTCGTTATACACCGGGATGACGAGCGCGACGTCAAGCGGCGGTCGATCGGGCATACCTCAATTCGGATTCATCGGAACACGGCGGCGGGTCTTGAAGGTTCACGGTCGGAACGGTATCGCCGCGCCCCGATCGGAGCAAGTTGACAGGCGCGGCGCAAGCGCGTAAAACCAAGCACCCCCCGTCAGGAGTGCCGGTGTGTCCGCTGTGCCGTCCCGCCGCGAGTTCGTCGCCCGCAGCGCCGTCGGCGTCGCCGCCGCCGCGGCCGCCGACATCCCGTATCCCATGCGTCCGCCGCGACCGCTGCCGCCCAGCGTGCGCTGGGCGGCGAAGCCCGTCGTCATCTCGAGCGCGAACGGGCTGCGCGCGGTGCAGAAGGCGTTCGAGCTGCTCATGCAGGGCGCCGACACGCTCGACGCGGTGATCGAGGGCGTGAAAATCCAGGAGCTCGATCCCAACGACGATTCGGTCGGCTACGGCGGGCTCCCGAACGCCGACGGTGTGGTCCAGCTCGATGCCTCGTGCATGCACGGACCCAGCAAGCGCGCCGGCGCGGTGGGCGCGCTGGAAGGGATCAAGACGCCGTCCGAAGTGGCCAAGCTCGTGCTCAAGTACACCAATCACATCTTTCTGGTGGGCGAGGGCGCCAAGCGGTTCGCGCTGCAGTACGGGTTCAAGGAGGAGGACTTGCTCACCGAGCATGCCCGCGACGTGTGGCTGCACTGGCGCGCCAACCTGAACCCGGACGACGACTATCTCGATGTACCCGAAGCCGAGCACCTGACGGTGCGGCCGACGGGGACGATCAACTGCGACGCCGTCACGCCCCAGGGCGATATCTCCTCGGTCACGACGACGAGCGGGCTCGCGTTCAAGATCCCGGGACGCGTGGGCGACAGTCCGATCATCGGCGCGGGACAGTACACCGACAACGAGGTCGGTGCGGCCGGGTCCACCGGGCGGGGAGAGTCGAACATCAAGGTGTGCGGCGGGTTCCTGACCGTGGAGTTCATGCGTCGGGGCATGAAGCCCACCGACGCCTGCCTCGAGACGCTGAAGCGCGTCGTCCAGCTCAGCGAAAAGCGCCTGCTGGGCGCGGACGGCAAGCCGAAGTTCAGCCTGAATTTCTACGCGGTGAACAAGCGCGGCGAGTTCGGGGCCGCCTCGCTCTACCCCAGTCGCTACGCCGCGCACGACGGCACGGAGGCGAAGCTGCGAGACACTGCCTTCCTCTACGAGCGGCCCGCTGCGAGCCGTTAGCGTCGCGGTGGCGCTGCTCGCAAGCGCCACTGCCCCGCTCGCCGCGCAGCGGTACTGGCGCGGCAATCTGTACCCGTACGTCTATTACAGCACGATCGATGGATTCTGGGGGGCAGTCCACTACGGCCGCTACAGCCCCGTGGGCGCGGTCGAGCGCCCGGAGGACAACCTCGCCTCGCTGAGCTTCGACGGCGGTGCGAGCACGCAGGGCAGCTACGTCATCCTAGCGGACGCGCGCGCGCCGGCCTGGTGGGAAGGGTGGCGCGTCGGCCTCAGAGTAACGGCGGCCCGCGCGAACCGGCTCGGCTACTACGGCATCGGGAACGACGCGGCGTACTCGCGCGACAGCCTCACCGCGGCGGGAGGCGGACCGTACTTCTATCGGGTGAGTCGAACGCACGTCGCCGCGCGGGCCACGCTCCAGCGCCGCGTGGCAGGTCCGCTGCGCGTGCTCGCTGGCGCGACGCTCGAGCGCACCGATTTCCGCCCGCTCCCGGGGCCGAGCGTGTTCCGGCGTGATCTCGCGGCCGGGATCGTCGACCCGAGCACCGTGCCGTTCACCGACAAGGTGGTGCGGGCCGGCGTCGTGCTCGACACGCGCGACAACGAGCTCGACCCGCGCACGGGGCTCTTCGCCGAAGCCCTGTTCGCGAGCGGCACCGGGTACACGCGCACGACGGGCCACGCGCGGGTGCATGTACATCCCCTGCAGCGGGTGGTGCTCGCCGGACGGCTGGCCGTGGAAGGGATGGGCGGCAACCCACCGCTCGCGGCGCAGCAGGAGATGGAAGCGAGCGAGCGACCGTTCGTCGCCGTGGGCGGGTACCGCTCGCTGCGCGGCTACCATGATGGCCGGTTCACGGGACGGGGGAAGCTGCTGGGCGGAGTCGAGGCACGCTACGTAATCCTCGGGATCCCGGCCGCGGCCGAGCTCAAGATCGTAGAGCTCAAGGTGGTGGCGTTCTTCGATGCCGGGCGGGTCTTCGGCCCGGGCGAGGCGGTGCGGCTCACCACGCGGGGGCTCCATCGGAGCGGCGGCGGCCAGCTCGCCCTGCGGTTCCTCCGCAGCTCACTGCTCGTCGTCGGCTACGGCAGGGGCAGCGAAGGCGGGCAGTTAGTCTTCGGCACGACCTGGAGCTACTGAAGCGCGCTCTGGCAGCAGGGCGAGGATCTCCCGCAGCGTGCTGATCCCCTTGTCTCTCGCGTACCACCGCCGGATCTGCGGATAGAGCTGGTCCTTCGGCGTGGTGCGGCGCGCCTCCATCACCCATGCCTGAAGCTCAGCCGGCCGCGACCCCCAGTGCCCCACCTCGCGGAACTGCGCATCGAGAACGATCACGATGGGGATGGCGCGCGCAGCGCCGCTGAGGTAGCGGTCCATCACCGCCGGATGCTCGTCGCGCCGCAGGATTCTCATCTCGAGGCAACGCGCCTGCTCGCCCAGCTTCGCCACGTAGGGGATCGTGTTCGACGCGTCGCCGCACCAGTCCTCGGCGAGGACCAGCAGCCGGAAGGGTAAGCCGACCTCACAGGCACGCGCCAGCGCCCAGTCGGGGATGCGGGCCAGGTGGTACACGCCGGTCCACAGCGCGCAGTGCTCTGTGGACTGACGCACGAACTCTTCGTATGTCAGGGCGGGTTGCCACAGCGCCTGGAAATCGAGATCGCTCACAGCACCGAGACAACACCGCGCTGCCGGGTGAGGTTCCTGGCTCACGTGAGCTCGCGAATCTCGACGCCCCGCTTGCCGAGCTCGGCGACGTAGTCGGCGAACGGCACGGCCTCGTCCGGCGTCCGCACCCCCTGCACGGCGATCCGGCCTTCCACCTGCATCAGGCCCGTGACGGCAAGCGAGTACCCGGTCGTGCGCATCATCGCGCTGATGCCACGCGCTTCGTCGTAATAGTCGAGCAGTTGCCACGCGGCGCCTTGGCCGTTGTGGCCGCGCACGTCCACGCGGAGCGCCACCAAGTCCCGCCCCTCGGGCTTCGTGAGCTTGGGGGACACGGCCGCAATGAACAGGTCACGCGGCACGACCTCCTTCCCCTTTACCTTCACCGGCGTGACGTCGAGGAGGCCGAGCTCCCGGATCGGGCGCATGACCGCGACGTGTCCCGGGTAACGGAGCGTCTTGTACTCCATCGTGCGGACCTTCCCCTCGTACGTCCACGGCAGGATCGAGATGCCGCCCCCGGTGTGGAACGCCTCGAGGACGCCGACCGGCGGCGGGAAAGTCACCTGCTCGACCTCGGAGAGCGCATCCACCCGGGTCGGCCGGCCGTCCCGCAGCACCCAGGAGGGAGTCGTGTAGTAGTCGAGCGCGCCCTCGAGCGAGTAGACGATCTGATAGTTCAGCGGCGGCTCGGGATGTTGTGGCAGGCCACCGACGTAGATCTTCACCGTCTCCGCGGTGCCGACCCGCCGGATCCCTTCCGCGGCGAGGATGTTCACCATCCCCGGCGCCAGCCCGCAATCCGGGATGACGGAGACGCCGCGCTCGCGCGCCGCCGCGTCGAGCTTGCGCTGCTGGAACACGATCTCCGTATTGCCACCCAGGTCGGCGCAATGCACGCCGCTCTCCACCGCTGCCTTGGAGACCTCCAGGTTGAAGTAGAACGGCGCCGCATTCAGCACGGCGTCGTGCCCGCCCATCGCCGTGCGCAGCGCCGCACCGTCCTGCACGTCGAGCTTGAGGAGGGCGAGCCGCGGGCCGGCCAGCGGTCGGAGGAACGCGGCGATGCGATCGGGCTTCAGGTCGGCGACCGTGACCCGGTCCACACCGGTGTGCTGTAACAAATCGTAGGCGCAGGCGGAACCCTGGAGCCCCGCGCCCAAAACCAGCATGCGCATGGCGCAATTGCCTCCCGCCTGCGGTGAGGAGTCAACGAGCGGCGGAAAGCTAGTGGGGCACGATGGGCGACGGAACCCCGGCAAGGTTAGATTCGCGCGCGATGACTCAGGCCGATCTCACCCGCCAGCGCCTCATCCGCGCCGCGCTCGAGCTGTTCACCACCACGGGCTACCATTTCACGACGACGCCGCTGATTGCCAGGAAGGCCGGTGTCGCCGAAGGCACCATCTATCGGCACTTCGACTCGAAACAGCACCTGCTGAACGAGCTGTACCGGGCGGCGGGACGCTGGGCCGTGCGGGTGGTGAAGGAAGCGGACGGGCTCAAGGTGGGTCCGCGCGAGAAGCTGGCGGAGCTGGGCCGGGGGCTGGTCGCCGGCGCGGCGCGGGAGCCAGCCGTCGCGCAGTTGTTCTTCGTGCAGCGCCACGCGGACCTGCTCGACGACGAGAGTCGCAAGGTCGCCCGCGACTTTCGCCTCGGCCTCGAGAGCCTGATGGCGCAAGGAAAGGCGGATGGCTCGGTGAAGCCGGGAGCGGTCGAGGTGTGGGCGGCGGTGTGGCTCGGTGTAGTGACGCTCGCGGTCGATCGCGTGGCCGGCAGGGAGTGGCCCGAGACGCACGCCGGCGTACAGCTCTCGCTCGATGCGGCCTGGGACGCTGTCGCGGCGCCCCGGCAGTGAGGCAGGGTTCGCCTGCGACCAACCGTGAGGCCGTCGGGGTCCCACGGAGCGACTGTGTGCCTGTCGCGCAGTGGGACCCCGACGGCCTCACCCCCGCCGCAGCGTGAACAGCTCGATCTCGGGCGGCGCGAAGACGCGGATCGGCACGCCGACTACGCCGATGCCGCGACTCACGTACAGTTGGCTGTCCCCGCGCTGGAAGTGCCCCATCACGTACTTCGTGATCAATCGCCCGGGGGACCACCCGATTCCGGGCACGTAGAGCTGCCCGCCGTGGATGTGCCCGGCGAGCGTCAGCGGGATGCCCCGTGGCGCAGCCCCATCCCACGCGCCCGGTCGATGCGCGAGCAGGATCTTGAACGCCGCCGCGGGAGCCGACCGCAGGGCGGCGACGACGTCGTCCGGCTGGGGATCGTCCGCCGTCCAGTTGTGCGGGTCGTCGATGCCCAGCAGCGCCAGCGTCGCGCCGCCACGCTCGATCACGTGACAGTCGTTCTGGAGGAATGTTTGCCCCGCGTCCCGGCAGCCGCGGATGACGTCGCGCTCACCGGTGTAGCGGTCGTGGTTCCCGAGCACCGTCACGACGCCGAGCGGCGCGCGCAGCTCGCGGAACGCCTGCACGTACGGCGGAATAAAGGCACGGGAGATGTCGATCATGTCCCCCGTTTGCACGATCAGATCCGGTGTAAGCGCGTTCACCTGTCGCACGATCTCCTGCATCCGCTCGGCGCCCAGATGGATGCCCGCGTGCAGGTCGGACAGGTGGAGCAGGGTGAGGCCGTCGAGCCCGGGCGGCAGGTTCGGGAAGGTGAGCGTGCGGCGCGTGAGCTGCGGGACACGGTACGCGCTCCAGATCCCGTAAATGGACAGCGCGGCCCCCGCGGCGGCGTAGGAGTACGTGGCGCGGGCAAGAAAGCGGCGGCGGGACATGAGGGAGCTGGGAGCAGCGAGCAGTTCCGGTCGGTGCGTGGTGGACGCACGCCGTGTACCGAACAGAACTGCTCCCAGCTCCCTGCTCCCCCAGAGAACGAGCTTCCCGAGCAGATAGCAGGTGACCAGCGTCCCAAAGATCCACCCGAGCAGCTGCCACGCGATCCACGGTCCCAGATACGGGATCCGTCCCACGCCCCACATGCTCCCCGACAGGGCCCGGCCGGCGACCAGGACCCAGGGGATGTTGAAGATCGCGAACGTCGCCGCGAGGCCGATCCGCACGCGCCGCGCCCGCTCGGGCCGTGCGGGGTCCGGCAGCCGCTCGCGCAGGTACACATAGAGCAGCACCTGCGGCGACACGAACAGGAGCAGATAGATTAGGCGCGTGATCATGCGGTCAGCAGCTGTCCTCGCTCTGGGCCTCGCCGTGTCCGCCACAACGCTTGCCGGCCAACAGCTGGTGGCGACGGAGCGCGCGGAGGTCGTCGCGACGATCTGGGCCGAGGCGCGCTACAATTTTGCCTTCTGGGATCGCGTGCGGGCCGACTGGGATTCCGCCCTCAGCGCGAACCTGCGGCTCGCGGCGCAGCCCCAGTCGGACGTCCTGTTCTACCGCCGGTTGCGCCGCCTCGTCGCCCTGCTGGGCGACGGGCAGGCCGCCGTGGTCCCCCCCGCCAACCTGCGGTCGCGCATTGCGCGCCCACCCTTGCTGCTCGAAAGCGTAGAGCAGCGACCGCTCATCCGCGACTACGCCGAGAACGACGAGATGCGGGTGGCGCGGCCCGAGCGACTCGCCGAGATCCTCGCGGTGCAGGGCATCCCGGCCGAGAGCTGGGTGCGGGACTCGGTGCTCCCCGAGACCTCGGCCGCGACGCCGCTGGACCGCTGGCAGCGCGCCATTCAATGGATGCTCCAGGGGGAGAAGGGCACGACCGTGAACCTCCTGCTGCGTCTTCCCGGCGGCGCCCAGCGCGGCATCAGCGTGACCCGCAGCGTCTCGCTGAACGATCGCTGGCCGCTCGAGCGACCCGACATCGAGATCGATTCCCTTCCCGGCGCGCTGGTGATGACGCGCGTCAACGCGCTCGCCGAGGAGGACGTGGTGCGTCGTTTCGACCGGGCCTTTCCGGACTTCTCGGGTGTGACGGGACTGATCGTCGATCTACGTCACGCCGCGGGCGGCGAAAGCCGCTACGGCTACGCGATTCTGGCGCGCCTCACCGGGCGCGCGTTCCCGGTAGCGCGCTGGAGAACGCCGCAATACCGCCCCGTGTTCCGCGTGTTGCGAGCGCCCGACTCCGCCTTCTCCTGGTACGGCCCGCCCCCCGATACCGTTTTCCCTTCGGGGGACCGCCCCGGCTACACCGGACCGATCGCCGTGCTGGCGTCGAACGCGACGGCCGGGGCGGCCGAGGACTTTCTGGTGGCGTTCCGGAACGCCACGCGTGGCGTGATCATCGGGGAGACGTCGGCCGGCAGTCCGGGCGAGGCGCTCACGATCGCGCTCCCCAAGAACTGGGCGATGCAGCTCTCCGTGACGCGCCACGCGTTTCCCAACGGGGAAGAGTTCGCGGGAAAGGGGATCCAGCCGGAGTTGACGGTCTCGTCGACCGTCGCCGACGTGCAGGCGGGAACGGACGCGGCCCTCGAGCGGGCGCGGGAGTACGTGGGCGCGAAGCGGCGGTAAGTCAGCAGGCCGTCGGGGTCCCCGGAGCGACTGTGTGCTTGTCGCGGAGGGGACCCCGACGGCCTGCCACTGCTACCGCTCCAGACGCTGTCGGAAGAACTGGATTACCGCTCTCCACGCGCTGTCCGCCACTTCGGGCTTCTCGCGCGAGCGCAGGAATCCGTGCCCCACCCCGGGATAGATCGCGTAGTGGTAGTCCTTCGCATACTGCTTCACCGCAGCCGCCACGTCCGTCAGTCCCGCGTCGATGCGCGCGTCGTTCTCCGCGTAAACGCCGAGCCCGCTCGCGCGGATCCGCGCGATCGCGGCGGCCTCGGGGCCGGGTCCGTAGCACACCACGAACGCTCCGAGCGCCGGGTTGTTGGTCGCGTAACGGAAGCTCTGGCCGCCGCCCCAGCAGAAGCCGATCACGCCGATCCGGTCGCGCCGCGCCGCCTTCACCGTCCGCAGGTAGGCGACCGACGCGTCGAGATCCAGCGTGACCGTGTCGGGGTTGAGCCCGGCGATCACCTTCCGCGCGTCGTCGGTCGAGGAGGGCGTGCCGCCGCGGCGCGACAACAGGTCGGGCGCGAGCGCGACGAAGCCGTCCTTCGCGAGCTGCTCCGTCGTCTGGCGGATGAAGTCCGACATCCCGAAGATCTCGTGAATCACCACCACGCCGGGCGCGGGGTCTTTGCGCTCCGGATAGGCGAGGTACGCCGTGATGGTGTCTTTGCCGCTGGGATACTTCACGTACTCGGCGTGGATGTCAGGGTGGTGGAGGCTGGTGGAGGCTGGTGGAGGATGGTGAAGGTACGACACCAGAAGTAGACCGCTCGCCAGCCCCACTACGCCGCCGCGTACCTCCACCGCCCTATTTCCCATAACTCACCCTCCAGATCCGATCGCCTGTGTCATCCGCGATCAACAGGGAGCCGTCCGCCGCGACGACGAGCCCGACGGGACGCCCCCAGCGCGAGCCGTCGGCCAGCTGCCAGCCGGTGACGAAGTCCAGGGCGGCGGTCGGCCGGCCGCTCTGCACGCGGATGCGCACGACCTTCGCGCCCGTCGGCACGCTGCGGTTCCAGGAGCCGTGGTACGTCATGAACGCGTCGCCCTGATACTCGGCGGGGAACTTCGTCCCCACATAAAACGTGAGGCCGAGCGGGGCCGAGTGCGCCTGCACGGTCAGCGCCGGGGGCTCGACGCCGGAGCAGTCCGCGTTGGGAAAAACGTCGGAATTCGGCTTCCCGGGCAGGTAACATTGCGGCCAACCGTACCACTTTCCGTCCTTCAGGATGTTCAAGTGCTCCGGCGGAATGTCGTCCCCAAAATTGTCGCGGTCGTTGTTGTTGGCCCAGAACTCGCCAGTGCCGGCGTTGAACGCGAGTCCCACCGAGTTGCGGAGCCCCCTTGCGAAGATTCGTCCACCCGAGCCGTCAAGGTTGAAGCGGGTGACGGCCGCCCTCATCGAGTCGCTCGTTGCCTCGATGCACACGTTGCACGAGGATCCCGCCGCCACGTACAACAGATTGTCGGGCCCGAACGCGAATGTCCGCGTGCTGTGACCGCCGGCGGGCAGACCGGCGACGACGGTCACCGGAGCGCCGGCGCCGGGATCGAGTCGCTCGACCGCCGTCTCCGTGGAGAAGTAGAGCGTATCCCCGCGGAACGCGATCCCCGAAGGATCGCTCAAATTCGTCAGGACCGGAACCACCGATTCCGCGGTGCCGTCGCCGTTCGCGTCCACCAACCGGACGATCTGTCCGGATCCCGACTGGGTCGCGTAGACCGTGCCGCCCGGACCGAGCGCGAGGAAGCGCACACCGCTCACGCCCGACGCGAAGATGTTGACGGTGAATCCGACGGGGACGTACAGCATGTGACCAGCGATCGGGATCGAGTCCACGCCGCCCGGCGGCGGGGGGGGCGGGGGCGGGGGCGGGGGCGGATTCTGGAACGCGGAGCGCTCCTGGCAGGCCAGGCCCAAGAGCGCGAGCAATACGGGCCGAGTCATACCTACCTCCTGACCGACGGCTGCGCGAGGAGCCGACCGTCCGGGTCGACCCGCAGATCCGCAGGTGCAACAGATACCCCAAAGGTAACGTGCGTTTCCCGTCCCGCGACGGCGATCGTACGCCGCAGCGTCGCGCCCCCCTCGCCCCGGATCTCGACCGCCACCTGCGGCAGGCGAAAGACCCCCCAGTCCGCCGGCTGGGTCTGCGAGACTGTGAGCGCGACGCGGTGTGACGCGCCATCGTAGGCCCAGCGACAGTCGAGCTTTGGGTACCCCGGCTGGTACAACCACTGCCGGAAGAACCAGTCGAGCGTCTGACCGGATGCCTGCTCCATGATACGCTCCAAGTCGCCGGAGAGCGCCGTCGAGTCGCGGTACGTTCCGTAGTATTCGCGAATCCCGCGCCAGAACGCCGAGTCGCCGACCTGGCCGCGCAGCATGTGGAGCACCCAGGAGCCCTTCTGATAGTTATTGGCGTTCAGGAGCTTGAGGACGTCGTGCTCTGCCGTGTCGACGATCGGACGGTCCACGACGCTCGAGCGGAAGTAGCTCTCCGCGTTCGCCCGCATACCATGCTCCAGCACGGAGTCGCCGTCGAGGGCGGCGCCGATCACCCAGTCGAAGTAGCTCGCGAAGCCTTCGGAGAGCCAGAGGTGGTGCCAGTCGCGCTCGGTGACGGCGTCGCCGAACCACTGGTGCGCGGTCTCGTGGCGGACGACGCCCTCACCCATGCGCCGCTCGAGGTACGGCCGGTCGGCGTAGAAGATGGCGCTCGCGTTCTCCATGCCGCCGAACTTGGTCGCAGACTCGACATGCGCGAGCTTCTCGTACGGAAACGGACCCACGAGGCGCTGCATCGCACCGACGATCTCGGTCGCGCGGCGGAATGGCACGGAGTCGGCGTAGGCCGAATCTTCCGGGTAAGTCCACACCTGGATCGGGATCAGGCGGTTCCCATCCCGCACAGAGCCGTGTACGCTCACCGCGAAGTCACCGGCCGCGAGGACCATGGTATAGGTCGGAATCGGGTGAGCTTCGTCCCACCCAATCAGCCACTTACTGCCACCATTGACGCCGTAGACGGGCGTGCCGTTCGCGACGTATTTCCACGATGGGGGCGCCACGACCGTGAAGCGCACGCGCGCCTTTTCGGATGGGGCATCCACGACGGGGAGCCAGTATCGGGCCCGTTCGGGCCAGTTGTCGGCGAATGCCACCCGACGGCCGTGCGGGTCCTGCCCGATGAGCAAGCCATCCTGGGGAGCGCCGTGATAGTCGATGAGGAGCGTGTTCTCGCCCGTGAACCAGTGGTTCGGCACGACGCGGAGCACGCGCCCGTCGTGGGCGAACCAGGCTTCCCGGACCGAATCCACCGTCATGCCGACGAGATCGAGCCGGAGCGTGTCATCCGAGGACCGCCCCCGTCGATAATGGATCGCGGCTCGAGCGTGGATGATCGTGCCGGTGTCGGGCAGCGCGATGGTGAACTCGTACCCCATGGGACGTGGCCGCGGCGACTGCGCTGTCACCGCGACCGCAAGCAAGAGCAGCATCATCGCGCCTCCTTACCAACCCTTCACCGTCTGCTACGGCCTGCCGTTCGCGTACACGCCCTCGAGCGCCGACTCCCCCGGCGGCATCCGCTCGCGACTCTGCAACGCCTCTTCGGCTGCCCGCTCCACTTGTGCCGCGACGTCCGCCTCGACCTCCTCCAGCCGCCGTGCCGCGACGCCCGACTCTTTCAACCACTCCTCATAGAGGCCGACGGGGTCCCGTTTGCCCCAGGTCTGGAACAGCGCGTCGGGGAACGTCTCGCGCGCCTCGCGCTCGTCGTGCGTCGCGTGCCCGCCCATGCGGAACGTCTCGGCGATGAGCATTGCGGGCCCCTGCCCCGCGCGGCAGCGCTCGGCCGCGATGCGCGTCGCGGCCCACGCGTCCAGCACGTTGTTGCCGTCAAACCCGGCGCTCCAGATGCCGTAGCTCGCGGGCCAGTCCCGGAAGCTCTCGGGGACATGGTGCTGGTCGAGCCGGGTGCCGAGGGCGACCTGGTTGTTCTGGATCACGAAGATGGCGGGGACCCGCTGCACGGCCGCGAAGTTGGTCCCCTCGTGCGCGGCCGCGGTCTTGGTCGAGCCGTCGCCCACCCAGGTGAGCGCCACCCGCCGCTCGCCCTTCATCTTGAACGTCAGCGCGATGCCGCTGATCACCGGCACCATGTCGCCTACCTGGGAGATCGGCTGCAGCACCCCGTGGGAGAACGAACCGACGTGCAGGTCGCGACCGCGCGATGGCGAGTCGTCGCTCCCCAGGTACGCGCGCAGCATGTCGGCGAGGGAGAGGCCGAACTCGCAGCACGCGGCGGCGTTGCGGATCATCGGGGCGACGATGTCCGTACCCCGCTCGAGCGCGTGCACCGGACCGACGGTCGTCGCCTCTTCGCCAGTCCCCAACCAGGCCTTGGAGATGATCCCGGTGCGCACCCAGCGCTTCAACTGGATGTCGTGCAGCCGGGCGCGCAGCAGGCCGGCGTAGAGCGCGAGCCGGTCGTCGGTCGAGAGGCGCGCGACGAGCGCCGCGCGCTCGGGGGTGTGCTCGATCGTCTCCCGGAAGCGGCGCGCCAGCGCGGGGTCGGCCTTCCAGTCGACGTATTCGGGCGGATCGAACGCCGGGAAGCGCTTCAACTACTTCAGCTTCTCCTTGAACTTGGAGAACAAGCCGCCATCGCGTGTTGCGGTGAGGGCGTCGGCGAAGTCGAGCGCGGTCGAGTAGCGCGCGTCGGGATTCGCCTGCAGCGCCCGGCCCAGCGCCTTGTCGAGGTTGGCCGGGAGATCGGGCCTGAGCTGGCGGAGCGGCATCGGCTGGTCGCGCAGACGCGCGATCATCATCTCCTGCGCGTTGCGCCCCTGGAACGGCAGCTTGCCGGTGAACATCTCGAAGGCCACGACGCCCAGGGCGTAGATGTCCGAGCGCGCGTCGAGCGGTCGCCCGCGGATCTGCTCCGGGCTCATGAATTCCGGAGTGCCGAGGATGATGCCGGTCGCCGTGAGCTTCGCGATCGCGGGATCGGCGCGGCGCTCCTTGGCGAGCCCGAAGTCCATCACGACGGCGCGATTCCGGCCGCCATCCTCCGGAACGAGCATGATGTTTTCGGGCTTCAGGTCACGGTGCACGATCTGGAGCTCGTGGGCGTGGTGCAGCCCCGCGCACACTTGGCGCAGCACGTCGATGCCGTTCCCGAGCTCCATCGGCCCGCCGCGCACCTCGAGGTCCGACAGCAGCTCGCCGTCCAGGAACGGCATCACCAGGTAGATCAGCCCGTCTTCGGACTCCCCGAGCCGCAGAATGCGGCACACGTTGGCGTGGTCGAGTCGCATGGCGAGGCCCGCCTCCCGGCGCAGCCGCTCCACCGAGCTCCGGTCGGTGGCGAGCTTGGGCGAGAGGACCTTGATGGCGACCTCGGCGCCGCTCGCGACCTCGCGCGCGAGATACACGTACGACATCCCGCCCTCGCCGAGCTTCTTTGTGACCTGATAGCGCGTGTCGAGGATCTGCCCCGACAGGCTGGAGGCGCGGTCGCGGCCCAGACCCCCGCGGGGCGTGCGGGGCGTGCGGACGCCGGTCTCGCCACCGGAGGGCGTCGCCGCCGCGGAGGCCTTCGACTGCGCCTCGACGAGCATGTTCCCGTCCCGCGGGCAAAAGCGCGCCGTCTCGGGGTACACCGACCCGCACTTGGGACAGCGGCGCTCGCTCATTGCCGCACCAAATTGCGCCCTTCGTTCTTGGCGCGATAGAGGGCCTGGTCCGCGAGCGCGACGAAGCTGTCCGCGCCGGTGACGCGGTCATCGGGGAACGAGGCGAGCCCGATCGAGACCGTGAGGTTGAGGGGATCCTCGCCGGGATCGGCGAAATCGTGGTGCATGATGCGGCGCCGCAGCCGCTCCGCGAAGATCGCCGAACCGTGCAGTGCCGTCTCCGGCATGACGACCACGAACTCCTCGCCGCCATACCGGGCGACCAGGTCCACCGACCGCGCCTCGCGCCGCAGAATCTCGCCGATCTGCCGCAGCACCGAATCCCCGGCGATGTGCCCGCGCGTGTCGTTCACCAGCTTGAAGCGATCGATGTCGGCGAGCAGGATCGTCAGGGCGAGGTTGTACCGCCCCGCGCGGTCCAGCTCCTGCTCGAGCTCCTGGGAGAGCGCGCGGCGGTTCAAACAGCCGGTGAGCGCGTCCGTGGCGGCGAGCTTCTCCAGGCGCTTCTTGTCGGAGACCGCGGTCTCGAAATCGTACGCCTTCTCGATCGCCGCGACCGCCGTACGGATCACGGTTTCGGCGAACTGGGCGTCGGCGCGCGTGAGCGGCGGGTCTTCGCCCGTGGTGCGGAGAAAAAACACCCCGACCTGCTGGTCCTTCATGGAGAAGGGCAGCGCGACCGCGGAGCGCGTCGGGACGGTGATGCGCTCGCGCTGCCAGCGCGTGCGCTCCTCGGCGTACACCGGGTCGGTGGCGACCTCCTCCACCAGTACCGCGCGGCCGCTTGCGAGCGCGCGCTCGATCTCGGGGTAGCGGGCCAGCTCGATCTGCAGGTTGCGCAGCATCGGATTCTCGTACGCGGCCACCACGACCCCCAGCTGCTCGCCCGCCTTCGCGAGCACCATGGAGCACTTGGAGATCTGGAGCACGCGCGCGACGCGCCGCACCAGGATGTGGTAGATCTCGTCCGGTTTGAGCGAGTCCGTGACCTCGTGCAGGATGTCGACGATCGCCGCGCGACTCTGCGCCTCATCGCGCGCCCGCGAGAGCTCCTGGGCGGTGCGGATGTGCGCTTTGACGCGGGCGAGCAGCTCGCGCACACGGAACGGCTTGGCGATGAAGTCGGCGGCGCCCAGGCCAAGCGACTTGACCGTCGCTTCCTCGGGCGGCATCGACGAGATCATCAGGACCGGAAGGTCGCGGAACCGCTCGTCGGCCTTCATCTTGGCCAGGAGCTGGAGGCCGTCCACCTTGGGCATCATGATGTCGAGCAGCAACAGGTGGGGGCGTTCCTCCTCGAGCTTCCCCATGAGCCCCTCGCCACCGGGCGCGACGACGACCTCGTAGCCGTTCTCCTTGAGGATCCACATGAGCGTGCGGACCAGCGACTGGTCGTCGTCGGCGACGAGGATCTTGGCCGCGGCACTGTCGGGCATCTGCTCAGTCCTCGAGAAGCGAGGGATCGACGTTGCCGCCGCTCACGACGAGCACCGTGGGCGGCACCGGCCGGACGGCACCGGACCGGAGCGCCGCGGTCGTGGCCGCGCCGGACGGCTCGACCGCGATATGGCACTGCCGCCAGAGAAAATGTACCGCCTCGCGCAGTGCGTCATCTTCGACGAGGACCACTCCCGCGAGACGGTCGCGCTGGCGGGCGAGGTGCGCGAAGGGGATGTCCCCGACGCTGAGCGTAATCAACCCATCGGCGAGGCTCGCCGTGCGCTCGAGCCGCACCGGCTGGCCCGCCGCGAGCGAGCGGGTGAGCTTCGGCGCGCCGGCGGGCTCGACGCCCCACACCCGCGCCGCGCTCCCGGCCGCCGCGAGTCCGACCACGACCCCCGAGATGAGGCCGCCCCCGCCTACCGGCACCACGACGGTGCCGACGTCGGGAAGATCGGCGGCGATCTCGAGGCCCACGGTCGCCTGCCCGGCGACGATGTCCGGGTGGTCGAACGGCGGCACGACCGCGAGCCCCTCCCGTGCGGAGAGCTCTTCCGCCTTCACCTGGCGGTCCTGCGACGTGCGCCCCGCGAACACCACTTCGCCACCCCACTTCTGCACGCCCGCAACCTTGACCGCCGGCGCCGTTTCGGGCATGACGACGACCGCCCGAATGCCCAGCAGCTGAGCCGCGTACGCGACCGCCTGGCCATGATTCCCGCTCGAGTAGGTGATGACCCCCGCGCGCCGTGCGGCGGGCGGCAGGCGGCTGATGGCATTATAGGCGCCCCGGATCTTGAACGCCCCTATGGGCTGCAGGTTCTCGAGCTTCAAGTAGGCGTCGAGCGGCTCCACGTAGCGGAGGGGCGTCCGGACCGCGACCCCGCGCAGCCGCTCGGCCGCGTCGCGGACGTCCTGGGCCGTGACCAACTTACCGCTTCTTCTTTCCGGACTTCTTGGGAGCTGCGGCCTTCTTCGGCGCTGGCGTGTCCTCCTCGTCATCCCCGTCGTCCCCGGTCTCGGCCTCATCTTCCTTCACCACGCGGGCGACGTCGACCACGAGATCGCCCGGCGTCAGGTTCATGACCTTCACGCCCTGCGTGTTGCGCCCCGAGATACGGATCCCCTCGACCGGCACGCGGATCATGATCCCCTTCTTGGTGATCATCATGAGCTCGTCGTCGGGGAGCACTTCCTTGAGTGCCACGATGTCGCCGGTCTTATCGGACCGCTTGAGCGTGATGATACCGCGGCCGCCGCGGTGCTGCACGCGGTACTCGTCGAGCTCGGAGCGCTTACCCATGCCCTTCTCGGTGACCGTGAGCAGCGTCGACTTGCGTCGCACCACGACCATGTCGATGACGTGGTCCTTCTTGTCGAGCTCGATCCCCTTCACGCCGGTCGCGGTGCGTCCCATATCGCGCACGTCCTTCTCCTGGAACCGGATGCTCATGCCCTGCCGCGTGGCGAGCACGATGTCGTTGCGCCCGTCGGTCACCTGCACGTCGATCAGCTCGTCGCCCTTCTCGATGTTGATGGCGCGGATGCCGACCGAGCGCGGGTTGCCGAACTCCGAGAGCCGGGTCTTCTTCACCACGCCGTTCTTGGTCGCGAACAGGAGGTACTGGTCCTCGGAGAACTCGCGCACCGGTACCAGGGCGGCGAGCCGCTCGTCCGGCTTCATCGCGACACAGGAGAGGATCGACTTGCCGCGCGCGGCGCGGGCGGCCTGCGCGATCTCGTGCACCTTGAGCCAGTAGCACTGCCCCTGCTGCGTGAAGAACATCACGTAGTCGTGGGTCGACGCGATGAACAGGTGCTCCACCCAGTCGTCTTCCTTGGTGTGGGCGGAGATCACGCCCTTGCCGCCGCGCCGCTGGCGCCGGTACGCCGACACCGGGAGTCGCTTGATGTAGCCCGCGTGAGAGACGGTGATCACCATGTCCTCTTCGGCGATCAGGTCCTCGATCGAGAACTCGCCCTGGTCGGCGACGATCTCGGTGCGGCGCTGGTCGCCGAAGCCCGCGGCCACCTCGGTCAGCTCCTCCTTCAGGATCTTCATGCGGCGCGGCTTGGAGGCGAGGATCTCCTTGCACTCTTTGATGAACTTCCGGACCTCTTTCAGCTCGTCTTCGAGCTTCGTGATCTCGAGGGCGGTGAGCCGGGCGAGCCGCATGTTGAGGATCTCGGCCGACTGCTTCTCGGACAGCTTGAAGCGCTTGCGCAGGCTGGCGTCCGCCGTGGGCGTGTCCTTGGACTTCTTGATGATGCGGATGACCTCGTCGATGTTGTCGACGGCGATCTTCAGGCCCTCGAGGATGTGCTCGCGGTCCTGCGCGCGCTTCAGCTCGAAGTCGGTGCGGCGGACGATGACCGTGTGGCGGTGCTCGATGAAGTGCTCGAGCAGCTCCTTCAGGTTCATCTCCTTCGGCGCGCCGTCCACGAGGGCGAGCATGATCGCGCCGAAGGTGGTCTGCATCTGGGTGTGCTTGTAGAGCTGGTTCAGCACCACCGCCGGGACCGCGTCGCGCTTCAACTCGATGACGATCCGCATCCCCTCGCGGTCCGACTCGTCGCGCAGGTCCGAGATCCCTTCCAGCTTCTTGGCGTTGACGAGCTCGGCGATTTGCGCGATCAGATTGCTCTTGTTGACCTGATACGGGATCTCGGCGACGACGATCTGGTGCTTGCCGGTCGACTCTTTCTCCTCGATCACCGCGCGGGCGCGGATCGTGATCCGGCCGCGGCCCTTCTCGTAGCACTCCTTGATCCCCTCGCGACCGTAGATGATCGCCCCCGTGGGGAAGTCGGGGCCCTTGATGGATTTCCGCAGGTCCTTGACCGTCGCAGCGGGGTGGTCGACGAGGTAGGTGAGCGCCTCGACCGTCTCGGCGAGGTTGTGCGGCGGGACGTTGGTCGCCATCCCGACTGCGATGCCGGCCGCCCCGTTCACGATCAGGTTGGGCAGCTTCGCCGGCAGCACCGTCGGCTCCTGTAGCCGATCGTCGAAGTTGGGGATGAAATCGACGGTGTTCTTGTCGATGTCCTCCAACATCGTCATCGCCACGCGGGTGAGGCGCGCTTCGGTGTAGCGATACGCCGCCGCTGGGTCCCCGTCCACCGAGCCAAAGTTCCCCTGACCGTCGACGAGGGGGTACCGCAGCGAGAAGTCCTGCACCATGCGCACCAGAGCGTCGTACACGGCGATGTCGCCGTGCGGGTGATACTTCCCCAGCACGTCGCCGACGACGGTGGCGCTCTTCTTGTACGGCCGACCCGGCACCAGGCCGAGCTCGTGCATCGCGTACAGGATGCGGCGGTGCACAGGCTTCAACCCGTCGCGCACGTCGGGCAGTGCGCGCTGCACGATCACGCTCATCGAGTAGTCGAGGAACGACTCCTTCATCTCGTCTTCGATGAGGCGGGGGAGGATGCGTTCGCGGGCGTTGGGTGCGGTCATGAGCGGCTGGGGCCGGTGGTCAGAGGTCAGGGATCGGGAGTGCCGACAAGCACGCTAAGTTGCAGAAAATTAAACACTTAGACCTGGAAAGGCAACGCACGGCGCCGTTCCCTAGGGGGCTTTGTTGACGCCCCGTTGAGGGGTGCCGCACATCGTGTTCCCAGGCTGCTGTAGCCTGGGCTCGGCCCAACGCTGCGCTGAAACACAACGAGCGAAGCGAAGCTTGTGAAGCGGATGTCCTTCAGGACAGTGCTGCGCCGAGCCCATGCTTTCCTCAGTCGCGCACCTGCACCACGATCTTCCCCAGCTGCTCCCCTTTGTCCAGGCGCTCGAACGCCGCTCGCGCCTCCTCGAGCGGGAAGACGCGGTCCACGATCGGCCGCAGCTCGCCACTCGCCAGCAGCCCGACGACCTCCCGGTACTCTGCGTCGTTCCCCATCGTCGAACCCAGGATGCTCCAGTGATACCAGAAAAGCCGCCGCAGGTCGATCCCCACGTCGGGGCCGGTCGTGGCGCCGCACGTCACCAACCGGCCGCCGCGCCCGAGCGAGCGCAGCGACTGCTGCCACGTCGCCGCGCCGACGTTCTCGACCACGACGTCCGCGCCCCGCTTGTTGGTCAGGATCCGGACTTCCTGCGCCACCTGTTGGGTGCGGTGATTGAGGGTCACGTCGGCGCCCAGACGACGCGCCGTCTCGAGCTTCGCATCACTCGAGCTGGTGACGATCACACGCGCGCCTCGCAGCTTCGCGATCCGCAGCGCCGTGAGGGACACCCCGCCCCCGATCCCCCAGATCAGGACCGTCTCCCCCGCCCGGAGCTGGGCCCGCGTCACGACCATCCGCCAGGCGGTGAGCGTGACGAGCGAGAACGCCGCGGCTTCAGCCCAGTTGAGCGGCGGCGTCACTGTCGGGATGATGGCGACATTCTGCTCCGGGACGATGACGGACTCGCACAACGTACCCGGGAGGTGCTCGCCCAGCATCCGGTAGTTCACACACAGGGAATGCTCCCCCGCCCGGCAATATTCGCAGGTGTAGTCGGAAATGCCGGGGTTGAGCATGACGCGGTCGCCCAACCGTACAGAGCGGACCTCCGTGCCGACGGCAGCCACCACGCCCGCGCCGTCAGCCCCGAGGATGTGGGGGAAGGTGTGGCCGTGCGGGAGGCCGCGCACCACGAACAGGTCGAGGTGGTTGAGCGCGGCGGCGCGGATTGCGACACGCACCTCTCGCGGCCCCAGCGGCACCGCGGGCTCGGACACATCGGCCAGCTGGACTTGATCGAGACTGCCGGTCGCGCGGATGACCCAAGCGCGCATCGGCGGCTTATGGCATGAACGTCGCGGCCACCATCTGCTCGGCGCCGGTCGTGGGGATCGCGACCGGGGCACCCCCACCGGCCGCTCCGCCCCCCGTCGCAACCGGCTGGATGAAGATCTTCTGCACGTTCTTCTGCACGTTGACCACTAGCGCGAGCAGGTCGCCCCCGGGGGAGACCGCGAAGTCGGTGATGACGAGATCGGTGCCGGTGAGCGGGGCCGCGCGGCCGCTCGCCAGATCCGCCTTCACGACCTGCGTGACGGTGCGGCCGCCGTCCTTCCCCTCGAGCAGGAAGGCGAGCGAGCCGTCGCGCATGAAGTGGGGACTCTTTTCCTTGACCTGGGGCGACTTCGTGAAGTTGCGCTGGTTCGAGCCGTCACGCGACATCAGCCAGATGTCGTCGCTGCCGTCCCGGTTCGACACGAACGCGATGGTCTCGCCGTCCGGCGAGGCGGATGGCTGCGAATTCTCCGACGGCTCCTGGGTCAGCTGGATCGCGTCCGAGCCCGTGATCGGCTGCACGAAGATCTGACGGTGGCCGGTGCGCGGGGAATGGAACACCACGGCACGCCCGTCGGCCGTGAACGACGGGGCGCCGTCCGCGCCCGGGGCGTTGGTGAGCCGCGACGGGCTCGTCCCGTCGGCGTCCATCACGTAGATCTCCGGCTGGCCGTCGCGTGTCGACACGAACGCCAGGCGCGAGCCGTCCGGCGAGTAGGCGGGCTCGGCGGCCGTGGAGCTGTCGTCTAGCACCTTGCGCAGCTGCGCCAGGTTCGCGCGCTCCGCGGCGTACAGCTGGAGCCGCCCGGACCGCGAGCTGGCGACTACGATCTCACCCTGCACGAAGACCTCGACGACGGCATGCTTGCCCCCGGGGGCGGACGCGGTGACGCGGGCGTGGCCGTACCCGGTTGCCGAGATCGTCCCGTCCTCCGCCACGGCGACGGCCGGCGGGTTGTCGGAAGCGAAGGTGACGGCCGTCGCGGGGCCGATCACCGTTCCCGTCTCGTCGGCGAAGCTGGCGCGCAATCCATACCGCCGGTTGAGCGGCAGACCGAGTCGCGTGGCCGACAGCTTGAGGGCCGCGGCGATGACCCGGATCTGCCACGTCGCCACCAGTCCCAGGCCCGGGCCTCTAGCCGTCAGCGTCGTCTTCCCCGCCTTCTTCCCCGTGAGCGACCCGGTCGCCGGATCGAAGCTCGCCAGCGATGTGTCGCCCACGCTCCACCGGATCGGCGCTTCGGGCACGGGCGTCCCATCGGGCGCGACCGCCGTCACCTGAAACTTCGCGGTCCCCTGGATCGGCAGCGGCACTTCGGTCTTGAAGACGGGGATCACCGTCAGCTGGGCCACCGTCTTGTGCACCACGATGTCCACGCTCTTGGTCTGCAGCAGCCCGGACACGGACAGCGTGGTCTTGCCCGGCGCCACCGCGGTCACGACGCCCGTGAGCGACACCCGAGCGACGTTCGGGTCCGCCGACGCCCATTGCATCGTCAGGGGACTCACGACGCGATTCCCCTGTCCCGGCACGATCACATGCAGCGTGTCGACGTCGTTGGGCCCGAGCGTGACGGGACTCGGCTCCTGGATCGCGATGTCGCTCGGTTGCACGACGACCGGTGCCGTCGCCGTGAGCCCGGTCGAGCTCGTCACCTGCACCGTCCCCTGGCCCGCAGATAGCGCGACGATCACACCGTTCTGGTCCACGCTCGCGATATCGGGGCGGAGCGACTTCCACGTCACGGCGACCGGTGCGGCGGGCGAGCCGTCGTCCTTGAGCGCGCGCGGCACGACGCGCGTGTTCTCGGACGGCAGCAGGTACACGGTCGGCGGCTCGATCCGCATGACGGAAGCCGGGCCCGTGCCGGGGGGCTGGCCCGCGAGCGGATCGACGCCACCAGTCCCGTCCGTCGGTCGGGCCGTCGTCTGCGGTGGCGCGCCCGCCTGCGTGCCCGCTGACGGCGCGCCGATTACCTGCACGGCCGCCTGACCGCGACGCGGTCCCACCCGCGCTTCGACGATCGCGACGCCCCCGGCCACGCCGGTCACGGTGCCGTCGTTGTCGACCTTGGCCACCGACACGTTGTTCGAGGACCAGATGAATCGCACCGTCGGGATCACATTGCCCGCACGATCGAACGCCGTGGCCAACAAGCCACTGCGCTCGCCTACCTTGACCGTCACGGTGGGCGGGGCGACCTGAACTTCGGATACATTTTGCGCGACGGCGCGTCCGGGAAGAGCGAACGTGATCCAGATCACAACCGCGCGAGGGGTCATAGCGGCGCCAACGTAAGCGCACGTAAGTGTTGTTGTCAAGCTAACTTGTCACCGCGGGGCATGATTCGCAACGCGGCCGCCCAGGATCGCTCGGTGCCCCGGCCCGGCCAACGGCATAACGGCTTTCCAGCGAACGAGTCCCACCGGCCATGGCGACGCCGCCACGAGCCCGTTCTCCAGGGGCCGCCGGGTCAAGCGGGGCGCGCGCCAGGCGCGCCTCACGCCGGGGCCAACGTCGTTGGTGACGCGCCTACCTCTGGGCGTACAACGGACGCGAGTCGCGCTCCCGCGCCGGCCAGGCGACGCGCACGTCGGTGGCGCGTGCTCACTTGCGTGACAGCATTCCCAGGGTAAGCTATAAGCCACGCCCACGGACAACCAGCAGAGGAGATCCGATGCTCGAGCCAAACGACTTCTCGGAGAGCAGCTGGACTGGCTCCGGCATGATGGAGCCGATGTACCCGCCATCGCCTCCACCGATGCCGAGCCCGGCGCCGATGATGGACGAGCCGGAGGAGGCACCGAGGCGGAAGGCGCCCGCACGCAAGAAGAAGAAGGCTGCGAAGCGGCCCAAGGCGAAGAAGGCCGCCAAGAAGCGGCCGAAGGGTAAGGCCAAGCGGGGCGCGAAGCGGAAGAAAGCGGCGAAGCGGCGTCGCCGCTGAGCCCACCGCATCACCACACCGCGGGAGCGCCTGTTGGATGGCTCGACCCATCCCCTCGAGGCGCTCCCGCGGTACGTTTTCGAGTCACCCCGGCACGGAGCGAAACGGCCATGAACGTGGGGCGTTGGGCCTACGGCGTGGGGGGGGCCGCGGGGGCCGGGGGGGCCGGCCTGTTCATCCTCATCAGTTGTGCGGCACCGAAGCTACCGCTCGGCGATCCGCAGGCCGAGATCGCCCAGATGCTGGCGCACAGCGCCGCGAACTGGAACGCGGGCGATCTGGCCGCGTTCATGAGCGACTACGCGCGCGACTCGCTCACGAGCTACGTCACGGGCGGCCACGTGCAGTACGGCTGGCAGCCGCTGTACGATCACTACCAGGCCGCGTACTTCGCCCCGGGGAAGACGCGCGATTCGCTGACCTTCGAGGAAGTGCGCGTGCGGCCGTTGACGCTCGACCTCGCCCTGTGCACTGCGCGCTTCGTGCTGCACTCGGGCGGCGCGGTCGTCGCGAGCGGGCCGTTCACGTTGCTCCTCCAGAAGCGGGGCGACCGCTGGCAGATCCTGCACGATCACACGTCGAGCGACCCGAAGTGAAGCGCGTGAGGGGCCGGCTGCCGACCGCCCGACCGCCGATTCTCCTGACCGCCGCCGTGGTCCTGATGTCGGCCGCGTGCAACCCGTCGGGTGATGGGGTCGTCGCCCTCGAAGGCGCCACGCTGCTCGACGGCTCGGGGAGGGAGCCGGTAAAGGACGCCCTGATCCTGGTCAAGAACGGCCACATCCAGGCCGTCGCGCGGGTCAACGAAGTCGCCGTGCCCCGCGGCGCGCGAGAGATCAGCCTGATCGGCAAGACCGTGATTCCGGGACTGATCGACGCGCACGCGCACGTGGAGCGCTGGGCGCTGGAGCGGTACGTGGCGTGGGGTGTGACCACGGTGCGCGACCTGGGCGCGATGAGCACCGATTCGGCGATCGCGCTCAAGAACGACTGCGACCTCGGTGCGGTGCTCGGGCCCCGGCTGTTCACGTCCGGGGCGATGATCGACGGCGTCCCTCCGACCTATCCCACGGCGACCGGAGTCGCCGAGGCGAGCGCCGCCCGCAAGGCGGTCGATCGGCGCGCCGTCGTGGGCACCGACCTGCTCAAGATCTACACGAAGATCACGCCGTCGCTGCTCAAGCCGCTGATGGACGAAGCGTCGACGCTGCGGCTCGCCGTCGCGGCGCACCTCGGCAAGACCGATGCGATCACGGCGGCGCGGGCCGGAGTCGCCTCGCTCGAGCACATGGCGGGCGTGGTCCAGGCCGCGGTGCGCGACCCCGCGCCGTACTTCAAGGCGCACGACCAGTTCCTCAGCGGATGGACGCTGGAAGAAGCCGGTTGGGCGGCGCTCGACTCCGGCTCGGTCCAGCGCGTCGCCCGGGCGGTCGCGGCGACCCGCACCGCCGTGGTACCCACCCTGGTGCTGCACGAGATGCTGGCGCGGCTCGACAACCCCACGCTGCTGCTACGCCCCGGGATGGAGGACGTGCCGGCGAGCGCCGCCAGCGTGCGCGACGTTGCCGGCCTGCTCAAGCGCACGCGCTGGCGCGCCGCCGACCTCCAGGCGTTCCGCCGCGCCCGGCCGCGCCAGGATCAATTCGTGCGGGAGTTCAAGCGCGCCGGCGGCTTGATCGCCGCCGGTTCGGATGCGGCGAACCAGCTGCTCGTGCCCGGGTTGTCGCTTCACGAGGAGATCGCCTTGCTGGTGGCCGCCGGTTTCACCGCGGTCGAGGCGATCACCGCCGCCACGCGGAAAGGCGCCCAGCTGCTGCACGCGGACTCGCTCGGTCTCCTCGGGGCGGGCAAGGTCGCGGATCTCGTCGTGCTCGACGGCGATCCCGTGACGACCATCGCCGCGACGCGCCGCATCGCGTGGGTGATGATCCGCGGACGGATCATCCAACCTGATTCGTTGAGGAAGACATGGGCGAAATGAGGCCGGTCCTCGGACTGCTCCTGCTCGTGGTGGGTTGCGGGAACGGGGAAGGGGGAAGGGGGAAGGGGAACTACGATGTGCTCCTCCGTGGCGGCTGGATCGTGGACGGCAGCGGCAATCCGCGCTACCGGGGCGATGTGGCGATCGCGGGAGACCGAATCGCGGGCCTCGGGTTCCTGGCGGGCGCCCAGGCCCGCGAGACGCTCGATGTCTCGGGTCTCGTCGTGGCGCCGGGATTCATCGACATGATGGGGCAGTCGGAGATCAACGTGCTGATCGACAACCGCGTGCTGTCGAAGGTCACGCAGGGTGTCACGACGGAGGTGACGGGCGAAGGCGGCTCCATCGCGCCGCTCACCGACAAGCTGGTGCGCGACGACTCCGACGCGATGAAGAAGTGGCACTACCGCGAGGACTGGCGCGATCTGGACGGCTACGTCACCCAGCTCGAGCGCCACGGTTCCACGGTGAACATCGCGACGTTCGTGGGCGCGACCCAGGTGCGCCTCGCCGTGATCGGGAACGCGAACCGGCAGCCGACCACGCCCGAGCTCGCCCACATGGCGGCGTTGGTGGACACCCTGATGCAGCAAGGCGCGCTGGGCGTGTGGACCGCGCTCGAATACGCGCCGGCGAGCTACTCGACGACCAACGAAATCATCGCGCTCGCGCGAGCGGCGCGGCGCCACGGCGGCATCTATGCGTCGCACATGCGGAACGAGGGGATCCAGATCGACCAGGCGCTGAACGAGCTGTTCCGCGTCGCGCGGGAGGCCGACATCCCGGCCGAGGTCTCGCACCTCAAGGTGTCCGGCCGGGACAGCTGGGGACAAATGCGCCGGGTGATCGCGCGCATTGATTCGGCGCGCGCCTCGGGTCTCGACGTCACCGCGGACCAGTATCCCTACATCAGGGCCGCGACCGCGCTCGATGCCTCGATTCCCACGTGGGCGGAGAGCGGCGGCATGGACTCGCTGCTGGCGCGGCTCCGGGACCCGAGGACGCGGGCGCGGCTGCGCCAGGAGATGCTCCACCCCCGAGGGGGAGCGGAGAGTTTCTATTACGAAGCGGGCGGCGGCGCCGGTGTGCTGATCACCGGCACCTTCCAGGACTCGCTGCGCGGGCTGCAGGGCAAGACCATCGCCGAGATCGCCGCCGCCCGCCACCGCGACGCCGTCGAGACGCTGTTCGACATCGTGCTCGCCGAAGGCGGCCATCGCACCGACGCCGTATACGCCGTGATGAGCGAGCCCGACGTCCAGGAAGCGATGAAGACGTGGTGGGTGGCCGTGAACACCGACTTCGGCGGCGTGGCGCCCGACGGGCCGCTCGGCAGCCAGTCCGCTCACCCTCGCGCCTATGGGACATTTGCCCGTATCCTTGGCCACTACGTGCGTGAGCTCAAGCTGTTCCCGCTCGAGTTCGCCGTGCGGAAGATGACCTCGCTCGCCGCGCAGCGGGTCGGGCTCGGGGACCGCGGCCTGCTCGCGCCCGGCATGGCCGCCGACATCACGATCTTCGACGCCAACACCGTGGCCGACCGCGCCACGTTCGAGCGGCCGCATCAGCCGTCCGTGGGGTTCGCGTACGTGTTCGTGAACGGGCAGAAGGTGCTGGACCACGGCGCGCTCACGGCCGCCCGGCCCGGTCGCGGGTTGCGGGGCCCCGGCTACGTGCCGCCCGAGCGCCGCGGGCGGTGACCCTCGGCCGGCTCGTCGGCGCCTGGCTGCCGGTGGCCATCCTCTTCGCCGTCACGCCACCGATCGGATACCGCTGGGACCAGGCGATCGTCCAGAATGCTGTCGTGTGGTCGTTCAACCGCTGGGAGATCGGGTGGCGGGTCGCCGAGGCCGCAGTGGTGACGCTGTTCGCGGCGCTGTGGTTCGACTCGCTCGGTGCGGGCGGCTGGTGGCTGCTCTTCTTCCTGGTCGGTCTACTCGTCGCCTTCCCGCGGCGTCTCGTCATGTGGCAGTACGTGGAGCCCCGGCGCCGGCGCGCGCTGCTGGCGCACGCGTCGCTCGACGTGGCCCGCTATGTCGGGGCGGGGGCGTTGCTGGCCTGGAGACTCGGCTAGGCGGCCGCCCACACGCTGTAAGGTTCCGCCAGCCCCGCGCATTACTCCTTTGAGTGGGCCAGACAACGACCAACCTCGTGCCACGTCGCGACGATCCGCCCGTGGATGACCGCGCGCTCGTGGAGCAGCTGCGGGGCGGCGATCAAACCGCTCTGGCAGGACTCTATCACCGGCACGCCGGCCGGCTCCTCGGCATCGCCTTCCGGCTGACGGGCTCGCGCAGCGAGGCAGAGGACGTAGTGCAGGACGTGTTCGTCGGGCTCCCCCTCGCCGTCCGGCGTTACCACGAACAGGGGGAGTTCGTGGGTTGGCTTCGCACCGTCACCGTTCGTGTGGCGCTGGGTCATCTCCGGCGAGAGGGGCGCCGCCGGCAAGTGCCGCTGAACCCGCTTTCGGAGCCGTCGGGGGGAGCGGGGCCGGAGGCGCTGGGGGAGCGGTTGGAGCTCGAGCGAGCCATCACCACGCTCCCGGACGCCCTGCGCACTGTGTTCGTGTTGAAGGAAGTCGCAGGCTATTCGCACGCGGAGATCGGTCGCATGCTGGGAATCCGCACCGGAACGAGCGAAGTGCGTTTGTGCCGAGCCATTCGCACACTGCGACGCGTCCTGGGGAGGGTGCAATGATCGGGCCGTTACTGCACGCGAGGGAGCAGACACTCAAGCGGTTCGCCGACGGCGAGCTTCCGCCGCAGACTCGGGAGCGAGTCGCCGCTCATCTGGCTCGTTGCGTCGCGTGTCGGGGTTACGTCGCGTTCGCGCGAGAGCTGCGGGCCCGCGTGGTCGCGCTCGACGCAGTGACCGCCGCTCCGGGGCTGTTGGACCGCGTCACTGCGCGGCTGGCAGCCGGAGACAACGTGATCCTTCCAGTGGCCGACCCACGACCTACGCACGTGGTGGGAAGCGTCCCCGCCGCAATCGCGGCGAGTGTGCTGGTGCTCGCGACCGCGTGGCTGCTGTGGCCCACGCCTCATTTGAGCGCGGGTTCAAGCGAGGGCCTGCTGCGGTTCTCGCCTGCCCGACCGCTCGCCGGCGCGACGCTGCAGGTAGAGTACCGCGCTTCCGCCCTGCTGGCCGGCCCCGATCGGCTCGTGCTGCGCGCCAGGTTCCGCACACCGCGCGATGACCCCTACAACCGCGGCATGCGGCAGACCACGGCGGGCGTGCTGACCCGCGTGGACCGCGAGCTGTATCGCGGCTCACTCCGGCTCCCCGACTCTGTCGTTTACGCCGTGTTCGCAGTGGAGGACTCAGGCGGCCGACACGTGGACAGCAACGGGAGCCGCCTGTGGGAGCTGCTTGTACACGACACCCTGGGGCGCCCGACCTTCGATGCCCTGACTCAGCGCGAACACGACCTGATGGGCCGCAACTGGGAGCTTGGCTACGAGACCGCGCGTCGGGTAGCGGCGCTGTACCCCGAGCGGATCGAGAGCTGGTCGAATCTCCTCTTTTACGAGAAGCACGTGCTCGGCGAATCACACCTCGACAGCACCCTCGTTAGCCACCGGGCTCGCCTGAAGGCATTTCACGCCCGGCTCAACTCACAGACAACGCCCTCTTCCGACGACCTGGGCTTCATGTTCTGGTACGCCCTCTCGATAGGCGACTCGACCCTCGAGGCGTATTGGAAGGACCGGTTGGAACGCGAGGCGCCACGGTCGCCGTTCGCGGCGCAGAACCGCGCCCTCGCAATCTCCGCGCGGATGTGGAAGGACAAGGACTCGCTCCGCGCGCTGGCCGACATGGACCGGTTATGGGACGACGTGGGGCCGGCGCACGGCAACGTCGTAAACGTGGGATGGAGGGTGGCCCAGATCGTGGGGGATTCCGCGGGGCTGGTCCGCTGGGCAAGCCACTATTTGGACATGAACCGCGGCGACTCCGCATGGATCGCGACCGCGTTCACCCGCTATTCCGGCCTGCGGAACGAAGGGATGCGGCTGCTGCGTCAGGAGCTCCACGCACTCGACACCCCGGACGACGCGCGGCGGTCGCTCGAGCACACGGTCGAGGAGCAACGCGCGGCTGATGCAGCGAACGCGCGCTCACTCCTGGCCGTGCTGGGCCAGGCGCTGGTCGCAAGCGGACACGCCACGGCGGGACTCGATACGCTCGACCTGGCGGTCCGCGAAGGGTGGGACGTCGCCCTCTTCCGGGACGTCGCGCGCACCCGCCTGGCAACCGGTGACACCGCCGGCGCGCTTACGCTGCTCGCGTTCGCGGCCGCGGACCCCGCTGCCGAGAGCTGGACGGTGGACTCGACCCGCCGGTTCATCGGCAGCGCCGTGGACACCGCGTCCTGGGGCCGTGCCGTGGAACACGGGCGCTTCGAGATGCGGAGTCGCGTGCTGGACCGCGCCACCCGCCGCCCCCTGCCTGCGAGCATCCGTCTGGAACGGGCCGCCGGGCGCCTCGTGCGCTTCGACTCGCTGGCGCGCGGCCGGGTGACCTTCGTCGCCTTCTGGTCCCGGCGGTGCGGCCCATCGCTCGAGGAGCTGCCCGCCCTGGAGCGCATGACGGCGCGGCTGCGGCGCCAAGGCGTCGGGATTGTCACCGTTACCGACGAGCGCATGTCGGAAGAGCTGCAGCGGTTCCTCGTCGCCAAACATCTCTCCTTCCCGGTCTACGGCGACGTGTGGCGAGACGCGAGCCGCGCCTTCAACCAGTGGGGCACGCCTTCCTATTTCGTAGTGGACGCGAGCGGGCAGGTCCGGTTCGCGTACCGCGACCTCAAACGGACGCCGGCCGAAGTCGCCGTCTTGCAGTAGGTCGCCGGGAAGGCTCTAGCCGCAGTATCTTCGGTGGACTCATGTCCACCGAATCCGTGACCGCCATCCGGCTGACGCGCTACTCGCACGGCGCGGGCTGAGCCTGCAAGCTCGGCCCCGCCGAGCTGGCGCAGGTCCTGCGTCACGTGCCCGCCGCGACGGATCCCCGGATCCTCGTCGACGCCGCCACCCGCGACGACGCCGCCGTGTTTCGCTTCACGGCCGATCGCGCGATCGTGGCGACGGTGGACTTCTTCACGCCCATCGTGGACGATGCGTACGACTTCGGGCGCATCGCCGCGGCGAACGCCTTCTCCGACGTCTACGCCATGGGCGCCACGCCGCTGCTCGCCCTCAACCTCGTGGGCTGGCCCCGCGACACCCTCCCGTACGACCTGCTGGGCGAAGTGCTGCGCGGCGGCGCGGACGTGGCGCGCGCCGCCGGCGCGTTCGTCTTGGGCGGCCATTCCATCGACGACCCCGAGCCCAAGTACGGCATGGCGGTGATCGGCGAGGTGCACCCCGACCGCATCGTCACCAACGCGGGCGCGCGGCCGGGTGACGCCCTGGTGCTCACCAAGCCGATCGGCACCGGCGTCCTGACGACGGCGCTGAAGCGCGACTTGCTCTCCGAACCGGAGCTCGCGCCCGCGGTGACGGTGATGACGACCCTCAACGCCGCCGCGGCGCGCGCGATGCTGGCGGTCGGCGTCCACGCCGCGACCGACGTAACCGGGTTCGGCCTGCTGGGCCATCTGCACAGCCTGCTCGAGGCAAGTGGCGCCGCGGCGGAGGTCACGGCACACGCGGTGCCGCTGCTGCCGCACGCGCGCGACATGGCGGCCCGCGGGGCCGTGCCCGGCGGCACACAGCGCAACCTGACGAGCCTCGCCGATTCGGTGAGCTTCGCCGCGGGCGTGGACGAGACCGCTCGCGTGCTGCTGAGCGACGCGCAGACCTCGGGCGGCTTGCTGATCGCGGTGGCGCCCGATCGCGTGGCGGGACTGGTGGCCGGGTTGGAGCGCGCCGGGTCGCCCGCCGCCGCCGTCATCGGCCGCGTGGTCGCCGGGCCGCCCGGGCGGGTGGCGGTCGGGTAGCGGGGGCCCCGTGGCGACGATCCGCGAGTTCACCAGCCTTACGCCGGACGCGCTCGATGCCTTGGAATGGGCGGTGCGGGAGCGGCGCCGAGTGGCGCTGCGGCGCCGCGGGACCGAATATGTCGTCGTGGCCGAACGGCTCGATACCGGGGAGCGCGAGGAAGCGCTTCAGGGGAGGCTTCCGATGACGGGGGAGATCCTGGACTTCCCGCTGCGCGAGCTCGAATCCTTCGCCGTGCTGCCCTAGGCGTGTTCACTCGATTGCTGGTGGGGCTGGACGGCAGCCCGCGGGCCGACGCGGCGTTCGAGCAGGCGGTGGTGCTGGCCCAGCGGTTCGGCAGCACGGTGGTGGTCGCGTACGTGCGGGAGCGGAATGGGCACGCGGCCAACGGTGCGGCGATGCTGGACCGCGCCCGCGAGCGGCTCGCCACGGCTGGGCTGCAGGCCGAGCTCGCCGAGCGTGAGGGCGAGCCCGACGTCGAGCTGGCGGAGCTCGCGAAGGCGGCCGACGCGGTGCTCGTCGGCCGCCGCGGCGTCACCACCAAAGGCGGCGCGCTCGGTCCCACGGTCGGGTCGCTCATCCGGATCGCCGAGCGCTGCGTGATCGTGTGCGGCGGGCTGCCCTCGCCCATGACCTCCTGCGCGCTCGCGTTCGACGGGCGCGAGACCAGCCAGCGCGCGCTCGAGCTCGCCGTGCGCTTCGCCACCGTGGTCGGGAGCACGATCCACCTGATCCACGCCGCCTCAGACCGGGACGCCGGCCTGCAGGTGGTCGGGGTCGCGGAGGCCCTGCTCTCGATGCAGCGCGTACCGTTCGTGACGCACGTCGAGCCCGGCACCCCGGGCGAAGTGGTGGCCCGAGTGATCAAGCGCACGCGGTGCGACGCCCTGTTCGCCGGGGCTCACCTGAGCCACGAGCACGGCCGCCCCAGCGCCGTCGTCGTGTCGCACGCGGAGGAAATCCTTCGCCACACCGACATCCCGGTGGTGATCCAGCCCTGAGATGCCCGACAAGACGACGCCGATCCACGTCCTCGTGCACGCCGACGAGAGCTGCCTCGGCAACGGCACCGAGCCGCCCAACCCCGGCGGCAACGCGGCGCTGATCGAGGCTCCCGCCGGCGACAGCGTGGCGCGCTGGGACTTCTACGAATGCTCCCCCGACACCACCAACAATCGCATGGCGCTCGCGGGCGCCATCGCCACGCTCGAATGGCTGCACCGCCAGTGGCGCAGCGCCCACGTCACCTACGTGTCCGATTCCGAGTATCTGATCAAGGGGATGAACGACTGGGTCCCCGGCTGGGTGGCGCGCGGCTGGCGCCGCAAGGGCGGCGCGGTCGAGAATCTGCCGCTGTGGCAAAAACTGGTGCAGGCAGCCGCCGGGCACACGATCGAGTGGCGCTGGGTCCGCGGCCATAACGACAATCCCAAGAACGAATACGCCAACGACCTCGCCATCCGCGCCGCCGAGCGCCAGGAGCGCTCCAACGGGCTCGTACCGTCCGGCTTCGACACCTGGCTGGCACAGCGGCGGGCGCGGGGGCAATACACCGACTACGATCCCGATCTAGACCTGCATGAGCGTGCCTAAAGACGGCGTCGCCGCCAACACGCATTTCTTGAACCTGTTACCCAACGGTGCGTCTGTGCCGCCGGTTGACCGCATACCGCTTTACGAGGTGTACATGCGGATGGCCGAGGAGCTCGCCAAGCGCTCCACCTGCGCGCGGCTGCGCGTCGGCACGGTGGTGACCGACCAGCTGCTCGAGAACGTGCTCGCGATCGGCTACAACGGGAACGCCCGCGGCCTCCCCAACCGCTGCGATTCGTCCGTGCCGGGGAGCTGCGGCTGCATTCATTCAGAAATGAATGCGCTCGTCAAGGCGCCGGGGAGCGTGCGTGACAAGGTGGTCTTCATCAGCGCCTCGCCGTGCGTGATGTGCGCCAAGCTGATCATCAACTCGGGCGTCACGCACGTGTTCTATCGCAAGGCCTACCGCGACCCATCGGGCATCGAGGTCCTCGAGCAGGGCCGCGTCGTCCCCGTGCTGTACGACCGCTGGGTGGGCGAATGGCGGTGACGCCAATGCGGAATGCGGAGTGTGGAATGCGGAATCGCAGTGAAGGGTCGTGCGAAACACCTCACACCTGGAAGGGGTCCGTCATGCGCCGTGTATCGTTGGCTCTGCTCCTCTTCGTCGTCGCATCTGCCATCGGGTCGCTGAGCGCGCAGTCGCTCATGTACCGAGCTCCGGACCTCGGGGGCACGTGGGTGAGCGAGGCGGGCGTCGTGCAATTCAACTTCGTGCACCGATTTCACGTCTTCCCTGGGCCCGCCAACGCCGTCGTCAACTATCCCGCTTTCACGCTGGCGGCCGGCGTGGGCCACAACCTCGACTTCGGTCTCCATTTCGGGACCAAGAGCAGGATCCCGTCCAGCGGTGGATCATCCAACGAGAGCGAATGGTTCGCCCGGTGGCGAGTGTTCGGAGGACCGGAAGGAAGGGAGGGCTTCGCGGTGGCGGTCACGCCCGCGTACAACAAGCTGGCGAAGAGCGTGGATGGTGAGCTCGGTATCGACTGGACCCGTGGGCCCCTGACGCTCTCGGCGGCCGCCCGCGGCATGACGAAGCCGCTCGCCGCGTCGCGCGCCAGGGCGTCCTTCGGCGGAGGAGTGGTGGCCCGTGTCACGCCGTACGTCGCGCTCAGCGCCGACGTCGGATCGTTCGTGGGACCCACGACACTCGCCGTCTGGGGAGTCGCGCTGAACGTGGTGATTCCCGGCTCGCCTCACACGTTTGCCTTCGAGGCGGGGAGCGCCTCCCTCAACACGATTCAGGGAAATTCGCTCGGCTCGAACGACGTGCGGTACGGCTTCGAGTTCACGATCCCGCTGCACCTGAAGCGCTTCAGCCCGTGGTTCCACGGGACCGGCAGGGCGAAGCTGGTCGTTCCGGAGGGGGCCGCCGTCGTGAGAATCGCGCAGTACAAGTTCGCGACCGACACCGTGCGAATCGCCGCCGGCGCGACGGTCGTCTGGGCGAACGACGATGTCGCGGAGCACACGGTCACTTTCGAGGGCACCGAGCCGGGCTCGCCGACGCTCGCCCCTGGTGGCACGTTCAGCCACCGGTTCGATCGTCCCGGGACGTATCTCTACCACTGCACCCCCCACCCCTTCATGAAGGGGGTCGTGATCGTCAGGTGAACGGCCGGGGAAGGGGGAAAGGGGAAGGGTAGATGCCGGACGACTTGGATCGCCTGTTCGAGCGGCTGGTGCGGGTGCTGGCGGACGAAGCCCCCGGGCGGCTCGCCGTGCCGTTCCCCGCCGCGGAGGTGTACGAGCGGCTGGTGCCGTACCGCTCCAACCGCTCCGCCCTCAAGGTCGCGACCCACCAGGACTACGAGATGGCCGTGCTGCGGTTGCTGTCTGGCGAGCGCGGCTACGTCTCGCTCGATCCGGCGGAGGTCCAGGAGGCGCTGCGGCGCGAGGCGGGAGAGGTCAATCCGGATCCCGGCCTGTTCCGCCAGTTCCCCGATGCGGTCCTCAGTCTCAACCGTCTGGCCGCCGAGCGCTTCCTGCGCGGCGATCGGGTCTACGCGCCGCCAGCGCTCGTTCCCGACGACGCCCACCCCGCTTCGCCACGTCCCGAGGCGCCCGTGGTGGGGGCACCGGAAGAGGAAGGGGCGGGGGACGCGGTCGGATCGGCGTTCGAGTTGGCGGAGCAGAGCGAGTCTCCGCGGCAGTGCCCGTATTGCGGGGAGACGCTGCCGGGAGGCCGCAAGGTGAACTTCTGCCCGCAGTGCGGTCAGCCGCCATCGGGCGAGCTACGCTGTCCCGCGTGCGGCAGCGAAGTCGACGTCGGGTGGCGCTACTGCGCCGGCTGCGGCCGCGCCACCGGCTTCGAGTGAAGCGCCATCGCGTCGCGGTGATCGCCGGCGACGGGATCGGGCCTGAGGTGATCGGCGCAGCCCTGCCGGTGCTCGAGCGCGCGGCAGCATGCCACGGCTTTGGGCTCGACCTCGAGCGACTTCCCTATTCGGCCGACCACTACCTCAGAACGAAGGAGACGCTTCCCGACGGGGCGTTCCGTCACCTGCGCGACGACGTGGAGGCGATCCTGCTCGGCGCATTGGGCGACCCGCGCGTCCCAGGCAACGAGCACGCGCGCGACATCCTGCTGGGACTGCGCTTTCGGTTGGACCTGTACATCAACTTTCGACCCATTACCCTGTTGCACCCCAGCCTCACCCCGCTGCGCTCGGATCGCCCGATAGACTTCGTCATCTTTCGGGAAAACACCGAAGGGGTCTATCTCGGCAAGGGCCGCATCGACGGCGAGCGCTACGTCGCGGAGGAGATCAACACCATCAAGGGAGTCGAGCGGATCATCCGAGCGGCGTTCGAGTGGGCGACGGCGCGCGGCAAGACGCGCGTCACGATGAGCGACAAGGCGAACGCAGTGCCGGCCCACAAGGTGTGGCAGGAGACGTTCAAGCGGGTCGCGGCGGCGTTCCCCGGCATTACGGCCGAGCACCGCTACGTGGACGCCCTCGCGCTGGAGCTGGTGCGCGAGCCCGAGCGCTTTCAAGTCATCGTCACAAACAACCTGTACGGCGACATCCTCTCCGACTTGGGCGCGGGGCTCGTCGGTGGCCTCGGCCTCGCGGCGAGCGCGAACCTCCACCCCGGCCGCGGGGGACTGTTCGAGCCGGTGCACGGCTCCGCTCCGCTGCTCGCGGGGCAAGGCATCGCCAACCCGATAGCGGCGGTGCTCACGGGCGCGTTGATGTTCGAGCAGCTGGGTCATGCCGCCGCCGCTCGGGACCTGGAGCGCGCCGTCAAGGAAACGCTGGCGGCGGGGGTGCGGACGCCGGATCTCGGCGGCGGCGCGCGCACCGGCGACGTCGCGGACGCGATCGCCCAGCGCCTCTCCTAGGACTAGGAGCATGCCCCGTACGCGCCACCTGACGCTGGCCACCCTGCTCCTTACCATGACTCGAGCGGCCGATTCGCAGCAGCCTCCCCGTCCCACCACGCTGGCGCACCGCTCGACGGTGTACGCGCCGCACGGCATGATCGCCACGAGCCAGCCCCTCGCGACCGCCGCGGGCCTCGCCGTGCTCGCGCGCGGCGGCAACGCCGTCGACGCGGCGGTCACGGCCGCCGCCGTGCTCAACGTGGTGGAGCCGCAGATGACCGGAATCGGCGGAGACATGTTCGCCATGGTGTGGTCGGCCAAGGACCGCCGGCTGTACGGGCTCAACGGCAGCGGTCGCGCCGGGAGTCTCATGACGCGTGACGCGCTGCTCGCGAAGGGCCACGCCACGATGCCGCAGGAAAGCGTCGAAGACGTGACGGTTCCGGGCGCCCTGTCGGGATGGGACGCCCTGCTCCGCCGCTTCGGGACGGTCACGTTGGCGCAGGCGCTCGCACCGGCCATCGGCTACGCCGAGGGCGGCTTTCCCGTCACCCCGATCATCACCGCGGAGTGGGGGGCCGAGGTCGCCAAGCTGCGCAAGGACGAGGGCGCGCGCGCGAGCTATCTCGTGGAAGGGAGCCGAGCCCCGCGGCCCGGCGAATGGTTCAGGAATCCCGATCTGGCACGCACGCTGCGACTCATCGCGGAGCAGGGGATCGGCGAGCTGTACGGCGGCGAGCTCGGCCGCCGCATCGCGGAGCGCGTGCGCGCGCTGGGCGGCTACCTCACGGTCGACGACTTCAAGAGCCACCGGCCGGAATGGGTCGAGCCGATTGCCGTGACGTTCAGGGGCTATCGCGTGTGGGAGCTCCCGCCCAACAGCCAGGGCGTCGCGGCGCTCGAGATGCTCAAGATCCTCGAGCCGTTCGACCTGAAAGGGTTGGGTCACAACAGCGCCGCGTACCTTCACCTCTTGATCGAGACGAAGAAGCTCGCGTACGCGGACATCGCGCGGTACACGGGCGACCCCGCGGCGATGAGTGTGCCCACGGGTAGCCTGCTCACCGATGCGTACGCCGCGTCGCGGCGTGCGCTCATCGACCCCGCCCGCGCCGCAGACCGCCCCGCGCCCGGGAAGCCGCTGACCGCGAGCGAGACGATCTACCTCACCGTCGCCGACTCGAGCGGCAACATCGTGTCGTTCATCAACTCGCTGTACGATGCGTTCGGCTCCGGTGTGGTCGTGCCGGGCACCGGGTTCGCGCTGCAGGACCGTGGCGCGGGATTCACGCTCGAGCCGGGGCTGCCGAACACGGTCGCCCCAGGGAAGCGACCGTTCCATACCATCATCCCCGCGTTCGTCACGCGGCCCGACGGCGCGGGTGGGGACGCGCCCTGGCTCAGCTTCGGGGTCATGGGCGGGTCCATGCAGCCGCAAGGCCACGTGCAGCTGCTGCTCAACCTGATCGTGTTCGGCATGGATCTCCAGGACGCGATCGACGCCCCCCGCTTCCGGCACCTGGAGGGGCGGCGTGTCGCGCTGGAGGCGCCGATCACCGACGCGGTGCGAAGTGCGCTCGCCGCGCTGGGCCACGAGGTGACCTCTGAGGCCGCCGTCGCCTTCGGCGGAGCGCAGGCGATCCTGCGGCTGCCGCGGGGTTACGCCGGCGGCTCGGATCCGCGCAAGGATGGCATGGCCGCCGGCTACTGAGCACGGCCGAGCGTTCGCGCCCTACCGCGCTCCCTCCATTCCGCCGATATTCCTCGGTCTAACGCGGAGCTTCCCCCATGAAAACCCAGGGTTCCCATAAAGACGTAGTCTTCCTCTCCGGCGTCCGCACGGGGTTCGGCGGGTTCGGCGGGTCCCTCAAGGACCTCTCGGCGATCGAGCTCGGTGCGGTCGCGGCGCAGCACGCGCTGGAACGCTCAGGGGTGCCGGCGGCCGACGTGGGCCACACGGTCTTCGGCAACGCGCTCCAGACCTCGGCGGATGCGATCTATTGCGCGCGTCACGTTGGGCTCAAGGCGGGCCTCCCGATCGAGGTGCCCGCGGTGACGGTCAACCGGCTGTGCGGCTCGGGCTTCGAGGCGATCACCCAAGGCGCGCAGCTCATCCTGCTGGGCGAGGCGAACGCGGTGCTGGCGGGCGGCACGGAGTCCATGAGCCAGGCGCCCCACGTGGTGCGCGGCGCCCGGTGGGGTTTGCGGCTCGGCCCCGCTGCCCCCCTCGAAGACCTCTTGTGGGAGGCGCTCAAGGACCCACAGTGCGGCCTCTCCATGGCCGAGACGGCGGAAAACCTGGCGGAGCGCTACAAGCTCACCCGGAAGGAAGTGGACGAGGTCGCGCTCGCGTCGCAGCAGCGCGCCAAACAAGCGTGGGACGCGTGCGTCTTCCAGGACGAGGTGGTCCCGGTCCCCATCAAGCAGAAGGGCCAGACTATCGAATACCGCAAGGACGAGCACATGCGGCCGGACACGACGCTGCAGGTATTGCTCGGCCTCAAACCCTACTTCAAGAAGGACGGGCTCGTGACGGCCGGCAACGCCTCCGGGATCGTGGACGGGGCGGCGGCCACCGTGATCGCGGGCGAGGATTTCGCCAGGACGCACGGCCTCAAGCCCTTGGGCCGGCTCGTGGCGTGGGCCGTGGCGGGGGTCGAGCCCAAGTACATGGGCATCGGCCCGGCGCCCGCCACCCGCAAGGCGCTGCAGAAAGCCGGGATGAAGCTCGAGCAGCTCGATCTGATCGAGGTGAACGAGGCGTTTGCGCCGCAGTACCTCGCGGTCGAGAAGGAGCTGGGGCTCGACCGCGCCAAGACCAACGTGGACGGCGGCGCCGTCGCGATCGGCCATCCGCTCGCTGCGACCGGCACGCGCATCACCATCCACCTGCTTCACGCCCTGCGACGGCGCAAGTTGCGGTTCGGATTGGGCTCCGCTTGCATCGGGGGCGGCCAGGGGGCGGCGGTGATCGTGGAAGCCTTCCCGGCCTGAGGAGGAGCTCTCGATGGACATGATCGTCACCGCCGTCCTCGGCGGGCTGGCGCTGTACCTGTTCGGAGGCCTCAAGGTGCTTCGCGAGTACGAGCGCGCCGTCTATTTCTTTCTGGGCCGCTCGTGGGGCGCGAAGGGGCCCGGCCTCATCTACGTGCCGCCCTTGTTCGCGAAGACGCAGACCGTGAGCCTGCGCGTCGTCGCGCTGGACATCCCGCCGCAGGACGTGATCACGCGCGACAACATCTCCATCAAGGTGAACGCAGTCCTGTACATGCTGGTGCGCGATCCCGTCAAGGCCGTGATCGGCGTCGAGAACTACCTGTACGCGACGAGCCAGCTCGCCCAGACGACGCTGCGCTCGGTGCTGGGCGAGACCGAGCTCGACGAGCTGCTGATGAGCCGCGAGAAGATCAACAACATCCTCAAGAACATCATCGACAAGCGCACCGAGAATTGGGGGATCGAGGTCACGGCGGTAGAGGTGAAGGACGTGGATCTGCCTCCCGAGATGAAGCGCGCCATGGCGCGGCAGGCCGAAGCGGAGCGGGAGCGCCGGGCGAAGATCATCAACGCCGAAGGGGAGCTGCAGGCCTCCGAGAAGCTCGCGCAGGCGGCGCGCATCATCGGCTCGGAGCCCGCCGCGATCCAGCTGCGCTACCTGCAGACCGTGACCGAGATCTCGTCGGAAAACAACTCGACGACATTCTTCCCGATCCCGATCGACCTATTCAAGGGATTCCTCGACGCGGTGACCAAAAAGACGACGACCCCGGCGCTGCCGGAGCGGACGTCGGGCGAGACGCTGCCGGCTGCGCCGGAGAAGAGCAAGGTCCAGGCGTAGCGATGCCCGCCGAGCTGATCAGCCGCGAGGCGCTCGAGCGAATCATCCAACGCGCCGCCGAGCTCCAGGCTGCGGAGCGCGACATCGGCGACGGGCTGACGAAGGACGAGCTGCTCGCGCTAGGGCAGGACGTCGGCATTCCCGCGCGTTACCTGCAGCAGGCGCTGCTCGAGGAGCGGACCCGCAGCGTCGTGGAGCAGGGGCGGGGCGCCCTCGCCTGGCTGGCGGGACCATCGCGGCTCTCCGCTGCGCGCGTCGCCCCGGGTGACCGCGCCGCCATCCTGAAGGCCCTGGGCGCGTGGATGGAGAACGAGGAGCTGCTGCAAGTGAAGCGGCGCCACGCCGACCGCACCAGCTGGGAGCCTAAGGTGGGCGCGTTCGCGTCGATCCAGCGGGCGCTCGGCACCAAGGGCAAGGGGTACGCCCTGGCGCGCGCCGCGGAAGTGGCGGGCCAGGTGACCCAGCTCGAGCCGGGCTTCTGTCACGTGCAGCTCGTGGCGAACTTGCAGAACTTGCGTCGGGCGCGCCTCACCGGTGCGGGCGCGCTCGCCGCGGTGTCAGGCGCGGCTGTGGCCCTGGGCGCCGTCGTGCCGATCGCCCTGATCTCACCGCTCCTGTTCGTCACGGGAGCCGTGCTCGGGATCGCCGCGATCGTGGTAGCCCGGCGTCACCGCGCGCAGAACGAGCGGGTCCAGGTGGGGCTCGAGCAGGTGCTCGATCGGCTCGAGCGGGGCGAGATCCGACCCGAGCATGCCCTGCCGGGCCAGAAGGCCAGCGCGTTCGTCCGTATCGCCGACGAGATCCGCATGCTGATAAACCCCGGGACACCGCCCCGGGGGTAGCCCGACCCACCCGGATAGAAGGCTGGAGGTCCATTGACTGAGATCAAGGGCGTGGGGGTGCTGGGCTGCGGTCTGATGGGCAGCGGGATCGCGCAGGTCGCCGCGGCCGCGGGCTACGACACGCTGGTGCGCGACGTGTCGCGCGACATCTGGGACCGCGCGCGGGCCGGCATCGAGAAGTCGCTGGCCAAGTTCGTGGAAAAGGGCAAGCTCACCGCGGCCCAGCGCGACGCCGCGCTCAAGCGGCTCACCTTCACCACGACGACCGGCGACCTCGCACGCTGCGACATCGTCGTCGAAGCCGTCACCGAGGATCTGGAGCTCAAGAACGCTCTGTGGCAAGAGCTGGACGGCCGTTCGGCCCCGGCAACGATCTTTGCCTCCAATACGTCCAGCCTCACCATCGCCGCCATGGCGGCGGCCACGCGCCGGGGCGACCGTTTCGTCGGGCTGCATTTCTTCAACCCGGTGCCGCTGATGCCGCTCATCGAGGTCGTGCGTACCGTCACGACGTCGGAGGAGACGTTCCGTCGCGCCTTCGCGTTCGCCAAGTCCCTCGGTAAAGAGCCCGTCGCCGCCAAGGACAACTCCGGCTTCATCGTGAACCTGCTGCTCGTTCCATACCTGCTCGACGCCATCCGCGCCGTCGAGCACGGCGTCGCCAGCGTGCCCGATATCGACAAGGCGATGCAACTCGGCTGCGGCTACCCGATGGGCCCGCTCACGTTGCTCGATTTGGTGGGGCTCGACACCACCTACCGGATCGCCGAGATCATGTTCACCGAGTACCGCGAGCAACGCTACGCCCCGCCCCCACTGCTCAAGCACATGGTGATCGCCGGCCTGAACGGCCGCAAGAGCGGCAAGGGCTTCTACGACTACTCCGTCGATCCGCCCAAACTCGTCGCCTTGGGCATCTGACGCGCCGTCGCCCTCCACCACCCACCACAGGACTGGCATGTTCGGCTACGACTGGCCCCGCTTTCACGCGGCGGTAAACGACCTCCCTGCGGCCTTACTGCTCGTGACGGTGCTGTTCGATGTCGCCGCGTGGCTCACGAAACGCTCCTCCCTCGAGGCCGCCGCGCGCTGGACGCTGTGGATCGGCGTGATCGGGGGCTGGATGGCCGTGGTCGCCGGACTCGAGGCCGAGGACGCCATCGAGCACGGCGAGGCGATTCACGAGCTCATGGAGACGCACGAGACGCTCGCGCTGGTGACGATGGGCATCTTCACCGTCGTGCTTGCCTGGCGGCTGATCCGCCGTGCTCGGTTGGGCGGCGCGGAGCAGACGGCCGTGCGCCTGCTCAGCGTCGCGGGGCTCGTCGGCATCGTGTGGACGGCGAGGGTCGGCGGAAAGCTCGTGTTCGACCACGCAGCGGGAATCCCAGCGGCGACGATGCAGGCCGAGATGCACGACCGCGCGGCAGCACACCAGCATCACCCCGGCGAGGCGGACGAGGACGAACACGAGCATGCGGACTCGCTGGCCGACTCCACGCATCGGCACGGCCCCGGTACGCCGGCGCACAAACACTAATGCGGAACGCGGAATGCGGAACGCGGAACAGAAGGGCGAGCGTCGTGCCGCGCGATCCTACCCTGCTGTTCCGCGTTCCCACTTCCGCGTTCCGCGTTTGCCTGTTCTTGGCCGCCTGCACCCCCGTCACCACCCGACCCGACTTCCTGCCGGACCCACGGGCCGCCCGGCTGGTACTCGACGCGCCCCCCGCGCGGGTGACCCCCGAGATCGCGGCACTCGTGACGGCGGAGAGCCTGCAGGTCGAGCGGATGAACGTGCTCGACGGGTATGTGGAGACGGCCTGGTACGACACGCAGTCCCGCCGGTCATTTCGGGGCACCGGAGACGTCCCCGACCTCGCCGCCACGGTGAAGATCCGCTGCTGGGCGGATCCCTACGTGCCGGGACAGACGCACCTCACCGTGGAAACGGTGTCGCGCCCTCGCTACGACCCGTCCCGCACCGAGCGCGATCTCGAGGTGGTCGTGCCCAAGACGCACGCGGGACACACGATCGCCGACTCGCTCGTCGCGGCGCTCAAGAAGCGCTTTGGGACACCCAACTCCGCACCCACCGCTCCATGACGTCCAGATCCAGCATGGCGTCCCGGCACGGGCCGTTGGGGAGTCGCATCGTGAGCCCGAGGACCGGGAGCTTGCCGGCGACGTCCCGCAGACCGGTCGTCATGTCGCGCTCGCACGCCACGGCCACCACGGCTCGCGGGCGCCGCTCGCGGATCACGCGCCGCGCGAGCTGCCCGCGGGTCGCCACGAACACCGGTACCTCGTAACGTCCGGCGATCGCCAGCACGCCATCCAGCGCCTGTTTCGAGAGACAGCGCGGGATCAACACCAGCAGCTCGCCCTTCCCCACGCTGCGCCGACGGCGCTCGGCGAGGGCGTTGTAGACGTCGATGGCGGCGTGCTCCGCCCAGTCCCGCCGACCGAAGAGGCGGGCGAGGTAGGAGGTGAAACTCATGACGTGCAGGTACGGCCCGCGCTCGAGCAGCCCCTCCGGCAGCAGCAGCACGCTTCCATAAAAGGAAAGCAGCAGCAGTACGAACCATAGCGCGCACGCGCCGGCCCCGACTGCCAGCGCGACCCACAGCAGCGCGGGCAGCGCGGGAAGCACGGCCTCGAGCCGCGGCGCGAGTAGGAAGATCAGCGCCCCGGTCGCACCGAAGCCGACCGCCAGTGTCAGGGCGGCGAGCCGGAAGAACAGTCCGGGAGGTGCCGAGAAGTCGCCGTTGCCGGGGAGCGGCTTGCCGTCCCACTCGTCCCACTCGTGACCCAGGCGGCGGTCTGTCTCGATATGGATGAGCTGGGCACGCGGCGCGTCGGCAGGCATCACGGTCAAGCATCACCCGGGCGTCTGGCGGTGTCAAGCTGACAGCGCGCGTGGTAATTTCCACCGTGCCCCACGCGGCCCTTCTCCCTGCCCCTGTCCCCGGCCTCACCACCGACGAGCGCGTCCGCGCCGCGTACTCAGAGGGCGCTGGGATCTACCGGATCGTCCCGGCCGGCGTCGCCCTACCGCGCGGCGTGGAAGAGCTGCAGGCGCTGGTGCGCTGGGCGGCGGAGACGCGCACCCCGCTGGTGCCGCGCGGGGCGGGCAGCGGCATGCCGGGGGGAGGGGTGGGGCGCGGGGTGGTGGTCGACCTGAGTCCCGGATTCCACTGGATCGCCCCCGATTGGTCCCACCGCGCCGTATGGGTCGGCGCATCGGTCACGGCGGCGGACATCAGCGACGCGGCCCGTCCGTTCGGCCTGCGGCTCGCGCCCGACCCATCGTCGGGGGCGTTCGCGACCTCGGGCGGCCTGACGGCGACCAACGCCGCGGGGCCACGCTCGGTGCGCTGCGGCAGCGTGCGGGCGTGGGTCGACGCGGTCGAGATCGTCGAGGCCGACGGGACGGCGCGCCGGGTGACACGGGGAGCAGGGAGATGGGAGAGGTTCGTCGTGTCACCCGACCAGCGGCGGCTCGTCGACGCCCGCTTTCCCAAGACCCGCAAGAACTCGAGCGGCTACGCGTTGGACCGTTACGCCGAGTCGGGCGACGAGCTGGATCTCCTGATCGGGGCCGAGGGGACGCTCGCGCTCGTCACCGCCGTGCGGTGGCGGCTCGAGCCGATCCCCCCCGACGTCGCCGGAGCGTCACTCGGCTTCGGCAGCCTCGACGCGCTCGCCCAAGCGGTACCCTTTCTGATCGCGCTCAACCCGTCGGCCGTCGAGCTGCTCGACCGCACGTTCCTCGAGCTGGTGCGCGGCGATGGGCTCGACCTGCCCGGCGGCATCGAAGGGCTGCTCCTGGTGGAGTTCGAGCGCGACACTCGGGCTGCGGCGCGCGGCGTCGTAGGGGACGCGGTCCGCGGTCTCAAGACCTCGACGGTGCACGTCGCCACGGCGGTGGATCGGGGAGGGCTGGAGCGGCTCTGGTCCGTGCGAAAGCTCGCCAGTCCCGCACTCGCGCGCCTCCCTCCGTCACGGCGCTCGCTCCAGGTCGTGGAGGACGGCTGTGTGCCGCTCGAGCGGCTGGCGGAATACATCGCCGGCGTTCGCGCGGCGGCCGAGCGCTGCGGCGTGCCGGTCGCGCTGTTCGGCCACGCGGGCGACGGTCATGTGCACGTGAACGCCCTCCCCGACACGACCGTGCCGGGGTGGCAGGAGGCGCTCGCCGGTCTGTTCGCGGCGGTGACCGAGCTGCTTGTCAAGCTGGAAGGCACGCCGTCGGGGGAGCACGGCGACGGCCGCCTGCGCGCCGGGCTGCTGGAGCGGTTCTACGGCGCCGACGTGGTGGCACTGTTTCGCGATGTGAAGCGGGCGTACGACCCCCGGGCGATCCTCAATCCCGGTGTTATACTCCCCTCGCCCGAGTGGGCGCCCCTCTCCGATCTGAAGGTCGGTGCGGCCGCGGCCCCGATCCCCGACGACATCGGCGCGCGCTTGCGCGAGATCGAACGGACCGCCGGCTGGGCCACACCGAAGCTGGAGCTGGCGCGATCCTCGAGCCCCTAGCCCCGAGCCCCGAGCTCATGGAAATCTTCCGCGCCCCGCGCGTCACGCTGATCGCCCGGCCTGAGTTCCTCGAGCCCGAGCACCTGCGGGTGCAGTGGCGCGGCGACTCCTCTCCCGGGGAGCGGCTCGCGGAATTCGCCGGGCGGATCTGCTACATGAGCCAGCACAACCCCGCGCACCGCAGCACGGCGGAATATCTCGAGAACATCAAGAAGCAGGGACACGGCTCGGTGTTGGAGCACGCAGTCTACGTGCTGTTGATCGAAGGGATCTCGCGCTCCTGCTCGCACGAGCTGGTGCGGCACCGGGCGGGCTTCGGCTACTCGCAGCTATCGCAGCGCTACGTAGACGAATCCCACGCGGCGTTCGTCCTGCCGCCGGCGATCATCGGGGACGCGACGCTCGAGCGCGAGTGGGAACGCGAGGTCGCGGACGCCCAGGCGGCGTACGTGCGCGCCGTGGACGGGCTCATGCAGCGGTTCGAGTGGGTCGCCGACAAGGTGCACCGCCGGAAGCTGGCGCGTGAGGCCGCGCGCAGCGTCCTGCCGAACGCGACCGAGGTGAAGATCGTCGTGTCGGGCAACGCGCGCGCCTGGCGCACGATGCTCGAGCTGCGGTGCGGCGAGGGCGCGGAGCTCGAGATCCGCCGGATGGCAATCGCATGTCTGCGCGCGTTGCAGCGGGAAGCCTCCGCGCTGTTCTCCGATTTCGAGATCTACGTCGCGGACGACACACAGGAAGCAGCGCGCGTCGCGTATCACAAAGTTTGAGGTCCGACGTCGAAAAAAATCCGTACTTCCCTATTGCGCATCCCGCCGACGCGTCGTATTGTCTACTCGACAGCGAGTTGCTGATTCCCGGACCGCACCAGCGGCCTTTTTTTGTAGGAGGTCACCCCGAGACCACATGCGCATCGGTCTCGCTTACAACCAGAAACCGGACACCGCGAACTCCGCCGCAGAGCCCTCGAGTACCAACGACGCGTTCGCCGAGTGGGACGACCCGTCCACCATCGCTGCGGTGGAGCAGGCTCTCGGTCTCTTCGGCAGCGTCGTCCGACTCGAAGCCGATCAAGCCTTCCCGCAGCAGGTCGCACTCACCCGCCCCGATCTCGTGTTCAACATGGCCGAGGGACTCCGGGGCCAGAGTCGCGAAGCGCTGGTGCCCGCGATCTGCGAGTACCTGAACATTCCGTACACGGGCTCCGATCCCCTGACGCTCGGGTTGTCACTCCACAAGGGGCGCACCAAAGAGATTCTCGCGTACCGCGGCGTGCCCACGGCGCCGTTTGCGTGCGTCGAGACGCAAGCGGAGCTGGAGCGGTTGCGGCTGCCGTTCCCCGTGTTCGTCAAGCCGGTCGCTGAAGGGTCTGGTAAAGGTGTATTCAGCAATAACTTATGCGACACGCCCGCGCGGTTACGTGAGCGCGCGCTGTTCCTGCTCGAGCGCTATGCGGAGCCGGTGCTGGTCGAGACATATCTCCCGGGCCCTGAGTTCACCGTGGCGATCCTCGGCAACGGGGCGGCGGCGTATTGTCTGCCGGTGATCGGTTTCGATTTCTCGGCGCTGCCACCCGGCGCGCCGCCCGTGTACGGCTACGAGGCCAAGTGGGTGTGGGACCGACCGGAAGCGCCGCTCGCGATTTTCCAATGCCCGGCGCTGGTGCCGGCGGGCCTGTACGCCGAGATCGAGCGCACCGCCCTCGACGCCTACCAGGCACTCGGTTGCCGCGACTGGTGTCGCATCGACATCCGCGTCGATCGCTTCGGCGTGCCGAACATTCTCGAGCTCAACCCCCTGCCCGGAATCATCCCCGATCCCGCGATGAACTCGTGCTTTCCCAAGGCCGCGCGGGCGGCCGGCTTCGGCTACGACGAGTTGATCCAGGAGGTCGTTCGCATCTCCTGGCGGCGGCTGACGGGAAAAGACATCGCGGTGGGGACACGCGGAGCGCCGCAGCATGCCGCGCCCCCGCAGGTCGCCGGGATCACGGCGTGAGGATCGTCATCCTGTACGACCCGGGAGCCGCCGACTGGACCCCCGAGGACATCCGTGGCGTGATGAAGGCCGTGGACGAGATCGGGACGATCTTCGCCGCCCGCGGGCACGAGATCCGCAAGGTTCCGGTGCGGCACGACCTGCGATGGTTCGCGGTGGCGCGGCGGGCCGACCTCGTCTTCAACCTGTGCGAGGGCGTGCACGGCAAGAGCGAGTGGGAGGAGCACGTGGTCGGGTCGCTCGAGTTCGCCGGCGTCCCGATCACCGGCGCGAGCCTGTGGACGATCGCCGCCTGCCGTCGCAAGGCGGTCGCCAACGCCCTGCTCGCGCAGTCCGGTCTCCCGATTCCGCGCTGGACCATCGCGCAGGGGAAGATCGACGACGACTTCCCGCTGCCCGCCATCGTCAAGCCGGCCGCCGAAGACGCGAGCGCCGGGCTCGACCGCGGCTCGGTCGTCGCCGACCGGAAGGCGCTGCGCGCCCGCGTCGCCGCGATGACCGAGCAGTTCGACGAAGTGCTCGTGCAGGAGTACATCGCGGGCCGCGAGTTCAACGTGGGGTTCGTCGGCACCCGCACCCTCCCCATCGCCGAGATCGATTTCACCCGCATGCCGGAAGGCGCCTGGCCGATTCTCACCTACGCCGGCAAATGGGAAGCCGGATCACCCGACGACCTGGGCAGCGTGCCCGTGTGCCCGGCCGCGATTCCCCAGAAGCTCGCCGAGCGGCTCGGCAAGCTGGCGGAGGCGGCGTGGCGGGTCATGCAGGGGAAAGGGTACGGCCGCGTGGACCTGCGGCTCGACCAAGAGGGGCGCCCCTGGGTCCTCGAGGTGAACCCGAACCCCGACTTGAATGACGATGCCGGTCTCTCCCGGATGGCGAAGGCGGCCGGCTGGGACTACGCGGAGCTGGTGCGCCGGATCGCGGAGGTGGCGCTCCGTGACGCCCAGGGCGTGAGCGCGGCCCGTGACCTGCTTGCTCCGCCCCGTCGGGCGCGCGCAACGCGCACCGCTTGAACGGCTCACCCGGGCGACGGGTCTCTTCCGCCCCGAGGAGGTCGCGCTCGCGGTCGAGCTGCTCGACGATAACCTCGCCGGGGACGACGATTACCGATTCCTGGGTGCGTACGCGGGCGAGGACCTCGTGGGCTACGCCTGCTGGGGGCCCACCCCGGGAACACAGGGCACCTACGACCTGTACTGGATCGTCGTCGATCCGACCTGGCAAGGGAAGGGCGTCGGCACGCGGCTCCTCGCCGCGGTCGAGCAAACGCTGATCGCCGACCGCGGTCGGCTGATTGTCGTCGAGACGTCGTCGCGCGCCGACTACGCGCCGACCCGCAGCTTCTACGAGCGGCGCGGGTACGCGCAGGCGGCTCGGCTCCGGGGGTATTACGCTCCGGCCGACGACTTGGTGATCTACCGGAAGGACTTGGTGGATGGCGTCCTGGCAACAACGACTGCGTAACCAGAGCCTCGCCTCGCTGGAAGCCCTCGTCGCCCGGTTCGGGCCCGAGCACTTCCCCGACCTCGGGCGCCTGCGCCAGGCAGCCGAGAACTTCGAGTTCCGCATCTCGCCCGCCATGGTGGATCTCATCAAGTCGCCCGGCGACCCGATCTGGCGGCAATACGTCCCGGACCTCCAGGAGCTCGAAGTACACGACGGGATGGTGGATTCGCTCGCCGAGGACGCGCACTCTCCCGTCCCCAATATCACGCATCGCTACCCGGACCGGGCGTTGTTCCTCGTTTCGCCGGTGTGCGCCTCGTATTGCCGCTTCTGCACCCGGCGCCGCAAGGTCGGTGATCCCGAGAAGATCCCGCTGTCCCAGCTCGAGTCGGCGTTCCGCTACCTGGAACAGCACAGCGAGATCCGCGACGTCATCATGTCCGGCGGCGATCCCCTGCTCCTCTCGGATCGCCGGATCGAGGAGCTCTGCAAGCGGCTGCGATCGATTCCCCACCTCGAGATCATCCGGATCGGGAGCCGCATCCCGTGCCACCTGCCGGAACGAATCACGCCGGAGCTGTGCGACATCCTCGAGAAGTATCACCCCCTCTACATCAACACGCACTTCAACCACCCCGACGAGCTCACCCCGGCCGCGGTGCGCGCGCTCGGCATGCTCGCGGACGCCGGTGTCCCCCTGGGATGCCAGACCGTGCTCCTCAAGGGCGTGAACGACGACGCCGCGGTGATGAAGCGCCTGATGCAGAAGCTCCTCACCGCGCGGGTGCGCCCGTACTACATCTATATGTGTGACCAGGTCGCGGGGGCGGAGCATTTCCGCACCACGGTCGAGAAGGGGCTCGAGATCATCAAGGCGTTGCGGGGCTGGACGTCTGGGCTCGCCGTGCCGCACTTCGTAATCGACGCGCCGGGCGGCGGCGGCAAGATCCCGCTCCTCCCGGAGTACGTCGAGTCCATCACGGACGAGGAAGTGGTGCTCCGGAACTACGCCGGACAGCGATACGTGTACAAGCAGCCGGAGGCAGCCGAGCCGATCCTCGTCGGCTAGGGGTTGGCCTCGCCCCCCCCGCCTTCGCTTTTTCCCCAGCGTTTCCTCGGAACGCCCGCGACCCGACGCTCCCTCAAGTACCGTTGCAGCACCACCACCCGGGCGGCGTCCGCCCCCAGGAAGCGCCGGCCTTGCATGACCGTTCGAATGGCGCGCGTCAGATCCTCCACCGGGCCGGCCTTGTCGACGAAGCCGTGCGCGCCAGCCTCGAGCACGTCCAGCAGCTGCTGCTCCTGCGGCAACCCCGTGAGGATGAGCACCCTGGTCCCGGTACCCAGGGCGACGATGCGGCGCGTGGCCTCGAGCCCCCCCTGCCCCGGCATCGCCAGATCCATCAGGACGACGTCCGGCCGGACCGCGCGAACCCGCTCCACGGCCTCATCGCCGCGCCCGGCTTCGTCGACTACGGTGACACCCCGCTGCTTCTCCAGGAGCGCGCGCAGGCCGGCGCGGAAGACGACGTGATCGTCGACTAGCATGAGGCGGATGGGTGCACGCGAGCGGCGCGTGTGACCGATGGCAAACATGGGCGTGCCCGCTGCAAAAGCCGTGCACCCTGCCGAGCGCAGTACCAGGGTAACTGGCGCGACATCGGAGATGCCTCGGCTCGTCAGTGTGTCGCGCGGTCGCTACACGTCCCTTGGATCCGCGGTGGCGCTACGGCAGCTGCCAGATCTCGACGCGGTTCGCGGTGAGCACGGGAATGAGCACGCGGTTTCGCTTCGCGTCGTACCCGATGTCGGCCGGGCTCGGAATGCTCGTGACGAGCTTTACCTCCTGACCGGTCTCGTAGCTCGACACGGTGGAATCACTCCAGCTCGAGACGAGGATCTTGCCGCCGACGACCACGACGCCGTCGAACCCGCCAGGTCCCTTGGCGATCACAGTCGGCGCCTTGTCCTCCGGCTTCCACGCGAGCACCGATCGTCCACCGAATTCGACGATCACGAAGCGCTTGCCCACGGGGTCGAGCGCGATCCCGTTCGGCCGGCCCAGCGTGTCCCCCCGCACCGCCACCGTCACCTTGCGATCGGGGCCGATCCGGAACACCCGGTCCGGGCCCGGGTGCAGCACGTTCCCCACGTCGTCGAACTTGATGCCTGAGTCGGTGATGTAGAGCGCGCCCGTTTGCGCGATCGCGATGTCGTTCAGAAACACGGCGCCCAGCGTCGCAAGACTCACACTGTCGCGAGGGGCCCCGGTTCGGGCGTCGAACGCGCGCACGACGTCGATGTCGGCCACCCAGAGCGTATCCCCCAGCAGCGCCAGCCCCTTCGGGGCGTGAAGCGTGACACCGTTGTGGCCGCCCTCGATGAACTTGAGGTTTTCGACCGCCCCGTCCGGCCGCACTCGGCTGATGAAGCCGTTGTCGTCCTTCGCCGTGGGGCTGCCGTTGATGTTTGAGACGAAATAGATGTCCTGCGCCGTGTCATGCAACACCGACTCCGGCGCGAGGAATCCTGCGATGGTGGCGACTCTCGTGGCGGCCGGAGGCGGCGGCGTGAGAGGCGGTGGCGCCGGCGACACGTGGACGGCCGTGGAGTCCGCCGGCGTCCCCGGGGTCTGGGACGCGGACGGTCTCCTGACCGCGGGCTCGCAGGCCGCGCCCGCGGCGAGCAGCGCGCACACCACGCTCCGCCTCATGAGGCCTTCGCCTCCGCCATCTCTTTCTTGCGCGTCTCGATCAGCTTGTGGGCCACCTCCGCCGGCACTTCCTGGTAGACGTGGAATTTCGACCGGTACGTCCCCCGGCCGTGTGTCAGCGAGTGCAGCGCGGTTGCGTAGCGGTCGAGCTCCGCCTCGGGCACGAGCGCCTTCACTTTGGTGAGCCGGCCATCCTTTTCGGTGCCCATGATGTGGCCCCGTCGGGAAGAGAGGTCGCCCATCACGGCACCCTGATACTCGTCGGGCGTCCACACGTCGACTTCCAGGATGGGCTCGAGCAGCACCGGTTTGCAGTTCGGGCTCACGTTCCGGAACGCCAGGATGCCGGCCATCTTGAACGACATTTCGTTGGAGTCGACGTCGTGGTAGGAGCCGTCGTACAGCTCCACCTTGAAGTCCACCACCGGATACCCCGCCACCGGGCCGCGGGCCGCAGCCTCCTGAATACCGCGCTCCACCGCCGGGATATACTGGCGCGGGATCACGCCGCCGACGATCTCGTCCGCGAATTGTAACCCGGAGCCCCGGGGCAGCGGAGCAATGCGGATCCAACAGTCGCCGTACTGGCCGCGGCCGCCGGTCTGCTTCTTATGCTTCCCCTGGCCTTCGGCCTTCCCCCGGAACGTCTCGCGATAGGCGACTCGCGGCTTCGTGGTCACGGCGTGCACGCCGTACTTGCGCGCCAGCCGGCCCACGATGATTTCGAGATGCCGCTCGCCCAGCCCACGGATCAGCGTCTGTTGCAGCTCCGCGTTGTACTCGTGCTGGAAGGTCGGGTCCTCCTCGTGCAGCTTGTGCAGGCCGTTCGAGAGCTTCTCTTCCTCGCCGCGCTGCTTGACTTCGATCGCCACGGTGATGACGGGCTCCGGGAACGGGATCTTGCGCAGCACGATCGGCGCCTCCCGGGTGGACAGCGTGTCGTTCGTGTGCGTGTCGCGCAGCTTCGCGACGACCCCGATGTCGCCGGCGTGCAGCTCGGCGATCTCGAAGCGGTCCTTCCCGACGTTGACGCACAAGTGGTTCAGCTTCTCGACCGCGGAGCGGGGGGCGTTATACACGTCCTGCCCGTTGCGCACCGCGCCGGAATAGACGCGAAAGTAGGTCACATCTCCCACGTGCGGCTCGGACATCGTCTTGAACACCTGCGCGACGAACGGCCCGCCATCCTCCGCCCGCAGCATGATCCGCTCGGCGCTACCCCACTTCTGGGCCTCGACCGGGGGGCGCTCGTCGGGCGCGGGGAAGAGCTCCACCATTTTGGACAAGAGGGCGCGCGTCCCGTACGTCAGCTCCGCCGCGCCGCAGAACAGCGGGAATAACTCGCCGTGCGCCATCCCCGCCTTCATGGCGGCGATCGCCTCATCCCGCCCGATCTCCTCGCCGCCCAGGTAGCGCTCGAGCAGGGTGTCGTCGGTCTCGGCGATGCGCTCGATCAGCTCCTTCGAGTACCGGTCGAACCGCTCGCGGTACTCCTCCGGGACGTCCACCTCCTCGTACTCGCCCGCCTTCGTCCCCTTCTTGTACAGGTGACACTTCTTCGAAAACAGATTGATGATCCCGTGGAAGTCGGGGCCTTCGCCCACGGGGATCTCCACCGGGATCACCTTCGGCGTCAGCTGCCGCTTGATCTGCTCGTACACCCGCTCGAAGCCGGCGTGCTCCTTGTCCATCAAGGAGACGAAAAACAGCCGCGGGATCCCGCGCCCCTCACAGTAGTCCCACACCTTCTCGGTGCCCACCTCGACCCCACCGGTGGCCGAGACGACCACCACGGCGCCGTCCGCCGCGTACACGCCCGCCAGCGCCTCCCCCGTGAAGTCGAGATAGCCGGGTGTGTCGATGAGGTTGAGCTTGGTGTCCATCCATTCGGCGACCGCCAAGGCGAGATTGATGGAGTACTTGCGCTCGATTTCGTCGGGAGTGTAATCGGTGAGAGCCGTGCCGTCCTTCACGGCGCCGTGGCGTTTGCTGGTACCGGCCACGAACGCGAGCGCGTCGACCAGTGAGGTCTTGCCGCTCGCGCCGTGGCCCACGACCGCGACGTTGCGAATCTCCGGTGTCTTGTACACGCGCATCGCGCAGGCAGCTCCGGCAGGGGATCAGGAGAATATGAGGCGGCAAACAGTGACTAGGCTAGACTCCCGCTCACTCAAGCGGTTCACCACGGTGCGTCTGTGCGTCTAGCCGTTGCATCTCCTGTAACTGCACACTGCTCACGCCTGCTACCACCATGATCGCGCCCGCCAGCATGAACACCGTCCGCTGTCCCAGCCCGTCGTACGCCCAGCCGGCGCCGAGGGGGCCGACGCTCCGGCCGAGCGCGGCGAACGCCTGCGCGGCGCCGAGGATCGTGCCTTGCTCCGTGGGGTCGGCATAGATGGAAACGAGCCCCGAGGCCGCCGGCGCGAACAGACTGTTCGCGAAGGCGAGCGGGACCGTCAGGATGTAGAGCTGGAGACTGTTCATGGCGTACGGCACGGCGGCGATGCTCGCCGCCATCCCGAACAGCCCGACGATCAGCAGGGCGCGCGCCCCGGTGTGCCGCTCGAGACGCCCGAACAGAAACCCCTGCACGGCCGCGGCGATCACACCGATTACCACGAACAGCCAGCCGAGCTCCTTCGCGCCCCAGCTCAAAGCCTGGGTCGCGTGCAACGGCAACGCCACGGTGTAGCCCGCGAAGGAAAATGGGGCGAGGAACCACACGAGCATGAGCGGCCGCAGCCGCTCGCGCCGCAGCGCCTCGCTCATGTGCCCGAGATCGAACAGCGGCCGCTCCCGCCGGTGCTCGGCGGCGAGCGACTCGCGCAGGATCACACTCGCCGAGACGAAGTTGATCAGCGAGAGCCCGGCCGCGATGAGACCGGGGGCGCGGTGCCCCAGGTAGTGGTCCGCGAGCCCGCCGATCATCGGGCCCAGCACGAACCCAATTCCGAACGCCGCGCCGATCGTGCCCATACCGCGGGCCCGCTCGGCGGGCGGCGTGATGTCCGCCACGTACGCCTGCGCCACCGAGATGTTGCCGCTCGCGAAGCCCGAGATCACGCGTGCGATGAACAGCAGCGCGTACGAGGGGGCGAACGCGAACAACACGTAGCCGGCGGCATTGAACAACATCGTCGTGAGGAGGATCGGCCGCCGGCCGATCCGGTCCGACAACCGCCCGAGCAGCGCCGTCGCGACGAACTGCATCGCCGAGAAGACGAACACGAGGGCCCCATAGCCGAGCCCCTGCGCTCCGAAGCGTTGCGCGTACAGCGGCAGGATCGGCATGATAATCCCGAAGCCGATCAGGTCGATCAGGACCGTGAGAAAGATCACGCCGAGTCGGGAGCGGCTCGCGGCCATACGGGCTACAATCTACCCTCCGAGGGAGCCGTCGAGCGCGCCGCGTGATGCGGGTCACGTTGACGACGGGAACCGACTGTTAACGTCGCGTCCGTCGTCCTAGTCTCATCCGTGAACCTCTACCGAGGACTCTTATGCGAGGCCGATTCGCGCTCTTGATCGCTCTGGGGCTTGCCCTGAGCGTGCCCGCCGTCATGTCAGCACAGGCTGTGGGTGATTCCGATGGAAAGAAGGTCCGGAAGGACATCCGGCACGACCGCCGCGAGCTGCACGGCGATCGCACGGACATCCGGCACGACACCAGAGACATTCGCCAGGATCGCCGGGACATCCGGCAGGACCGGCGCGACGTGCGTGAGGACGTGAAGGAAGGCGACCTGAAGGACGCGCGTCAGGACCGGCGCGAGCTGCGCGGCGATCGCCGCGACCTGCGCCAGGACCGCCGCGATCGTCGCCACGACGTGCGCGACGCACACGCCGACCGCCGCGACCTGCGGCAGGACCGGAAGGACGTCCACCAAGATCAGGAGCACCAGCAACAGAAGAAGGACAGCACCCGCTGAGCGCCGTACCGCCGGAGTAGCCGGTTACGCGGCTACTCCGGCGCGTCGTTCCTTCCCCTCTCAGACTCGCCCCCCCGCTCCCCGACGGGTAAGTTCGATGCAACAAACACGGCAGGAGCACCCAATGTACGCTCGATCGACCCCCGTGCCGCTCGCCGTCGTGGCGGCGTTCGTGCTCGCGGGCTGCGGCGGCGGCGCCGGCAGCCAGGCGGGCCACGAGCCGGTCCCCGTTCGCTCGACCGACGTCGTCACGCAAGAGGAGCTGGGCAGAGTCGCCACGGCGTCGACGTTGTACGAGGCGCTGCACGCCTTGCGACCGGGCTGGTTCCGTCGCAATCCGACGACGCTCCGCCCCCAGACCGAAGGCGACGTCGTCGTTTATGTCGACCAAAGCCGCCTGGGGGGCCCGGAAGCGCTCCGCACGCTGCAGGTGAACGCCGCGGTCGCGATCCGTCACTACAGCGCGTCCGAGGCGGAAGCCCGTTTCGGCCCCGGACACCTGCACGGCGCCATTCAAGTCGTCACCTCACGGTGACGCTGCTGCTGCTCCTCGCGGCGCTCCAAGGGGACACCGCGACCTTCACGATCGCCGACTTCCGGTTCGCGAGCGGAGAGACCCTGCCGGTCCTGCGGCTCCACTATCGGACGCTCGGACGGCCCGAGCGCGACGCGCGCGGGATCGTGCGCAACGCCGTGCTCATTCTCCATGGCACCGGGGGCTCGGGCAGCCAGTTCCTGTCGCCGCTCTTCGCCGGGGAACTGTACGGCCCCCGTCAGCCACTCGACACGGCCACCCATTATCTCATCCTGCCGGATAACATCGGTCATGGAGCGTCGAGCAAGCCGAGCGACGGGCTCAAGGCCCGGTTCCCGCACTACACCTACGCGGACATGGTCGCGGCGCAGTACCGGCTGGTGACCGAGGGGCTGCACGTCGATCGCTTGCTGCTGGTCATGGGCACGTCCATGGGGTGCATGCACGCGTGGCTGTGGGCGGAGCGGCATCCCGACTTCATGGACGGCGTGGTGCCGCTCGCCTGCGCGCCCACGCAGATCGCCGGCCGGAACCGCATGATGCGCAGCATGATCATCGAGGACATCCGCGGCGACCCGGAGTGGCGGGCCGGCGACTACCTGCAGCAGCCGCGGGGACTGGTCGCCGCCTTGCAGATCCTGTTTCTCATGGGATCGAGCCCGCTCCCCCTGCAACGCGCCGCGCCGACGCGCGACTCGGCGGACGCCTACATCGCGCGCTGGCTGCACGACCGGCTCGCCGCGGCCGATGCGAACGACATGCTGTACCAGTTCGCGGCGTCGCGCGATTACGACCCGAGCCCCGATCTCGGTCGCATCACGGCCCCGGTCCTCGCCATCAATTCCGCGGACGACCTGATCAATCCGCCCGAGCTCGAGATCGTGCAGCGGCTGATGCGGAGCGTGAAATCGGGTCGCTTCGTCCTGATTCCGACGAGCGAGCTGACGCGCGGCCACGGCACCCACACCGTCGCGGCGGCGTGGAAACAGTACTTCGCGCCGTTCGTCGCTTCCCTCGAGCGGTCACGCGAGGCGCCCGCCCCGCCCGGCCGGCCCGGCCCCAGGCGATGACGGTCGCCGTCGGCCAGAAGGCCCGGCGCAGCCTCACGCTCTCGGCGGAGCACGTCGCGACGTACGCACGCCTCACCGGCGACTACAACCCGCTGCACTTCGACGCGGCGTTCGCCGCGAAGACAAAGTTCAAGACGCTGGTCGTGCAGGGCGGGCTCACGACGGGCCTGCTGCACGCCCTCGTGGCCATGGACCTCCCCGGGCCCGGCACCGTGTTCCTGAGTCAGCACTGGAAGTTCACAGCCCCGGTCTACGTCGGAGACACGATCACGGCCGACGCCGAGGTGGTGAGCGTCCACGCGACGAAGCCCGTCTGTCGGCTGCGTATTACGGTCACGCGGCAGACCGGCGAAACCGTGCTCGAAGGAGAGGCGTGGTGCTACACCTTCCTTGACGACGACCGGACGTGACGGTCAGCGGTACCCCGCCGCCTGCAGCCCGAACAGCTCCGCGTACAACCCGCCTCTCCCCACCAGCTCGTCGTGCGTTCCCTGATCGATCAGCTCCCCGCCCTGGAGGACGAGGATGCGATCGGCCATCCGCACCGTGGAAAAGCGATGCGAGATAAGCACCGCCATCCGCCCCCTCGTGAGCTCGGCAAACCGTAAGAACACCTCATACTCCGCGCGGGCGTCGAGCGACGCCGTCGGCTCGTCGAGGATCAGCACCTGGGCGTCGCGCATGTAGGCGCGCCCCAGCGCCACCTTCTGCCACTCGCCCCCCGACAGCTCCACACCCCCATCGAAGCGGCGGCCCAGCATCTGGTCGTAGCCGTGCTCCAGCCGCCCGGCCACCGAGTCGGCGAGGCTGCGGCGCGCCGCCTCGCGGATGCGCGCCTCGTCCTCCAGCCGCTCGATCTGGCTGACGCCGATGTTCTCCTTCATCACGAAGTCGTAGCGCACGAAGTCCTGGAAGATCACCCCGATGTTGGTGCGCAGGCTGCCCAGGTCGTAGTCCCGCAGGTCGACGCCGTCGAGCAGGATGCGGCCCTCGTCCGGGTCGTACAACCGGGCCAGGAGCTTCACCAGCGTCGTCTTCCCCGCCCCGTTCTCGCCTACCAGCGCGATGCGCTCGCCGCACTCGAGCGTGAAGGACAGGTGCCGCACCGCCCAGCGGTCCGATCCCGGATAGCGGAACCCCACGTCCTGAAACTCGAAGCCCCGGCGGATCGGCACCGGCACCGGCCGCGCTCCGGGACGAGAAGTCACCCGGGGACGCACGTCGAAGAACGTGAACAGGTCGGACAGATAGAGGCTCTGCTCCCACACCTGCGACAGCGAGAGCAGGACCCGTTGGATTAGGTCCCGGCTCTGGCGAAACGAGCCCGCCAGGAACGTGAGAGCGCCGATCGTGAAGTGGCTCAGCACCGTGAGATAGACGATTACCGCGTAGGCGCCGTAGTAGCCGAGCGTACCGATGGTGACGAACAGCGTGGAGACGAGGTTCCGCCGCACGGCGAGCCGCTTGTTCGCCTCGTAGAACTCGTCCGAGAGCTTGGCGTAGCGGCCCACCAGGAAGTCCGACAGGTCGAAGAGCTTGACCTCCTTCGCCATCTCGTCCGAGGCCCCGACGTAGCGCAGGTAGTCGAGCAGCCGCCGCTCCGGCGTCCAGGAGAAGAGCAGTGAGTAGCCGAGAGCCGCGTAGTGCGTCTCGCCCAGAAACGACGGCAGCACCGCGACGACGAGCAGCAACAGGAGCCAGGGGAGCTGCACCAGCAGCACGCCGCCGAGCGAGGCGAGCGTGATGATGTCCTGTCCCGTGGAGAGCAGCAGGGCGATCAGGCCGATGCGCCCCACCGTCTGGCGCCGCGCCCGCTCCAGGTGGTCGTACGTTTCCGGGTCCTCGTACTGGGCGAGATCGAGGGTGGCCGCGTGCTGCATCAGGCGCACGCTGATGCGGTTCGAGAACAGATCACCCAGCAGGCTCTCGAGCAGCGAGGACAGTCGGGCCAGCCCTTCCCCCGCGACCGCGATGCCGAGCTCCAGCGCGACCAGACCGCCGAGATGCCACCAGTCGATGCCGCCCCCGCCGGCCCGCAGCCGCACCGCCGCGATCACGCCGTCGATGATCAGCTTGCCGATCCACAGCACGGCCAGCGGCACGAACGACCGCACCACCCGCAGGACGAGGATCGCCACGGTATAGCCGCGGTGCGTCTCGTATACGAGCTTGAGGAGCGGGGGCACGTACTTGAGCGCCTGCAGCCGCTCGTCCCACGTAGGCGGCTTGCCGTCCCGACCCGGCACGCTGATGCGTCGCGTAGGGATACCGTGCGGGGTGAAACGTGGCGCGGTCACGACCTTAACTTCCCTCAGAGGCTGTGCGTCAATATAACCGTATGAAAACCCGGACCCTCGTGTGCCTGTGTGGCGCGCTCGCCGCGTGGCCCCTGGTGGAGGCGAGCGCGCAGGCGCCGGCCCTCACCCCCCGCGACTCCGCCCTGCACGCACTCAACCGCCTCGCCTACGGCCCTCGGCCTGGCGAAGTGGACCGCGTCGCCGCCGATGGGGTGATGCGGTGGGTCGACAGGCAGCTCTCGCCCCGCAAAATCGACGACGGCCCGCTCGCCGCGCGGGAGCGGCGGTTCAAGATCCTCGACTACGACGCGGGCGAGCTGGCGCGCGTCTACGTCGACGCCCAGCGCGAGCGGCGCGAGCAGAAGCGCGCGGCGGCGACTGATAGCATGACCGAGAAACCCGAGCAAGCAGGACCGCTCGAGCAACGCGGACGCCGCTTGGGGGCAGAGTTTCAGGAGCTCGCCGTCATCCGCGCCGTCCTGTCCGAGCGTCAGCTGTACGAAGTGATGGTCGACTTCTGGGCCAATCATTTCAACGTCTTCTTCGCCAAGGGCGCGGACCGGTTCCTCACCCCGTCCTACATCGAGCAGACGATCCGGCCTCGCGCCCTGGGGAAGTTCGCGGACCTCCTGATCGCCACAGCCGAGAGCCCCGCCATGCTGTTCTACCTCGACAATTGGGAGAGCGTGGCGCCCGGTGCCACGCCGCCGCAGGCGATGCGGCTGCGCGCCCGACCACTGTTCGGCCCACGCCCGATGTTCGGTCGCCCGCCACTGTTCGATCCGGGACACGATCCGATGCGCGCGGACTCGCTGCGCCGCCAGGCGCTCGCGCGCGTGCCCAAGGGCATCAACGAGAATTACGCCCGCGAGCTGCTCGAGCTGCACACGCTGGGCGTGGATGGCGGCTACACCCAGCAGGACGTGATCAACGTCGCGCGGATATTCACGGGCTGGAGCGTGCGGCGACCGCAGCAGGGCGGGGACTTTGAATTCCATGACTGGGCACACGACTACGGCGAGAAGGTGGTGATGGGCGTGATGTTCCCCGCCGGCCGCGGCAGGGACGAAGGAGTGCGCCTGCTCAAGCTGCTCGCCAACTATCCGGCGACGATGCATCACGTGAGCCGCCGGTTGTGCCAGCGATTCGTGAACGACGACCCGCCCGACGGCTGCGTGGACGATGCGGTGACCGCCTGGAAACGCAGCGACGGCGACATCCGCGAAGTGCTGCGCGCCATCTTCCGGTCGCCCGACTTCTGGGCGCCGGAAAACGTGCGCGCCAAGATCAAGACGCCGCTCGAGTTCGTTGTGAGCGCCGCGCGCGCCGTGGGCGGTGACCCCGACACGACGCCGCGGTTGGCCCAGGTGGTCGCTCGCCTCGGCGAGCCGCTCTTTCTCCACGTGGCGCCGGACGGCTACCCCGAACGGGAAGACGCGTGGGTGAACAGCGGCGCGCTGCTCGACCGGATGAACGCCGCGGTCGCGCTCGCGGCGGGGAGACTGCCCGGCGTGGCCGTGAGCCTCGATTCGATCGTGCCGGCGACGCCGGACGCGGAGCGGCTGATCGCGCAGGCGAACGCCGCGGTGTTGAGCGGCACGATGTCGGAGAACACCAAGCAGGTCATCAGACGTCAGATATCAGACATCAGCGATCCGCTTCAGGCTCGTGCACTGGCAATCGGCCTGGCGATCGGCGGACCGGAGTTTCAGAGACAATGACGATCTCGCGACGCGTCTTCGTGAAATCAGGCGGCCTAGCGCTGTTCAGTCTGGGCTTGGATCCGTTGTTCCTCGCGCGAGCGGCCTTTGCCGTCCGCCCGTCCGCCGGTCCCCCTGACCGCCGCATGTTGGTGTGTCTGTTTCAACGCGGCGCCGTGGACGGGCTCAACATGGTTGTGCCGCACGGGGACCCACTGTACTATCGCGAGCGCCCGCGCATCGCCGTGCCGGAGCCCGACGTCGTCGACCTGGACGGGCATTTCGGGCTGCATCCGCGCCTCGCAGCCTTGAAGCCGCTGTGGGAGAACAAGAGTCTCGCCGCCATCCACGCCATCGGGTCCCCCGACTCGACCCGCAGTCACTTCGACGCCCAGGACTACATGGAGTCGGGCACGCCCGGTGCCAAGGCGACCCCGGACGGCTGGCTCAACCGCTACTGCCAGCACGACCGCGAGCACCAGGACACCCCGTTTCGCGCGGTGGCATTCGGTCCGCAGCTGCCGCGCATCCTCGCCGGCTCGGCGCCGTCGCTTGCGATCGACGACCTGCAGGCGTTTGGCCTCAGGGCGCCGCAGCCGGCGGCCCGCGACCGGCTCACCCGGGCATTCGAAGAGCTGTACGCCGGGTCGGCGACCGGGCTGCTCTCGACGTCCTCCCAGGAGGCATTCGAGGCCGTCCAGATGCTGAAACAGGTGAGCCCGAGTCAGTACCAGCCCGCGCACGGCGCGGACTACCCGCGCGGCCGGTTCGGCAAGGCGATGATGCAGATCGCCCAACTCATCAAGGCCGATGTGGGGCTGCAGCTGGCGTTCGCCGACGTCACCGGCTGGGACACCCACGTGAATCAGGGATCGAGCGACGGGCAGCTCGCCGCGCGACTCGCCGACTTTGGGCAGGCGCTCGCCGCGTTCGCCCAGGACCTGGGTGAGAAGCTGCGGGACGTGGTCGTGCTCACGATGTCGGAGTTCGGCCGCACGGTGCGCGAGAACGGCAACAGCGGGACCGACCACGGGCACGCCACCGCGATGCTGGTCATGGGCGGCCCCGTGAACGGGGGCAGGATGCTCGGGCGCTGGCCCGGACTCGACCCGGCCGATCGGTTCGAGGGCCGCGACGTCGCCGTCACCACGGATTTCCGCGACCTGTTCGCCGAGGTCCTCGCGCGTCACCTCGGTGCGAAGGACCTCGCGGCGATTTTCCCGGGTTTTTCCCCGGATGCCGCTCGGTTCCCCGGCGCGATCAAAGTCTAGAGGGCGTCCGGCGTAATCGGCAGCTCGAGCTTCTCCGCTTTCCGTAACACCACGATCGTGGTCTCTGCGCCGATCCGGTCCGAGGCGAGCAGCCGGTGCAGGTCGTCGATCCCCGTCACGGGCTTGCCGTCGAGTCCCACAATGATGTCCTCCGGCCGCACCCCGGTGCGCGCGGCCGGACTGTTTCCGTCCACGCCGGTCACGAGCACGCCGCTCTTCGCCTCCAGGCCGTGCGCCCGCACGACGAGCCGCGCGAGCGACACGTTCTGCCCTGCCACGCCGATCTTGCCGCGCCGGATCTTGCCGTGCCGGATGAGCTGGCCGGTCACGAACTTGGCGGTGTTGATCCCCACGGCGAAGCAGATGCCCTGCGCCGGGAGGATCACCGCGGTGTTGACGCCGACCACGCGGCCCGCGGAATCCACCAGCGGCCCGCCCGAGTTCCCGGGGTTGAGCGCGGCGTCGGTCTGGATCACGTCGTCGATCAGTCGCCCCGTCACGGAGCGGAACGAGCGCCCCAGCGCGCTCACCACGCCGGCCGTGACGGTGCTCTGAAAGCCGAGTGGGTTGCCGATGGCGATGACGAGCTGCCCCACGCGCAGCGCGCTCGAGTCGCCGAATTCCGCGACGGCGAGTGAAACCGGGTTCACACGGATCACCGCGAGATCGGAGTCAGGGTCGTCCCCGACGAGCTCCGCCCGCAGGCGCCGTCCGGTGGCAAACGTCGCGTCGATGCGCGTGGCGCCGTGCACCACGTGGCTGTTCGTGAGGACGAAGCCGTCCGGCGTGAACACGAATCCCGAGCCGTGGCCCGGCAGCTCACGCGCGGGGCGGCCCCGCCGCTCGACGCGCTGTCGCACCTCCACGCTCACGACGGCGGGTCCGACCCGCTCGGCCGCGCTGACCACGGCGCGAGAATAGGCGTCGAGCAGGTCGGCGTCGGCCGCGGGGGGGATGTGGGAACCGTTGGTGCCGGGTGAACTGCTGCTATCGAGATCGCCGACTCGAGGGTCGGCAAGCAGATCGAGCGTAGCCTCCATATCCCGAAAACGCCCGCGGGTTCCCGACTCTATACACCGTCACGAGGGGACGTCACGAAGCGGCGTCACGTCGCGACGTATTCCCGCGACGTTGTCTCGTGACGTAGTTTGTAAGCGTGCTAGATCCCATTCGGCGATTGCTAACCGAAGCCGGAAACGCCAAGCAAACCCGGGCCTTCTGGCAGGCGGCGACCGGCGTCCTGAGCGACTGGGCCGGCGGCGCCCATGTGCAGCTCGACTACCAGGGACTGAACGAGTCCGGGACCGTCCAGGCCGGTGCGCCCGGTACGCGCGGCGAGCCGTTCATCATCGACTATCATGACGCCGAGGGGCGGCACGTGCGGGCCACGTTCCGCGGCATTCCCGACGGCTTCCCGGCCGACGTGTTGCGCTCGGCGCTGGAGATCGCGACCCACCTCGCGGTCATGGTGGCCCGCCGGGTGGGGCTCGAGCGGGAGCGGCGGCTCGGGACCTTTCTGGTCGAGCTGTCGCGTTGGCTGCTGGCGGCGCCGGAGCGCGATCTGCTGCTCAAGTACACGTTGCAGAGCGTGGTGAGCCTGGTCGAGGCGCAAGGCGCGTTCGTCGCATTGCGGCAGCGGGACGGCGATACGCTGCGGATCGCGGCGACCGTTGGTGAGTGCGCGGAGATGCAGGGATTCGAGATCGGGCTGACCACGAGCACGACCGGCAGGGTGGTGCGCACCGGCGAGCCGCTCCTCACCGACAACATTCTCGCCGAGCCCGATACCCAGCCCGGGCTCAATCCCGCCGCCACGGCGCGCGGGGCGATGATCGCCCCGCTCAAGACGTCGAGCGGAGTCGCGGGGGCCGTTGGGGTGGTCCGGTACGAGCAGCCCGGCACGGAGAGCGTGACGCCACCCTCGTTCGGTCTCGTCGACCTGCAATACCTGGCCGCGGTGGCGGCGTACATCGCCGGCGGCCTCGAGCTCTCCGAGGCGGTGACGGGCGCTCGCGCGGCCGCGGAGCGGGCGCACGCGATGGTGGACTCGAGCCCGCTCCCGCTCGCCCTGGTCGACCGCCAGGGCCGAGTCCAGCAGGTCAACCAGGCGGGGTGCCGGCTGTTCGGGATCGCGAACGAGTCGCAGGCGCTCGGCCTGCATCTGGAGGCCCTGGGATTGTCGCCCAGCGAGATCTCGCTCCACCTGGTGCTCGCCCGGCCGCAGACGGGCGCGCCCTGGCACGGACGCGTGCTCGTCACCCAGCCGACCGGGGACCGGCGCATCTGCGATTGTACCATCACCGGGCTGTCGGGGGTGGGGCGCGACAACCTGCTCGTGGCCCTGTACGACCGGACCGACGAGCTGCGTGCCCAGCGCGAGCTGATCGCGCGCGAGAAGCTCGCCACCGTGGGCGAGATCGCGAGCGGCGTGGCGCACGAGGTCAACAACCCCCTCGCCGCGATCCGCATGGAAGCGGAGCTGCTCGGCCGCTCGAGCAAGGACCCCGACACCAACACCACGGCGATGACCATCACCCGCGAGGTGGACCGCGCCGCGCGCATCGTGCGCAGCCTGCTCCGGCTGGCGCGTCGGGCCGACACCACCCCCACGCGTGTCCAGATCAACGATCTGGTCCACGACGTCGCCGAGATCCGGCAACGCGTGCTGCGCGCGGACAACGTGGAGTTCCGCACCCGACTCGATCAGTCCGCGCCCGCGGTCCTCGGCCTGGGGCAGGAGCTGCAGCAGGTGGTCATCAACCTCGTCACCAACGCGGAGCACGTGGTCAAGGGACGCGAGCCCGCGGTCATTCAGCTCACGACGCAGGCGCGGGAGGGGTGGGTGCGGCTGGTGGTGGAGGACTCAGGGCCCGGCGTCCCGCCCGAGATCCGCGGCCGGATCTTCGACCCGTTCTTCACGACCAAAGGACCGGATGAGGGCACGGGGCTCGGCCTGGCCATCTGTCAGCGGGTCGTGACCGAGGTCGGCGGCAAGCTCTGGCTCGAGGATTCCGAGCTCGGTGGAGCGCGGTTCGTGGTGGAGCTGCCGGCGGCCCCGGAGCAGGTGGCGACCGCGACGATCGGCTGAGTCGAGCCGTCAGTGCTCGAGGATGCGGTTGCGGTAGATCGCGAGGGTCACCAACCCGTACGCGCCCAACCCCACGAGCAGGGCGGTGAGTCGCCAATCGAAGGCGAAGCGTGCTGCCCCGGCGAGCGCCGCGACGAGCCACGCGGCGCTCGCGAGGAAGCCCAGCATGACGACTTCCTTCCGTGCCATCAGGATGCCGAACACGTACCCCCAGCTGAACCCGCACACCAGGAGGAACATGATGCCGTGCGGGATCTTGCCCGGGTCGATCAGATTCAATGCGCCCGCGAAGAAGCAGAACAACCCGAGCACGGTGTAGCTCGCCAAGTGCAGGGCCAGCGGCAAGGGAACGGTGCCCATACGGTTGAATGTCATTCCAAAAAATACGGTGTCCGGGGTCCGGTGTCAGGGGTCCGGTGGCCACACCTGCCGGACTCCGGACATCGGACCCCGCTTAGATTCCGCACGTGCTCGCCACACGCACCTATCTCGAGCTGACCACGCCCGG
>Ga0209057_1000028_pt1 | contig 111023 bp, 93 predicted proteins | sample GraSoiAngelo_146_FD_185903 | JGI IMG/M metagenome (GOLD analysis project Ga0209057, IMG submission 185903) | Grasslands soil microbial communities from the Angelo Coastal Reserve, California, USA - 14_1009_05_30cm (SPAdes) (version 2) | ecosystem: Environmental > Terrestrial > Soil > Grasslands...
ACGGCGGAGGCGTTGCGGGCGGCGCTCGTCAGCTTGGTGATCTCCGTGACGTCGCCCTCGATCAGCTCGAATCGCGGATGGGCGATGAATTCGGCGATCGGCTCCCGCCCGTACATGAGCCGATCGAGGACGCGGACCTCGTAACCGCGTTGCAGCAGCAGGTCGACCGTGTGCCAGCCGATGTAGCCGGCCCCCCCGAGCACCACCACCGGGCCGTGCCGGTCCGCGACGATCGTGGTGACGAGGGAGGCATGTCGGGTGAAGGGGAGCGCGACGAGCGCCCGCGCGAGGACGACAGGAGCTGCGACGATCAGCCCCCAGAGGACGATGCCCGGGACGGGCGCGCCGAGCAGGAGGCAGCTCGCCGACGTCGCCGCCACCGTGCCCATGAGCACGACGGCCTTGCGCTGCCAGGCGGCGATCCGCAGCCGCGTGTAGAGCCCCGCCAGCACGTTCCACGCGATGAACACGATCGGCGCCGCGACGAGCGGCAGGCTCTGCCGGAGCGATGTCGAGCCCGGGACGAAGAGCTCGAGAAACAGGAGGGCCGCGGCCAGGCCTGCCGCGCCGGCGGCGGCGTCGAAGAGCAGGCGGGCTTCATTCGGGCCCAGCGAGGACAGCGACCAACCCCGACTCAGGCGCGCGCGGATCCACGCCGTCGGCGTCACGACCGGCACCAACCGCGTACGGGCTTGCTCGGGATCACGGAGAACGCATCCTCGTTCCTGACGCTGCTCTACGCCGCCACATACGAGGCGCACGAAGCGGCTGTCAACAAGATTTTCGCAGGAGATGGACGGCCCCGACGGCTGCCGGTCCGTCAGTGGAGGCCGTGGCCGGCGAGCTCGGCCTCGAACCAGCTGCTGCAGCTCCCGATCGTGCTCGCGTCGATCCCGCACGCGATGTGGCTCGAGGTTGGGAACGAGGCGTAGTCGCACGTGTAGCCCGGGGCCGCCGCGATCCGATCGCACAGCGCCTGGATGGAAGCCGCGGGGAGCACGTCCTGCGCGCACGGCGAGAGCGCGCTGCCGCACTCGACGAGCTTCCAATCGCGGATCGCGAGATCACCGACGGAGACGGTGGTCAGCGTGTCGGCGGCCGTGTCCGGCGTCGCGCAGCTGCTCGGTTGGGGCCACGTCGCCGGGAGATTCCCGTTCGCGGTGGCCGGCCATGCGCAGTAGCGGCTGTACGTCCGTTCGTACGGGACCACGGAGCTCGCTTGCTTGCATTGGTTGGTGAAGCCGAAATCGAGCAGCCCGGCGACGTCGTACGTCCCGTCGAAGAAGCAACCCCCCGTGTACGCACTCCCCTTCCAGCCCGGCTGATCGTCGAACGCCTGCGTGGCCATCGTCACGACCGGCCCCGATGCGCCGTGGCTCACGCCGGAGAAGAGCAGATACTCCCCGCTCCAGCCGGCGAGCACGTCGGGGTCGGCGGTGATGGTCCGCACCAGCGTGTCGAAGCGCGGCGCCTCGCGGTGGCGCGGGAACTGTGCCGACCCCGTCGACGTCTCGAACGCCCGCGCACAGACCGCCACGTAGCCCTGCGCCGTGTAGTGGACCAGATACGAGCTGGATGTGGTGGCGTCGGGGCACGTCTCCTGCCCGCCGGAGAAGTAGATGACGGAGCACGCATTCGTTGCGGTCACACCGTCCTTCTTGGTGGCAGACTTGATCGTACACTTGATCTTGCGGTTCAGCAGGCTCGTCTGGATGCAGGGGGCGGCGTGGAGGGCTGGGTTCCGGCCGCAGGTCGACCGAGCGTGGTATCTCTTCGTCGTGGGCTTGCACTTCGACCGGAGCGCCGCGGCCCCTACCTGGGCAGCGATCACGCCGTCTGCACACTTCACGTAGTCCCGGTGCGCGTGAAGCGCGAGCAGGGACAGGCGGCATCGATCAGGGCGCGCACCGCCCTGATCTGGGCCGCATCCTTCATGACATCGGGCGCCGTTCCGGTCAGGCACGTTTCCGTGACCGCGGCACGTACCGGCGCCGCCAAGGCAACGACCGCTGACGCGCAGGCCAGGCTCACTCTCAGATGACGCCCTCGCTAACGACGGAGCGGCTCCGCCCGCATCTCGCGGAGCACTTCTCCGACCCGCCGTCCCCGGCGGTAGAGCGCGGCGTCGTCCGCATCCATCTTGTCGGGACTACTGTGCACCAGCTTGGCGATGTAGACGAGGCCGGCGAACTCCAGCAGTACGGTCACAAAAATATCGTAGAACTTCCGGAGGGCCTCCGCCAATACTCCCGCGGCTTGGCCACCGTGCCCGCATGCCTTGCCCGTGCGCGAGCAGGCGCGCTATGGAGCGCGCATGTCGGACATCTTCCACGACGTCGCGAGCATCGACTACCCGATCCTCGACGCCGACGCGCACGTGAACGAGCCGGCCGATCTGTGGCAGACGCGCGTGCCGCAGCGGCTCCGCACGCGCGCGCCGAAGGTGCTGCGCACCGAGCAGGGCGACGTCTGGTCGTTCGACGACGGCAAGCGCCTCCGTCCCCTCGGTCTCACGGCGACGGCGGGGCTCTCCTACCTCCAGTTCCGGGCCGAGGGATATCGCTACGAGGAGATCCGTCCGGGCAGCTTCGACCCGAAGGCGCGCGTCGAGGACCTCGACGCCGACGGCATCTGGGCGCAGGTGCTCTATCCCAGCGTCACGCTCGCGGGCGCGCGTACGTATGCCGACGACCGCGAGCTCCAGCTCGCCTGCGTGCGCGCGTACAACGAGTGGCTCGCCGACTTCTGCGCGGCGGGGGGAGGACGGCTCATCGGCCAGACGATCGTCCCGACGACTGGCGTGGCCGATGCGGTCGCCGAGCTGCGCTGGGGGCTCGACCACGGCATGAAGGGCGCGCTCATCGCCGCCTACCCGAACGGCACCTACGACGACCCGGGGCCCGCGAACGATCCCTTCTGGGACCTCGCGCAGGAATCCGGCACGCCGCTCGGCGTCCACATCGGGAGCTTCAACGAGCTGGGCCTCGCGGCCGGCAAGATGAATCTGTCGACGGTGGGATTCATGGCCGGCGCCGGCGCGTCGAAGGCCGGCGCGCAGACGATCCCGGTCGCGGCGCAGCTCGTCTTCTCCGGCATCCCGCAGCGGTTCCCGCGCCTGCGGTTCGTCCTCGTCGAGGCGAACATCGGCTGGATCCCGACCGTGCTCGAGCAGCTCGACGACATGTTCCTCCGCTACCGCTGGTTCAGCGGCGCCGTCGAGCTCATGAAGGAGATGCCGAGCCGCATCTTCCACCGGAACTTCTGGGCGACGTTCATGATCGACACGGTCGGCATCGAGCTCCGGCACCGGCTGAACGTCGACCACGTCATGTGGTCGACCGACTACCCGCACACGGGGAGCGACTGGCCGAACCATCGCGTCACGCTCGACCGCCTCTTCCGCGGCGTGCCCAAGGTCGAGGTGAAGAAGATGCTGCACGGCAATTGCAAGGCGCTCTACCGCCTCGACCACGTGCCCGACACGCTCCCGTGACCCACCCGCTCGCGGGGCTCCGCGTCGTCGAGCTCGCGACCGACATCGCCGGCCCGTACGCGACCAAGCTGCTCGCCGACGCCGGGGCCGACGTCGTCAAGGTGGAGCATCCGGCGGGCGGCGACCCGCTGCGGCGCTGGACGTCCTCGGGCGTCGAGGTCCCACCCGGCGAGGACGGCGTCCTCTTCCGCTTTCTCAACACCTCGAAGCGGAGCGTCGCGATCGACTGGACGACGGCCGCGGGGCGCGCCGAGCTGCTCGACCTTGCCGCCGATGCCGACGTCGTCGTCGAGAGCCTCGGGGGCATCGACTGGCCCGCGATCTCGGCGCGCAACCCGATGACCTCGCTCGTCTCGATCTCGTGGTTCGGGCGAACCGGACCGTGGAAGGACCGCCCCGCCACCGAGTTCACGGTGCAGGCATGGGCGGGGTCGACCGCCATCCGGGGGACGCTCGAGCGGCCGCCGCTGGCGACGGGCGGGCGGCTCGGCGAGTGGCTCGGCGGCGGCTACGCGGCCATCGGCGCGCTCGCCGCCGCGATCGGCGCGCGGCGGACCGGCCGCGGGGAGCACGTCGACCTGTCGCTGCTCGAGGTCGTCCACCTCTCGATGGCGCCGTTCACCACCGTGATCGCGAGCTTCGGCGGCCCGTCCGCCGCCTACGGGCGCACCGTCGAGATCCCGTCGATCGAGCCGGCGGCCGACGGCTGGGTGGGTTTCTGCACGATCACGAACCAGCAGTGGCGCGATTTCCTCGTGCTGGTGGAGCGGGACGATTTGGTCGATGACTCCGAGCTCGCGCACTACTTCACGCGCGAGCCGCGGCGCCGGGAGGTGTACGCCTTCATCCATTCTTGGACGCGGAAACACACGGTCGCCGACGTCATCGAGCGCGCGACCGAGCTGCGCATCCCCGTGGGACCGATCGGCAACGGCGAGACGGTGCGAACGTTCGAGCAGTTCCGCGAGCGAGGCGTGTACGTCCCGGCTCCGCACGGCCGCGTCGTGCAACCGCGCCCGCCGTATCGGCTCGGGCGCGGGGCGCTGCGTCCGTTCGCACCGGCGCCGCGGCACGGCGAGCCCGCGGCGGGGTGGGCCCCGCGGCCACCGCCGTCATCCGGGGATGGCGGCGGCCTGCCGTTCACCGGGCTCCGCGTGCTCGACTTCACGATGTTCTGGGCCGGTCCCTTCGTGGGCCACTTCCTCGCCGTCCTCGGCGCCGACGTCGTCAAGGTCGAGTCGATCCAGCGCCCGGACGGGATCCGCCTCGCGAGCACCCAGCAGCCGGCGGCCGAGCGGTGGTGGGAGTGGTCGGCGATGTATCACGGCATCAACGCCGGCAAGCGCGGCATCACGCTCGACCTCTCGCGGCCGCGCGGGCTCGTGCTCGCGAAGGCGTTGATCGCGAAGGCGGACGCCGTGGTCGAGAACTTCTCGCCCCGCGTGCTCGACAACCTGGGCCTCCGCTACGAGGACCTCGCGCGCGAGAACCCGCGCCTGGTGATGGTGCGCATGCCCGCCTTCGGCCTCGACGGCCCGTGGCGCGACCGGACCGGCTTCGCGCAGACGATGGAGCAGATCTCGGGTCTCGCCTGGGTGACGGGCTTCGCCGACGGCCCGCCGGTCATCCCGCGCGGGCCGTGCGATCCGCTGGCCGGCCTGCATGCCGCCCTGGCGCTCCTCGTCGCCCTGGAGCACCGTCGCCGAACCGGCGAGGGGCAGCTCGTCGAGTCGACCATGGTCGAGGCCGCGCTCAACGCGACCGCCGATCAGGTGCTCGAGTGGCAGGCGTACGGGCGGCTCCTCGGCCGCGACGGGAATCGCGGTCCGGTGGCCGCGCCGCAGAACGTCTACGCCTGCCGGGGCGCGGAGCAGTGGATCGCCCTCGCCGTGGTGACCGACGAGCAGTGGCGGGCGCTCGTCGATCTGCTCGGCCGGCCGGCGTGGGCGGCGGCTCCCGCGCTCGCGACGCGTGCTGGTCGGTGTGCCCGGCACGACCGCCTCGACGTCGAGCTGTCGGCGTGGTGTGCCGCCCGGGAGCGGGACACCCTCGTCGACCTGCTCCTCGGCAGCGGCATCCCCGCCGCCCCGGTGCTCCACCCGCGCGAGGCGGCGGCGAACCCCCAGATGCGCGCGCGCGGGTTCTTCGAGGCCGAGACGCATCCGGTCACGGGGACGCACGAGCTGCCGGGGCTGCCGATGCGCTTCTCGGGATTGGCACGCTGGTACCGGTCGCCCGCCCCCACGCTCGGGCAGCACACCGAGGAAGTGCTCCGTGATCTGCTCGGCCTCGATGACGACACCATCGCCGAGCTGCGGGCCGAGGGAATCATCGGAGCACGTCCCGCCGGGGTTTAAGCTAACTAACGCCTCCGGGGGCCCGTGCGGTGCTCGCGCCCTGCGGGCGCTGTGCTCCTCCGATGCCCCCGGACCCCGCGCCGGGCTCGGCGAAGCCTCGCCCGGCTTCTGGGGCCGCGACTCCACCTGAGCGAGCCTGGTTCGCCGAAGCTTCGGCCCCCACCGGACTCCAGCCCGCGGCGGAGCGGCAACCGTTGAGACACACGTGGAAGCGCCGGGTTTGACGTTGAAGTCCCCGGCCTCGATAACGGATCGCGCGATGGCGGCCGACGAGCCCGGCTTCGGACCACGGGGGGACCCGGCGTGCCATCTCGGGCTCGATCAGCTCGAGGAGCGGCTGCGTGCGCTCCCTGCGGCTCCGCGGGACGCCGGCCGGGTGGCGCTTCTGGTGCGGAGAGGTCCGGACAAGGCTCGTGGGGCGCCGGAGCGAATCGGGCTGCGGCCCGAAACAGGCGTACCGGGGGACGCGTGGGGCCGGCAGCAGAAGCCGGATCCGACGGCGGAGCTCACGGTGATGGAGGTGGACGTCGCCGAGCTGATCGCGAACGGGCAGCCGCTCACCGTGTTCGGAGACAACGTCTTCCTGGAGCTGGATCTCTCCGCCGACAACCTCCCGACGGGAAGCCGCCTGCGCATCGGGGGCGCGACGCTGGAGGTCACGGCCAAGCCGCACAACGGCTGCCGCAAGTTCGCCGCCCGCTTCGGGCAGGACGCGCTGCGGCTGGTGTCGAAGCCCGAGCTGCGGGGCCGCAACCTGCGCGGCATCTACATGCGTGTCGTCGAGGCCGGCGAGGTTGCCGTGGGGAATGCGGTCGAGGTGCTGTCGCGGCCCGCTCGGGTGCAGCAGGGCTCGTAGCACCGACCGCCGCTTCATCGCCGGGAGTACTGTGCAGCAAGGCGTTGCGGGGCCGTCCCCGCAGCGGTAGCTTCACCGGGATGGCGCACGCCGTCGAGAGGGAGCCGACGATCCCGCGCTACACGGTCGAACGATATCTGGGCCTGCTGCACGACGGCGTGCTCTCGCCCAACGACCGCGTGGAGCTCCTGGAGGGAGTCATCGTCGCGGAGCCGCCCTCGGACCCTCCGCACGCGGCCGGTGTGAGCCTCGCGGCCTCGGCGCTGACGGCCGCGGTGGGCCAGCGGGCAGCGGTGCGTGTGCAGCAGCCGCTCCTGGTCGGGCGGCTCTCGCTCCCGGAGCCCGATGTTGCCGTCGTGCCTGGGCACCTGCGCGATTACAGCACCCACCACCCGACCAGCGCGCTCCTCGTGATCGAGGTCGCCGACTCCTCGCTGGTTCAGGACCGGCTCACCAAGGCTGCGATCTACGCGGCCGGCGGCATCCCGGAGTACTGGATCGTCAACCTGCGCACCCGCGCCGTCGAGATCTTTCGCGCGCCCGATCCCGAAGCGGCTCGCTACGGGCAGACGATCACCGCCCCGGCAGGCACATGTCTGGAGCTCGCGGCGCTGCCCGGCGTGACCGTGCTGGTCGACGACCTGCTCCCGGCCGTCGCGGCGTAGCAGCACGGGCGGCAGGTAACCGCCCGGTCCGCCCCCGTCTCCGGGGGCCGGCCCGTGGCCGGTCGATTTCGGCTCCGCCCGTTCGACTATCAGGTAGAGAGGGGGCGCTGGCTGCGGGCCCTCCCGGGCCGTATGCGCTGCAGGCGGCGATCGCCGCCGTCCACGCCCGCGCCGCGCGCGCCGAGGACACGGACTGGCGGGCGATGGCGGCCCTCTATGAGCCCCAACGGCCGCTCACGCGACGGCGTCTAGTCTATTGGGTTTCGCCGCTCAGGGAGAAGCTGCCGTTGAAGGTCGGCGCCGGCATGCCGTCGACGATGTCGGTGCCGACCCGCAGCCAGTCCGGATCCAGGTCCGCGTTGCGGATCCACATCTGCAGGTCGCCGGGGAACTGCGGGCCCGGGCGAGGTGTGGACAGCCAGAGGAAGTTGCCACCCTGACCTTGCAGCTGCACCTGGGGCACGAAGAAGAAGTGGTCGGCAGGGAGGTCGAACGGCGGGTCGAAGTCTACGTCGAAACGGACCTCCTGCCCCGCCACCGCACCCTCGCCCCCCGTGAACTGATCCGGAGACGGATGGATGCCGTTGATCACCGAGTTGGCAGCCAGGAAATGGGGATCGAGAACCGCGGCTGTGAACTGCAGGTTTCCGTCTGCGGTGCTGCGGTCGGCAAACGCAACGTCCGAAGGCGAGTTCGTCCGGGTGGGCACGTGGATCGTACGTGCGGTGTCCGAGTCGTTCGGGAACACGCGATAGATCTCCACGCGCACTTCGCGTATCTCGCCGTGACCCCCGTGGAACAGCAGCCCCGTGAAGGTGGCGTGGTCGAGCAGCGTCGGCGACGCGAGGATGAAGTCATCGGCCGCCTCGATCTCGATCTTGCCGCGGCTTTCGGGGCGGGATGCCGCGGCCATCAGGCCATCCGGTTCGCCCGTGCTGAAGGAGAAATCATCCGCGGAGGCTGGGGCTCCCAGCATCAACGCGAGGGCCAAGACGGCCCAGAAGTACAGTAGGTGTCGCATGACCATTCTCCCCGTGTGGAGCAGAGCCCTCGTTCTGACCCCTGCGAGAACCGGCATGGTGAGCGGTTGTCCGGACGCGTACCCGTGCTCCCGTCGCTTGTCAAGGCACCTTGCTGGCCAACCTTATTCCTTCGGAAACTCATGTCGTGCTCTTGCGCAATGCCATAGCAGGTGCGCGGATTCATGCTAGGCACCAACGGCTCCTCCGTCGACTCGCGGGTGCACATGCGGACCAAGCGGCTCGAGAGGTCAGCTACGGCGCCGCAGCCAGTATTCGCGGAAAGCGCGCAGGCGGGGCAGCGACTCGCGATCCCTCAGCCGGTTCGCCGCGACCTTACTCGCGATGATATCGTCGAGGTGGCACACGGGGAACCCTTCGACGTCGACGTGGCGCCGCCAGGCGTCCTCGAAGCTCTCGATGCCGTCCGGGGCGAAGATCAGGTCGAGGTCGAAGGGGCCGTTCTTGAGCTGGATGAAGTCCTTGCCGCGCTCGATCTCGGCGCCCTCCGCCTCCGTCAGCGCGAACCCCAGCTCCCGCAGCGCCGCGGCCGTGGCGCGCCCGTTGGCTGCGCTCTTCTCGACGAACACGTCGGCATCCTGGGTCGTATCGGGGAAGCCGAGCAGGATCGCGCCGGACTTCCCGATGAAGAGGTACCGAACGCGTTGGCGCGCGAAGGCGTCGCGGATCTCCTCGGCCTGCGCGTAGTCAAACCTTGCGCCCATATCCCAGCCAGCTCGGGAGATTGGCCTCGCACCACGCCCGATACTCTGCCATCGTGTCGAACGAGCGATAGTCCGTGTCGTCGAGCACCGGCTTGTACGTGGAGATGAATGCATAGCGCATGCGCGTCCGCAGCGGCCGGCGGGCTGCCGCCTCGAACTGTGCCTCCCACTCACGCCGCTCCTCGAGCGTGGGTTCCACGAGCGTCACGGTAGAGAAATCGGCACGAGGGTGTCCGGGGCTCTTCATAGGATGAACCGCGACAGGTCCTGGTCCTGCAGGATCGACTCGAGCCGCTCGCGGACGTAGGCCGCGTCGATCGGGATCTCCCGGCCGCCCATCTCCGGCGCGTCGAAGGACACCTGATCCAGGAGCCGCTCCATCACCGTGTGCAGGCGGCGCGCGCCGATGTTCTCGGTCCGCTCGTTCACCTCGGCCGCGATGCGGGCGATCTCGGCGACCGCGTCGTCGCGGAAGACGAGCTTCACGCGCTCGGTCTCGAGCAGCGCCGTGTACTGGCGCGTGAGCGCGTTCTCGGGCTCGGTGAGGATGCGGATGAAGTCGTCCTTGGTGAGCGGCTCGAGCTCCACGCGGATCGGGAAGCGGCCCTGAAACTCCGGGATCAGGTCCGACGGCTTGGAGACGTGGAACGCGCCCGAGGCGATGAACAGGACGTGGTCGCTGCGCACCGGCCCGTGCTTGGTCGACACCGTCGAGCCCTCGACGATCGGCAAGAGGTCGCGCTGCACGCCCTCGCGCGAGACGTCCGGGCCGTGGATGCCCTCGCGGCCGGCGATCTTGTCGATCTCGTCGATGAAGACGATGCCCGACTCCTCGACGCGCCGGACCGCCTCCTTGGTGGCGGCCTCCATGTCGATGAGGCGCGTGGCTTCCTCCTGGGTGAGCGCATCCAGCGCCTCGGGGACCCGCATGCGCGTCTTCTTCGTCTTGCGCGGCATCAGGTTCTGGAAGAGGTCGCGCAGGCCGTGCTCGACTTCCTCCATGCCCTGCGGCGTCATCACCTCGATCATGGGGGAGATCGGGCGCGTCACCTCGATCTCGACCATGCGGTCCTCGAGCTTCCCCTCGCGCAGCATGCGCCGGAGCTTCTCGCGCGTCGCGGACTCGTCGGGCGTCGGCGCGGCACGTTCGGTCTCGCCGCCGACCGCCTGGATCCGTCGCTCCACCCGCACGGGGGGCAGCAGGAGGTCGAGCACTCGCTCCTCGGCCAGCTCGCGGGCGCGGACGCGGACCTTCTCCTTCTCCTCCTCGCGCACCATGTTGACCGCGATCTCGGTGAGGTCGCGGATGATCGACTCGACGTCGCGGCCGACGTAGCCCACCTCGGTGAACTTCGAGGCCTCCACCTTGACGAAGGGTGCCTGCGCCAGCTTGGCGAGCCGGCGCGAGATCTCCGTCTTCCCCACCCCCGTCGGCCCGATCATGATGATGTTCTTCGGCGCGATCTCCTCGCGCAGCGGCTCGGGCACGTGCATCCGCCGCCAGCGGTTGCGGAGCGCGATCGCGACCGCCCGCTTGGCGGCACGCTGGCCGACGATGTAGCGGTCGAGCTCGGACACGATCTCGCGCGGGGTGAAGGTGGCCATGGTCAGGAGCCGTCGATCTCCTCGATCGTGAGCTGATCGTTGGTGTAGATGCAGATCGCGGCGGCTGCCCGCATCGCCTCCTCGGCGATGGCGCGCGCCGGCATGTCGGCCGCGTGCTTGACCAGCACGCGCGCCGCGGCGAGCGCGAAGTTGCCGCCCGAGCCGATGGCGCAGATGCCGTCCTCCGGCTCGACGACATCGCCGTTGCCCGACACGACGAGCGACGACTCCCGGTCGGCGACGACGAGGAGCGCCTCGAGGCGGCGCAGCAGGCGGTCGGTGCGCCAGTCCTTGGCGAGCTCGACGGCGGCGCGCCGCAGGTTGCCGCTCACCTGCCCGAGCTTCGCCTCGAAGCGCTCGAAGAGCGCGATGGCGTCCGCGCCGGCGCCCGCGAACCCGGCCAGCACGCGGTCCTGGTAGATCTTCCGGACCTTGCGCGCGTTGGCTTTGACGATCGTCTGTCCCATGCTCACCTGTCCGTCGCCTGCGATGACCACGCGGCCGCGGTGGCGGAGCGAGAGGATGGTGGTGGCGCGGATCGCGTCAGGCACGCGGGTGCGCCCGGTCATAGGCCTCCATGAGACGGCGGAGGTCGACGTGGGTGTAGCGCTGCGTCGTCGAGAGGCTCGCGTGGCCGAGGAGCTCCTGGATGGCGCGCAGATCGGCCCCGGCGCCGAGCAGGTGGGTGGCGAAGGTGTGGCGGAGGGCGTGCGGCGTCGCCTTGGTCGTCGTCCCGCTCGCCAGCACGTGACGGTCCACGAGGCGCCCGACGCTCCGTGGGGTCAGCCGTCCGCCCCGCGCGTTGCGGAAGACCGCGCCGCGCGCCGCGGGCCATCCCGCGCCTGCCGCCGCCGTCCGGTATGTCTCGAGCGCGCGCAGCGCCGGACGTCCCACCGGCACGACGCGCTCCTTGCGGCCCTTGCCGAGGACGCGCACGAGGCCCGCGTCCGCGTCGAGATGCTCCCAGTCGAGGCCGGTGAGCTCGCTCACGCGGAGGCCCGAGGAGTAGAGCAGCTCGAGGATCGCGCGATCGCGGAGGCCGAGGAGCCGGTCGGCCCGCGGCGTCGCGAGCAGCCGGTCGACGTCGTCGAGCGTCAGGTGGGCGGGCAGCTTGCGCGCGGTCTTCGGCGTGGCCACGACGGCGGACGGGTCGTGCGCGAGGCGCTGCGTGTCGACCAGGAAGCGGAAGAGGCCGCGCACGGCAGCGAGCTTGCGCGCGATCGAGTTGCGGTCGGTCCGTCCGTCGAGCGTGCGCAGCCAGTGGCGGATCGTCTCGATGCGCACGGCGGCGGGTCCGCCGGCTCCAACGAACGCGAGGAACTGGCGGAGGTCTGCGAGGTATCCACGCACCGTATGCGGCGACGCGTGCCGTTCGGCGCGGAGGTGGGCGGCGTAGGCGGCGAGCGCGTCGGCCGTCGCGCGCTCTGTCCTTGTCGGCATGGGAGGCCGATGGTAACAACCAGGTCCGGGCGGTACAAGGTGACGGCGACCACGACGCGCGCCGCGGCGGTCTTCGTGATGCTCTCCGCGCTCCTCTCGGCCTGTCGCGCCGACCCGTCGACGCCGCGCGGGACCGCGGAGCGCTTCCTCGACGCCCACTACGTGCGCATCGATCTGCCCGCGGCGCTGCCCTACACGACGGACCTCGCGCGCCACAAGGTAGAGGAGGAGATCGGACTCACGCAGGGCCAGGCGATCGACGAGACGACGCGCAAGCCCTCGGTGCACTACACCTTCCTCGAGGAGCACCCCGTCGGCGACGACATGGTCAACTACCTCTACCGCGGTACGATCGTGGTCGAGGACGCCGACCGCTTCGAGCGGCGCTGGCTCGTCACGGTGCGCCGCGGCGACGGCGGCTGGCGGGTGACGAACTATCAGGAGCTCGGCGAGTGAGCCGAGGCCGGCTCGGGGTGGTCGCGGCGGTGGCTGTCGTCGCCGCGGCGGGCGCGGTCGCCGGCCTGGCGCATCTGGCGAGCCGCCAGCAGGGCCGGCTGCTCCGAGCGGCGGGGCACGCGCTCGGGCGAGACCTCCGTGCCGAGCGCCTCGGCCTCACCTTCCGCGGCGGTCTCGGCGTCGCCCTCGAGGGCGTCACGATCAGCGACGACCCGGCGTTCGACGCGGCAGAGCCCTTCCTCACCGCGCGGCGGCTCGGCATGCGGCTCAGCCTCCTCCCGCTCCTCCGGCGGCGTCTCGTCGTCGATCGCGTCGTCGTCGACGAACCCGTCGTGCGTCTCGTGCGCGACCGCGCGGGACGCCTGAACGTCAGCACGCTCGGACACCCCGAGCGGGACTCGGAATCGGCAGCCGATGCGTCGCGCCGGCACGGGCGGCCCGCCTTCCAGCTCGCGGCCCTCCGCCTGCGACACGGCACCCTCAGCTACACCGACCGCGCCACCGGGCGCGGCGTCGAGCTGACCGATGTGGCGGTCGACGCGCACGAGCCCCGCTTCGGCGCGCCCATGCCGATCGCGGTGCGGGCGCAGCTCGCGGGCGCCGACCTCCGCCTCGAAGACATCGTGAGCCAGGGGATGCTCGACCTGGCCGGCGCGCGGCCGGCGTACCAGGGCACGGTGACGGCAGGACGCGGGATGCTGGGATCGCTGCCGCTGGCCCGCGTACGCGCGACGATCCACGCGAGCCCCCCGGACCTCGCGCTCGATTCGGCCACCATCGAGCTGCTCGGCGGCAGCGCGACCGGAAACGCCCGTCTGACCGCGTCGGCGCTCGAGGCGCACATCGCCGGGCGGGGGATCGACCTGGCGCGCGTGCCGGCGCGCCCCGGCGCGCCGCACCCCGCGGGCGCGCTGGAGCTGGAGGCCGCGCTCGCGGGTCCCGCGCCGGGGACCGAAGGGTTCCGGAGTGCGCTCACCGGCAGCGGCAGATTCCGCGTCGCCGACGGACGCGTCGCGGGCGTCGGCGTCGGCCCGGCGATCCTGGAGGTGCTGCGGCCGCTGATGGGGAACGGCGCCGCCGATCGACTCCGGAGCCGCTACCCGGACCTGCTCGGCAGCGAGGACCTCCGCTTCACGCAGCTCTCCGGGACCGGACGGCTCTCGGGCGGCCGCGTCCACTCGGACGACCTGGTCCTCGCCGGCGCCAGCTACGACGCGCGCGGCGCCGGGGACCTCGGGCTCGACGGAGACGCCGACGTCTCGGTCCGCGTCGTGGCCTCGCCCGCGCTCACCGACGACCTCCTCGGGCGCTCCCGCATGCGCCCGGTGCTGGTCGATGACGGCGGCCGCCTCGGCATCCCGCTCCACGTGCGGGGGCCGCTGCACCACCCCCGGGTCACCCCCGAACCGGCGTTCGCAGCGTCGGTCACGCGGGGGTTGCTCGGCGGGACGGGCCTCGAGGAGAAGGCGGGTTCGCTGGTCGAGCGGCTCTTCGGCGGCAAGCGACGGCGGGAGCGCTGACGGCGTGCGCCTCCTCCACCTCCTCGCGGGGTCGCTCGTGCTCCGCCCCTACGTCTTCGTCTTCCTCGCCGTCTACCTCTTCGCGGCGGTGACGCGTCTCGGCGGGCGGCGGGCAGCGGCCTTCACGTTGCTCGCCTGGGCGGTCGCGTACGCCGCCGAGTTCAGCTCCACGCGCACCGGCTTCCCGTTCGGCTTCTACGTCTACCTCGACGTCACGCGCGACCGCGAGCTCTGGCTGGCCAACGTGCCCTTCTTCGACTCGCTGTCGTTCACCTTCCTCTGCTACCTGGGTTATGCGCTCGCGCTGTTCCTCTACTCGCCGCTCGCCGTCTCGCCGCGGGACTTCCAGGTGCTCGACACGCCGGACATCCGGGCGAGCCGCCGCGTGCTGCTGACGGGCGCCTTCTTCGTCATGCTGATCGACGTGGTGATCGACCCGCTCACGTTGCGCGGCGACCGCTGGTTCCTCGGCCGCATCTATTACTATCCCGGCGGCGGCATCCACTTCGGCGTGCCGCTCAGCAACTACGGCGGCTGGTTCCTCGTCGCGCTGGTGACGATCGGGCTCTACCAGCGGCTCGACCGCCGCGTCCCGCGGTCGCGCGACGGCCCGCGGCACGTGCGCTATGGTGGGCTCCTCGAGCCGGCGGTCTACCTCGGCATCCTGGTGTTCAACCTGACGCTCACGTTCTGGATCGGCGAGACCCTGCTTGGCCTGCTCGGCTGCATGCTGTATGCCCCGGTCGTCGTGCTCTTCCTGTCCCACCCGCTGAACCCGATGCGCCGAAAGGAGACGACCGTGACGTACGCCGTCCTCCTCGTCGCCGTGCTCGCGGCCGGGCCTGCCGCGGCGCTCACCGGCCGCGAGGTGATCGACCGGGCGCAGCAGCAGAATGGCTTCTCCACCTGGCGCGACCGGCGCAGCGCCGCCACCATGGAGACCTACGACAAGGGGGCGCTCGGGCGGGTGCGCGACGTCGACATCACCGAGCAGACCGAGCCGCGCGGCGAGCACCGGACCTTCATGGAGTTCACCGCGCCCGCGGACACCAAGGGGACCCGCTTCCTCCACGTCTCGCCGCGCGGGGAGAAGGACCAGCAGTGGCTGTGGACGCCGTCCACCCGCCGGGTGCGCCGGCTGGGCGACGCGCAGCGCGACGAGAACTTCTTCGGCACCGACCTCAGCTATCGCGACCTCGAGCTCATCGTGCGCATCCAGCAGTGGAACGACGACGAGGCGAAGGCGACGCTCGCGTCCGACGAGGAGCTCGACGGCAAGCCGTGCCACGTGGTCGAGCTCGTGCCGAAGAACAAGGAGTTCCCGTACTCGCGCTACCGGCTGTGGTTCGCGACCGCCGATTCGCTCCTCTGGCGCGTGGACGTCTACGACCTGGAGGATCGGCTCTTCAAGCGCGTGTCGCTCGACCACTACGAGCGCCTCGGGCGTTATGCCACGGCGATGGAGAGCGACGTCGCGACCGTGCCGTACGGCACCCACACGACGTACAAGATGCGCGACGTCCGCTACGACACCGAGGTGCCGGCGAGCGTCTTCGACGTGGCGAACATGGAAGGCGGCCGCTAGCCACCTTCGTGCGACACATCCCGCAGCAGGAGCGGCCCGAGCGCGTCGTGGCGGAGGTCACGCGCTGGGTGGAGGCGCACCCGTGACGCCTGCCCGCTTCGTCCAGGACTGGCTCTTTGGACGTCCGCATCCGTGAAGCGCGGGCCGAGGACGCGTCGGCGCTCCTGGCCCTGTGGGCGGCGAGCGGTCTCCGACCGTCGGTGACCGACACGCCCGAGCACCTGCGGCGCCTCGTCGAGCGCGTGCCCGATCTGCTCCTCGTCGCCGAGTCCGACGGCGGTGTCGTCGGCTCGGTGCTCGGCGGGTGGGACCACTGGCGCGGGCACATCTATCGGCTGGCGGTGCACCCGGCCGCGCGCCGCGGTGGAGTCGGCCGCCGGCTCGCGGCCGAGATCGAGCGGCGGCTGCGGGCGCGCGGCGCCCGTCGGATCTACGCGCTGGCTTCCAGCCAGGCGGGCCTCGCGTTCTGGGCGTCCGTCGGCTACGAGCGGTCCGGCGACACGGCGTACGTACGGACCCTTCCCGCCTGAAGCCTCACTCGTAGCGGAGCGCGGCGATCGGATCGAGTCGGGCCGCGCGGCGGGCCGGGTAGAAGCCGAAGAAGATGCCGACGGCGCCCGCCACGAGGAAGGCACCCGCCGCGGCCGGCGCCGAGAGCAGGGTCGGCCACGCCGCGAGGTGGGCGATGAGCCGCGTCGCCCCGATGCCGACGACGAGGCCCGCCGCGCCGCCCACCAGGCTGAGCGCCGTCGCCTCGACCAGGAACTGGAGCAGGATGTGCTCGGTCCGCGCGCCGACCGCGAGGCGGACGCCGATCTCGCGCGTCCGCTCCGTCACCGACACCAGCATGATGTTCATGATGCCGATGCCACCCACCAGGAGCGACACGGACGCGACGCTGAGGAGCAGGTTCATCATCACCTCGCTCGCGTTCTTCGAGGCCTCGGCAATCTCGTTGAGGTCGCGGACGGTGAAGTCGTCGTCCTGGCCCGGCGGAATGCGGTGCCGCTCGCGCAGCAGCGTGCGGATCTGCCGTTCGACCTTGGGGAGGGCGTCGGCCGTCGCGGCCGTGACGACGACCATGTCGACCGTGCCCAGGATCTGCGTGCCGAGGACGCGCCGCTCGGCGGTCAGGAACGGGATCAGGACCACGTCGTCCTGATCCTGGCCCCACGCCGTCTGCCCCTTGCGGGCGAGGACGCCGATCACCTCGAACGGCACGTTCTTCAGGCGGATGATCGCGCCGATCGGATCCTCGCCCGCGGCGAAGAGCTGATCGACGACCGTCTGCCCGAGGACCGCCACCGGCTTGGCGCCCGCGTCCTCCTGCTGGTCGAAGAACCGCCCTGCGCCGACGCGCCAGTCGCGCACCGACAGGTATGACGGCGCCACCCCCTGCGCCGCCGTGGCCCAGTTCTGGTTGCCGTAGACGACCTGCACCACCTGGCGTTTGGCCCAGGCGACATCGGTGACGGCCGGGCATTCCTTGGTGATCGCCGTGGCATCCGCCACCGTGAGCGAGGCGGCCGAGCCCGAGCCCGAGTGCACGCCGTTGGCCGTGGTGGCGCCCGGGATGATCATGACGAGGTTGTTCCCGAGGCTCTGGATCTCCCGCTGCACGGCGGCGTTCGCGCCGCGCCCGATGCTCACCATGGTCAGCACCGCGGCCACGCCGATGATGACGCCGAGCATGGTGAGCGCCGAGCGGAGCACGTTCCGCCGGAGCGCGCGGAGCGCGGTGACGACCGTCATCCAGAGCAGGTTCATGCGCGAACGGCCTCCGTGGCATGCCGGGACGGTGCCTGCGGCTCGTCCGACACGATCCGCCCGTCGCGGAAGGTGACGATGCGCTCGGTGTAGTCGGCGACGTGGGGTTCGTGCGTGACCACGACGATCGTGAGGCGCCGCTCCCGGCGCAGCCGCAGGAAGAGATCCATGATCTCGGTGCTCGACTGCGTGTCGAGGTTGCCGGTCGGCTCGTCGGCGAGGAGCAGCGAGGGCCCGTTCGCGAGCGCCCGCGCGATCGCGACGCGCTGCTGCTGCCCGCCGGAGAGCTGGCTCGGCATGTGCTGGTCGCGGCCGCGCAGGCCGACGGCCGCGAGCAGCTCGCGCGCGCGCCGGCGCTGCTCGGCGAAGGGCACGTTGGCGTAGATCATGGGAAGCGCCACGTTCTCGAGCGCCGTCGACCGCCCGAGCAGGTTGAAGTTCTGGAAGACGAAGCCGATCCGGTGGCTGCGGATCGCGGCGCGCTCGTTGACGGAGAGCGTGGAGACGTCGGCGTCGCCCAGGCGGTAGGTGCCGCGCGTCGGCTGGTCGAGGCAGCCGATCAGGTTCATGCACGTCGACTTGCCGGAGCCCGACGCCCCGACGATCGCCACGAACTCGCCCGCCCGGATGTCGAGCGAGACGCCGCGCAGCGCGCGCACCTCGACGTCGCCGAGGTGGTAGACCTTCCACACGTCGCGGAGCTGGATGAGCGGCCGCATGCCCGGAGCCATGGCTAGAGCCTCTTCAGCCCGTGGAACCCCGGCAGCCGCGCGGGGGCGGCCTCCGTGCCCTCGCGCCGCAGGCCGACGACGATCCGGTCCCCCTCGTGGAGGTCGCCGTTCAGCACCTCCACGTGCTGGCCGTCGCGGACGCCGGCTTCCACCGCGACGCGACGGAGTGCGCCGTCCGGCGCGACGACGTAGACGGCGCTCTCCTCCGCCGCGCTCGCGCCCGCCGGCCCGGATGCGGCCCCGTCCCCGTCCGGATGGAAGCGCAGCGCGCGGACGGGGATGCGCAGAGCCTGGTCGCGCTTCGCGGTCGTGATCGAGACGTTGGCCGTCATGCCGGGCTTCAGCTCGAGCCCCGGGTTGTCGACCGCCACGACGACGTCGTAGGTCACGACGTTCTGCACGGTGATGGGCGCGTTCCGCACCTGCGCAACCCTGCCGTGGAAGGGCTGGCCCGGGTACGCATCGACGGTGAAGGCGGCGGGCTGTCCCTCGCGCACGCGCCCCACGTCGGACTCGCTCACGTTGGTGTCGACCTGCATCTTGGTGAGGTCCCCGGCGATGAGGAAGAGGGTCGGGGTCTGGAAGCTCGCGGCCACCGTCTGCCCGACGGCGACGTTGACCGAGACCACCACGCCGTCGACGGGCGAGAGGATGTCCGTGTAGCGGAGGTTCACCTGGGCCTCCTCGAGGGTCGCCCGCGCCTGCGCGACGGCGGCCTGGTCGAGGGCGAGCTGTGCCGACGCCTGCGCGTAGACGGTCTCGGCGGTGTCGACGTCGTTCTGCGCAATCAGGTTCCGCCCGAGCAGCACGCGGTTCCGCTCGAGGAGGAGCTTCTTGAGCTTCACGTCGGCGCGGTCGCCCTCGACCTTCGCCTGCGTGTTCTGGAGGCTGGCCTCGGCCTCGCGGACCTTCACGGCGAAGGGCGCCGGGTCGATCTTCGCGATGCGCTGGCCCTTCTTGACCAGCGCGTTGAAGTTGACGTCGATCGCCTGAATCGGGCCCGAGACGTAGGTCCCCACCTGCACGGTGGTGACCGGGTTCAGAGTGCCCGTGGCGTTGACGCCCTGCTCGATCGGTCCGCGGTCGACGGCGACGGTCACGTAGCCGGCGGGCACCATTCTCCCCGCCGGCCGGAAGTAGTACGCGGCGGCGCCGGCGAGGACCGCGGCGGCGGCGATGGCCGCGTGCGGGAGGTGCCGTCGCGGGCGAGCCGCGGGCGGCGCTTGGGGTTCGTCGAGGGGTCCCAGGTCTTCTGCGTGTATGCTCATGGTGTCATTCCGTCCCGAAGCGATGTGCGGTGGAGCGCTCGAGGGCGGCGAGCGCGGTACGGTAGCCGACCAGTGCCTGCACGCGGCTCGCCTCGGCGGTGGCAAGCGACACCTGCGCGTCCGTCAGCTCGATGATGTTGCCGACCCCGGTCTTGTAACGGCCCTCGGCGAGCGTGAGGTTCTCGCGCGCCTGTTGCAATCCCTTGTCCGCCACGCCGATGCTCTCGGCGGCCTGGCGCAGGTTGAGCAGCGCCTGCCGCACCTCGAGCGTCACGTTCTGGCGGGTGGCATCCTCCGTCGCCCGGAGGTTGTCGAGGTTGGCCTTCGCCTCACCCACCTGCGCCGTGGTGAGCCCGCCGTTGAAGATCGAGAGGTTGACCAAGCCGCCGAAGTTCCAGGTCTCCTGGAGCGGATAGCGGGAGCCCGACCAGGTGACGTTGCTGGTGAGCGTCAGCTTCGGCAGGTAGTCCTTCTCGATCGCCTTGATGCGCTCGATGTCCGCGCGCTCCTGGGCGGCGAGGCTCTTGAGCTCCGGGCGGTTGGCGTAGGCGAGATCGAGCGCCTCGGCGTCGCTGACATCGCTCCGCGGCTGCTCGAGCGAGTCCACGATGTCGAAGTCGAGCGGACCCAGGAGGCCGAGGGCGTTGCGCAGCGTCTCGCGCCCGAGGGAGACGTTGTTGCGCGCCGTCACCCGGTTGAGCTCCGCCGTGGCGAGCTGCACCTGCGCATTCGTCACGTCGAAGCGGGGCGCGAGGCCGACGTCGTGGCGGCCCTGCGCCAGGTCGACGTGCTTCTCGTTCTGGGCCACGGTCTCCTCGGCGACGTCGCGCAGGCGGTAGGCCGCCAGCAGCGCGAAGTATGCCTGCTGGACGTTGAACACCACCGTGTCGTGCTGCGTGTCCGCGTCGGCGGCCAGCGCCTCCGCCGACGCCTGCGCCGCGTGGATGAGCTCGAGGTTCTGGCCGAAGTCGAAGAGCACCTGCGAGAAGGCCATGCCGGTCGAGTAGAAGGGGAAGGTCTTGGCTCGCCCGGCCGCGGCGATGCCGATGAGCGAGCCAGAGCTCGCGTGCCGGCGGCTCGCCAGGTAGTTCGCCGAGACCTGCGGGAGATAGGCGGCCGCCGTCTCCCACACGCGCTCGCGCCCGGCGGCGACCGTCGCGGCGGCCGCCCTGAGCGTCGGCTGCTGGCGCAGCGCGATCTCGATGCACTCCTCGAGCGTCTTGCGCGCCTCGGCCCCGGCGAGGGAGGGGAGCGTGAGGAGGGTGACGGTGAGCAGCCAGTGCATGAGTGCGCGCCCGGAGACCGGCTCGAGGGTAGAGGAGAGCAACATACAATTGCATCCCCCCCTGGGCGGAAACTGATCGGCGGACCCCTAGGTGTCAAGGGGGGAAATCCCGTACAGCAAACGCGCTAGGATGTCCCGATGGTCTTCGTCGATGTGCTCCGGCAGACGAACCCCACCGCGCGCATCCTGGTCCGGGTCCGTCGTGTCGGCGAGATCGAGGAGCTGGAACGGCTCGGTGCCGACGAGGCGATCCCGTCGGAGTTCGAGACGTCGATCGAGCTGTTCGTGCGGCTGCTGACCCACCTCGGCGTGCCGCGGCACGTGGTGCGCGTGCAGGAGTCCCTCATCCGCCTGGACCACTACCACGCGCTGCGCGGCACGGCGCCCACGCCGGAGCTGCTCGCCGAGACGCGGAAGATCGTCATGGGCGGCATCCTCGAGACGGCCCAGGTGATGAAGGGGAGTCGCGCCGTGGGCCGGACGCTGGCGGAGCTCGACCTGCGACGGCGGACCGGCGCAACGGTGCTGAGCGTCGTGCGGAACGAGCAGCCGCTGCCGACGCCGGACGGCCCGACGCGGCTCGAGGCGGAGGACCTCGTCGTGCTCTACGGGCCGCACGAGGCGATCGACCGGGCGCTGGCGGTGCTGGAGCCGGCGGGGAGGTGACGTCGGCTCTTACTGCGCGCGCAGGAGCCTGACCTCCTCCTCGAGCGCCGAGAGCCTGTCGCGGAGCTGCGCGATCTCCGCCCGCAGCCGCTCCCCCTCCTCCGCCTGCTGTACGAGCCGGTCGTACTCGGCGGCCGCCTCCCGCACGGCGCCCTCGATCTCCTCGGGCTGCCAGGGTTTGCTCAGGAAGCGGAAGATTCGCCCCTGGTTGATCGCGGCGATCACCGCCTCCACGTCCGCGTAGCCCGTGAAGAGGATGCGAACGGCGTGTGGATACCTCGCGCGGACGTTGGTCAGGAGCTCCACGCCGCTGACTTTCGGCATGCGCTGGTCCGTCATGATGATGTGGACCTCGTTCTCCTGCATGAGGCGGTACCCCTCGTCCGCGCTGCGGGCCTTCAAGACCTCGAACTCGAGGCGCAGCAGATCGTGGACCGAGTCGCAGACGTCCGGCTCGTCGTCCACCACGAGGAGGCAGTGTCTCGGCAGCCCAGTCATGATGCACCTCCGGAGCTCAGCGGAAGGAAGACACGGAAGCAGCTCCCCTTGCCGGGCTCGCTCGACACCTCGAGTCGCCCGCCATGCCCCGCCACGATGCCATGGGTGATCGACAGGCCGAGCCCGGTCCCGTCGCCGACCGCCTTGGTCGTGAAGAAGGGGTCGAAGACGTGGGGCAGGTCCTGCGGCGCGATGCCGCAGCCGTTGTCGGCCACCTCGATGAGAATCTCCCTGCCGACGGCCCGGCTCGCGATGCGGATGCGTCCGCCCTCCGGCCGTCCCGCGGCCTCGATGGCCTGCAACGCGTTGACGAGCAGGTTGAGCAAGACCTGAGACACCTGGCTCGTCGCGCAGCGCAGCTTCGGCACGCCCGTGCAGTCGCACTCCACCGTGATCCCGCGACGCTGGAGTCGGCTGCGGATCATCTCCAGGCTCATGTCGACGAGATCCGCGAGGCCGATGGTTTCCATCTGAGGCGGCCCGCTGCGCGCCATGCCACGCATCGCCTGCACGAGCCGGGTCACGCGCTCCACCCCCTCACGCGTGCGGCCGAGGAGTCGATCGAGGTTGCCGCGGACGTACGGCAGGTCGATCTCCTCGGCCAGCTTGCGCACGCGAGCCGCGGTCGCCGGGTCGGCTGCGGCGAGGCGCTCACGGGCCCCCTCGTACGCGTCGAGGACCGCCATGACACCGCGCGTGTCGCGCTCGAGCACGGCCAGGTTGTTGGCGACGTACGCGAGCGGATTGTTGATCTCGTGCGCGACGCCGGCGGTCAGCAGGCCGATCGAGGCGAGCTTCTCGCTCTGGATCATCGCCGCGTGCATACGGTCCCGCTCGCTCACGTCGCGAATCGTGCCGATGAACTGCACCCGGCCGCCGACCTCGAGAGCGCCGAGCGAGAGCTCGAGCGGGAACCGGGCCCCGTCCTTGCGGCGGCCGGCCACCTCCACTGTGCGCCCGACGAGACGCGCCACACGGGTCTCCACGAAGCGCCGGAGGCCTGCCCGGTGAGGCTCGTGGAACTCGGGCGGCATCAGGCAGGTGAGGGGCTCTCCCAGCACCTCGGCGGCCGTGTAGCCGAAGGTCCGCTCCGCCGCCGGGTTGAAGAGGATGATGCGCCCTTCGTCGTCGGCGACCACGATGCCGTCGAGCGACGCCTCGGTCAGCTGCCGGGCGCGCCGTTCGGAAGCGGTCAGCGCCTCCTCCACCCGACGGCGGTCGCGGTCCGCGCGGCGCAGCGACCCGGCCGTCCACGCGACCACGGCGACGAGCAGCGCGATGTTGCAGACCGCGAACATCGCCAGCCCGCGTTCGGTCCCGTAAAAGCCGGCGTGCTGCCCCGCGAGCCGGAGCCACCCGAGCACCACGGGCGCGGCGATCGCCACGGGCAGCACACGCCGCGCCATGACGCCGCCGGCGCTGTCGCTGCCGACGACCGCGATGAAGCCCTGGTCCGCCCGCAGCAGAAGGATCCCGGCGCAGAGCACGCAGAACGCGAGCCCCGTGGGCAGCGCCATCCGTGGAGGCGCGCCGGAGATCGCCTGGGTTTCATACGCGTAGCCGATCACGGCCAGCAACGCCACGAGGGTGGCGGCGAGCGCGAGGGCCTGGGCGGGCCGGGGATCGCGGCGACCGTCCGCTTCCCAGAGCAGGGCGAGGCCGACCAGCACGAAATTCAAGGCCGTCGCGGGCGCCATCCGTACACGGGAGCCACCGGGGAGGAGCTGGTCGATGCCGAGATCCCATCCAGAGGCGTAGTCGAGCAGCGTGAGGAAGCCCATCAGAGCCGCGGCTCCCGCACAGGCTTCCATGACACGCCGCGCGCCGCGGGACATCACGGAGGCGCCGCTCCCGGCCAGGCACACCGACGCCCCCGCCAGCACGAACGTCAACGCCGTGCTGGGCCTCATGCTGGCGGTTCCGGGCAGCATGCTGCCGAGCGCGGCAGTGCCGACGAGCCAGCGGGTCAGCGCTGTCACGCCGGCGAGGGTGGCGACGACACCCGCGGCCAGCGCGGGGAGCCGCGCGTTCGTTCGGGTCTTGGCGCGACGTGACGGCACGACTCAGCCGCGTGCCGGCCGCGGCACTTGCCGGAACAGCGCGACGAGGGTCTTCAGCCGATCTCCTTCCGGTCGATCAGGACCACGTCGATGTCACGGGTGCTTGCCGGGCGCACCGCGACGTCCCGAAAAGTCCCGCCAATGACCATGAAGCGCACGAGCCGGCGGCGGCCGTACTCCTCGCGCGGATGGCAGAGGACATCCACGCCCGGAGCGTAGCACCGGGAGCCGCGACGGGCCATTGACCACGGCCCCGGACGGCCACTCAGAATAGAGTAAGGATGCTTTTCTGGCTGGCCGGGTGACGCGGCCCCACGTCAAATTGTGTATTGCCAGCGACCGCGCGACTGCGATAGCGGATCTCATCGGCCAAGGGGGGTCGCCATGATCGCGCGTCGGATCGTCGGAAGCGTGGCCATCGCCATCCTGCTCGGACTTGCCGCCGGAGACGCCCGTGCGGGATGCACGACCAGCACCGACGCGACGGCCGTCAGGCGAAGTCTCGCCCGTCAGGTCCGCTGCAACGACAAGGAGTTCCGGCAGGGACCGGGAGCCACGTGCCTGCTGAGCGACCCGCCCGCGTGCGCGGGAACCCTCGTCACCGATGCGGTCGCGCTCGGCTACGGTCCCAACAACCCGCCGGCGGCCGCCGTGGACATGCGCGCGCTGCGGGCCCAGCTCGGGTGCCAGAAGCGGGTCGGCGCCGCGATCTCCGCCTACGTCGGCGTGAAGCTCGGCGGCCTCGTGCGCGGCCTGGACCCCGCCACCGTCGACGCGCGGGCGCGGCGCATGCTCGACCGCCTGCCGACGCAGTGCCTGGTGACGGTCGCCGAAGACGCGGCGACCGAGATCCCAGCGCCCGCCGTCGGCCGCCAGTGCGCCGCCGCCGCCCCGATGGCGGGGAGCACGGTCGACGGCCCGGCTCTCCGCGACTGCCTGCACACGCTCCTCCAGGTCTGGGTCGACCGCTGGGGCCCGAACCCGCAGCCGCTCCGCCCGAACATCCTCTTCATCCTGAGCGACGACCAGCGCTGGGACACGACCGACGGCAAGCACGGGCTGTCGGGCGCCGACGTCATGCCGCGCACGCGCGCGGAGCTCGCCGACCAGGGCGTGGAGTTCAACGAGGCGTTCATGACCACGCCGCTCTGCTGCCCGAGCCGGTCGAGCATCCTGAGCGGCCAGTTCGCGCACCGCACGGGCGTCTACAAGAACGGCGGCAACAACGGCGGCGCCGACGACTTCGACGACACCTCGACGCTCGCCATCTGGCTGCAGAACGCCGGCTACCGGACGAGCCTCATCGGGAAGTATCTGAACGGCTACAACACGCTCTGGAACACGAACCAGGGCCAGCCGCCCTACGTACCGCCCGGCTGGAGCGAGTGGCACGGCATGAAGAACGTCGCCTACTACAACTACCGGATCGTCGAGCCGGACGGCGCCGGCGGCTACGTGGAGAACTTCTACGGGAACACCCCGGCGGACTACTCGACCGACGTGCTGCGCGAGAAGGCGAAGACCTTCATCGCGAACGCCGTGGCCGCGGGCGAGCCCTTCTTCCTCTACCTGGCCTTCAAGGCGCCGCACCTGCCGCAGACGGCCGCCCCGCGCCACGACGGCCTGTTCCAGTCGATCCCGCCGTGGCGGCCGCCGAGCTACAACGAGCCCGACGTGTCCGACAAGCCGACGTGGATGCAGAGCCTCCCGCCGCAGGACTCGACGGACCTGGACCAGATCCGCATCGACCAGCTCGAGATGCTGCAGGCGGTGGACGAGGCGATCGGCGGCAGCACGACCTACGGCATCACCGGCATCATGGAGCACCTCCGGAACCTCGGCGTCGCGGACAACACGATCGTCGTCTACTTCTCGGACAACGGCTGGCTCTGGGGCGAGCACCGGCTGCGCGCGAAGAACCAGCCCTACGAGGAGTCGATCCGCGCGCCGATGTTCGTCCGCTACCCGCCGCTCGCCCCGCTGCCGCGGAAGGAAGGCTGCTTCGCCCTCAACATCGACCTCGCCTCGACGTTCGCCGAGCTGGCGGGCGCGGGGGTGCCGATCTTCCAGGACGGGCGGAGCCTCGTCCGCGTGATCGACGGGACGCAGCCCGCGGGGACGTGGCGGACGGACTTCCTCGCCGAGGCCTGGCCCGGGAGCCACCCGTGGGCGACGGTGCGGGAGGCCCAGTGGAAGTACACGGAGATCGCGCTGACGCCGGGCGATCCGAACACGCTCTTCGATCGGGAGCTGTACGACCTGATCAGCGACCCGTACGAGGAGAACAACGTGGCGAGCGATCCCGCGAACGCGACCCGCGTGGCGACGATGGCGGCACGGCTCAGGCAGCTCAGGCAGAACTGGCCGGTGGATGCGGATCCCAACGGGCCGGACCCGGAGGAGGACGAGTGAGCCGTTGCCGGTAGGGCAGCCGTCTAGCTAAGCGGCACGCTTTTCAGTCCGGGCGGCGTGGAGTACGATTGCGTGCGCATCGGAGCGGGGAGGCGCCGTGGTCGGTCTGCTCTGTCTCGTGGCTCTCGTGCTCGCAGTCGTCGCCATCCGGCGGTCCGGACCGCGCGGCGCGCTCGCCGAGCGGATCGAGCGGATCGAGCGGCTCGAGCGCGAGGTGCGGGAGCTGCGCATTCTCCTCGCGGCGTTGCGCCCGGAGGCGGGGGCGGCGCCGGCGGCCGTCGAGCCCGCGCCGATCGCGCCCGCCCCTCCCGCGGCGCGACCCGTACCCGAGGCAGCGCCGGCACGAGCGGTGGCACCAGCGCCGCCCGCACGCCCGGGGCCGCCACCGCCCGCCGCTGCCGGTGCGCCCTGGGTCGGCATCGACTGGGAGCGCTGGTTCGGCGTGCGTGCAGCCGCGGTCCTCGGCGGCGTCGCGCTCGCGCTCGCCGGGCTTCTCTTCTTCAAGTACTCGATCGAGCACGGCCTCATCCCGCCCTGGCTGAGGGTCGTCATCGGCACGCTCGTCGGCGTCGGGTGCATCGCCGGCTCGGAGCGGACGCTCCGGCCGCGCTATGCCGGCACGGCCAACGCGCTCGCGGGCGCCGGGGTCGTCGTCCTCTACGCCGCTTTCTGGGCGGCGAGCGTCCACTACGGCCTGGTCGGCATCCCGGTGTCGTTCGTGCTCATGGTCGCCGTGACCGCGGCCTGCTGTGCGCTCTCCTGGCGCCACGCCTCGCAGGTGATCGCGCTCCTCGGCCTGGTGGGCGGCTTCGCGACCCCGCTCCTTCTGGCCAGCGGCGCGCACCGGCCGGTCGGGCTGTTCGGCTACGTCCTCCTCCTCGATCTTGGCCTGCTCGTTCTGGCGCGCCAGCGCCGCTGGCCCCTCCTGACGGTGCTCAGCCTGGCGGCGACGCTCCTCTACGAGGTGCTCTGGATCGGCGGCCGCATGGGTTCCGACCGTCTCTTCCTCGGGCTCGGCATCCTGGCCGTGTTCGTCTTGCTCTTCGCGCTCGCCCCCGCGCTCGCGCCCGCCGAGGATCGGGCGGAGTGGCTGGCGGCCCGGGCGGCCGCGGTACTATTCCCCTTCGCCTTCGCGCTCTACTTCGCGACGAGCGCGCGCTTCGATCCGCACCTGCATCCCGTCGCGCTGCTGCTCCTCCTCCTCTGCACCGCCGCCGGCTGGATCGGACGGGCGGAGAAGACGTACTGGCTCGGGCTCGGTGCCGCCTCCGCGACGGTCGCCGTGGTCGCCGCGTGGCTGCTCGCGCGCGACCTCGATGTCGCGCGCGCCCGCGAGGCCGTCATGTGGTGCGTCGTGCTGGCGGCCGCCATGCACGTCTTCGTCGAGTGGGAGCCGGCGCGCGAGGGCGCCGACGGGCCGGCCCCCGCGGCGCTGGTCGCGAGCGTCGGGCTCCTGGTCGTCCTGATCGGGGGCTCGACGCGCGCCCTTGCCGCGGCGCCGTGGCCGTGGCTGGCCGCGTTCCTCGGGCTCGGCGCACTCGTGATCCGCCATGCGGTCTTCCCGGGACGGGGGCAGCTGCACGTGGTCGCGGCCGTGGCCGTCGCCATCGGGCTCGCGACGGTCGAGCGCGTGCACGGACAGCGGCCGGGCTTCCCGCCGCACGCCGTCTACCTCGGCGTCGCGCTCGGCGTCGCGGTCGCGTTCCAGGCCGTTGCGGTCGCACACCGGTCGCCGAGCGCCCGGCGCTGGGCGGACCACGGCGCCGCGGCGCTCTGCGTGGTGCTCCTCCTCCACCTGATGACCGCACCCGGGATCCCGCCGGCGTCGGCATGGCTCTTCCTCGGCGTCACGGGCACGTTCGGTCTCCTGATAGCGCTCGCCGCCACGCGTCTCGGCGCCGGCAGCTGGCTCCTCGTCGCCGTGCTCGCGACCGCCATCGTGCAGGGCACCTGGACCGTCGACCTGCACGCGCCTGCGGTCGCGACCACGGCCCTCGGGCTCGAGGCGGCGGCCGTCCTGGTCTTCACCGCCTGGCCGTTCCTGGCCGCGGCGCGCTTCCGGGGCGAGCCCTTCGCGTGGCGGGCGGCCGCGCTCGCGGCTCCGGCCTGGTTCCTGTCCCTGAGGTCGCTCTTCGTGCTGCGCTTCGGCGACGCGGCGATCGGCCTGCTGCCCGTGTCGCTTGCCGTCGTGTGCTTCGTCGCGGCGCTGCGGGCGCGCGACCTCTGGCCGGCGTCCGAGCCGCTGCGCACGATGGCGCTCGCCTGGTTCTCCGCCGCCGCCATGGGCTTCGTCACCGTCGCCATCCCGCTCCAGCTCGAGAAGGAGTGGGTCACGATCGGATGGGCGCTCCAGGGGCTCGCCCTCACCGCGCTCTGGGTGCGGCTCGACCATCCGGGGCTGAAATACTTCGGTCTCGCCCTGCTGGCGGGGGCGACGGCTCGTCTGCTGAACCCCGCCGTGCTCGGCTACTACCCCCGACCCGCGTTCCGCATCGTCAACTGGCTCATGTACACCTACCTGGTCCCGGCGGCGGCGCTGCTCGCCACCGCGGCGCTGCTCGAGCCGCGCGAGGCGGCACGCGCGCGTCCGTGGGAACGTGAGCGGTGGTACGCAGGGGGGTGGCCGATCGCCGCCATCGGGTGCGGCGCGGCCGGCCTGGTCGTGATCTTCGTGTGGATCAACCTCGCCATCGCCGACTGGTTCACCTCCGGCCCCGTCCTCCGCCTGAGCTTCGAGCGGCTGCCCGCGCGCGATCTCACGACCTCGCTCGCCTGGGCGATCTACGCGCTCGTCCTGCTCGCCGTCGGCATGGGGCGGGGCCGGATCGGGCTCCGCTGGGCGAGCCTCGGCCTCCTGATGATCACGATCGCGAAGGTCTTCCTGCACGACCTCGGCGAGCTCCGCGATCTCTACCGCGTGGCGTCGCTGCTCGGGCTCGCGGTCTCGCTCATCGCGGTGTCGCTCGCCTATCAGCGCTTCGTTTTCCGCGACGCGGCGGCGGAGCAGACGTGACCCGGCTCGCCGTCGCGCTCGGAACGCTGCTCGCCCTCGCCGCCCATGCCGCCGATCCCGGCGAGGTCGACCTCCGACGCCTCTTCCCCCGCCAGGCCGAGGTCTACGTCACGCCACCGGGCGGTCTGTCCGAGCTCCGGCTTCCGGCCGAGGTGCTCGCCGCCTGCCGTCCCGACCTTTCCGATCTCCGCCTCTTCGACCGGCGCGGGCTGGAGATCCCGTACGTCATCGACGCCGGTCCCGAGGCACGGACGCGCGCCGAGGTCGCGGACCGCGTCGAGGCGCAGATTCTGGAGGCGCGCCGCGAGGAGATCGGCCGGGCCGACGCCCCCGCTCTCCGGCGCGAGGCGTACGTGGTCGTCGCGCCGACCCGGACCACCGAGGTCGGCACGTGGGACCTCGTCATGGAGACCGACCGGCCGCGCTTCGTGCGCCGGGTGGACGTGCGCGCGGAGGCGGCTGATGGGACCGGCGTGCAGGTGCTCGAGAACGCCTCCGTCTTCCGTCTCGGCGCGCAGCGCGACAAGACGCGCCTGCCGCTGCCGCCGCTGTCGGGGGCCCGGCTCACCGTGACGGTCGAGGGCGAAGAGGACTTCTACCTCGAGCCGCGGCTCTTCTTCGAAGGCGCGCACGTCCTCGCGGCGCGCGCCGAGGCGGCGGTCGACCTCGCGGAGGTCGCGCGACAGGACGCCGACGGCCGCACGGTTCTCGAGCTCGCCCGGCCGCGAGGTCTGGTGCCCGACGTCCTCCGTCTGCGGACGACGACGGGGAATTTCGACCGCCCGGTCGAGGTGTGGGACGAAGGGCCGGGGGTCGAGCCCGTTTTGCTCGGTCGCGCCGACGTCTTCCGCGTGCAGGCGCTCGCTCGCGCCGAGGAGCGCGAGGTTTCGCTCCGGGCGGCGCGGGGCGATCGCCTGCGCGTCGAGATCGTCAACGGAGACAGCGCGGCGCTCGACGCGCTCGAGTTCGAGGCGATCGTGCGCCGGCCATCGTTGATCTTCTCGCTCGACAGCGACGACGGCGAGGCGCCTGCCGCGACCCTGGCGTTCGGCGGTGGGCGTGCGTACCGCCCGCGATACGACCTGGCCCGCCTTCTCGGCCCGGCAGGCGCGCGCGCCGGGGCTGCCCTTCGCGACGCCGCGCGAAGCGCGCGGCTCGGCGCCGTCGGCCCGAACCCGATCTTCGACGGGGCACCGGCCCTCGGCTTCGCGATGCGCGCGGGTGCAGAGGTCGACACGCGTCTCTACGCCCGTCGGCGGCGGATCACGGTCGCGCCGTCGCCCGACGGCCTCTCCCGCCTCTCGCTCACGGCAGAGGATGTCGCCCACGCGCGCCCGGATCTCGCCGACGTGCGCGTGGTCGACGCGGCGTCGCGGCAGTGGCCGTACCTGCTCGACCGGGACGGCGTGGAGCGCTGGGAGAGGGTGTCGGTCGAGGCTCCGATTCGGCGGCAGCGGACCTCTCGCTACCGATTCGGGCTCCGGGCCGCACCCGCGCGTCTCGATCAGCTCGTGCTCGACGCCGATACGCCCTTCTTCGATCGCGCCTTTCGCCTGGTCGCGACGACGGAGCGTGAGCCCGAGCGCGTGCTCGCCGCGGGCCGCTTGCGTCAGCCGATCGGCAAGCCCGGTCCGGTGACGATCGCCTTCCCGCCCTCGCGGATCGACGGGCTCGAGCTCGTTGTGGAGGACGGCGACGATGCGTCGCTCGCATTCCGCGCCGCGCGCGCGCGGCTCCGCCTGCCCGAGGTGTATCTCGCGGCACCGGCGGGCGAGTACTCCCTCCTCGTTGGGGACCCGGAGGCGACCGCGCCGGATTACGAGCTCGCGCGCATGCGCGACGTCGTCCTCGCGCTGACCAGCGCCCCGGTCGTGACGCAGGCGCCGGGTCCGAATCCCGACTACAGCGCGCGTGCCCGCCTGACCAGCGGCGAGCGTCTGCAGGGCACGCTCGCGCAGGCGGTCCTGTGGGCCGTGCTCCTCGCGGCCGTCGCGGTCCTCGTGCTGCTCACGCTGCGGCTCGCCCGCTCGGGCGACCCCCGCTGAGAGAGCGCGCGCAGCGGCGCCATCGATCGACCGTCTCCTCGGCCGGGCGCTCGCCCCCGGCGCTAGATGCGCCGGACCCGGAAGACGAGTGTCTCCGAGGCACTCGCGCCGTCGACCGTGCAGGTGACCGAGAAGGTCGCCGTGAACGAGCTGCCGTCGAAGGGGGAGTAGCGGACGGTGATGGAGCACTCCGGAGAGGCGTAGGCCGCGGCCACCTGCTGGAAGGCGGTGACGACCGCGCGGGCGAAGGCGTGGATCCCGAGGTTCGGGAGCGTCGCCAGGGGCGTCTCGGGGATCGACACCACGCCGCTGGCCGCGTAGCTGAGCGCGTAGGTGCCCGTGGGCAGGTTCGCCGGGAACCCGGGCGGCAGCCCGTTCACCGCCTTCGGACCGTAGTTGAACAGCAGCCGCGTGCTCGACCGCCCGCAGGCCGTGACCGTCACCCGCGCGCCGCCCGCCTCGTCGCCCATCGTCAGCGCGATGGTGCCGTCCGCGAGTTGGTGCACGGAGCTCAGGTCGACCGCCGTGGCCCCGAACTGGTTCTCGACGACGAGCGTCGGGGTCTCGGTGCAGGGCGCGCCGTCGGGGCCGAGCACCCGGAAGGTGACCTGATCGCCCGGATGGTGGAAGCCGGCGGTACGGGAGTTCGTCTCGACCAGGATGGGCTTACCGGCGAGCGCGGCGACGCGCATGCTTCCCGAGTACGCGACCCGCAGGACGCGCATCCTGCGGCTCGCGCGCGTCACCGGACTGTCCAGCGCCGCCTGAGCGTGCTCGAGGACTCGCTGCAGCGCCCCGAGCCGCCCGGCGAGCCTGCGCGCCAGTGGCCCAAGCTCCTGCGCGGCGGCGGGGTCCCGGGCGAGCGTCACGAGCTGGGGGAGGAGGCCCCGGGCATCGGCCAGGCTCGCGGAAGCGGCGGCCGTGTCCTGCGAGAGCGCGGCGGCCGACGCCATGCCGACCCGCTCGACGAGCGCGTCGAGATCTGCCCGGAGGGTCGATCCGACCTGCGCCCGGGCGGAGGCGACAGCGAAGAGGACCGCCGCCACGAGGGCCGCGAGCGCTGCCCTCGTCCGTTGACCATTTCGCGCGCACGTCGTGCTTCGTAGCCGTCCCATGGGCTGAAGCATCGGCCGGATCGCCCCTGGACTTGAGTCTCCGTCCCGGGCGAGCGGTCACGCCGGGACCATGCGAAACGCCCGGCGGCCGATCCGGCATCACCCCTCGCGCAGCGCCTCGACCACCGGCAGCCGTGCGATCCAGCGCGCCGGCAGCGCCCCCGCCGGGACGCTCACCAGGAAAGCGGCCAGCGCCGCGGCGGGGAGGCTCGCCGCGGCGAAGTGGAAGTCGACGTCCCAGCCGAGCTGATAGGCGAAGTTGACCCGCACCCAGAGGAGGGCGAGCGCCGCGCCCATGGCGACGCCGCCCGCGAGGCCGAGGAGGCCGACGCCCGCCGCTTCGGCGACGACGGAACGCGCGACCTGCCCGCGCGTGGCGCCGGCGGCGCGGAGGAGCGCGAGCTCACGGCGGCGGTCGAGCGACACCGCGATCAGGGCCTCGGCGAGGCCGAGTCCCGCGACGACGAGCGGCAGCACCTCGAGGGCGCGCGTGAAGCGGAAGGCGCGGCGCACGGCGTCCTGGTGGTAGGCGTAGAGCTCGCGCTGGGTGAGCACCTTGAGGCCCTCCTCGGCGCCGACGCCGCCGGCGATCGCGCGCCGGACGGCCGCGGCGTCGACGCCGGGCCCGAGCGTCACGTGGAACCGATTGACGGCGCGGTCCCCCCACCAGCGCTGGTAGGTGGCACGCGAGAGGACGATGCTGCCGCGCGGCGAGACGTAATCGACGACGACGCCGGCAACGGGCGCGGTGAAGGCACCTGCCGGCGTCGGGACGCGCAGCGTGGACCCCACCCCGACGCGGAACTGGCGAGCGAAGTTCCGCGAGACGAGAGCGGCGGTCCCGGCGCGCACGGCGGCGAGCGCGGTCGCCGGATCGCCCGCGGCGAACGTGAAGTCGCCGGCGCGCTCCTGCGCGAAGGCGCCGTCGTCGAGCGAGTCGACGCTGATGCGGCTGCCGTCGTACTCCTGCTCGGCGAGGCGCAGGCGCTCGACGCGCGCCACCCCGGGCACCGCGAGCAGCCGCGCCGCCAGCGACTCGTCCACCGGCGTCTCGATCCACCCCGTGGTCGCCGCCGACGCGACGACGAGGTCGGCGCGCACCTGGTGGCGGATGAAGTCGAGCACCGACTGCTCGAAGCTGCGCGCGAGGGTGCCGGACATGAGCATCAGCCCGAGGCCCAGCGCCAGGACACCCGCGGCGAGCGCGAGCTGGTCAGGGATACGGAGGAGCCGGTCGACGGCGAGCCGTCCGGCGAAGCCGAGCCAGCGGCGGAGCGGCGTGAGCAGGGCGGTCGCGATGGAATCCGCCCGTCGCATGAACAGGATGACCAGCGCGAAGTCGGCCGCGACGGCGGCGAGGTTGCCGCTCCACGGCGAGTCGAGCCACACCTCGCCCGACAATCCCGCGCCGGTGATCGCGAGCGCGGCGGCGAGGCTGCCGGACGCGGGCCAGCGGCGGGACGCGAGTGGCGGGTCGCCGCGCCGCACGGCCGCCAGCGGCTCGACGCGCAGCGCTTCGCGAGCGGGAAGCCAGCCGGCGAGGAGCGCCGCACCGATCCCGCTGGCGAGACCGAGGCCGAGGGTCGCCGGCGACAGGGCGAGGCCGGCGGTGAAGATCTTCATCGAGAAGACGAGCTCTGCCGATTCACTGACGCTGCGGAGGAGGAGCCGGCCGAGCCCCACCCCGAGCGGTACCCCGACGGCGGCCCCGACCGCCCCCAGGGCGAGCGCCTCGCCGAGGACGAGACGCAGCACGTGCCGCCGCACGGCGCCCACGCAGCGGAGGAGGCCGATCTCGCGGCGGCGCGCGGCCACCGAGGTGCCGACCGCGCTGCCGGCGACGAACACCGCCGCGAGCAGCGCCAGGCCCGAGATGCCCGAGAGGAGCGTGCGATAGGAGCGCAGGTAGCGCTCGATCTGCTCGCCGCGACGCGCGGGGGGCACGGCTTCGAGCCCCGGCCAGGACGCCAGCGCCCTGTTCATCGCCCGCGCCGCGTCCTCGACCGCCACGCCCGGGAGGAGCGTCACGTCGACCTGGTCCACGAGCCGGTCTCGGCCGAGCACCACCTGTGCACCCACCACGTCCATCAGGAGGAGGTTGCCGCCGTAGGCGCGCCCGACGCCGCCCGGCGGCAGGATGCCGCGCACGGTGAAGGTCCGGATGCCGGCGGGCGTGCGCAGCCGGAGGTGCGCCCCGGCGCCGATGCGCAGTCGAGATGCGAAGCCGTCGGTCAGGATCACGCTGTACGGGTCGACGAGGAAGGAGAGGGGATCGTCGACGACGTGGTCGCCGGCCTTGACGAGGTGCAGCGTCCTGATCGCGTGCCCGTCGGTCACGTCGGCCGCGAACACGGCGAGCGCCTCGCCGGCCGCGGGCGCGTCGACGGCGTAGAACGTGGCGGTGACGATCGGCACGGCGTGGTCGACGCCGGGCAGCGCCCGCAGCCGCTCGGCGACGGTCTCGGGAAAGGGTCCGGGCCCCCGCACCTGGAGGGCCGCCGTGCCCGCCAGGTCCTCGATCGCCTCGGTGAAGGCGGCCAGCGTGCTCGCGTTGATCACCCGGATGGCGACCACGAGCGCGACGCCCAGCCCGACTCCCGCGGCAGTGAGCGCGCCACGCGCGCCGTGGGCCCGGAGCTGGCGGCGGGCGAGCAGCACGACGGCGCCCATGAGCGGCGCGAGTATGGCGGTGGCGGCTCGGTTGCGCCAGATCGGGAATGTCTGTTAGGCGAGACCCGAGTGGCGGTCGCGCGGGTCACCGAGATCAGGGCCTCCTCGCCCGACGGCTTCCGGGAAGCCGTCGAGGAAGGTGTGGAGCGGGCCGCGCGCACGCTGCGCAACATCACCGGGCTCGAGGTGGTGAAGAAGCGGGTCAAGGTGGAGCGCGGGCTGATCGTCGAGTACCGGGTCGACATGAAGGTGGTCTTCGTGCTCGAGTGAGGAGCGGTCGAGATGGCAGTCGCACGCATCACGCAGATCATCGGCGCCTCGCCGCACAGCTGGGAGGACGCGGTCCGCAACGCCCTCGAGCGGGCCAACAAGACGCTGCGCGGCATCACCGGCATCGAGGTCATCAAGGAGAACGCGGCGGTCGAGAACGGCAAGATCGCCGAGTACCGGGCCACCGTGCAGGTCACGTTCGTGCTGGAAGGCACCTGAGCCGCCATGTCCTCCGCTTCGCAGGCTCCCGGCGACCGCCTGAGCGCCCTCGACGCGGCGTTCCTCTACCTCGAGCGGACGGGGCAGCTGCTGCACGTCGGCGGCCTCTATCCGGTCGCTGGCGCGCTCGACTTCCAGCGCCAGCTCTCCGACCTCGCCGCGCGGCTCCACCTGATCCCGCGCTACACGCAGCGCGCGGTCAGCGTGCCCCTCGGTCTCGCTCACCCCACCTGGGAGCCGGACCCGCGCTTCGACATCCGCAACCACGTGGTGCGGCACGTGCTCCGTCCCCCGGGCGACGACGCCCAGCTCGCCAAGCTCGCGAGCCGGCTCTTCGCGCAGCCGCTCGACCGCCGCCGGCCGCTCTGGGAGGTGCACCAGATCGACGGGTACCAGGGCGATCGCAGCGTGCTCTTCGCGAAGGTCCACCACTGCATGATCGACGGGGTGAGCGGCGTGCAGCTGCTCGGCGTGATGTTCGACCCGAGCCCGAATCCGGCGCCGCCACCGCCGCCGGCCGAAGCCAAGGGGGCGCCGCCCCTGCCGTCGCCGGCCGCCCAGCTCGCGCGGGTCGCGCGCGATACGCTCCGCGGGAGCGTCGCCGCGGGACGCGCGCTGCGCGCGCTCGCTCGCCAGCCGCGGCGCGTCCTCGCCGAGCTCGGCGCGGCGGCCGACGCGGCGCTCGAGCTCGGACGGATCCTGCTCCACCCGCCGCCGCGAACGCCCTTCAACGGTCACGTCGGGACGCTCCGGCAGGTCGCGTGGACGACGTTCTCGCTGAACGAGGCGAAGGCCATCAAGAACCGGCTCGGCGGCACGGTGAACGACGTCGTCCTGACGACGATCAGCGCGGCGCTGCGTGCCTACCTCGAGGAGCACGAACGGAGTCCCGAGCGCATGGAGCTGCGGGCCATGTGCCCGGTCAACGTGCGTGCGCCGCACGAGCACCTGAAGCTCGGGAACCGCGTGTCGATGATGGTGGCGCCGCTGCCCGTCGGCATCTTCGATCCGCGCGAGCGATACCGGCAGGTGCGGGCGGCGATGGCGCAGCTCAAGGCGAGCGGACAGTCGGCGCGCATGGCCCGCATGGTCGAGCTGATCGACCTGCTGCCGCCGCCGCTCCAGATGGTCTTCAGCTGGGTGCAGATGGCCGCCGCGCCGATCAACACGGTCTGCACGAACATCCCCGGGCCCCCGGTGTCCCTGTACGTCCAGGGGAAGCGTCTCGAGAGCCTGGTGCCGCTGATACCCCTCGCCCAAGGCGTGGGCCTGGCGTTCGCGATCCTCAGCTACGCGGACAGCCTGACCATCGGGATCACGGTCGATCCCGCGCTCGTCCCGGACTCCGACCGTTTCGAACCGCTCCTGCAGGCCGGCTTCGTCGAGCTGCGCGAGCTCGCCGGGGTGGAGCCGGTCCAGGGAAGCACGGAGCCCGTCCCGCCGGAGCGGCAGCGGAGGCTCTCCCGTGCTTCCCTGGTTGCCTGACCGATCGGTTTATAGTAGCCGGTCAGGCATAGAGACCTACGATATCGCGATCTTCGCCGCGCTCCGATGGGAGCGACAGGCCGTCCTGGGCGCCCTGGCCGACGTCGGGATCTGCGGACCCGGCCGCTGGGGTGGACGTCTGGGGGACGGGCGCGCCTGCCTCGTCATCGAGACGGGCATCGGTGCCGAGCGGGCGAGCCGCGCCGCCGCCGCTGCGCCGGTGGCGGGCTGCTTCATGACGTCCGGGTGCGCCGGCGCGCTCGTGCCGTGGCTCCATGCGGGCGACCTGGTGGCCGCCGACCGCGTGATCCCCTTCGACGCCGCCGGCCGCCCCGGCGGGGCGCTCGCCGCCGAAGCCGGGGGGCTGAGCGCCTGGGCGGCCGCGCGCGGCTTCCGCCTCCACATCGGTCCCCTCGCGGTGAGCCAGGAGATCGTCTGGACGCCGTCGGCGAAGGCCGCTGCCGCCGCGATCGGTGCGCTCGCCGTGGACATGGAGAGCGCGGCGGTGGCCGCGGCAGCGCGCGCGCGGGGCATCTCGTTCGTCGGTCTACGGGTCGTGCTCGACGAGCTGGGCGAGGACCTCCGCTTCGTCACCGACTTCGTGGATCCCGCGACCGGCGAGGCGCGGGTCGGCCGGGCCGTCGCGACGCTCGCGCCGAGGCCCTGGCTCTGGCCCCGCACCGTCCGGCTCGCGCGGCAGCGCCGCACGGCCGAGCGCCGTCTCGGCGCCTTCCTCGCGGCCTTCCTGGGGCCCGACCGGCCCGCACTCGGGCTCGACGCGCCGGCCGCGGCGGCTCTATCCTGAGGTGCCCATGCGCTTCCCGCTCCACGTCGCGACCGACATGATCGGCTGGCAGCTCCGGAACTGGTGGGCCGGCAACAAGCGCGTGCCGGTCGTGCTCATGCTCGAGCCGCTGCACACCTGCAACCTCGCCTGCATCGGCTGCTCGCCGGAGCGCTACACGGGGGACCTGAAGGACCGCCTGCCGCTCGAGAAGTGCTTCGCGGCGATCGAGGAGTGCGGCGCCCCGATGGTCTCCATCTGCGGCGGCGAGCCGACGATCTATCCGGAGCTCGTGGAGCTGATCGAGGGGATCATCGAGCGGCGGAAGCACGCCATCATGTGCACCAACGGCATCCTCCTCGACCGCTTCTACCGGAAGGCGAGGCCGCACAAGCGGCTCACCATCAACGTGCACGTGGACGGCATGCGCGAGACGCACGACTTCGTCGTCGACCGCGAGGGCGTCTGGGACAAGGCCGTCGAGGGCATCAAGGAAGGCAAGCGCCTCGGCTACTACGTGTGCACGAACACCACGGTCTTCCGCGAGACCAGCGTCGACGAGATCGAGGAGATGGTCGCCTTCCTGAGCGCGCTCGACGTCGACGGCATCCTGCTCTCGCCCGGCTACCACTACGAGAAGCTCGCCGGGCAGGACCACTTCCTCTTCCGCGACGAGATCCACGAGAAGTTCAAGCGCATCCTCGAACTGTCGCGGCGCTATCCGAAGATCTCCTCGACGCCGCTCTTCCTCGAGTTCGCCGCCGGGCTGCGCGACTACCCCTGCACGCCGTGGGGCAACCCGACGTACACGCCGAAGGGCTGGAAGGGTCCCTGCTACCTGATCGAGGGCAAGTACTACGGCTCGTGGAAGGAGTTCTTCGGCGGCGTCGACTGGGACTACTGGGAGAGCCGGCAGGACCCGCGGTGCCACAACTGCAAGATGCACTCGGGCTTCGAGCCCTCGGTCGTGCGCAAGCTCGGCGGGAGCCCGCGCGACATGCTGACGATGGCCAGGTGGCAGCTCACGGACGTGCGGAACAGCGCGTCGCGGCTGGCGAAGGCGTGAGTTGCCGTATGTGAGAGGCCATGATCGACCTCTACACGGCACCCACACCCAACGGGCACAAGGTCTCGATCACCCTCGAAGAGCTCGGGCTCCCGTACGACGTGCATGTCGTGAACCTGCTCGCCGGCGAGCAGAAGCAGCCCGAGTATCTGAGGATCAACCCGAACGGCCGCATCCCGACGATCGTCGACCGAGAGGCCGGAAACTTCGCGGTCTTCGAGTCGGGCGCGATCATGATCTACCTGGCAGAGAAGACCGGCCGCCTGCTGCCGGCCGAGCCGAAGGCTCGGTCCCTCGTCATCCAGTGGCTGATGTTCCAGATGGGCGGTGTGGGCCCGATGATGGGGCAGGCGAACGCGTTCTTCCGCTACTTCCCCGAGAAGTTCCAGCCCGCCATCGATCGCTACCAGCACGAGAGCCGCCGCCTGTTCGAGGTGTTGAACGGGCGGCTCGCCGAGTATGAATGGCTCGCCGGGGACTACTCCATCGCCGACATCGCAAACTGGTCCTGGGTGAGGACGCACAAGTGGTCGGGCGTGTCGGTCGACGGGCTCGACCACCTGCAGCGCTGGATGGGGCAGATGACGGCCCGGCCGGCCTGTCAGCGAGGCGTCGACGTGCCCTTCCCGCTCCCCGACCTCACCAGCATCGCGGAGAGCGACGCGGCCGCGGACTTCGCCAAGGGCGCGCAGACCCTGCTGCAGCGCTAGGAAGCCGACCGGGGCTCCGTCTCGGGTCGGTGCCGCAAGCGAGCGGGTGGCGGTCGGAGGATCGTGTGCGGAGTAGAGCGCGCCGTCATCGCTCTTACGGAAGTCGCGATGGTACAGGTGATCCTGAGGGCCGTTTCACGGCTGACGAAGGCCTGATCCGCACGCCGTGGCGCCTACGCATCGACGCCGCGGATGCTCACCAAGCCCACGCGAGGGCATGCCGTGTTGCTGGTACCCTGGCTCTTCTCGCCCCGGCGAGCTCCGCGTCCACGACCACATGACCCATCGCGCTTCGATGCTAGCAACGCTCCGAGCCCGTGGCTACGTGAGGGCCGCCTCGTGGGCCGCGCCGGGCCCGTGCCGGCGGCAGCGGACCCGGCGCGGCCGCTAGCGGCCCGAAGGGGCTAGCGGCCGGCTTCGGCGACGGGGACGACCGCGGCCAGCGGCACGAAGCCGTCCCAGGGAAGCGCCTGCTGATCGACCAGGTGGTCGCGCAGCCGCCGGGCACCCTCCTGCGCCTGGTACGTGACTGCATCCACGAGCCAGGCCGGCCAGCGCGGGTCGCGGGTGTTCACCTCGATCGTGGTGGACACCGCGACCTCGTCGGCGTCCGGGTCTCCGGTAGAGATCAAGAGCTGGATCACCATGCGCTGGGCCCCTTCTGCACGAGCGGTGAAGGCGAGCAAGGACGGTGCCAGCGCGCACCTCCCGTTCCGCGTGGATGGCGCAGCGCGGCGATCGTTGCACGCGTGAGGGGCCGCGCACGGGTCGTGCGGGAACGCCGGACGCCGGCTCGCCTTCCCCGCCCGGGCTGCTAAGATGCCGCCGGCTGCGGGGCCGGGAGGAGGACGATGGGGCAGGCTGCAAACCTTCCACTCGTAACGGATCTCAAGACCGCCGCGGAGGAGCGGTACCTCAGCTATGCGCTGAGCGTCATCACCTCGCGCGCGCTCCCCGACGTGCGCGACGGCCTGAAGCCCGTCCAGCGCCGCATCCTCTACGCCATGTATCAGAACCTCCACCTGACGGCGGGGGCCCGCCCGCGCAAGTCGGCCGCGGTCGTCGGCGAGGTGCTCGGCAAGTACCACCCGCACGGCGACCTGGCGGCCTACGAGGCGATGGTGCGCATGGCGCAGCCCTTCGCCCTCCGCTACCCGCTCGTCCACGGCGAGGGGAACTTCGGGTCGCTCGACGGCGACGCCGCGGCCGCCATGCGCTACACCGAGGCGCGCCTCACCGCGCTCGCCGAGGAGATGCTCGCCGACCTCGGCGCCGAGACCGTCCCCTTCCGGTCGAACTACGACTCGACGCTCGACGAGCCGATCGTGCTGCCGAGCGCCATCCCGCAGCTCCTGATGAACGGCTCGACCGGGATCGCGGTCGGCATGGCGACCAACATCCCGCCCCACAACCTCCGCGAGGTGGTGGCGGCGCTGGTCGCCATGATCGACGAGCCCGACCTCGGGGTGAAGGGGCTGCTGAAGCACGTGAAGGGCCCCGACTTCCCGACCGGCGGCGAGATCCTGAACGGCAAGAAGGAGCTGCGCGAGATCTACGAGACGGGGCAGGGCGCCGTCCGGCTCCGCGGCGAGTACACCGAGGAACGGCTGGCGCGCGGCAAGCGCCAGATCGTCGTCACCTCGCTCCCCTACACGGTCAACAAGGCCGAGCTGGTCGAGCAGATCGCGCAGGAGATCCTCGCGCGCCGCCTCCCGCAGGCCACCGACGTGCGCGACGAGTCGACGGCCGACATCCGGATCGTGCTCGAGCTGAAGAGCGACGCCAGCGCCGACGCGGTGATGGCGTACCTCTACAAGCACACCGCGCTGCAGACGAACTTCAACGTCAACCTCACCTGCCTCCTGCCGACCGACAACCCGGCCGTCGGCCAGCCGGCGCGCGTCACGCTCGCGGACCTCTGCCGCCACTTCCTCGACTTCCGGATGGCGGTGGTCACCCGCCGGCTCGAGCACGAGCGGCGGCAGCTCGAGGCGCGCCTCCACATCCTGGAGGCGCTGGCGCGCATCTACGACGACCTCGACCGTGCCATCCGCATCATCCGCAAGGCCGAGTCGCGCGCCGACGCGGCCCAGAAGCTCCGCGAGGCCTTTCGCCTGGACCAGGTGCAGGCCGATGCCATCCTCGACATCCGCCTCTATCAGCTGGCGCGCCTCGAGATCGAGAAGATCCGCGCCGAGCGCGCCGAGAAGCGCAAGCGTCTCAAGGAGATCGAGTCGCTCCTCGCCCGGCCGCGCGAGCGCTGGAAGCTGGTCCGCACCGAGCTGGTGGCGATCGGCGAGAAGTACGGCGACGCTCGCCGCACCAAGGTGGGCGGGGGCGAGGAGCTCACCTACGACCCCGAGGCCTACATCGTGCACGAGGAGGCCACCGTGCTCCTCTCGCGCGACGGGTGGCTGAAGCGCGTGCGCGAGGTGAAGGACCCGTCCGCGACGCGGCTCCGCGAGGGCGACGCGGTCGCCGCCATGCTCCCCGGCACGACGCGCGATCGCCTCGTCCTCTACTCGACCACGGGCACGATGTACGTGCTCCGCGTGGCCGACGTGCCGGCCACGACCGGCTACGGCGAGCCGGTGCAGTCGCTCCTCAAGTTCGGCGACGGCGAGCACGTCGCGGCGGCGCGGCTCGTGCGGGCCGCGGGCGAGGGGCAGGAGGCGCTCCCCGGCCTCGAGCCGAAGGCCGTGCTGCTCGCGACGGCCCGCGGCTACGGCTTCCGGACCGAGCCCGACCTCTCCGAGACCACGCGCGCCGGCCGGCGGCTCGCACGCGTCGGCGAGGGCGACGAGGTGGTGAGCGTCGAGCCAATCCTGGGCGCCAAGGTCGTCGTCGCGACGGTACGGGGGAACATGCTCCGCTTCGGCCTGGACGAGGTGGCCGAACTCTCGGGGCCGGGCCGCGGCGTGATTCTCATGCGGCCTGGAAAGGACCGCGAGGACCGGGTCGTCGGCGCGCTCGCGCTGGCGTCCGACGCCGAGTTCATCGCGGTGACGCCCGAGGGCGGCGAGCGGCGCGTCGCCGTGCGCGACGTCCCGGCGGGCAAGCGCGGCGGCAAGGGGCAGCGCGTCGTCAAGCGCGGCGGGGTGGCGGCGGTGAGGGCAGAGTGATGGCGACCAGCTACACGGCAAAGGACATCCTGGTGCTGGAGGGCCTCGAGCCCGTGCGCCGGCGTCCGGGCATGTACATCGGCGGCGTCGATACGACCGGGCTCCATCACCTCCTGTGGGAGATCGTCGACAACTCGGTCGACGAGGCGATGAACGGGCACGCCGACCGGATCACGGTGGTGCTGCACAAGGACGGGGCCTCCGCGACGGTGACCGACAACGGGCGCGGCATCCCCGTCGACCGGCACGCGCAGTACAAGAAGCCGGCGCTCGAGCTGATCCTCACGACGCTCCACGCGGGGGGCAAGTTCGAGGCGAAGAACTACTACCACTCGGGCGGGCTGCACGGCGTCGGCGCCTCGGTGGTGACCGCGCTCTCCGAGAAGCTCACGGCGCGCGTCAAGCGCGACGGCTTCGAGTGGGAGCAGACGTTCTCGCGCGGCAAGGCGACGAGCCCGCTCAAGAAGCTCGGCGCGGCGCGCGGCAGCGGCACGATCATCTCCTTCCGGCCCGATCCCAAGATCTTCCCCGAGGTCCGCTTCGACGCGAAGGTCGTCGCCGAGCGCCTCGAGGCCAAGGCCTACCTGCACGGTGGTCTGACCCTCGTCTTCCGCGACGAGGGGGCGGGCGCCGAGGCCGTCTATCACTACGAGGACGGGCTCAAGGCGTTCCTCGCCAGGATCGTCGGTGACGGGGCGGTCGGGGGCGAGCTGTTCACGCTCGCCAAGCAGCAGGACGGGCTCCACCTCGAGTGCGCGCTCGCCTGGACGGAGGAGACGACGGAGCGGGTCCAGTCCTATGTCAACAGCATCCCGACCACCGCCGGCGGCGCGCACGAGAACGGCCTCAAGAGCGGGATCGTGAAGGCGGTGCGGAACTACCTGACCGTCCACAACCTTGTGCCGCGTGGCGTGGCGCTGACCGCCGATGACGTGCGCGAGGGCCTCGTGGCGCTGCTCGCCGTCAAGATCCCGCAGCCGCAGTTCCAGGGGCAGACGAAGGAGCGTCTCAACAACTCCGAGGTGACGCCGGTCATCGACGCGATCGTGCGGAGCGCGCTCGAGAACGCGCTCAACGCCAACCGCACCGCGGGCGACGCGATCGCCGCGCGCGTCGTGCTGGCGTCGCGCGCGCGGAGCGCGTCCCGCGCCGCCGCGCAGCAGGTGCAGCGCAAGGGGGCCGTGTCCCACCGGCTCAACCTCCCCGGCAAGCTCGCGGACTGCAGCTCGACCGATCCCAGCGAGTGTGAGCTCTTCATCGTCGAGGGCGACTCCGCCGGCGGCTCGGCCAAGCAGGGCCGGGACCGCGCCTTCCAGGCGATCCTCCCGCTGCGCGGCAAGGTGCTGAACACCGAGCAGGCGCCGACGGCGAAGGTGCTCACCAACAAGGAGCTCTCGGACCTGGTCTCCGCGCTCGGCTGCGGCACCGGCAAGAGCTTCGATGCGGCCAAGCTCCGTTACCACAAGGTCTGCCTGTTGACCGACGCCGACTCCGACGGCAACCACATCTGCACGCTGCTCCTCACCTTCTTCTATCGCCACCTCCCCGAGCTGATCCGCGGGGGTTACGTCTACATCGCGCAGCCGCCGCTCTACCGGGTCGACGCCGGCAAGGAGGTCCACTGGTTGCGCGACGACGCCGAGAAGGACCGGTTGCTGGGGCGCCTCAACGGCAAGCGCGAGCGCGTGCAGGTGACCCGGTTCAAGGGGCTCGGCGAGATGAACCCCGGGACGCTCAAGGAGACGACGCTCGACCCCGCGCGGCGTGCCCTCCTGCGGGTTGCGATCGCCGACGAAGCGGGCACGGATCAGGCGATCCAGACGCTCATGGGTCGCGACGTCGCGCCGCGCTTCGCGTTCATCATGGAGCGCGCGGCGAAGGTGGAGGAAGTGGATATCTGACGGCGCGGGCGACCATCTTCTCCCGGTGCGGGGTAGTCTGCTAAACACTCGTTGGCGCCCGAGCAATCCGCTTTGGCCGGGGGGAGGGCGACCCATGCCGCTGCTTCACAGGCTTCCGGTCCTGCTGACCGGTATCGCGGCCGTTGTTCTGACCGTCGCGCCGGGCCCGCGGGCCGGCGTGAGTCCGGGCGAGACGATCGACAAGAGTCGCCTCGCCGAGGTTCGGCCGCTGATCTCGCCGTCGATCGAATGGATACTGGACCGCGGCGCGACGATGAAGGTCGTCGAGGCGAAGCCGGTCGGGTGGCCGCAGGCATTCCGGGAGGCGACCGAGCGATACGCGGGTCAGGTCCGTCTCGCTCCGGACGGCCTAACGCTCGAGAACTACATTGCGGGGCAACCGTTCCCGACCTTGGATCCGAACGATCCCGCGATGGCGGTCAAGGTCATGTGGAACTACGAGTACCGCCCCTATCCGGGCACGGACGACTTCGTCGAATACGATTTTCCGGCGTGGGACGGGTCGCTCAACCGGGAGGCGCCGATGTCGGTCGAGCGCCTGTTCCGGATCGGCGAGTCGCGGCGGTTGTACTACAACGGGCGACTCGTGGTGGACCCCAAGCCCGAGATGCCGAACGCTTCGGGCTATCGGTTCCAGGAGTTCGTGGGACCGATCCTGGCGCCGTATGATCTGAAGGGGGTCGGCCTCCTCACCTATCGTTACATCGACCCGGCGAAGCCGGACGCCAGCTTTCTCTACCTGCCGGTCCTGCGGCGCGTACGTCGCCTTTCGACGGCGCAGCGCTCCGATGCGATCCTCGGGACCGACGCCGACCCGGACTCCTTCTGGGGCTACGCCGGCCACATCGCCTGGATGGCGTGGCGCTTCCTCGGCGAGAAGGAGATGCTCGGCGTCATGCACGGGGAGCACTATCCGATCCAGCAGTGTCCCGGCGCCGCGGACTTCATGTTCTGCGACGCGTGGGAGAAGCGCCGCGTCTACGTCATCGAGGGGCGCTCGAGGCTGTCCCAGTACGCCTACGGGAAGCGCATTCTCTACATCGACAAGCAGGCCTGGGTGGTGACGTACGAGGACATCTACGACCAGGCGGGCGAGCTGTGGAAGGTGTGGATCGACGACCACCAGTTCCGTGATCGGGCGTTCCCCGGGGCGACCACGTATCCCGAGGAGCAGGACTTCTACGCCGGGCTCCTGATGCTCGACATGCAGCTCGAGCACGCGACGTACGTGCCCCACCCGGGAGCGGACCCGCCGGGGCACGAGGGCTGGCACTTCAACCGGGGACCCAACGCGAGGACCGACGCCAGCCCGTCCGGCAGCATCCCGGAGATGTTCTCGATCGCCTCGCTCGTCGCGCGCGGGAACTGACCCGAGGTCTCGCGCGGCATTCGGAGACGGGTGGCTGCGCCCGTCGTCTGTCCCCCCTCCCGGCAAGCCGCCCGTGTGGAGTCACTCCGAATGCCGCGCATGCCGGGGCCCGCTCACCGCCTTCGCGACGCCGCGCAGCATGCGGCGCAGCACCGCATCGTTGGCTGATCTGCCGCAGGCAGGCATTCGGCGTGCACCACCCGCGAGGCGGAGAGGGGCTGGGGCCTACGGTCGGAAGGAACTCACGTGCGACGCGGGCTGTCATTGCACAGTCCATATAATGTGCGCCATCTGGAGATTTAGTGTGATTGACAACTGTTCTCACGCCGAGTTAAGGCGACCACGAAGTGGGATCGACCCCAAAGATCGGCGCGCTGACGTGCCACGCGCTCCTCCCCGGGGGATCACTCGAGGTCGAGACAAGAAGAGCACGACGGAGGAAGAGAGCATGAAAGAACTTCACTTGGATGTCGAGGAGCTGGAAGAGCGCATCGCGCCAAGCCTGGTCGGCGTGAACCCACCCGGCCAGCTCGGTGCGGGCAAGCCAGGCCCGCCGCCCGGGCAGCTCGGTCAGGGCCAACCGGGTCCGCCGCCCGGCCACAGAGGGTGAGGTCTCCTCGGTAGGCATGTTGCACGACCCGCACGAGGAGGAGCCATGAGATTCGTGCAGAGAGTGGTTTACGTCCTGGCATGCGCCGCATCGATCGGCGGGATCGTCGTCCCGGTCCGAAACGCCGGCGCCCAGACCCTCCCGCCCTCCGCAGCCTGTGTTGCGGCCTGCGCCCAAGGAATCGGGAGCTGCGTCACCGCGGCGGCGGCGACGCTCCACGGGTGCGTTGCGGCCTGTACGACGAATCGCCCTGCCTGCGTGCAAGCGTGCGCCGCGGCGCAGACCGCCGCAGTGTCCGCGTGCAGGGCGGCCTTCGACAGCTGCGCGGCGGCCTGCCCTTCGATGGAGGAGTCATGAGATCCCTGAAGCGATTGCTGTGTGTTCTGACGTGCGCCGCATCGATCGGCGGGACGGTCGTCCTCGCCCGAGACGCCGGCGCGCAGACCCCCCCCGGGGCCTGTGTTGCGGCTTGCGCCCACGGAATCGGGAGCTGCGTCAGCACGGCCGCGGACGCGCTCCACGACTGTATGGCGGGCTGTAAGATCAATCATGGGACCAAGCGCGCCACCTGCGTGCAGGCTTGCGCCGCGGCGCACAAGGCGGCGGTATCCGCGTGCACCGCAGCCTTCAAGAGCTGCGTGGCGGCCTGCCCCACGACCTGACCAGGCCACCGTCGCGATCGAGTAGCTGGGCAAGGGCCGGCTCGAAGCCGGCCCTTGCCGTCTCTGCGTAACCCGCTACGCCTCTCCGCCACTCGCGGCGCCCCGCATCATCTTTAGCAGAGCCCTTCGGCAGACCGCATCATACCTAGCGTAACATCTCAACGTTGATTACGACGATTGTGCTTGACGGCTTGTCAATCACTGAGGTAGCGACCCCGCCCGAAGAGCTCCGAGTCTGTGAGACTCGCGAAGCACAACAACCAACAAGGGAGGGTCCTCATGTACAGAAGGCTGTGTGAGATCGCAGGCGCGGCTACGGTCGTCGCCATGGTCGCCGGATCGGCCAGCGGCGCGGCGAGCGTCAGCACGACCGTGACCATTCCGGCGTCGGTCGCCGCGTCGGTCACGGCGGACGGGTGCACGAACAACCCCGGGCCGTTCATCACGCTCTCCGGAGAGCTGGCGCTCGGGGGAATCACCGCGCGGCTGACCTTCCAGAACAACGTCAAGGGAACCCATACCCACACCGAAGACGTGACCACGGACGTCGTCATCATCCCTGCGGGCGAGAAGATCACCTTTGCGAAGCAGCCGCCGCAGGGCGGCGTCGGCGGCAACCCGTTCATCTCCATCCAGTTCACCGATGGAGCGGGAAACCCCATCTCCGACGAGACCTTCCTCGGCCGGTGCGTGCAGGGCCTCGAGCCTGCCTCCGCCGCCATCTCGCTGCCCGCGGAGGCGAGCGTCGACGTCACGACGGGCTCGTGCGACAACAGCCCGGGCCCCTTCATCACGCTCTCGGGAGAGATCGCGCTCGCGGGCATCAACGCGCGGCTGATCTTCCGGAACAACGTGAAGGGGACCCACACGCACACCGAGGACGTGACGGCGGATGTCGTCATCCTCCCCGAGGGCGAGACCATCCGGTTTGCGAAGCAGCCGCCCCTGGGCGGGGTCGGAGGCAACCCGCGCATCTCCATCCAGTTCCTCGACGGGAGCGGGAACCCGCTGGGCGCTCCGATCTTCCTCGGCCGGTGCGTCCAGCTGAATTAGCTCGGTGACGCGAAGACGCGCCGCCGCCGCGGCTGCGGCGGCCGGCGCGTCGCCGCGCCGCCCGGGACGAGAACGTGATCGGGTGACTCCGCGGGGCCGGCGCACGGGATGGAGGGTTCGCGGGCGGGGTCGCTAGCATGGTTGCAAGCCCTCACCGAGGAGGATCTCGATGACGTTTGCTCGTCCTCTTGGAATCGCCCTGCTGGCATGCTGCCTGAGCGGGTGCGTCCTGACGAAGTTCGTCACGACGCCGATGCGACTCGGCGGCGCGACGCTCTGCCTGGGCGGTGCCGTGGTCAGCATCGCGCCGGTCGTTGGCAACCCGGCGAATGCCGCCCTCCGGAAGGCGGACTCGGCGGTCAACACCGCCGCCGACGAGATTGACGAGGTGCCGCTCTAGCCGCCGGCGGCGAGCCGCCGCTCGAAGGCCTCGAGGTCGCCCGGCGGGATCACGAAGTACCGGGCCTCGGGGTGGTGGAAGACGAGCGCCGAGACCGACGCCTCCGGATCCATCATGTAGCCCTCGGTCAGCCGGACGCCGATCGTTCCCTCGACGTCGAGCACGCGGAAGAGCTTCTCCTGGTCCTCGAGCCGCGGGCAGGCCGGGTAGCCGAAGCTCACCCGCACGCCGCGGTAGCGGGCCTTGAAGCGCTCGCTCATCGTCATCTCGGGCGGGTCGGGGAAGCCCCACATCTCGCGCAGCCGCCGATGGAGCAGCTCCGCGAACGCCTCGGCGCCCTCGATCGCGAGCGCCTGGACGATGTGCGAGTCGAGGAAACGGCCCTCGGCCTTCCAGCGCTCGGCGACGTCGCGCACGCCCGCACCGCAGCTGACGGCGAAGAGCGCCGCGTAGTCGGTGAGACCGGTGCCGCGCGGCGCCACGAAGTCGGCCAGGCAGAGCCCTTCGCCCGTCGACTGGCGGGGGAAGGTGAACGACTCGACCACGCGACGGTCCGGGCCGTAGAGGAAGATCGTCTCGCCCTCGGACTGCGCCGGGAAGAACTTGTAGACGGCCCGCGCTTCCATCGCTCCCGTGGCGAGGAGCTCGTTCTCGACCGCGGCGACGCGCTCGCGGAGGCGCCTCGCCTTCTCGTCGCCGGCCGCGAGCAGCGCCTCGAGGTTGCCGCGCAGCCCGAGGTGCTTGCCGTAGAGCATGGCCGGATTGAGATAGGGGAAGATCTCCTCGAGCGGGAAGCGGTCGAGGACGTGGCGCTTCAGATCGGGCGGGGTGGGAATGGGTTGGTCATGGCGGATGAGGGACGCCACCGCCGGCGCGGCCCTCTTCGCGGCGGGCGCCGGCGCCTCGCGCAGGCGGGCCTGCGCGGCCTGCACCTCGGCCGCCGCCGCCTCGCGGGTGCGCCCGTCGACGAGCTTGTTGGCGAGGTCGAGCCCCTGCATGGCGTCGTTCGCGTAGCAGACGAGCTCCCCGTAGGCGGGGGCGATCTTGGCCGCCGTGAACTTGGCCGAGAGCGCCGCGCCGCCAACCAGCACGGGACAGCGGACCCCGGCGGCGCGCAGGTCCTCCGCCGTGACGACCATCTGCTGTGCCGACTTGACGAGCAGCCCCGAGAGCCCGATCAGGTCCGGGCGATGCGTCCGGAAGGCGGCGATCAGGTCCTCGGGCGGCACCTTGATGCCGAGGTTCACCACCCGGAAGCCGTTGTTGGCGAGGATGATCTCGACCAGGTTCTTCCCGATGTCGTGCACGTCGCCCTTGACGGTCGCCAGGATCACCTTGCCCTTGGTCGCGCTCTCCGTCTTCTCCATGAAGGGCTCGAGGTAGGCGACGGCCGCCTTCATGGCCTCGGCGCTCTGCAGGACCTCGGCCACGATCAGCTCGTTGTCGTTGAACAGCCGGCCGACCTCGTCCATGCCCGCCATCAGCGGCCCGTTGATGATCTCGAGCGGCTTCGCTTGCGTGCGTTTCTCGGCGAGGTCCTCGACGAGGCCGTCCTTGGAGCCCTCGATGATGTAGCGGGCCAGGCGCTCGTCCAGGGGAAGCGCGCTCCGGTCCGATCGCTTGGCGACCGCCGTCTTCCCGCGAAAATGGGCGGCGAAGGCGGCGACCGGATCGTCCCCGCGCCAGTGGATGAGGTCCTCGGCCAGGCGGCGCTCCTCCTCGGGGATCGACGGATAGCGCTCGAGCTTCTCCGCGTTGACGATCGCGAGGTCGAGCCCCGCCTTCACGCAGTGGTAGAGGAAGACGGAGTTCAGGATCTCGCGGCCCGCCGCCGGGAGCCCGAAGGAGACGTTGCTGATGCCGAGGATCGTCTTGGTGCGCGGCAGCGCTTCCTTGATGAGCCGCACGCCCTCGACCGTCTCCGCGCCCGCGCCGACGTAGTTCTGATCGCCGGTGCCGACCGGGAAGACGAGCGCGTCGAAGATGATGTCCTCCTCGGCGACGCCGTACTTCTCGGTGAGGAGCCGGTAGCTCCGCTCGGCGATCTGGAGCTTCCGCTCACGGGTGACGGCCATGCCGCGCGCCTTGTCCTCGTCGATGCAGCCGACGACCACCGCCGCGCCGTAGCGGTGGATGAGGGGCACGACCTTCTCGAAGCGCTCCTCGCCGTCCTCGAGGTTGATGGAGTTGATGATCGCCTTGCCCTGGCAGCGCTCGAGCGACTGCTCGAGGACCCGGTGGTCCGTCGAGTCGAGCATGAGCGGCACCTTCACCTTGCGCGTCAGCACATCGAGGAAGGCCGTCATGTCGGCCAGCTCGTCGCGGTCGGGGTTGGCGAGGCAGACGTCCAGGACCTGCGCCCCGCCGCGCACCTGTCGCCGTCCGATCTCGGCCGCCTGGTCGAGGTCGCCGCCGACGACCAGCTCCTTGAACTTGCGGCTGCCGATGACGTTCGTGCGCTCGCCGACGATGACCGGCCGGCGGTCGTCCTCGATGGGCAGGACCTCGATGCCGGAGACGACGGTGCGTCGGACCGGCGCCGCCGTGCGCGGCCGGTACCGGCTCGCGAGCTCCACCAGCGCGCGGACGTGCTCGGCCGTCGTGCCGCAGCACCCCCCGATGATGTTCACCCAGCCCTCGGCGAGAAAACGCTCGACCTTGCGGACGAAGAGCTCGGGCGTCTCGTTGTAGCACCCTTCCTCGTCCGGAAGGCCGGCGTTCGGGAAGCACGACACGGGGAAGCGGGAGATCTGCGCGAGCGTGCGCAGGTGATCGGTCATGAAGTCGGGGCCGGTGGCGCAGTTCATCCCCATGGCGAGGAGGTCACGGTGGGCGACCGACACGTAGGCCGCCTCGATCGACTGGCCGGCGAGCATCGTGCCCATGGACTCGATCGAGACCGAGAGGACGATGGGGAGCACACGCCCCGCGTCGGCGAACCCCCGGTCGATGCCGAGGAGCGCGGCCTTCACGTTGAGCGTGTCCTGCTGCGTCTCGAGGAAGAGGACGTCGGCGCCGCCCTCGACGAGCCCGACGGTCTGCTCCGCGAACGCCGCGGCGACCTCGTCGAAGGTGATGCCCCCGGTAACCGAGATGGTCTTGGTGCCCGGACCCATCGAGCCGGCGACAAAGCGAGGGCGATCGGGCGTCTCGAACTTCGCGCACGCCTCGCGGGCGAGGCGAGCGGCGGTGGCGTTGATCTCGCGCACCTTGTCCGCGAGCCCGTATTCGGCGAGCGGGATGCGCGTGCCGCCGAAGGTGTTGGTCTCGACGATGTCGGCGCCGGCGGCGAGGTAGCCCTCGTGCATGTCGCGCACGACGTCGGGCCGGGTGAGGACGAGGTGCTCGTTGCAGCCCTCGTAGGCCTCGCCGCCGAAGTCCGCCGGGCCGAGGTCGCGGCCCTGGAGGTAGGTCCCCGTCGCCCCGTCCAGGACGAGGATGCGCTCGGCCAGGAGGGCGCGCAGGCGGGTCATCGCGCGCAATCATAACGGCGGCCGCTCGCGGTGCAAAGGTGCGGCCGCAACGGCGGGCGCTCCTGCCGGGGGTTTGCCCCTGTCGACGTGCGTGCAATGCTGCCAGCATGGCGAGCCGATACGCGGTCGCCCGGCCCAGGCTCGCGGGCCCGCGCTGGTCGGTCCTCCTCGCCGGGCTCCGCCGTCCCCGCCGCTTCTTCGCCGACCTGCTCGAGCGCATCCGGGACGACAATATCCTCACCGTCGCAGCGGCGCTGTCGTACTACTTCTTCTTCGCGTTCTTCCCGTTCCTCCTCTTCCTGCTCGCGCTGGTGAGCCTGCTCCCGGTTCACGGCCTCGAGGACTGGCTGCTCGCGCAGGGCGGCCAGGTCATTCCCGGTGAGGCGTACGGCATGCTCGAAAGGACCGTGCGCGGCCTCCTCCGCCAGCCGCGCAGTGGGCTCGTCTCGGTCGGTGCGGCGCTCGCGCTCTGGAGCGCCTCGGCCGGCTTCGCCGGCGTCATGGAAGGGCTCAACCGCGCCTATCGCGTGCGGGAGTCGCGCCCGTGGTGGCGCGTCCGCCTGGAGGCGGTCGGCCTGACGGTGGGGCTCTCGCTCTTCATGATCGTGGCCTTCGTGCTGGCCGTCTTCGGCGGCCAGCTCGCCAAGCTGGTCGGCCAGACGCTCGGTCCGGCGGGTGTCGTCGCCGCCCTGGTGGCCCGCTGGGTCGTCGCGCTCGGCCTGATCGCCTTCGTGGTCGCGACGATCTACTACGTCTGTCCCGACGTCGAGCAGCAATGGGTCTGGGTGACGCCCGGCTCGTTTCTCTTCACGATCGGCTTCGCCGCCGCCTCCGCCGGCTTCTCTTACTACGTGGGGCATTTCGGCTCGTACCAGAAGACCTACGGCTCGCTCGGTGCCGTGATCGTCCTGCTCTTCTGGCTCTACCTCCTCGCCTTCTTCCTGCTCCTCGGGGGCGAGGTGAACGCGCTCCTCGAGCACTTGTCCCCGGCGGGCAAGATGGCGGGCGAGCGGGCGGCGGCGCCGGTCGAGGTGCAGGCCGAGCGGATCGCCCGCGCGGGCGGGAGCCCGCGCTAGCGCCGCCAGAGCCCGACGGCCTCCGCGAACCGCCGCCGCTCCTCCGGCGTCTGATCGGGGTTCACGTCGGGATGGTTCGACTTGACGAAACGGCGCCACGCGGTCAGGAAGCGTTGCTCGGTGCAGTCGAGCGGGAGGGCGAGCATGCGGAGGAGGCGCTTCGGCTGATTGGCGAGCGGCTCCCTCACGCGCCGCGACCGCGGGGGGCGGGGCAGGGGCGCGGACCAGCGCTCGGCGACGCCGAGCCACCAGCGAAAATCGGCGAGCACCTCGGCGTAGGTCGGGTCTTTCCGCCACGTCGGCGGAAACCACTCGCGGTAGAGCCGCCCGAGGAAACCCTCGAGCCGCAACCTCAGCTCGGGCGAGATGCGGCCGCCGTCGTGCGTCTGGAGGGCCATGATGAGCGCGTCCACCTCGCGCTGGTAGAACGCCCGGCGGACGGTCCAGCGCGTGTGCACCGCCTTCCCGAGCCACGGGTGGAGGCGCTTCAGGAACGCACTTGCTGTGTTGGCCTTCTCCATCGTTCGTTCGCCGACGGCAAACCTTAGCAAATGGCGTCCCGCTCTGTTCTTGTCAACGGGAATCGGGCCGCCACGTTTTTGACCGCTCCCGAGCCGGCTCGTGTCGGTGCAGTTTCCTGCTCTCAAGTGCGTGGCCGGGCGAGTCGATACCAGTCACGGGCGATTGGCATGCTCGACGGCGGAGCAGCCGCATCAAGCGGGAAGACACTACGTATCCTCCTGGTCGACGACAGCCCAGCTGACCGGGAGCTCGTGAAGCGCGCGTTCCGGGAGCCCGCGCCCCCGACCGGCCCGCTGGACCTCGAGGTCGTGACCGACGCCGAGGCGGCCCTGACGGCGGTGCGGAAAGCGACGTTCGCGGTCATCCTGACCGATTACTCGCTCCCGGGACGCAACGGCCTCGAGCTTCTCCGTGCGCTCCGCGAGACGGGGGACAAGACGCCGGTCGTGATGATGACGGGGTTGGGAGATGAGTCGGTGGCCGTCGCGGCACTCCAGCACGGGGCCGCGGACTACGTCATCAAGGAGATCGGGTTCGAGCGCGCGTTGCCCGTCGTGATCGATCGCGTGCTCGGCAAGCGCACCCTCGCGTTGGAAGTCGAGCGCAGGCAGCGGCAGGTCGCGCAGTATGCCAAGCAGTCCGAGCGTCAGGTGGAGGACCAGACCGTCGCGCTGCGGCGGGCCCTGCAGGAGTCCGAGGCACTCCGGCGCGTCAGCCGGGCGCTGGCCGCGGCGCGTGAGCTGAAGCCGGCCCTGGACCTGGTGACCCAGGCGACGGCCCAGCTCCTGCGAGCCCGGGCGGCCGCGGTGATCATCCGCGCCGAGGCGGAGCGCGTGCTGGTGAGCGTGTGGGGCGCTCTCAAGGAGGCCCCCGGTCTCAAGAGCGCCGACCTCCTCGCCGCGCTCGGCACCGACTTCCCGGAAACGGCCACGGGTGTGCTGCGAGGAGAGGGCGGCGCCGAGATCGGTCTCCTGTGGGCCGGACGCTCGGCGGCCCAGGCGTTCTCGCCGCACGACCTCGAGCTCCTCGAGGTGCTGGCCGATCTGGCCACGCTCAGCATCGCCAATGTGCGCGCCCACCAACAGCTGCGGCGGCGGGCCGAACGCGATCGCATCCGCGGCGGGACGGCGGAGGCGGCCGGCCGACCCGGCGCGGGTCCGCCGCCCGCGCGCCTCGTGTCGCCCGAGCCGGTCGACACGAGCGCCCTCGTCGTCCCCCCGTTCCCCGCCGCACTGGGCCGCCTGCTCGCACTGGCGGAGGGTGACGACGCGACCCCGGACGAGGTCGCGAAGGCCTTGGGTCTCGACCCTGCGCTGGCTACCCGCGCCATCGTGCTCGCTGGCGCGCCGGGCCTGGGGCGTGCCCGGCCGGTGTCGTCGCTCCGCGAGGCGGTCATGGTGCTCGGCCTGCGCGGGATTCGCAACCTCGCCATCGCACAGTTCACGCGCCGGCTCCTCGTGCGCTCGGGGGTCATTGACCAGTTGCCCTGGGAGCGGTCCGTGGCCACGGCCGTCGGCACGCAGCTCACGGTCGAGACCCGTGAACGGGCGGTGGCCGACGAGGCCTACCTCTGCGGCCTCCTCCACAACGTGGGCGCCGTGGCACTCAACAACGCTCACCCCGAGCGCTACGCGAGAGCAATCGGGCGGGCGATCGCCGAGGAGCGGCCCTTTGGCGATGCGGAGCGGGAAGAGTTCGGCTTTGACGGCGCGACCGCCACCGAACGGGTCGTTTCCAGCTGGAGCCTGCCCGCGCGTGTGGTGGAGACCCTCAGGAATCGGCCGTGGAGCGCCGGGCCCATCGATGTCCCCCTCAAGTGGGCCTCGACCGCGGCGTTGCAGATGAGCCCGACGTGGCACCGCCTGCTCGGGGACCGGCCCGAACCGAGCTGGGTCAGGCGCGAGCTGGAGGCTGCTGAGAGCGCGCTCGCTCTGCTACCGGCGGCACTCGAAGAGCTGCGCCGGCAGACCGTCGCCCGCTGCGAGGTGCTGCGCAACCTGGTCGGCTGACGCGAGCCGGCGGCTTCGACCTCCTGCTCCTCGACTACCACCTGCCCGGCCTCACCGGGCTCGGCGTTCTCCGGGAGCTCCGGGGAGGCGCCCACCCGCCGGTCATCATGATGACGGGGCAGGGACGATACACAGCACTCCTCCAGGGTGCGCTCCGCCTGGAGAACGCGCCCGGCCAGGGCACGACGGTCGTCGTGGAGCTGCCCGGGCCGCGGCGGGCGCGGGACGCGGCGACGGGGCCCGGATAACAAGGCCACACCCGCGCCGGAGCTCAAGTCTTCTGCCCGAGCGGCCGACATTCAGAAGCGCATTCCTGTGGGCCAATGAGAAAGCGCATATCGCTCCTGGTCGCGGTCGGCTTCGCGTTCCTCCTCGGCCTCGGGGTGCTGACCAGCCTCGCCATGATCGCGGGCCTCCGCGAGACCATGAGCCGGGCGCAGGCGTCGCAGGTCTCGGCGCTCGAGGTCCGGGCCTCGGTGCGCAGCCTGCGCGCCGATTACCTGGCGAGCGGCGATGCCGTGAGCCGACTCATGCTCGAGCCAGGCCTGGTCGACGCGTGGACGGCCAAGCGGCAGGCGGACGATTCCGCCGCCGAGCACCTCGCCGCGGCGGCGCGTGCGACGCGGCATGGCGAGCTCAGGACTCTGCTCGAAGAGCTCGATACGCATGACCGCGAGGTCACCAATCGGATCGAGGACGAGCTCCTCGGCCTGGTCGAGACGGATCCGGTCAGCGCGAAGCGCATCTACTTCGAGGAGTACCTGCGCGCTCGCTCGTTCAATCTGGAGCTCGTCGATCGGGCGCTCCGGCTCGCGACGGCGGAGGTGGCGGAGGCGTCTCAGTACGCCGAGGCGAAGGCAAGGCAGACGATCGCCCTCGCCTGGTTGGCCCTCGCCCTCTTCGTGGTCGTCGGCACGACCAGCGGTATCCGCTTGAGCGGCTCCGTCCGGAAGGTCGCCCAGGACTTCGAGGACGCGGCCGCCAAGGTCGGCGAGCAGCGCGATCGGCTGCGGACCGTGATGACCGCGATGCACGATGCGCTGGTGGTCATCGATGCCCGTGGCGGCATCAGCATGGCCAATGACGCGGCCTGCGCGCTCCTCGGGTACGGCGAGACGGAGCTCATCGGGAGCCCCGTCGGACGGTACGTCGAAGCTGGCAGCACCGCGCTGCCCGACGCTGCGGAGCTGCGCAACGAGCGGATCACGTTCCTCGCGCGGAACGGGACCCGCATCCCGATGTCGCTGTCGGCGGCGCTGCTCCGCGGACCCGGTGGCGAGGCGATCGGCAGCGTGTGGGTCGCCCACGACATGCGCGACCAGCTCCGCATGCTGGAGGAGATGGAGGCGGCGCGGGACACGGCGCTCGAGGCGAGCCGCCTCAAGTCCGAGTTCCTCGCCAACATGAGTCACGAGATCCGGACGCCGATGAATGCGATCATCGGGTTCACGGACCTCGTCCTGGAGACGGCCCTCGGTGCGGAACAGAGCGAGTACCTCGGGCACGTTCGGCAGTCCTCCGAGGCCCTGCTGGCCATCATCAACGAGGTGCTCGACCTCTCGAAGATCGAGGCCGGGCGGCTGAGGCTCGATCCCGCGCCCTTCAGCTTGCGCCGTGCGCTCGGCGCCGTCCTGAGCGGCATGGCGATCCGGGCGGACGAGAAGAAGCTCGAGCTGGCCGTCGATGTCCGCGCTCACGTGCCCGATGCGGTGGTGGGGGACGTGAGCCGGCTGCGCCAGGTACTCGTCAACCTGGTCGGCAACGCGATCAAGTTCACGGAGCGGGGACAGGTGGTCGTCCAGGTCACGACGGAATCCTACGTGGGCGACGAGGAAGCCGTCCTGCACTTCTCGGTCGCCGACACCGGCATCGGAATACCGCCCGACAAACATCGACTCGTCTTCCAGGCGTTCACCCAGGGGGACGGATCGATGACGCGGCGGTATGAAGGCACGGGGCTGGGGCTCGCCATCGCCTCGCAGCTCGTGGAGATGATGGGCGGGCGCATCTGGCTCGAGAGCGCGGTGGGCGAGGGAAGCACCTTTCACTTCACCGCCCGGCTCGCCTTGCAGCAAGACGTCGCGCGCCTCCCAGCGAACCTCTCGACGCTGGCGGGACTTCGGGTGCTCGTCGTCGACGACAGTGCGACGGTCCGGAGCATCCTCGTGGACATGCTGAAGACGTGGTCCGTGAGCGCCGTGGCGGCCGATGGCGGCGCGGCCGGGCTGGCCGCCCTGCGCGAGGCCCACGAGGCAGGGCACCCGTTCGCGCTCGCCCTGGTCGACGCCAAGCTACCCGAGATGGACGGCTTCGAGGTCGCTCGCCGGGTGCTCGACGAGGCGGGCCTCGGGCAGACGAATGTGATCCTCCTCACCGCGTTGAACAGACCCGATGAGGCCGCGCGGTGTCGGGCCATGGGCGTCTCGGGCTGTTTGACGAAGCCCGTGTCGGCGTCGGCCTTGTTGGAGGCGATCCAGACCGTCCTCCGCACGGGGCCGGGTGAGACATCCGTCGAAGGAGTCGCGGGGCGGGAGCCGACGCGAAAGCCGCTCCGGGTGCTCGTCGTCGAGGACAACCCCACGAACCGGCGCATGTTGACGGTCCTGCTCGAAACGCGCGGACACACGGCCGTGCCGGTGGAGGATGGTCTCCAGGCCATCGCGGCGCTCCAGGTCGCGTCCTTCGACATGGTGCTCATGGATGTCCAGATGCCACGGATGGACGGGCTCACCGCGACGGCCGGCATCCGCGCCTGGGAGAAGGGCACCGGCAGCCGCCTGCCGATCATCGCCCTGACGGCCCATGCCATGAAGGGAGACCGCGAGCGATGCATCGCCGCGGGCATGGACGCGTACGTGTCGAAGCCGGTCGATGCGGAGGAGCTCTTCAGCGTGATCGCGTCCGTCGTCGACGGCGCTCGCGGCGCGCCGTCCGACGACACGGGCATGTCGCCGGACGCCGCGCTGGACAAGATCTTCTGGGAGGACAGGGCGCGGATGGTCGAGACGTTGAGGTCCGCGCTGGCAACGAGAGATGGAAGTGCACTCGAGAGCGCGGCCCATCGCTTGCGGGGCGCCCTCATGGCGATGGCTGCGCCCGGTGCTGCGGCCGCGGCACTGTGTCTCGAAGAGATCGGACGCGAGCAGGACTTCCGTTCCGTGGCCGAGGCGTGGGCGCGCCTGACGAACGAGCTCGATCGCCTCGAACCCCGGCTCGCTGCGCTCAGCGAGCGGGCGGAAGAGGAGACAACGAGTTGAGCGAGCCGATCCGCACGCGCGTGCCCGGCAACCCGTGTGCCGAGGCGGCGCTCCGCCAGGCGAGGCACGCCATGCTGGAGGCGGCGCGCGCGAAGGCGGAGTTCGTGGCCAACGTGAGCCATGAAGTCCGCACGCCGATGACCGCGATCCTCGGCATGACCGACCTCGCGCTCGAGACGGAGCTGACGGCCGAGCAGCGCGAGTACCTGACGGCCGTCCGGTCGGCGGCCGACGAGCTGCTCGCCCTGCTGGAAGACCTGCTCGACTTCTCGGCCCTCGATGCCTGCCGGCTGGCGGTGCAGCGTGTGCCCTTCAGCCTGCGCGAGAGCGTCGGGGACTCCGTCCGCACCCACGAACCCCGGGCGCAGGACAGGGACCTCGCGCTCACCTGCGAGATCGCGCCGTCCGTTCCCGACGCGGTGGTGGGCGACCCGAGACGCCTGCGCCAGGTGATCGAGAAGCTCGTCGACAACGCGATCAAGTTCACCGCGCAGGGCGGGGTGGCCGTGCGGGTGGACGCCGAGGTGGCGGCGGACGAGGTGCTCCTCCACTGCAGCGTGGCGGATACGGGCATCGGGATCCCGCGCGAGCAGCAGGAGACGATCTTCGAGCCTTTCGTCCAGGGCGACGGTTCCGCCACCCGGCGCTATGGCGGCACCGGCCTCGGGCTCGCCATCGCCTCGGACGTCGTCCAGCTGATGGGCGGCAACATCTGGGTGGAGAGCGAGGCGGGCCGAGGAAGCACCTTTCACTTCACGGCGCGCCTGGCGCAGGAGCCGCTCTCGCCGCCGGCACCGGACCGCAGACCGGCTCCGCTCCGCGGCGGCGCCGGCGGCCTTCACGTCCTCCTCGCCGAGGACAACGCCGTGAATCGCAAGGTGGCCGTCCGGCTGCTCGAGAAGCGCGGCCACACGGTGGTCGCGGTGGAGGACGGCCGGCAGGCGCTGCGCGCGCTCGATGGCGAGCGGTTCGACATCGCCCTGATGGACGTGCAGATGCCCGAGATGGACGGGTTCGAGGCGACGGCCGCGGTGCGGGCGCGCGAACGCGTCGAGGGCGGCCACCTGCCGATCGTCGCCCTCACCGCCTATGCGATGAAGGGCGATCGCGAGCGCTGCCTCGAAGCCGGCATGGATGCGTACGTCGCCAAGCCGGTGAACGCAGATGAGCTGTTCGCCACGCTCGAGCGGCTCGTCCCCGGGGCCGGGCGATGAGACACGGCCGTCTGGTCGGTGCCGTGGCCGGCATCTCGTGGCTGGTCGCCGTGGCCGCCGGCCTCGCCGTCCTCTGGAGCTACGAGAACGCTCCGGGCATCCCCGCCACACCTCCCGACCATTGGCCCGCCGCCAGCAGTCTCCGCCGCCTCCCCGGGGTCGCGACGCTGGTGATGCTCGTGCATCCGCGCTGCCCGTGCTCGCGCGCGAGCCTCGAGGAGCTCGACCGGCTGATGGCACACATCCCCGGCGTGCTCCTCGCGCATGTGGTCTTCGTGAAGCCGGCCGGGCTGCCGGAGGACTGGGAGCAGACGGACCTGTGGCGCCGGGCCGCCGCGATCCCGGGCATTTCTCTCACGCGTGACGACGGCGGCGCCGAAGCGCGGCTGTTCGGCGCCGCGACCTCCGGCCAGACCGTGGTCTATGACGGCGACGGGCGCCTGCTCTTCGGCGGCGGCATCACGGCCGCGCGCGGACACGAAGGTGACAACGCGGGGCGCAGCGCCATCGTCTCGCTGCTCGCCAGCAGAGAGGCGGCGCCGACGAGCACGCCGGTCTTCGGCTGCTCTCTGCTCGGGACTCAGGGGGACGGCTGAACCATGCCCAGCGACCTCGATGAGCTGACCGCGCGACGGTCCGCGGAGATCTTCCGCGCGCACCGCCAGCGCATCTACGAGCTGACGGATCGGCTCTTCGCCGGCCTCATGCTGTTCCAGTGGGTCGCGGCGATCGCGGCGGCTTACTGGGTCTCCCCGCTCACCTGGGCGGGCGCGGCGAGCCGCACCCACCTCCACGTCTGGGCGGCGGTCTTCCTCGGCGGCGCGTGCACCTTGTTTCCGGTCGGCCTGGCCGTCGGGTGGCCTGGAAGGGCCTTCACGCGGTACGCCGTCGCGTCCGGGCAGATGCTCATGTCGGCCCTGCTGATCCACCTGTCCGGCGGCCGCATCGAGACCCACTTCCACGTCTTCGGCTCGCTCGCCTTCCTCGCCTTCTACCGCGACTGGACCGTCTTCGTGCCCGCCACCCTGCTCGTGGCCGCCGACCACTTCCTGCGCGGCGTCTACTGGCCGCAGTCGGTCTACGGGCTGCTGACCCCCTCACCGTGGCGCTGGCTCGAGCACGCGGCGTGGGTGGCGTTCGAGGAGACCTTCCTCATCAACGCCTGCCTGCAGAGCGTCCGCGAGATGTGGGACATCGCGCGCCAGCGGGCCGAGCTGGAGGTCGCCCGCCAGAAGACCGAGCAGACGGTCCTCGAGCGCACGGCCGAGCTCAAGGCGAGCGAGGAGCGCTTTCGCCTGCTCAGCGCGGCCTCACCGGTCGGCATGTTCCGGACCGACGCGGAAGGCCGCGGCGTCTATACGAACGCGCGCTGGAGCGAGATCGCCGGCGTCAGTGCGGAGGAGGCACTGGGAGACGGATGGCAGCGCGCCGTCCATCCAGACGACCGCGCCGCCGCGACCGCGGGCTGGATGGCGGCGGTACGCGAGCAGCGCGAGGACGAACGCGAATTCCGCATGCTGACCCCGCGGGGGGAAGTACGCTGGGTCCACGTGTGCACCAAACCGATCGTCTCCGAGGACGGCCGGGTGACCGGCCACGTCGGCACCAGCGAGGACATCACGGCGCGCCGGCGCGCCGAGGCGCTCCAGGCCGGCCAGAAATACGTGCTCGAGCTGCTCGCCACCGGGGCGAGCCTCGCCGACGTGCTCAGCGCCCTCGTCCGCACCATCGAGGAGCAGGCGCCGGGGATGCTGTGCTCGGTCCTCTGCCTCGACGGCGAACGGCTCCGGCACGGCGCGGCGCCGAGCCTGCCGGAGGACTACAGCCGGGCGGTCGACGGCCTCACGATCGGCCCCGCCGCCGGCTCCTGCGGGACGGCGGCCTACCGTCGCGAACGGGTGATCGTGGACGACATCGAGCGCGATCCGCGGTGGGCGGAGTTTCGCGACCTCGCCCTGCGACACGGCCTGCGCGCCTGCTGGTCGGAGCCTATCCTCTCGGCGAGCGGCCAGGTCCTCGGGACGTTCGCGAGCTACTATGGCGAGGCACGTTCACCCACGGACGACGAGATCGCGCTCATCGAAGGCGCCGCGCAGCTCGGCGGCCTCGCCATCGAACGCAAGCGGGCCGAGGCCGAACTGGCCGAGGCGCGCGACCAGGCGCTCGAGGCCGCGCGCCTCAAGTCGCAGTTCCTGGCCAACATGAGCCACGAGATCCGCACCCCGATGAACGCCATCATCGGCATGACGGACATCGCGCTCGAGACGAAGCTCGACGGCGAGCAGCGCGAGTGCCTCGAGACCGTCAAGCTCTCTGCCCGGTCGCTGCTCGCGCTCCTGAACGACATCCTGGACTTCTCGAAGGTCGAGGCGGGGCGGCTCGATCTGGAGCGCGTCACCTTCAGCCTCCGGGACACCCTCGGCGACACGCTCAGGACGCACGCGCTGCAAGCCCACGAGAAGCGCCTCGAGCTCGCCTGCGACGTCGCGGCCGACGTGCCGGACGGGCTCGTGGGCGACCCGGGCCGGCTGCGGCAGGTGGTGGCCAACCTGGTCGGCAACGCCATCAAGTTCACCGACCAGGGCGAGGTGGTGGTTCGCGTTCGAGCGGAGGAGCTGACGGCGGGCGACGTCGCGCTGCACGTCACCGTCAGCGACACGGGGATCGGCATCCCGGGCGACAAGCAGGAGAGGGTCTTCGGCGCCTTCGTCCAGGTCGACGGCTCGATGACCCGGCGCCACGGCGGCACGGGCCTCGGACTCGCGATCGCTTCCCAGCTGGTCGAGCTCATGGGCGGCCGCATCTGGGTCGAGAGCGTGCCCGGGCGCGGCAGCAGCTTCCACTTCACCGTACGCCTCGAACGGACGGCCGAGGACGGCGCTCGCGACGACGGGCTCGACGCCGCGGCGCTGCGCGGCCTCCGGGTCCTGGTCGTGGACGACAGCGCGACGAGCCGCAGCATCCTCGTCGACATGCTCGCGGCATGGGGTCTCCGGCCCGATGGCGTCGCGGCCGGGACGGAGGCGCTCGCCGCCCTCGGCTGTGCGCATGCCGACAGCGCGCCGTACAAGCTCGCGCTGGTCGACGTCGAGATGCCGGACATGGACGGCCCCGCGCTCGTCCGCCGCGTGCGCGATGAGCCGCCGCTCGCCACCACTCCCGTCGTCCTGCTCGGCGCGCCGGGCCAGCGCGCGACGGGCGGCCCCGAGGTCGAGGTGGCCGGCTATCTCACGAAGCCGGTGGTCGCTTCGCACCTGCTCGAGACGATCCAGGCGATCTGCCACGGGCCCAGGCGGGACGCCTCACCGCGACCGGTCGTGGCGACGAGCCGGACGCCGCTGCACGTGCTCCTGGCCGAGGACAACGCCGTGAATCGCAAGGTGGCTGTCCGGCTGCTCCAGAAGCGCGGCCACACGGTGGTCGCGGTCGAGGACGGCAGGCAGGCCGTGCGCGCGCTCGACCGCGAACGGTTCGACGTCGTCCTGATGGACGTGCAGATGCCCGAGATGGACGGGTTCGAGGCGACGGCCGCGGTGCGGGCCCGCGAACGCGTCCAGGGCGGACACGTGCCGATCGTCGCCCTCACCGCGCATGCGATGAAGGGCGACCGCGAGCGCTGCCTCGCGGCGGGCATGGACGCCTACGTGTCGAAGCCCATCGAAGCCGAGGAGCTGTTCACGACCCTCGAGCGCGTCGTGCCGGGTGACGCGCCAGCGAGCGTGGTCGTGCTGCCCCATACCACGAACGGGGACATCCTCGACCGCGCAGCCCTGCTCGAGCGCACCGACCACGACCCCGAGCTTCTCCTCGACATCCTGAACGCCTTCCGCGAGGACAGCGCCAAGCTGCTCGCCGAGATCCGCAACGCGCTCGCCCGGCGCGAGGCCCGCGCCCTCGCCCGGCCCGCGCATACCTTGAAGGGCGCGCTCGCGACCCTCGCCGCACGTGCGGCGGCCGAGGCGGCGCGCCGCCTCGAGAGCGTCGGCCGAGCCGACGACCTCGGCAGCGCCGAGGAGGCGTGCGCGGCCCTCGAGCGCGAGCTCCAGCGGCTCGAGCCCGAGCTGGCCGCCGTCGGCAAGGCAGAGGCCTCGGCCGCCGCGGGCTGAGCGCCTCCCGCAACGCCGGCTTCTCGCCCGGCGGGAACACGCTTGGCGTGCGCGGGCCACTTCGACGCGCGGCTTCCCGACCGGCCTTTGATGCTCTAGCATCTGATGCATGCGCACCACATTGGACATCGATGAGGACGTGCTCCGAGCCGCCAAAGAGCTGGCCCGGCGGGAAAAGAAGACCGCCGGCGTGGTGATCTCCGAGCTGACACGCCGCGCCCTCACCACGCCGCCGGCAGCTCGCGCGCGCGAGCCCAAGGCACTGCACGGCGTCCGGCCATTCCCGAAGCGCGGCGGTATCGTCACGAACGAGCAGATCGACAAGCTGCGCGAGGACGATGCGTATTGATGCGGGCGCTCCTCGACGTCAACGTTCTCATCGCGCTGTTCGATCAGGACCATTCCCTGCATGAGCGAGCCCGCGACTGGTTTGCCGCGAACGTCCGCCGGGGATGGGCGTCGTGTCCAATCACGCAGAACGGGTGCGTCCGCATCATGTCCCCATCCCCGCTATCCCAACCCGTTGCCGGTTGGCGCGAAAGGCGCTGAGAAGAAGCATCTCGTGACCGTGTGAAGCCAATCTGGCATCACGCTGGAGCCTCGATTGCACGCCCTCGCTCGCGCTTGCGGCGTGAAGAAGTCATCGGTCGTCGCTGATGGAGAACACTCGTGGCGCCGCCCGATTCAGCGGCAGATCCCGTCGCAACCCCGCGTAGGTGGGTAGAAGTTCGCTCGCCCACGACAATTTCGTCGCGTCTTCCCCTTGCGGCAAAGCAGGATGCCGAATCAGATGCGCTTTGATCTCGGGAGGCAGCGCGCTCCACGACGGGGCAAACGTCAGCAGCAGGCAGTCCCGCCGCTCGTCCGTTCTGTTTGCGTGGGTGCCGTGAAGCACCCTGTAGTCGAGGACGACGGCATCTCCAGCACGGAGCTGAAGAGTCACTTGCTCTGGGTGATCGCTCATCGCGGGGTGTGTCGGTGAAAGATCGCCGGCCTCATGGCTGTGGGCTTCGGGAAGAAGGGCGTGAAGCGAAGTGCTTACCCGATGTGATCCGGGTAGCACGCGCAGCGCAGCACTGCGGTCGTCGGTCGCGGAGACGTAGCAGAGAAGCGCGACCTGCGGTGGTCGACGATCGAAGCTCGCGGGATGATCCCAACACCACCAGTCTTGATGCCACCACAGGGATGGGGAGCGGGGCTCTTTGAGGCTCAGGTAGCCGGAGATCCAACGCAGATCCGTCGAGTCGGTCACTTCTCGAATCCGATTGCGCCGGATCTCCGAACCGAGGACCCGCGCCACGGCGTTGTCGTTCCACCGCATCGGAACGAGGGTGTTGTTGGGACGTTCGCACGATGGTCTCTGCGGCATCGCGAGCGCGTGAACGATGTCGGTCCGGAACGCAGGGAGCTCGGCCGGCTCGATGAAATGCTCGAGCACTGCATACCCGTAACGTGGCAGCCCGCTCGCGCCCAAGGGTGTCTTGAGCGCGGGCCGATGGCCGGGTTGAAGGGTCATGCTCGTAGAGGCCGGCCCCGGTGTGAAGCCGTGGGATCGAGCCTGATCGCGATGCCGAGGCTCTGCGCCACGCCGTTGAGCCCCCCGACGCAGAACGTGACGAGGAGCGACAGGAGTTCCTCATGGGAGATCGGTTGAGACTGCTGCCTCCACGCGGTCGTGACGGACTCGGCGACCGCCTGCAACGCGCTGGCGACGAGCGACGCCGTCGCATGGTCGATGTTTGGCGCCACGCTGAGAATGCGCTCGGCCACGAACCGACGCACCTCATCCCGGAACGGCGTGCACGCGCCGGCCGCGCCGGTCTCGATCCAGTTGAAGCTCGCGATGTCGCCCGCCACCTGCTCTATCCACAGGCGGAGGCCCTCGGTCACGAGCTGTCCCGGAGTGCCGTGAGCCGCGTCGACCTTGGTTAGGCGCTGCTGCAGACGGGCACTGAACTCGGCGCCCTTTCGCTCCATCAGTGCCTCCAACAAGGCGTCCTTCGAGGGGAAATGCCGATAGAGCAGGCCCTTGGCGACGCTGGCCTCGGCGGCGACGTCATCCATCCTCGTGCCCTCGACGCCGAGCCGTCCGAAGGCGCGCGCCGCGGCATCCATCAGCAACGCACGACGGTCGGACGGATGGAGTCGCTGCCGTCTTTTGGCCCTGGCGGTGTATTGACTCAAGTGACTATCCGGTCATTATCGGGAAGCTAGTGACTTCCTGGTCACTACATGAATCGCCGCGGTCTCAAAAGCAAACGCGGAGGTGACGATGCGAGGAACTGCACAGAGAGGTCCCGGGTCGAGCCGGTGGACTCGGGCGCTCATCACCGGCGCCTCGAGCGGCATCGGTGAGGCGATCGCGCGGCGACTGGCTGCCGACCACGTCGAGCTCGTTCTCGTCGCGCGCCGACGCGAGCGTCTCCGTGAGGTCGGCCAAGAGCTTGAGCGCGTGTCCGGACGACCCGTCGAGGTGGTTGCCGCAGACCTCACCGAAGACGCCGACGTGCTGCGGGTGGAAGCGCGTCTTTCCTCGAGCGAGCGACCTGTCGACCTTCTCGTCAACAACGCCGGTGGGGGGCAGCTCTCTCTCTTCCCCGGCGGGACCCCGGAAGAAGAGGCGCGATCGATCCGGCTGAACGCCACGGCGATCGTACGCCTCACTGCCGCGGTCCTGCCGGGCATGCGGGAGCGACACTGCGGAACGATCCTCAACGTATCATCTGGTTCGGGTCTGCAGCCTTCCGGCTACGCCGCCGTCTACGGAGCCAGCAAGGCGTTCGTCAACAGCTTCAGCGAGGCGATCCGCGAGGAGAATCGGAACTACGGCGTCTCGGTGACCGTCGTCTGTCCGGGCTTCACGAGGACCGGACTGCCCGCACGCACGGGTTTCGACGTGGCGAAAGTGCCGCGTTTCCTCTGGATGACCGCTGACGACGTCGCGACGCATGCGCTCGCGGCCGCGGCTCGAGGCCGCGTCCTATCGGTTCCCGGCTTCCCGAACAAGATCGGTGCGGCATTCGCGAAATATGCGCCCCGTCGGCTCGTTGCGTCCTTCGTGGCGCGGGCTACACGCGGCATGTTGAACGAGGATCGCGATCGAGAAGTCAGCGCTCCCGAGGCTCGCGGGAGCCGGAATCACGGCACGACGTCCGCAGGCGGCCGCGTTCCTTCGCGCGTCTCCGCTTCGGAAAGCGAGCCGTGACCGAGTCGGAAAGGAGCCGACGAGCTGGAAGGGCTTGCCTACGTAACCCCGGCAAGCGGCGTCGTGCTCACGCCCGTCACGAACTTTGCGGTCCGACCGCGCAGCGGGCACACTGACATCGGTGAACAGCTCCGTCGGGGTCTGGACGAAGGGGTCCAGCCACCGTCCCGAGTACGTGCTCGTGGAGGGCACCGCTTCGCTCTCGTCACCGATTCCTCAGGCTACGATCTGGGACGCCGATCGAGGCTCCGGTATTGGATCGCCTCGGCGAGGTGCGAGATGGTGATCTCGTCCTCGCCCGCCAGGTCCGCGATCGTGCGCGCCACGCGGAGGATGCGCGTATAGGCGCGGGCGGACAGCCCTAGGCGGTCGCTCGCTGCCTCGAGGAGCCGGCGGCCGCGGGCATCGATCCGGCAGAGGCGACGGACCTCGCGTCCCGGCACGTGCGCATTGACGGCCGCGCCGAGCCGCGCGAGCCGCGTTTGCTGGCGGGCGCGCGCGGCGACCACGCGGGCGCGAATCGTGGCGGAAGGTTCGCCGCCAGGGCTGTCCTCGGCGAGGGACGCCACGGCGACGCGAGGCACCTCGACGTGCAGGTCGATGCGATCGAGCAGCGGTCCCGAGACGCGCGCCCGGTACCGGTCGATGAGCGGCGGCGTGCAGCGACACTGGTCCGACGCGTCCCCCAGCCACCCGCACACGCAGGGGTTCATGGCAGCGACGAGCTGAAACGCGGCCGGGAACGCGACCGCGCCGGTGCCGCGCGCGACGGTGATGCGGCGCTCCTCGAGCGGCTGGCGCAGCGGCTCGAGGGCGTTGCGCCGGAACTCCGGCAGCTCGTCCATGAAGAGCACCCCACGGTGGGCGAGCGTCACCTCGCCCGGCCGGATCGGGTTCCCACCGCCCAGCAGCGCGGCATCCGAGATCGAGCAGTGCGGCGCGCGCACGGGCCGAGCAGCCACGAGCGGGCGCCCGTCGAGCAGGCCGGCGACGCTGTGGATCATCGTCACCTCGATTGCTTCGTCGAGGCCGAGGGGGGGCAGGATCGACGGCAGACGCCGGGCGAGCATCGTCTTGCCGGAGCCCGGGGGACCGATGAGCAGCACGTTGTGGCCACCGGCGGCGGCCACCTCGAGGGCGCGCTTGGCGTGGGGCTGACCGCGGACGTCGGCGAGATCGCCCGCGGTGAGTGGAGCAGCCGCGAGGAGCGCCGCCGCATCGACCGTCGTCGGCCCTCGGCACTCGCCACGCAGGTGAGCGACCGCCTCGGCGAGCGTCTCGACGCCGAAGACGGGCGGGCCACCGGCGAGCGCCGCCTCCGCCGCATTGGCGGCGGGGACGAGCATCGCTGCCAGACCCGCCCGCCGGGCCGCGGCCGCGATCGGCAGCGCGCCGCGCACGCCGTGCACCCGGCCGTCGAGCCCGAGCTCGCCGAGGACGCACCAGGGCGCGAGATCGGGAAGCGGCGGCTTCGCGTCCGCAGCGAGGATGCCGAGCGCAATCGGCAGGTCGTAGTGCGGACCCTCCTTGCGCACGCCGGCGGGCGCGAGGTTCACGGTCAGGCGCCGCGCGGGGTACTCGAAGCCCGCGTTGCGCAGCGCCGCGCGGATGCGGTCCGTCGCCTCGCGCACGGCGCCGTCGGGCAGGCCGACGGTGGTCGTGTGCGGCAGACCCGTGGAGATGTCGACCTCGACGTCGACGACGAGCGCATCGATGCCGCGGAGCGCGCCGGAGCGGACGCGGGCGAGCATCACATCCGCGTGCCGCGGACGCTCGCTTGGCGCAATCGCTGCGGGCGGAATATCGGGAAGCAGCACGAAGGGAGGACGGGGCTGCCCCCGGCGCCCTGGGGCCCACGGCCGCCGGGGAGGCTCCGCGCCCCGATGGGGACCGATGAGCCGACACGCTCCGGCGGCGCATCAAGGCGACCGCCCGGTCGAGGGTGCAGGGCGGGAGACCTTCCCGCGGGGCGAGCGATACCGAGCTGCATCCGAGGCCCGCAGCTGCCGGCGCAGCGCGGTCTCAGGCGCATGCGCAGCCGAGCGGGATGCGAGGGGCGACACCGCCGCGCCGGTTGAGGCTCGCGGAAGCGCTCGCGGCGCAGTTCACGCGTACGGCCATGTGGTTGGAGTGGAGCGGCAGCGGCCAGACGCGAGCCTACGGCGCCCGACCGTCTCCCCCGTGACTGTTGGTGCGCCTCCCCGGCTCCTACCGTCGGGCCCTGGTCGCAGCCTGACGGCCTGACTCATCAGGATCGCACGGCTCGCCTGGCCTCACGTCATGAGTCGGCGGAGCCTTTGAGAGAAACAATGGCCCGGCAAACCTGACTGACGGTTGATTGGTCGCATTCAATCGACGGAATTCCGGATTGTGTCTAGATTTTATTTGACAGCAGGTTGGTGCGATGTGCTAGACGCCGCGCCTACGTTAATCGCGGACGGCTTCGGCGGATGCTGGGGTCGGAGGGGAGGGCCCCATGCGACGACCACTACACTGGGTGCGGTTTGGGTTGGCGGCGGTCAGCCTGCTGGTCGGGACCCCGAAGGCTCACGGCGCCGGGGACATCCTCAGCATCACACCCCGCTGTGCGCCCTCGGGGGCCTCGGTGACGATTCAGGGTCGCGGGTTTGGCGCGACCAATGTCAGCATCGTGGTCGATGGTGTGCAGGCCCAAATCCTTCACGCGACCGGCAATCAGGTCGTCTTCGTCATTCCCCCGCAACTGTCGCCCGGCGTGGTCAGTGTCGCGAAGGCGGTCAATCCGGGCGGGCAGACGGGCAGCATCGCGCTGCGGATTCAAGGCCCGGAGATCTGTGGGAACGGGACGGACGACGACTGCGACGGCATCGTTGATAATCCCCAGCTCTGCGCCCATGTGAACCATCCGCCGGTGGCGAATGCAGGCCCCGACGTCACGGCCCCGGTCGGTACGACGGTCGAGCTCGACGGCACGCGGTCGAGCGACCCTGATGGCGATCCCCTCACATTCCAGTGGACCCTCGTCGCGCAACCCTCGGGCAGCGTGGCGGGTCTCCGTGCTCGCCGAGTCACGAACCGCCACTCTGGCTGATCCCACCAATCCATTGAGTCTAACTGGTGAGACCACGACCCTGGTGCGCAACGGACGTACCTATACCCGCACGTTCGCGGCCGCTGGGCGCACGGTGACGGAGCAAAGTCCGGCAGGCCGACAGCGCGTGCAGACGCTCGATGCAAAAGGGCGAGTGCTGTCCGACCGGCTTGGAGGCCTGGCACCGACCAATGTCAGCTACGATGCCCAGGGACGACTCATCACCGCAACCCGCGGAACTAGCGGAAGCGCGCGCACGTTCAGCATGGGATATGACACGCTGAACCGCCTCGTGAGTGTCACTGACCCGTTATCGCGGACATTGGGTTTCACCTACAACGACGCGGATCGCGTGGTGACCGAAACGCTGCCGGACGCAAGGCAGGTCCGGTACACATATGATGCTGATGGCAATTTGACCTCGGTGACCCCCCCGGGGCGCCCGACCCACACCTCCAGTTACACGGCGGTCAATCTGGAGAGCGCGTACGTCCCGCCGGATGTGGGGGCCGGGCCCACGGCCACGATCTACTCTTACAATCTCGACCGGCAGCTGACGCGCATCACACAGCCAGACAGCCAGACGGTCGAGCTTGGGTACGATTCAGGTGGGCGCCTCAGCACCGTCACGACGGCGGTTGGCGTTAGCGCCTATGCATACCATCCAACGACGGGAAACCTCTCCAGCGTCGCCGCCCCGGATGGTGGAGTCATCACCTACACCTATGACGGGCATCTTCCCACTGGGACCGCGTGGACGGGAAGTATCGCTGGGAGCGGGACTCGTATCTATGACAGCGACTCGCGCGTCTCTTCCACCAGCGTGAATGGGGGCCAGACGGTGAGCTTCCAGTACGATGCAGACGGACTGTTGACCCAGGCCGGGTCGCTCACGCTCACGCGCGACCCGCAGACGGGGTTGGCGACAGGCAGCACGCTCGGCCAGGTGGCCGATACGCTTGGTTACAACGAGTTGGCCGAGGTGACGACCTATTCCGCAAGTACGGGTGGAACGCCCGTGCTCAGTGTCTCCTACACCCGTGACGCCATCGGGCGGATCACCGAGAAGGTCGAGACCGTCTTGGGTCAAACTGATACCTACACCTACGGCTACGACCCAGGTGGTTACCTCACGAGTGTCATGCGCGACGGCTTGCCGAGCGTGACCTACGGCTACGACGCTAACGGAAATCGGTTGACGCGCGTCACTGGAGTCGCGACGGAGACGGGTATCTACGACGATCAAGACCGGATTCTCGCCTATGACGACGCCGTGTACAGCTACACGGCGAACGGGGAACTCCTCACGAAGACGAACAGCGGTCAGACGACCACGTACAGCTATGACCAGCTGGGCGAGCTGCGCGACGTAACTCTCCCCAACGGCACGGCGATCGAATACCTGATCGACGGGGAGAATCGCCGCATCGGGAAGAAGGTCAATGGTGCTGTGGTGCAGGGCTTCCTCTACGAGGATCGGCTGAGGCTGCTTGCAGAGTTGGACGGGAGTGGCGCGATCGTAGCGCGCTTTGTCTATGGCAGCCGTCCCAACGTGCCAGACTATCTAATCAAGGGAGGCAGCACGTACCGGATACTCGCGGACCAGCTCGGCAGCCCTCGGCTTGTCGTCGATACTGGGACTAGCTTGGTGGCGCAGCGCCTCGACTACGACGAATTCGGCCGCGTGACGCTGAACACGAATCCAGGGTTCCAGCCATTTGGGTTTGCGGGAGGGCTCTATGACACGGACACTAAACTCCTGCGGCTTGGTGCCCGTGATTATGATGCGCAGACTGGCCGCTGGACTGCGAAGGATCCGATTAAATTCCGAGCTCACGATCCAAACTTATATCGGTATGTGCTCGACGATCCGGTAAACCGTGCAGATCCAAGCGGCCTTCTCGTGATATGCACGCGGTTGGAGTTGGCTCCCACAACGTTTTTCTGCTTTAGCCTGGATGGAGGTTTACCGTTCACTGACTTCGGATTTTACGATATCAACAACCCGCCATGCTCATTCAACTGCTTCTTCAGGGATCCCGACTTCGAGGCAGGTCGTCTGCGAGGACGCAATCGAGATCTGCCGGATCCCGCGGCTGCATCACGGGGATGCTTGTGATGTCACGTAAGAAATCACCCTTCCGGCTTGAGGCTATGCTGAACCTGCTTTTACCCGTAGTCCTCATTCTAATGGGGATCCTTGGCGCCCTGTGGATACGTTTTTGTGGACGGTGATATGAGCTTGTGGCAATGAGGGTCCAGACGGTGATTATCCGGGGTTTACGAAAAGGGTGTTCGGCGAACTGAAGGGCGGCTTCCCCTTCGGCTGCGTCCCGACGATGCGTTACGCCGGCAGGAGCGCCTGGCAACTGCTCAGCGCGCTGGCGTTCAACCTCATGCGCGGCCTCCAGACGGCGACGACTGCCCAGCCGCGGCGGCCGATGCGCAGGCGGCGCGGCCTGTTCCGCTTCGAGACGATTCACATGCTGCGCTACCTCTGTCTGCAGCGGGCCGGCGTGATCGTTCGTCCCGACGGCTGCGCAACGCTCGAGGTCGGGCGCTCGCGGGCCGTCGTCGAGCGGTTTACCCACCTCGACCGCCTTTGGAGGTGGCGTAGGCTTTGTCACATCGAGGCTAAGAGCCTGTCCGTGCGCCGGAATGCGCGGCCTCCCGAGGCCCGCCGCGAGCGGCTCGGGCCGGCATTCGGCGAGTGCGGCATCGGCCAGGTGGTACCGCCGAGTGAATCGCCCGCTCGCGCGCCTACGAGGGCAACCCACCCGGGAACAGGAGGAACAGGGTGGCGGCGCAAGGAGCCGTCGAGGGCTTAACGCCCGGAAGTCAACGGGGCTTCGAGGACGAAGCGGAGTAGTTCACTATCGATCCGAACAGGAGGACGTTGTGGCCACCGGCGGCGGCCACCTCGAGCGCGCGCTTGGCGTGCGGCTGGCCCCGCACGTCGGCGAGATCGCCCGCGGCGAGTGGAGCAACAGCGAGGAGGGCCGCCGCATCGACCGTCACAGGCTCCCTGCTGTTGCCACGCAGATGGGTCACCGCCTCGGCGAGTGTCTCGACGCCGAAGACGGGCGGACCGCCCGCGAGTGCCGCCTCGGCCGCGTTGGCAGCGGGCACGAGCATCGCGGCGAGGCCCGCGCGCCGGGCCGCCGCCGCGATCGGCAGCGCGCCCCGGACGTCATGCACGCGGCCATCGAGGCCGAGCTCGCCGAGGACGCACCAGGGGCCGAGATCGGGAAGCGGCGGCTTTGCTTCGGCGGCAAGAATGCCGAGCGCGATCGAGAGGTCGTAGTGGGGGCCCTCCTTGCGTACCCCTGCGGGCGCGAGGTTCACGGTGACGCGCCGCGTGGGGTACTCGAAGCCCGCGTTGCGCAACGCCGCACGGATGCGGTCCGTTGCCTCCCGCACCGCGCCGTCGGGCAGGCCGACGGTCGTCGTGTGCGGCAGACCCGTCGAGACGTCCACCTCGACGTCGACGACGAGCGCATCGATGCCGCGGAGAGCGCCGGAGCGGACGCGGGCGAGCATGACAGTCCGCGTGCCGCGAGCGACGGGCTGCGGCAATCGCTGCGAGCGGAATACTGTCCTGCGCTACGGGTGCGCGCGCCAGAAGCGCTCGAGGGCCGCCGCCGCCTCGGCGGGGCGCTCGAGCGGCCACCAGTGGCCGCAGCCCTCGAGAAGGACGAGCTCGCCCCGGACGCGCGCCGCGAGCCGCTCGGCGAAGCGCGGCGCGACGTAGGGATCGTCCCGGCTCCACAGGATCAGCGCCGGTCGGGTGACACGCGCGACATCGTCCTCCCACTCGTGGCCGACGCGCACGGCGGAGCGATAGAGGCCGAGAATGCACTCCTTCATCCGCGCGTCGACGTGCGAGGCCACGGCACGCGCGTCCTCTGCCGGCACGCCACCAGCGACGAGGCCGTCGGCCAGGGCGTCCCCGCTCATCGCCGCCATGATCGCCTCGCCCACGCCCGGCGTCTGCCACTGCCGCGCAAGGTCGTGCCACACGTACTCGCGGTCGATGGGGCCGTCGCCGCAGGCCCAGGTGCGGATCAGGTCGGGCCGCAACGACACCACGCGCTGCACGAGGAGAGAGCCCCAGTCGTGGCCGACGAGATCGACGGGCTCGCCCGCGCGCTCGATCTCATCGATCAGCCAGTCGACGTAGGCTTCTTTCGTCGGCTGGAAGCCCGGAGGCGTGGCGGCGCCGAAGCCGGGGAGGCTCGGCGCCAGCACGTCGCGGCGCGACAGACGCGACCGCAGCTTGTCCCAGAGGCGGTGCGTGTCCGCGACGCCGTGGACGAGGAAGGCGGGCATCCGGGGAGGGCCTATCCCGCTCGTGTCGGCGTGACAACCCGTCGCCCGCGGCACGGCGTTCTGGTCCCCTGCTTGTCGGGACGGACGACGAGGGTGTAGCTGACGGAGGACGCTCGCATCATGACCACAGGTGCGCGCCGGGGCGACACGGTCTGAGCCTCCCTCCGGTAATCCTCCTCGTCCTGCACGACCAGTGGCCCCGCTCGCTTCTGCGCGCGGAGCTGATCGAGCGAGGGTACGACGCCGTCGGCGCCCCCGATCTCCGCACCGCCTTCCGCCTTCCGTCGCTCGGGGAGCCGCGGGGGCCCGTGCGCCTCGTCGTGCTCGACGAGGCGGCCGTCGCCGCCGAGGAGCGCCGGGTCCTCGATCTCGTGCTGGACGAGCACGGCCGGCCGCCCGTCGTGCTCCTCGCTCGTCCGCTGCACGAGCCGCGCGTCGGGCCGTGGGAACGCGTCGTGCGGCGACCGTTCGCGCTCGGCGACCTGGTGGCGATCGTGGAGGAGATGGTCCCGCTGCCTGCTTGACAACCAGGCCGCTGGCGATACGAGTCCCCCATGGCTGCGCCAGCAGGCATCCGACGCGTCGACGAAGCCGTGTGGGAGCTGCCGCCGACCTTCCGCCCCGGCATGCGGGTGCCGGTGCGGCTGTTCGCCACCGAGGGCCTGCTCGGCGAGATGGACGAGCAGGTGTTCGGGCAGGCGGCCAACGTCGCGACCCTGCCCGGCATCGTGGGCTACAGCTTCGCGATGCCGGACGCGCACTGGGGCTACGGCTTCCCGATCGGCGGGGTGGCGGCGATGGACGTGGAGACGGGCGTCATCTCGCCCGGCGGGATCGGCTTCGACATCAACTGCGGCATGCGGCTCGCGCTGACCGATCTGACCGAGGAGGAGGTGCGTCCGCGCATCCGCGAGCTGGTCGACGCGCTGTTCGAGCGCGTGCCCGCCGGCGTCGGTACCAAGGGCTTCGTCAAGCTCGGCGAGTCGGACTTCGCCGACGTGCTCGAGCAGGGCGCCGGCTGGTGCCGCGGCCACGGCTTCGCCACCGAGGAGGACCTCGACCGGACCGAGGAGCGCGGCTGCCTGGCGGGCGCCGACGCCGCGAAGGTGAGCGCGCGTGCCCTCGAGCGCGGGCGGAATCAGCTCGGCACGCTCGGCTCGGGGAACCACTACCTCGAGATCCAGGTCGCGCGCCCCGAGGGCATCGCCGACCCGGCGCTGGCCGCTAGCTTCGGCATCACGCGCCCGAACCAGGTGGTCGTCATGTTCCACTGCGGCAGCCGCGGCTTCGGCCACCAGGTGGCGACCGACTACCTGGAGGTCTTCCTGCACGCCATGAAGACGCAGTACCGTCTCGAGATCATCGACCGCGAGCTGGCCTGCGCGCCGTTCCGGTCGCGCGAGGGGCAGAACTACTTCGCCGCCATGAAGTGCGCCATCAACGTGTCGTTCGCGAACCGCCAGGTGATCCTCCACCGGGTGCGCGAGGTGTTCGAGTCCGTCTTCCACCGGAGCCCCGCCGACCTCGGCATGGACATGGTCTACGACGTCGCGCACAACACCGCGAAGCTCGAGACACATCGGGTGGACGGCGAGCGCCGCGAGCTCCTCGTGCACCGCAAAGGCGCCACGCGCGCCTTCGCCCCGGGCATGCCGGACCTGCCGCCCGCCTACGCCGAGACCGGCCAGCCGGTGATCATCGGCGGGAGCATGGAGACCGGCTCCTACCTCCTCGCCGGCGTGCTCAGCGGCGCCGCCTCGTTCTACAGCACCGCGCACGGGAGCGGCCGGACGATGAGCCGGACCAAGGCGCGCAAGCAGTTTCCCGGCCGCGACCTCGAGCGGCGGCTCCTCGCGCACGGCATCTACGTGCGCTCGGCGTCGTATGCCGGGCTCGCCGAGGAGGCCGGGCCCGCCTACAAGGACATCGACGCGGTCGTGGAAGCGACGGACCGGGCCGGCCTCAGCCGCCGCGTCGTCCGCTTCACACCCATCGGCAACGTGAAGGGCTGACGTCCTCGTGCCCTACGAGTTCCTCGACGACGGCGTCACGAGCGACGTCACGTTCCATGCCTGGGGCCGCAGCCTCGAGGAGCTCTTCGCCGCCGCCGCCGATGTGACGCTCAACGTCATGGTCCGTTCGCTCGACTCGGTGCGGCCGCTGGAGATGCGGAGCGTGTCGGTCGAGGCGGACGCGCTCGACCTGCTCCTCATGCGCTTCCTCAACGAGCTCGTCTACCGCAAGGACGTGGAGGAGCTCCTGCTGCGGGCGACGGAGGTGGACGTCGACCCCGGGCGGAATCGCGTGCAGGCCGTGCTCACCGGCGAGCGGATCGACCCGAAACGGCATGACCTAGTGGCGGACGTGAAGGCCGTCACCCTGCACGACCTGCGCGTCGAGCGCACCGAGACGGGCTGGGACGCGCACGTGACGCTCGACGTCTAGCGATGGCCATCGGCCGAACCTGGTGCCCCTCTTGGAGTGAGCAGCGCGTTCTGAGCCGGCTGGCAGCCCAGGATCTGATACCTGGCCAGCCCGACGGAACCCGCGACGCGCTGCTACGCCGGCAGGAAATCCTCATCGAGCGTCTGCGAAGGTGCTCACCGAACCGGGGATGCCAGCGGTACTGAACCTGGCGGAACGTGCAACCGCCGGGTGTGGGTTCTCGGGCATTCTGTGTACGGGTTGATGAGTCCGTGCCGCCGCCAGCCTACCGTTGCCAGCCAAGTGCGCGCCTTCGCCACGGGCGCGCGCTCGATTGTCCCCGCCGCTGCCGCGTCGTGCCACCCGTCGAACCAGCGCGCCGAGGAGCAGGGATCGAGCCCGTGAAGCCCGCGGGCGTGCTTCGCCACGTTCTGCAAGAGGCCCCACGTGCGTCAGGTCGGAGGGCAAGGCTCCGGCCTGGGCGAACGCAGCGCACGTGATGCCGTGAGCCGGCGCGACTGTGCTCGGCGGGTGGCGCTCTGCGAAAACTCAGGTGACCGAGCGGCGAGCGCTCCGGCGCCGATGACAGCCCAGGTAAGGCCGGACGCGCAGGAGAAGTACGTCCCCAGCCCGCCAGCGTTCAGCTGAAGTCCCCGGTCTACCTGACGATCGTCAAAGGCGTGAAGCAGAAGGGGATGAAGAACGATCTGGGCGGGAGGCGGCGCAACCTGCTGGGCCGGGGCCGCCTCCCTCACCCGTCGAAACGCCGTCCCCGGTCAGACTGATCCACTACTCGGCAGCCCCGGCTCCTACGCCGCCAGGAAGTCCTGGTCCAGTATCTGCTCGAGGGTGAACGGACACCGGGACGGGAACTTGTCCGCGCGCAGGCCCGTCTCGACGGCTGTGCGCGTCACTGCCCGCGCGTAGTTCCGCGGAAGATCGTGCAGAAGCCTTGGCCGCAGGCTCGGACTATCGCGGAGGAGGTCGTCGATCTCGGACCGCTGCGTGACGAGCGTGGTATGCCACGAACGGGTCCGCTTCTTTGGCTGGAGCTTCCACTTGAGTAGGTGCACGAGTACGACCCGCAGCCTACGATTGACCTCCCTCAAGTCCCGCCTGCCCATGTCCTCGATCTCCTGGGCCGCGTGCTCGACGTCGACCTCGTCGAAGCGACGCGCTCGGAGGAGCGCCGCCGTACGCTGGGTCCAGGCGAAGAAGTCGGCGTCGGACGCTGCGGCGCTGTCAGTCGCTGCGGGGCGGGACTTCACACAGTCACTGTACGAGGGCCGCACGGGCGGGGCAACCACGACGGGCCGTTGACCGCCGGCCGCCTGATTGCATACGGGGAGGCACCATGACCCCACGGACCACCGCGATCGTCGTCGCCTTCGTGATCGTCCTGCTCGGCGTGGCCGGCCTCATCTATCCCGAACGCGTGCTCGGCCTGCTCGGCTTCGCCGTGCAGAACCCCGCGCACGCCGCCGCCGCGATGGGCGAGGTGCGCGCCACCTACGGCGGCCTCTTCCTCGTCATGGGCCTCGCAGCGCTCCTCGGGGCGCTCGACCCGGTGGCGCGTCGCGGGCCGCTCCGCCTGATCGGTCTCCTCTGGCTGGGCGCCTGCGCGGGCCGGTTGCTCGGCGTCTACCTCGACGGCAATCCGGGGCTGCCGGGCTGGGGCGCCGTGGGCTTCGAGCTGCTCGTCGGCGCGGCGCTGGTGGTCGCCGCCGGGCGCGCCCCCGTCGTGCTCCACGAAGCCCCGGTCGCGGCAGCGGCGCCTCCCGCGTAGCGCGTCCGGGGAGGCCTTGTCCCGCGCGCAGGGGTTCGGCTAAGAGCCCTTGGCATGAAGGCAATCCTCGGTATTGTCGCGGCCATCATCCTCGTCGTCGTCGCCTACTTCGCCTGGACGACCTATCAGATCCGGCAGGCGGCCGTCGGGCCGGCCAAGGAGATCGTCTCGGAGAGCATGTCGAAGTCGGGCGACATCTGGCACGTGAGCTTCGTCTCCAAGTTCGACGCGCCGGTCGACAGGGTCTACGAGGTCTTCAGCCACCCCGAGCGCTCCCACGAGCTCGCCCCCGACAACGTGCTCAAGTCGGAGGTCGTGTCGGAGCAGGACAATACCAAGGTCATCGACCTGGTCGGGAAGCTCGACATCCTGCCGCCGGGCTTCAAGGTGCAGAGCATCCGCACCGAGTACACGCTCTACCCCGCGGACCATCGCATCACGTCGAAGACGGTCGACTTCAAGCTCGCCGACATCAATTCCGAGTACAAGTTCGAGCCGACGCCCGACGGCAAGGGCACGCTCCTGCGCTTCAACCAGACGAGCAAGGACAAGGGCGGCATCCCGGTCGAGTCGGTGCAGAAGGGTGCGCTGCGCGAGACCTACGTGACCCAGATCCGCGCGGTGAACCGGGCCCTCGGGCTGACGCCCGGCGAGCAGAAGCGCGCCGCGGGCTGAGCGTTCCGCGCGTGCGGGTCACCGAGGCCCGCTTCCTCGGCGCGGCCGCGCAGCCCGGCGCCGAGCCGGTGGCCGGACTGCCCGAGGTGGCGATCGCCGGGCGGTCCAACGTCGGCAAGTCCTCGTTGCTGAACCGACTCGTCGGGCGGCGCGGGCTCGCGCGGACGAGTGCGACGCCCGGGCGGACCCGGCAGCTCAACTTCTTCGTGGTGAACGAGCGCTTCGTGCTGGCCGACCTCCCCGGCTACGGCTTTGCCGTCGGTCCCGAGCGCGAGCGCGTCGCCTGGGGCCCGCTCGTCGAGGGCTACCTGCGCCGGCGGCCGACGCTGCGCGGCGTCGTGCTGATCGTCGACGTGCGGCGCGGTCTCGAGGCGGAGGAGGAGCAGGTCCTCGCCTTCGTCGCCGCCGTGGCGCTGCCGGCCGCCGTGGTCGCGACCAAGCTCGACAAGCTCGCCCGCAGCGCGGCACGCGCCGCCCTCGAGCGCATCGCCGCCCAGATGACGGGCGGTGTCCCGGTCGTCGGCTTCTCGGCGCGCAGCGGCGAGGGGCGGGACGCGCTCTGGCGCATTATCGGGGATTGGATCGCTCGCCCGCCGCGGCGGCCAGCCGGGATCTGATCGCTTGTCGCACCCCGTTCTTTCATCCATAACGCCCGCCCAGGGGAGCGCATGGCGGCGGGTGACGCGATCGGCATCTTCGACTCCGGCGTGGGGGGCCTCACCGTGCTGCATGCGCTGGCCGAGGCGCTGCCCGCCGAGCGGCTCGTCTACCTCGGCGACGCCGGGCGCCACCCCTACGGGACGAAGTCGGGCGAGACCGTCGCGCGCTACAGCCTCGAGAACGCGGAGTTCCTGCTGGAGAAGGGCATCAAGCTGCTGGTCGTCGCCTGCAACACGGCCTCGGCCGTCGCCCTCGACGCGCTTCGCGCACGCTGCCGGGTGCCCGTCGTCGGGGTCATCGAGCCCGGGGCGCGCGCCGCCGCGGCGCGCACCCGCAACCAGCGGGTGGGCGTCATCGGCACCGAGGCGACGATCGCCTCCGGCGCCTACACGCGCGCGCTGCGGGCGCTCCGCCCGGGGCTCGAGATCTACACGCGTCCCTGCCCGCTGCTCGTGCCGCTGGCCGAGGAGGGCTGGGTGGAAGGTCCGATCGCGCGCGGCGTCGTGGACACCTATCTCGCTACGCTGCGCCACAGCGGCATCGACACCCTCGTACTCGGCTGCACCCACTACCCACTGCTGAAGCCGATCATCGCCGAGGTGATGGGCGACGGCGTGGCGCTCGTCGATTCCGCCGAGGAGACGGCCCGCGCGGTCGCCGCCGAGCTCGCGGCGCACGGCTTGGCCCGGCGGGACGGGACCGGCTCGTCGAGCTTCTTCGTCACCGATGTCCCGGATCGCTTCATCCGGATCGGGCGCCGCTTCCTCGGCACCCGGATCGAGTCGGCCGTCCGCATCGAGCGTTTAGCTTGACGTCCCCGAGCGCCGTGACGAGAATGACTCGTCCCTGATGCCAGGCTTCCTGACGCGCCTCTTTGGCAGCGCGAACGAGCGCACGCTGCGCCGGCTCTGGCCCGTCGTCGAAGAGGTCAACGGGCTCGAGGAGAGCTTCCGCGCGCTGCCCGACGAGGCCTTCCCCGAGAAGACCGCGGGCTTCCGCCAGCGCCTCGCCGGGGTCGAGGCCGAGGATGCGGCGGCGGCGCTCGAAGAGATCCTCCCCGAGGCCTTCGCCGCCGTGCGCGAGGCGTCGCGGCGGACGATCGGGCTGCGCCACTTCGACGTCCAGCTCCTCGGCGGGATCGTGCTGCACGAGGGCAAGATCGCCGAGATGAAGACGGGGGAGGGGAAGACGCTCGTCGCCACGCTGCCCCTCTACCTGAACGCCCTGGTCGCCAAGGGCGCTCATCTCGTCACCGTCAACGACTACCTGGCGCGCCGCGACGTCCAGTGGATGGGGCCGATCTACCAGTTCCTCGGCCTCACGGTCGCGTCGATCATCCACGATGCCAGCTTCCAGTTCGACCTGGCCTACATCCCCAAGGACTACCGCTTCCTCCACCTGCGGCCGATCGACCGGCGCGACGCCTACCGCGCCGACATCACCTACGGCACCAACAACGAGTTCGGCTTCGACTACCTGCGCGACAACATGAAGTTCAGCCTGGACGAGTACGTCCAGCGCGAGCTGCACTACGCGATCGTCGACGAGGTGGACAACATCCTGATCGACGAGGCGCGCACGCCGCTCATCATCTCGGGTCCGGCCGAGGAGTCGACCGACAAGTACTTCCTCGTCGACCGGATCATCCCGAAGCTGCGCAACGACGTCGACTACGCGATCGACGAGAAGCACCGCTCGGCGACGCTCACCGAGGAGGGCGTGTCCAAGTGCGAGCGGCTCCTCGGCGTCGCCAACCTCTACGACCCGAGCCAGATCGACACGCTGCACCACGTGACCCAGGCGCTCAAGGCGCACACGCTCTTCAAGCGCGACGTCGACTACGTGGTGAAGGACGGCGAGGTGATCATCGTCGACGAGTTCACCGGCCGGCTCATGCCCGGCCGGCGCTGGTCGGACGGGCTGCACCAGGCGGTGGAGGCGAAGGAGCGCGTCCGGATCGAGCGCGAGAACCAGACGCTCGCGACGATCACCATCCAGAACTACTTCCGGATGTACGCGAAGCTCGGTGGCATGACGGGCACGGCCGACACCGAGGCGGTCGAGTTCAAGAACATCTACAAGCTCGACGTCGTCGTCATGCCGCCGAACAAGCCGATGCGGCGCACCGACCTGCCGGACGTCGTCTACAAGAGCGAGCGGGAGAAGTTCGCCGCCGTCGTCGAGGAGATCAAGGAGTGCCACGAGAAGGGGCAGCCCGTGCTCGTCGGCACCACCTCGGTCGAGAAGTCCGAGCGCGTCTCGAAGCTCCTCAAGAAGGACGGCGTCAAGCACAACGTGCTGAACGCCATCAACCACGAGGCCGAGGCGAACATCATCGCCCAAGCCGGCCGCTTCCAGCAGGTCACGATCGCCACCAACATGGCCGGCCGCGGGACGGACATCCTGCTCGGCGGGAACCCCGAGTTCCTGGCACGCGCCGAGATGGAGAACGAGTGGATGCGGCGCGCCGGGTCGCTCCAGCAGAGCGGGAAGCCGCACGAGCGCTATGAGGATGCGCTGCGCGGGCTTCGCGAGCGCTACGACGAGGAGGTGCAGCGGGCAGGTGACGAGTACCGCAAGGAGCTGGCCGACCTCGAGGAGCGGCGTGGCGAGGCGCTGCGCGAGCTCACCGAGGTGCACCGCCAGATCCTCGAGCTCTCGCCCTACCGGGCGCTGCGCGCCCGCTTCGAGGAGGTGAGCTCGGTGGAGCTCATCCCCGCCGTGCGCGACCACGACCCCGTCCCGCCCCGCTACCTGCGGGTCAAGGGCGAGCTCGAGACGGCGCTGCTGGGCGCCGGCGGCGGGGCGGCGGTGGCCTCCGAGCGCGCGGGCCTCGAGGAGCTGAAGGCCCGGTACGGCGCCGTGCTCGACGCCTGGGAGCAGGTCGGCCACCGCACCGACGACACGGCGCGCGAGCTCGACGAGCGCCGCGCCGAGTACGAGCGGGGCCTCTCCACCTTCGAGCTCGCGTTGCTCGTGAAGGGCGGCGCCGCCGGGAACGGCGACCTGGCGGAGCTCTGCGCGCGCTACCGCGGGGCGGAGGACGCCTACGTCGAAGCCGAGCGCTTGCACGAGGAGAAGCGGGGGCCGTACGAGGAGGCGCTGCGCGCCGCCGAGCAGCGCTACGAGGAGAGCCGGCGGCAGTACGTCGAGCGCGTCGAGGAGATCCGCGAGCAGCTCCAGAAGGCGCCGCAGGAGTACGAGGCGCGTCACAAGGAGATCCTCGAGAAGTACCGCGAGGTCTGTGCTGCCGAGCACGAGAAGGTGGTGGCCGCGGGCGGCCTCCACATCCTCGGCACCGAGCGGCACGAAGCGCGCCGGATTGACAACCAGCTCCGCGGCCGCGGCGGCCGGCAGGGCGACCCGGGCTCGTCCCGCTTCTACCTCTCGCTCGAGGACGACCTCCTGCGCATCTTCGGCGCCGACCGCATGCAGGGGCTCATGCAGCGGCTCGGGATGGAAGAGGGCGTGCCGATCGAGCATCGCCTGATCACCCGCGCCATCCGCAACGCGCAGGAGAAGGTCGAGGCCCACAACTTCGACATCCGCAAGCATCTCCTCGAGTACGACGACGTCCTCAACAAGCAGCGCGAGGTCATCTACGCGCGCCGGCGGGACCTGCTCGGGCGCGACGACCTCAAGGAGGATGTGCTCGAGATGGCCGAGGGGCTGGCGGAGGACCTCGTCGCGACGCACGGCGACGCCGACACGGCCTCGGAGGAGTGGGGCTGGAAGGCGCTCGACGACGCCGTCTTCGCCCAGTTCAACTTCCGGCTCCACTTCCCGGAGGCGGAGCGGGCGGGACTCCGTCTGGAAGGGCTCCAGGACATCCTCGTCGAGAAGGTGCGCGAGGCCTACGAGCGGCGCGAGCAGCAGTTCGGGCCGCCGATCATGCGCCACCTCGAGAAGCTCATCATGCTCCAGACGCTCGACGCCCTCTGGAAGGACCACCTCCTCAGCATGGACCACCTGAAGGAGGGCATCGGGCTGCGCGGCTACGGGCAGGTCCAGCCCCTCCAGGCCTACCAGAAGGAAGGCTACGACATGTTCGAGGGGATGGTGCGTCGCCTCGAGGCCGACGTGGTCGAGAAGCTGATGAGCGTGCAGCTCCGGACCGAGGCCGCGGGCGCGCGGCCGCGGGTGGCGGTCGAGCATGCCGACGGCGACGTCGCCGCCCTGCCCGCGGAGATCGAGGCGATGGAGCGGCGCCAGCGGGCGGCCGCGCGCATGACGCTCTCCCACGGCGAGCACGGGCCGCAGGAGGCGCAGAAGATCGAGACGGTCCGCCGCGAGGGAGCCAAGGTCGGGCGCAACGATCCGTGCCCGTGCGGGAGCGGCAAGAAGTACAAGAAGTGCCACGGGCAGGCGTGACCCACGCCGGATGAAGCTCCAGCGGCGCGCGCACCGCGTCCTGGTCCCGGGGTTCCGCTTCTCCGGCGTCCGCGCGGGTCTCAAGCAGCGAGGCCGGGATGTCGCCCTGATCGTGGCCGACCGGCCGGCCAGCGTCGCCGGCGTGTTCACGACCAACCGGGCGCCCGCCGCTCCCGTCCAGCTGGCGCGGCGGCGAGTCGCCGCCGGCCGCGCCTCCGCCGTCCTCGTCCATGCTGGTAACGCCAATGCCTGCACCGGCGCCGAGGGGCGGCGCACGGCCGCGGACGCGACCGCGCTCGCCGCGCGGCTCCTGGGCCTTGCGCCGGCCGAGGTCGTGCCGTGCGCCACGGGACGCATCGGCGTCCAGGTGCCGCGGCAGCGGCTCCTGGCCGGGGTGCGGGCGGCCGCGGTCGCGCTCGCGCCGGCGGGCTTCCCGCATGCCGCCGAGGCCATCACCACCACCGACGCGTTCCCGAAAACCGCCCGTCGCGCGCTCGTGCTCGGCGGGAGGCGGGTCACCGTCGCCGCGCTCGGCAAGGGCGCCGGCATGATCGCCCCCGACCTGGCGACGCTCCTCGTCTTCGTCGTGACCGACGCCGCGGCGCCGGCGCGCGTGCTCCGCGCGACGCTCGGCGAGGCCGTCGACGCGACGCTCAACGCCATCACCGTCGACGGCGACATGAGCACGAACGACACCGTGCTGCTGCTCGCGAGCGGCGCCGCGGCGAACACGCCGATCGCCGTGGGCTCGCGGCAGCACGCGGCCCTCACACGCGCGGTGACCGCGGTGCTCGACGAGATCGCCCGCCTCGTGGTGCTCGACGGCGAGGGCGGCACGCGCGTGGTCGAGGTCCTCGTGCGCGGCGCGCGTTCCGGGGGCGAGGCGCGCCGCGTGGCGCGCGCCGTCGCCGAGTCGACGCTCTGCAAGGCGGCCTTCCACGGCGGCGACCCGAACTGGGGCCGCTTCGTGTGCGCGGCGGGGACGGCGGGTGCGGCGCTCGACGCGGACCGGGTGGACGTGACGATCGGCGACGTGAGGGTCGCACGCCGCGGCCGCCCCGTGCCCGGCGCGCTCGGCCGTGCCGCCGTCCGCATGCGGCGGACGAGCTTTCGTCTCGAGCTCGATCTTCACCTGGGCGCCGGCACCGCCCGGATGCTCGCCTCGGACCTCTCGCCCGCCTACGTCCGCTTCAACGCCGAGTACACGACCTGAGTGCGGACCCTCCGGCTGCTCGGCCTGGTCGTCGCGGTCTGGCTGCTCGCGGCCGTCGTGAGCCCCTGGGTGGCCGGTCTGGCGGCAGCCGGGTGGCGGCTCACGTTCGCGCGCCTCTACGACCGGGTGTTCGAGCTGCTCCTGGTGGCCGCGGTCGTCATCGCCTGGCGTCGGCTCGACCTGGGCAGCGCCCGCGAGCTGGGGCTCGCACGGCCGCGCTGGGCCGCCGAGGTCCGGCGCGGCCTCGGCGCGGGACTCGCCGGCGTGGGGGCGGCGCTCCTCGTCTGCATGCTGGCCGGTGCGGTGGTGCCGGAGCTGCGCTTCGCGGCCGTCAAGACGCTGCGCAAGGCGCTGCTCGGCCTCGCCGCGGCCATTGCCATCGGCACGGCCGAGGAACTGCTCTTCCGCGGTGTCCTGCTCCATCGGATGGCGCGCGACCTCGGGCGAATGGCAGCCGTCATCCTCACCGCGCTCGTGTACGCGGCGGTGCATGCGGTGCGCACGGGCGCGTCCCGCGGCGGGGCCGTGACCATCTGGAGCGGTCTCGAGCGGAGCGCCGCACTGGTGACGCCACTCCTCGAGCGGGACGCGCTGCCGGGAATCGTCGGGCTCGTGGGCCTGGGCGTGCTGCTGGCCGTCGCGCGGCTGCGCACGGGGAGTCTCTGGGTGTCGATCGGCATCCACACGGCGTGGGTGGCGGTCTTCCGCGTGGGGCGACTCTTCCTCGCGATCCAGCGTGAGCCGGCGTGGCTCGTCGGCCCGGGTTGGCCGCCGCTCATCGGCGGTGTGGCCGGCTGGGTGGCGATCGTCATCACCTCGGCGCTGCTCTTCTCTCGGAGGAGATAGAGGGCCAGGATCGAGCCCCCTCGCTCATCGCCGCCCGTGCTCTGCCGCGATCGAGACCCGCACTGCATCCTGGGCGCTCGTAATCGGATGCACGCCCAGGACGGCGATGTAGCGGCGGCTGCCGTCGTCCATCGCGTGGCTCCAGGCATAGGCGAGGCCCGCCTTGGGGTGGCCCTTCAGCGCGAACACCTCGACGACGCCGTCCCAGGGTCTGGCCCTGGAAGGTCTCGTGGACGCGGACGGAGCGGAGGTGGGTGCTCTCGACGCCGTGCAGGTCCCGGATGGTCTTCCGCAACCGTTCGCGCTCCGTCATGCCGCCTTCTCTATCAAGTTGCATCAGCGCCGCGAAGAGTGCCAAGCTCGGACCCGCTGACGTGACCCCCACCACGGACCTCGCGCTCGACGACATCCAGCTCGGCGAGCTCTCGCTCTGGCTCCGCCCGGACCGCGAGGGCATCTTCGCGAAGCTGCGCACCGAGCGTCCGGTGTCGTTCCACGCCGAGGGGGAATTTCCCGGCGTGCCGAAGGGGCGCGGCTTCTGGGCGCTGACCCGCTACGCCGACGTCGTCCGCGCGAGCATGGATGCCGAGACGTTCGTCTCCGGCCACGGCGTCAACATCCCCGACCAGGTACCCGAGCTGAACGAGTTCTTCGGCTCGATGATCAACATGGACGCCCCCCGGCACACGAAGCTCCGGAAGCTGGTGAGCGCCGGGTTCACGCCCCGCACCATCAACCAGGTCGAGCAGGCGGTCCGGACGCAGGCGAAGCGGATCGTCGATGCGGTGGCAAACAAGGGGACGTGCGACTTCGTCGGGGAGGTGGCCGCCGCGCTCCCCCTCCGCATCATCTGCGACATGATGGGTATTCCCGAGGCCGACCATCGGCGCATCTTCGAGCTCACGAACCTCATCCTCGGCGTCGGCGACCCCGAGTACGCCAGCTCGCGCGAGGAGCTGATGGCGGGAGCCATGGAGCTCTTCCAGTACGCCCAGACGCTGGCGGAGGAGCGGCGGACACATCCGCGCGACGACATCACGACCGCCCTCATTCAGGCCGAGGTCGACGGGGAGCGCCTCACCAGCCAGGAGGTCGGGTCGTTCTTCATCCTCCTCGCCGCGGCCGGCAACGAGACGACGCGCAACGCGATCAGCCACGGTATCAAGGTGCTCACCGACTTCCCCGCCGAGCGCGCCAGGTGGATGGCCGACTTCGAGCGGATCGCGCCGACCGCGGTCGAGGAGATCGTGCGCTGGGCCACCCCCGTGATCCACTTCCGGCGCACCGCCACGCGCGACGTCGAGATCGGCGGGCAGCGGATCCACGCCGGCGACAAGGTCGTCCTCTGGTACAACTCGGCGAACCGCGACGAGGCGTTCTGGAGCGAGGCGTACCGCTTCGATGTGACCCGCACGCCGAACGACCACGTGGGCTTCGGCGCGGGCGGCCCGCACTTCTGCCTCGGCGCGAACCTCGCGCGGCGCGAGATCCGCGTGATGTTCGACGAGCTCCTGCACCGGCTGCCCGACATGCACGTGACGGGGCGGCCCGACATGCTGCAGTCGGCTTTCATCCACGGCATCAAGCGCATGCGGGTGGAGTTCACGCCGGCGCGCTAGCGCACAGTTCGCAAGATAACTGCCCCCGATTGACGCGGAGGCCGGCTCCGCACTAGGGTCACGTCGCCACGGCAAGGAGGTCAGGATGGCGACGTACGTGATGCTGAGCACCCTCACCGACGAAGGGGCGGAGACGATCAAGAAGAACCCCACCCGCATCCGCGACGTCAACAAGGAGGTCGAGAAGCTGGGCGTGCGCGTCACGAGCCAGTACGCGTTGCTCGGCCCGTACGACTTCCTGAGCGTCGTCGAGGCGCCCGACAACGAGACGATCGCGCGCGTCTCGGCGGAGCTGTCGGCGCGCGGCAGCATCAAGATCACGACGCTGGCGGCGATCCCGATCGAGAAGTTCATCTCGGCGATTAAGTAGATTCCGGGGGCCCGTCCAGTGCTCGCGCGGCTTCGCCGCGCTGCGCGCTTTATGCCCCCGGACCCCGTCGCTCGGGCGCGGCGAAGCCGCGCCCGGCTCCCCCGGGCCTATTGGACGGAGCGGCTGTAGAGGCCTCGTCGATCATTGGGCACTGTCGGGGAAGCGGGGCGCCCAGCTCTCATGCTCCACCCGGGCGCCGTTCGCGATGAAGGCGATCGCGTGGTACCAGCCGGCGATCAGGAGCAGCTCGAGGCGCTGCGGTTCGGTCCAGTGCTGTTCGAGCTCCGACCACAGCTCGTCCGACACCGATGCGGTGTCGTGTAGCTCGTCGACGAGTCGGACGAGCAGGCCGTCGCGCGCCGACCAGACGGCGGCGTCGGCGTCGGCCGTGACGGTCGCTGCCAGCTGCTCGGGCGAGAGGCCGGCGCGCTCGCCGTACGAGATCGCATGGACCGCCCACTCGTACTCGCACGCGCACCGGGCGCAGACGCGATCGATCACGAGCTCTCGATCGTGGAGGTCGAGGGACAGCTCGCGGCCGAGGACGAAGCGGCCGAGCGAGGTCATGGCCGCCGCGAGGGGGCGATGCCGCGCGAGCGTGCGGAAGAGCTTGAGCGGCTCGACGGGAGAGTTCCGCGGCATCATGGCCTGCAGCGTCGCGCCCACCTCCGGCTCGTAGGGAGGGTGGACCGGCTCGATACGTGGACGACGAAGCTCGGTAGGCATGAGCCCCTCCTCGGACGTGCTATGCTTTCCGAAGCACATCTCTAGGACTTCTGAAAACGTAGCGCAAGGGGGTTTCCATGCCCGTACCGAAGCCGGGCCGGCCCGTACGTGGGTCGCGCACGGGCCGGCCGATCATGGCGCTGCTCGACCTCCTCGGGCGGCGGTGGGCGCTGCGCATCCTCTGGGAGGCGCGCCACGGGCCGCTCTCCTTCCGCGCGCTTCGGGAGCGCTGTGACGGCATGTCACCGAGCGTGCTGATGCAGCGCCTGCGCGAGCTGCGCCACGCGGGCATCATCGAGCTCGGGGCGGACGGCTACGCAGCGACCGCCGAGGGACGGAGACTGTTCCACGCCCTGGCGCCCCTCAAGGACTGGGCGGAGCGGTGGGCTCGACGCTCGGGGAGGAACCGCCTCCGCGCGTCGCGTTGCTCAGGCGACATGCGCACGAAGAGTTGAGCTTCGACTTGTCCCGCCCGAGGCGGTGCTGTTAGGTTGCCCGTACATGGCACACGCCGCCCGTGCCGAGCCGAACGCGGCGGGGACGTTCACGAAGGAGCGGTACTTCCGCCTCGTGACCGAGGGAGTCCTCGAACCCGACGACCGCGTGGAGTTGCTGGAGGGGGTGGTCGTCGCCATGGCTCAGAGTCCAGGCCACGCGGTGGCGGGCGATCTCGTTGCGGAGGCGCTCCGCCGCGCGGTCGGAACCCGGGCGGCCGTCCGGGTGCAACGGCCCTTCGTCGCCGGCCGGCGCTCGGTCCCGGAGCCCGATGTCGCCATCGTGCCCGGGCGCGTTCACGACTATGCGAAATCCCATCCGACGACGGCGTTGCTGATCGTCGAGGTGGCCGAGTGGTCTCTGGCGCAGGACCGCATCACGAAGGCCGCGATTTATGCGGGGGCCGGCATCCCGGAGTACTGGATCGTGAACCTGCGGGACGACCAGGTCGAGGTGTTCCGTATGCCCGAACGGCGGGCGCGGCTGTACCGGGACAGGCGCATCGCGCGGCCCGGTGAGCGACTCGGGATCGCCGCGTTGGAGGGAGCGAGCGTTGCCGTCGACGAGCTGCTCCCCGAACCTTAGCCACGCGCCGTGTGGGTCAAGATCTGCTGCATTCAGGACCTCGACGAGGTCCGGCTCGCCGTGCGGCTGGGCGCGACGGCCATCGGACTCGTGTCGGCCATGCCGAGCGGCCCGGGTGTCATTTCCGAGGAGCGCATCGCCGGGATCGCGCCGCACGTGCCGCCCGGCATCGACTCTTTTCTTCTTACGAGCCTCACGCAGCCGTCAGAGATCGTCGCTCAGCACCGGCGGTGCAAGACCAGCGCACTGCAACTTTGCGATCGGCTGGAGGCCGGCGCCCACGCCGAGCTGCGCGCCGCGCTGCCGGGCGTGTCGATCGTCCAGGTCGTACACGTGATCGACCGCGAGTCCGTGGCGGAGGCGCTCGCGGTCGGCGACCACGTCGACGCGCTCCTCCTCGATTCGGGCAATCGGGACCTCGCCGCGAGGGAACTCGGCGGCACCGGGCGCACCCACGACTGGCAGCTCAGCGCCGAGATCCGGGAGCGCGCCGCGGCACCGGTGTTCCTGGCGGGCGGCTTGACGTCGGAGAACGTCGGCGCCGCGATCCACTGCGTCGAGCCCCACGGGGTGGACGTCTGCAGCGGGGTGCGCACGGCCGGCCGGCTCGACGAGGGCAAGCTCGCCGCGTTCTTCGCTGCGGTCCGCGCCGCGTAGCTATCCGCTCAGCGCCGCGCGCAGCAGCTCCTGCACGAGCTGCGGATTCGCCTTGCCGCCGGTCGCCTTCATCACCTGTCCGACGAGGAAGCCGAGGACCCGGTCCTTGCCGGCGCGGAACTCGGCGGCCTGTCCCGGGTGGCGCGCGACGACGTCGGCCACCGCGCGCTCGAGCGCGGCGCGGTCGCTCACCTGTGCGAGTCCCTCGGCCCGGACGAGCTCCTCGGGGTCGCGACCGGTGCCCCGGAGCCGCGGGATCAGGCTCTTCGCCGTGTTGCGGTTGATCGTGCCCGCCTGAACGAGGAGCGCGAGGCGGGCGAGCTGCGTCGCGGTGAGCGGCCAGTCGCGGATGACGAGCGCGCGGTCGAGCTTCTCCTCGCGGACGATCCGCAGCAGCTCCGTCATCACCCAGTTGGCCATCTCCTTCGGCGGGGCGCCGGCCGCGACGCCCGCCTCGAAGTAGTCGGCGACGTCCTTGCGCTGCGTCAGCACGTCGGCGTCGTAGGGCGACAGCCCGTGGTCGCGGATGAAGCGGTCGCACCGCGGCCCGGGCAGCTCGGGCAGCGTCGCGCGGATCTCCCCCACCCACGCCGCGTCGACGACGAGCGGCAGCAGGTCCGGCTCGGGGAAGTAGCGGTAGTCGTCGGCGTACTCCTTCCGCCGCATCGAACGGGTCTCCTCGCGCTCGGCGTCCCACAGCCGCGTCTCCTGGACGATCCGCTCCCCGCTCGCGAGCGCCTCGGTCTGCCGTGCGATCTCGTACGTGATCGCCTTCTCGACGGCGCGGAACGAATTCATGTTCTTGACCTCGACCTTGGTGCCGAAGGCCGCCTGGCCCGCCGGCCGCACCGAGATGTTGGCGTCGCAGCGGAAGCTCCCTTCCTCCATGTTGCCGTCGCAGATCTCGAGGTACATGAGGATCGAGCGCAGCATGCGCAGGTAGGCGCCGGCCTCGGCGACCGTCCGGATGTCGGGCTCGCTCACGATCTCGAGCAGCGGCACACCCGAGCGGTTGAAGTCGACGAGGCTCGCGTCGCCGTGCGCGTCGTGGATGTTCTTGCCGGTGTCCTCCTCCATGTGGATGCGCGTCAGGCCGATCCGCTTCGTGCCGCCGTCGACCAGCACGTCGAGCCAGCCGCCGGTGCAGATCGGCGTCTCGTACATGCTGATCTGATAGCCCTTGGGGAGGTCGGGGTAGAAGTAGTTCTTGCGCGCGAAGCGGGAGGACCCGGCGATCGTGCACTGCGTGGCGAGTCCCGCGCGGATCGCGAACTCGACGACGCGGCGGTTGAGGACGGGCAAGACGCCCGGCATGCCCAGGCAGACGGGGCACACGTGGGTGTTCGCCGGGCCGCCGAAGGCCGCCGAGCAGCGGCAGAAGATCTTGGAGCTCGTCAGCAGCTCGGCATGGACCTCGAGGCCGATGACCGCCTCCACCCCGCTCATAATGATGCCCGCCTCCGGTGCCAGTCGGTCGCCTGCTCGTAGGCGGCGCCGATGCGCAGCACGGTCTCCTCGTCGAACGGCCGGCCGATCACCTGGAGTCCGATGGGCAGCCCCGAGGCGTCGAAGCCGCAGGGGAGGGCGAGGCCCGGGAGCCCCGCCAGATTGACCGAGATCGTGAAGATATCCGACAGGTACATGGTGAGCGGATCGGCGATCTTCTCGCCCAGGCGGAACGCGGTGGTGGGCGCCACCGGCGTCACCAGCGCCTCGCAACGCTGGAAGACCTGCTCGAAGTCGCGCCGGATGAGGGTCCGCACCTGCTGCGCCTTCAGGTAGTAGGCGTCGTAGTAGCCCGCCGACAGCGCGTAGGTCCCGAGCATGATGCGCCGCTTCACCTCGGTGCCGAAGCCCGCCGCGCGCGACGCCTCGTACATGGCGCCGAGCGAGTCCGCCGGCACGCGGAGGCCGTAGCGGATGCCGTCGTAGCGCGCGAGGTTGGAGGAGGCCTCCGCGGTCGCGATCAGATAGTAGGTGGCGATCGCGTACTCGGTGTGGGGCAGCGACACGGGCTCGACGATGGCGCCGAGCCGCTCGAGCTCGCGCACGGCCGCGCGGACCCCGGCCTCGACCTCCGGCTGCATGCCTTCGACGAAGTACTCGCGTGGGAGCCCGAGACGGAGACCGCGCACCCCTTGCTCGAGCGCCGCCAGATACGACGGGACGGGACGGGGCGAGGCGGTCGAGTCGGCGGGGTCGTGGCCCGCGATCGCCTCGAGCATGAGCGCCGTGTCGGCGACGTCGCGCGCGAGCGGGCCCACCTGGTCGAGCGACGAGGCGTAGGCGATCACGCCGTAGCGCGACACGCGCCCGTAGGTGGGCTTGAGGCCCACCACGCCGCAGAACGCCGCCGGCAGCCGCACCGAGCCGCCCGTGTCGGTGCCGAGCGCGGCGTGGCACTCGCCGGCGGCGACCGCGGCGCCCGAGCCGCCGGACGACCCGCCCGGCACGCGGTTTCCGTCCCACGGGTTCCGCGTCGTGCCGAGCGCCGAGTTCTCGGTCGACGAGCCCATCGCGAACTCGTCGCAGTTGAGCTTGCCGACGATCACCGCGCCGGCGCGCTTGAGGCGCGCCGTGACGGTCGCGTCGTACGCCGGGACGAAACGCTCGAGGATGCGCGAGCCGGCCGTCGTACGGATGCCCGCGGTGCAGATGATGTCCTTGATCCCCGCTGGCACGCCGGCGAGCGGCCCGGGGTCCTCGCCGGCGGCGATGCGCCGGTCGATCGCCGCGGCGGCGGCGAGCGCCTCCGCCTCGGTCACGGAGAGGAAAGCGCCCACGGCGGGCTCGACGGCCGCGATGCGGTCGAGTGCGGCGCGCACGAGCTCGACCGAGGAGGTCTCGCGCCGGCGGACGCGCGCCGCGGCGTCGCGGAGAGAGAGGTCGTGGAGCGGCGTCATTCGATGATTTTGGGCACCTTGAAGAAGCGCCCATCCCGCGAGGGTGCGTTGGCGAGCGGCTCGTCGCCCGCCGGCGGGTTCTCGACCGTGTCCTGGCGGAGCAGGGCGCCGAAGTCCTCGACGTGCGCCGTGGGCGCGACCGCTTTCGTGTCGAGCGCCGACAGGCGCGCGAAGGCCTCGAGGATGTGATCGAGGTCGCCCGTCAGCCGCGCCTCCTCCTCGGGCGCGAGCCGCAGCCGGGCGAGGGCCGCGACGCGCCGCACCTCCTCACGCGTGATCGCCACGAAGACCTGTTCGTAGCGCACGCTCCGGGCATGCGCAACGATTGACGGACGCTACCGGGTTGCGACGCCGGAGACCGCCAAGTAATCTCGCCCGCCGTGGATGGGCGTGGGGAGCTCGGGCGGCGCGGGGAGGCGATGGCGGAGGAGTTCCTGCGCGCCTGCCGCTACACGATCGTGGCCCGGAACTACCGCTGCCGCGCCGGCGAGATCGACCTGGTCGCCCTCGACGGCGAGGTGCTCGTCTTCGTCGAGGTGCGGACCCGGCGCGGGGCCGCCGCCGGCACGCCGCTCGAATCCGTCGTCGGCCGCAAGCAGGCGCAGGTGGTGCGCGTCGCCCGCCACTTCCTCGCGGCGCGCGGCTGGCACGACCGCGACGCACGGTTCGACGTGGTGGGCATCCGCTTCGACGCCGATCCGCCGGCCGTCGAGCACGTGCGCGGCGCCTTCGATGCTTGATATCCGCCTGATCCGCACCGAGCCCGACCGCGTGAAGGCCGAGCTCGCCAAGGTGGGATTTCCGGCGTTCCAGGTGGACGCGCTCCTCGACGCGGATCGGCGGCGCCGCGAGGCCCTGCACGCGCTCGAGCAGCTCCGCGCCGAGCGGACGGCTGCCTCCAAGACGATCCGCGACATCGGCGATGCGGGGCAGCGCGAGCAGGCCATCGCCGCGCAGCGGGCGCTGGGCGAGCGGATCGCGGCGGCGGAGAAGGAGGCCACCGCAGCCGAGGAGGAGTTCAACCGGCTGATGCTCGAGGTGCCGAACCTGCCGCACCCCGACGTCCCGGTCGGACCCGACGAATCCGCCAACGTGGTCGTCCGCACCGAGGGCGCGCTGCCGACCTTCGACTTCCCGCCGCTGCCCCACTGGGAGCTCGGCCCCGCACTCGGCGTCATCGACTTCGAGCGCGGCGTGAAGGTCTCCGGCACGCGCTTCTACGTGCTGCGTGGCGCCGGGGCGCGGCTCCAGCGCGCGCTCATCACCTGGATGCTCGACCTGCACACGCGCGAGCACGGGTACACGGAGGTCTACCCGCCCGCGATGGTGAAGGGCGAGTGTCTGGTCGGCACCGGCAACCTGCCGAAGTTCGCCGACACCCTCTACCGCGACGTCGAGGAGGACCACTGGTTCGTGCCCACCGCGGAGGTGCCGGTCACGAACCTCTATCGGGACGAGATCCTCGAGCGGCTGCCGGTCCACCACGTCGCCTACACGCCGTGCTTCCGGCGCGAGAAGATGTCGGCCGGCCGCGACGTCCGCGGCATCAAGCGCGGGCACCAGTTCGACAAGGTGGAGCTGGTCAAGTTCGTGCGGCCTGAGACCTCCGACGACGAGCTGGTCCGGCTCCTCGCCGACGCCGAGGACGTCTGCCGCCGTCTCGGGCTTCCCTACCGCATCGTCCAGATGTGCACCGGCGACCTCTCGTTCACCGCCGCGATGAAGTACGACATCGAGGTCTGGGCCCCGGGGTGCGCGGAGTGGCTCGAGGTCAGCTCCTGCTCGAATTTCCGCGATTTCCAGGCCCGCCGGGCGAACATCCGCTATCGGCCGGCGCCGCGCGCCAAGCCGGAGCTCGTGCACACGCTGAACGGCTCCGGGCTGGCCCTCCCGCGCGTGATGATCGCGGTGCTCGAGACCTACCAGCGCGCCGACGGGAGCGTCGCGGTGCCCGAGGTCCTGCGTCCGTACGTCGGCGTCGATATGATCGCCCGCGGCGCCCCTACATGAGCCCGATGAAGCGCGGCGCGCGCGTGCGGACGATGCGGTCGGCGAGGACGATGTCGTAGAGGACGGCGTCGCCGACCCGCGTCTCGGGGACGAGGAGACCCGTCACCTTGACCCAGTCGTCGGCGCCAGCCTCGACGGGTGCCGTCGAGCGGACGATGATGCGGGCGCCGCGCCGGTCGGCGATCTCGAGGAGGGTCTCACCCGGCAGCACCTGCGTGCGTGCGATGCGCCCCGTGAACTCGACCTTGTGCTGGTAGAACTTGTCCGGCCGCGCGTTGATGCTGGAGATCGTGGGCCCGCAGGCCCCGAGCCCGGCGGCGAGCGCGAAGGGCAGGGCGAGGCGGCTGAGCCGCATGCGGGTGCGGCGGGTAGCACGGTCGTCCCGGAAAAGCAAAACGGCGGCGTTCGGAGGTAGTGTTCGGCAGCTACGCCAGTTGGCCGAATCTCCTGACTCCAGAGACCCGGTACGACCGTACGTAGATTTCGGCCTGGCCAAACCTCGCCTCGAGCAAGGCCCGGTAGATACGGAAGAACTCGCTGCTCTTCGGGCTTTCGGAGACATCCACCATGAAGAGATGGTGCCGCTCTTCGGGGCCAGCCCGCCAGCCGCCACGCACCGGAAGCCGCGTGTAGCCGCCGCTGACGGCATTCAGTTCAAGGACGACGGTGTTGAGTCGCTCAGGGTGGAAGGGGTTCCCCTGGTTGTCGTGGGTCGGGACAGTGATCTCGTATCGGCGAGTGTACCGCCGATGTCGGCGCCTGCCGGACGTCCGCTTACTACCTCGGGAAGTCCGAGACTTCTTCAAACGGAACGCCTTCCCTGCGGAGTACCTCCAACTGCCGGGGAGACGTCACGCCGAAAACGCCGGCCTCCGGGCCGCCCACGATCATGCCCGACCCCACGAGCGTCGTGAGGTCATGCGAATCGTTGGGGCGCCCCAGGCGGATGAAGATAACGGTTTGAGGCGCTCTGTCGGTCGACATCATGAACAAGCATATCCGTGCCGGCGGATGCCGCGTCAAGCGTCCGCGCCTCGCCACTCGATCAATAGGCCCGCATGTTCTCCATCCAACGTGCACCGGCTAATGAATAAGATCGAGACCGCTATCCCGAGATGGCCGCACTCGGGTGCCGAGGCGACACCGGCGCCGCTACCGCCGGTTGCCGGGGGAAGGCCAAGGCCGCTCAGGCGGCGGAAGGCGAGCCCGGTGTCTGCTGATGGCGACAGTGCCCGCTCGGTGCCCGTTGGCCCCGGTGGTTGACGTGGACGCCCGCGCGCCGTAGCCTCTCGCCTTTCCGGCGAAGGAGGCAGGCATGAGCAGGACGTTCCTGGCGGCGCTCGCGATCGGTGCGGTGCTCGGCTTCGGGTGGGCGGCGCGTGCGGCCGACGAGACGGTTGCCACGGTGGGCGACAAGAAGATCACCCGCGCGCAGCTCGAGGACGAGGTCCGGGCGAAGCTGATCGAGATCGAGAACCAGCGCTACGACGCGCTCCGAGAGGGCCTCGACGGTATGGTCGCGCAGGAGCTCCTGAAGCGCGAGGCGGCGGCGCGCGGCACGACGGCGGAGGCGCTCACCGCGGAGGAGATCGACAAGAAGACGCCCGAGCCCTCGGACCAGGACATCCAGAAGGTCTACGAGGAGAACAAGTCGCAGCTCGGCGGCCAGACACTCGAGCAGGTCAAGCCGCGCATCGTCCAGTACCTGAAGGGCCAGAAGCAGGAGGAGCGGCGCACGGCGTTCATCGAGGAGCTCAAGAAGAAGTACCCGACAACGGTGTCCTTGAAGCCCCCGGTGGTCAACGTCGCAGCCGCGGGCCGTCCCGAGCGCGGCGGCAAGAACGCGTCCGTCACCATCATCGAGTTCTCGGACTATCAGTGCCCGTTCTGCCAGCGCGCCGAGGACGTCGTCGAGAAGGTGATGAGCACGTACGGGGACAAGGTGCGGCTCGTGTACCGCAACTACCCGCTCCCGTTCCACCCGCGGGCGCGCCCGGCGTCCGAGGCGGCCGCCTGTGCCAACGCCCAGGGCAAGTTCTGGGAGTACCACAGCAAGCTCTTCCACGGCGACGGCCTCGAGGCCGAGAAGCTGAAGACCTACGCGGACCAAGTGGGCCTCGATCGCAAGAAGTTCGACGAGTGCCTGGAGAAGAAGCCGTTCACGGCCGAGATCGACAAGGACGTGAAGGACGGCGAGAAGGCCGGCGTGACCGGCACGCCCGCGTTCTTCATCAACGGCCGTATGCTGTCCGGCGCCCAGCCGTTCGAGAAGTTCAAGGAAGTGATCGACGACGAGCTGGCGTCGTCGAAGAAGTCGTCATAGCGTCCGCGTGGCCGGCGGGCGCGCGGCGCGAGTCAGCGGGCTTCGTCGGGAGGGGTGGCCGAGCCCGGTTTAAGGCAGCGGTCTTGAAAACCGCCAGGGTCTAAAAAGCCCTCGGGAGTTCGAATCTCCCCCCCTCCGCTCTTGTAGCACTAGGCTTTCTCGCTACTTAGGGGTACCGGTGCAATTTGGGCAGCGGGAGGAAGGCTAAGCTGTGCGTCAATAACCCATGACCGCGGGCAGGAGGAATCCGAGGTGCAGGCGATGGCCATGCCCCGCCGAGGGCCAGGCTGAGAAGGTTGGCACAGGCGTAGCGCCGCCTCCCGCGAGCTGATGAGATCGACCCTTACGCGCGGGTTCCGATCAGGACGGGCGGATTTTAATCATGACCGACTCGTTGATGGTGTTGCCGAGGGCATCCGTACAGGTCGCGCCGAAGTCCACGTAGAGCCCGTTTCCCGTTGCCTTCACGTGGCCAGCACCCAAAGAACAGTCTCCAGCGCCGTTCTGTGACAGGAACTGTGTGAGAGTGCTGGTGATGGCTTGCTCGAACACGGACACGTCCCTGATGGGGAACGTGCCAGCCTGCTGGCAGTCGATCCGGACGGGGCCGTCCGCGCAAAAGGTCACGTCGTAGTTGGCCGGCGGGAGCCAGAACGGAGGCGACGGTGGTGATGGCGGTGACGGCGGCGAGGGTTGGCGCTCGCACCTCATGCGAGTGGCATTACAGATCGGGCGATCGAGCGGGCAGAACACGCCGTCTCGACACCGCTCGGTCGAAGGAGGGGGCACCACCACGCCGCAGTCACCCGCGTGTTGGCAGGCGTAGACGATCTTTCGCACGCAATCCCGATAGAACCGTCCCTTGACGAATACCCCTCGACACTCCGTAAGTTCGCCACGGCACTGGGCGCCGCAGCGGGTGACGCGGGCGGAGCCCGACCACGCCGGGCTGGCATGCGCGAGGCTCACGAGGAGTCCGAGGATGGCGATGGATGTCTTCATCGCGAGCGTGCGGAGGTGAATGGCAAGAAGCGTACCCGCATCGCGGTTGCCGTGCTCGGCAATGATCGGATGACGGGAATGATGGTCCCGCGCGTCCGGCAGAAGGTTCCGCGCCGAGCTGGCGTCGTCCCTGCCCCGCGTCAGCCGTGGCACACTGTGCCATCGGGAGTGACATTTGGAGTCAGAGCGCTTGCCGATCCACGGAGCCGTCAGGCGCGGGTCGCTCTGGAGCGGAGGCCCGGGCAAGCGCGCGTCACGCATCCGGCCATACACGGACACGTCAACGGCATTCGAATCTCCCCCCTCCGCTCCATTTTCGTGCGAATCTGGTGGCTTAGCGGTTGCGATTTGGGAGGTTCCCGCTAGGTTCTCGATCAGCTCGGGACCCTGCGCCCGCGAGACAGGCGGAGATGAGCGGTGGTCGGTGGCGGGAACTATGCGGCCACGCTCCTCAGGTGCAGTTCCAGCATCTGACGCAACGGAGGTTGCCGCCGGTCCGGTGACGGCTCGCCGCTTCTCAGCCACCGGATCATGAACGCGAAATACAGCGCGTACAGGTTGTGACTGAGCAGCGCCGTGTCGATGTCCCTCGCGACCTCGCGGCGCTCCTTCGCGAGGTCGAAATGAAGTGCTGCTGTTAGGCGCGTGTAGCGACTATGGAATCCGGGCCGTGGCGTAGGAGATGAGCGAAGAAGCAGTCCGTCGGTCAACAGGAGTCAATCGCCTTGCAGGTCGCTCGCCAATTGGGGCTTGCCCGTCGCTACTCTGACCCAGAGACCCCGGCTCGCGACCGTGGGCATCGGGGAGGAGTCGGACCGGTACTTGGATACTTGAATGCGTTTTTCGGAAAGATCACGCGGGACGAAGTTCCATCTGCGATCCGAGCTGAGCATGCGCAGCGGGAAACACTGTGGCTCGTCGAGGTTGAACGGCTCGACGTATGTCCCTCTTGGTCGTCTGCGGTCGGAAGCACACGGAGACCTTCAAAGAAGCTTCTGATCCAGCGAGGCGTGACATGTGAAGTCATTTCGCCGAGGCTGGGTGACTAGAGCGGGTGAACGCTGGCCGGCGCTTCGCGTGGTCGGCTGACTACTTCTGCGCGGGCGCCTGCGCGGCGTCTTGAAGCGAGGATGATCCTGACCTCCGCCGGACAGCCGCGCGTTATCCCCAAGTGTGGACAAGTCGGGATGTGCTTCCAGGGCAGGCGATTGTCGGTGATCTTGGCGTGCACGTGCATGGCGCACCGTACGTCGTTGGATACGTTTTCCTGATCGCACCTTGACAGCGATTCGGGTTCGGCGTTAGAGACTGCCGCGTGCGGTGTGTGGCGGGGGGGAGGCGCGGAGCGAGTTACCTCCCGCGAGCCATGTAGGAGCGTAGCAGACCCCGCGATGAGATGCTCCCTCGACTATGCTCGGGCGCATCGGGTGGAACAGGCTGCGCACCGCTACGGAATCGATCTGACCGTGACGCGGGAGCGGATGTTCCTCAGCCTCGTCGCCGCGCAAGGCCATGTCCTTGCCCGGCAACCGGGGGGCAACGTCCTCTACCTCGTGCGCCACATGAGGCGCTGGGTTCTCCTGTGCGTCAGTGAGCGGCAGCGACGGATTCGCACCTTTCTGCCGCTCGGCCCGGGGGCGTGGTTGCGGCAACGGAACGGGGATTCGCCTGCCGGTGGGGACCGTCATCGACGCGAACCTCTCGGCGTATCGGCAGGCGATCCGGGCCCCGCTCGCGCCGCCCCGGCCGACGGAGACCTCAGGCGCCTATCGCGCCCGGATTGAAGCGGTCGTTACAGAGCGGATCGCCAGGCTGAGGGATAAACGTCGGCAAAAAAGGCCGCGGGCTGCGTTGTAGACGGCCGTAGTCCATGCGCAGATCGTCGCCGATCCTGCCGACCACGACCGCGCCCGAGTTGAGGCCCATGCGGGTCGAGAACCCGATGCCGTGCTCGCCCTTCACCTCGGTCGCGTAGCGGGTGATCTCGTCGCGGAGGTGCAGCGCCGCATAGCAGGCGCGCTGTGCGTGGTCCTCGTGCGCGATCGGCGCCCCGAAGAGCGCCATGATGCCGTCGCCCGTGAACTTGTCACGAAGCCCTCGAAGCGCTCGACGCCTGCATGATCTCCGACCACGCTTCCGGGTCGAGCTGCTCTGCAAGCTCCATCGAGCCCTTCACGTCGGCGAACACCACGGTGACCTGTTGCGCTCGCCTTCGAGGGCGGACCTGGACTGCAGGATCTTCTCGGCGAGATGCCGCGGAGTGTACTCGCGCGGCGCGCGCAAAGGGGGCGTCCGTTCGGCGACCTTCGCGCTGCACTCGAGGCAGAACTTCGCGGCGGGCGGCAGCTCGGTCCCGCGGCCGGGGCAGCGCGAGGCGAAGGCGGCGCCGCACTCGCGATCGGGGCTCTCGCGACCGCACTTCGCGCAGGTCATGTCAGTCGGGAAACTTCACATGGCCGAGCGCCACGAGACCGACAACCAGCATCGAGGCTGCGGTAGGAACCTCGCTCCGTCATACGGATGGTGAGCTGCCGGACGTCAACGGACGATGCGCGCCTCCGAGCGGCTTGGAACCCGCGGCCTGGATCGCCATCGAGTCCCGTCCCGCGCTCGCGTGAGACTGTGGGCATAGGTCGCAGAGACTCGGTCTCGCGGTGTCGTTGACGGCCTAGTTGAGCGGGAACCGTTCCCGCTTTTTTGGGTCACATCTGGGTTCTTCTGGGTTCTTTTGGGATTCGGCCTTCGGCGAAGAAGCGGAAGCAGGTTCGATAGGTACGCCGATTTCCTCGGTTTCTTGCGCCGGCGGATTTTGGGTCTTCGGCGTTCGAATCTCCCCCCTCCGTAGTGTCGCGTAGTTACGATGCTAATGGCAGCTTTGGACTGTCTTTGGATGTCCGAGCCGGGTGTCGGGGGGGGTGCTGATGGCCCCCGACGGCCCTGAGAAGGTCGCCGCTCCGCTGTCGCTTGACGCCGTGTCGCGCCGTGGTCCGGGGGGTCGGCAACCGGATGCGGGACGGAAGCCGACGCACGGGGCGGCGATCATGCGGAGGACGCTTCGGGTTCTCACGACCCGCCGCCTCGCGACGGTCGCTCGGCCGTGGCGGTGCGCCGGTGGACGGACGATGTCCGCCGTGACCTCGGGGGCGACCTCACCCGCGCGCAGCAGACTATTCTCGGGGCCGTAGCGCAGTCTTGGGTGATCCTGTCGTCCCTCGACGACTACATCGCGCGCCAGAGCACGCTCGGTGACGCGGAAGCGCCAGCTGATCCCCGTCGTGCTCCAGAGCATGCAGATTGCCGAGGGGCTCGCCCGGAACCTCGAGCGGCTCGGCCTCGAGCGCCGCGCCCGGGAGGACGACGAATCTCCCCCCTCCGGTCGCATGCTGTCACTGTCCCGGACTCGGACCGCCCTTCGGAACTCTATTCACCCTTACATTTGAAGTCACCGGCTGCGTTTTTGGTGACGAGTGAGCAGGCTGCGGTCCAGCACGTGCCGTTTTCGGCTTGGATCTGCGTCGTGATTGCGCTACCGACGGTGCTGAACGTGCCGACGGGCAGGTTGTTGGCCTTGCCCTTCACCGTCATCTTCGCCTTCCCCAGGGCGCCGCTGCTCGCCTGCAGGAGCGTCAGGCCGTCGGGCGTCGCGTCCTTGTCGGCGTATTTCCATCCCTTCGGAGACGTCGTTGAGCCGAGCTGCTTCCAGCAGGCCTTGCCGGCGCACGTCCCGCTGGCGGGTGCGGTCGCCTTGAGGAGCAAGCTGGGTGTACCAGTCATATCGAACACGCAGAGCGCGTAGTCGTCCGTCGTGAGCGGATTGCCGAGCTGCGCAAAGCTCGTGGCGGCACCCTTCGTCCACTTGAACGTCACCTTGTGGTTTGTGCTCGGTGTCCCGTCCTTGAGCTCCAGGAACGCCGCCTGGGGCGTGGTGACCGCCTGGCAACCCGCCTTTGGACCGACGGCGCATCCGGAGGGCGCGACGCAAGTCTCGCAGAGCGGACAGACCGTCATCGGGCCGCCGACGCAGGCGCCGTTGCTGCAAGCATCGGCGGTCGTGCATGCGTTGCTGTCATCGCACGCCGTGCCGTTGGGCTTGAATCCGTCTGCGGGGCAGGCGGTGCTGGCGCCCGTGCAGGTCTCGGCGACGTCGCACTGCCCGGCGGCGGGACGGCAGACGGCGCCGGCATTTCCAGCGGGATGCGCGCAGGCACCCGCGCCGTCGCACTGATCGAGGCTGCAGGGATTCAGGTCGGGCGCGCACGGAGTCCCCGCCGGGTCAAGACAGTTGTGGGGCGTCTCGTTGCACGTACGGGAGCACTCGGGGCCGCTCGCGCATGGATCCCCGCTGTGCGTGCACGTGCCGCCGGCGCAGACGTCGGTTCCGTTGCAGAACACGCCATCGTCGCAAGGAGCCGTGTTGTTCGAATGGATGCACGCTCCGGTACCATTGCAGTGGTCGTCGGTGCACACGTTACCGTCGGTCGTGCACGGGGTCGTCACGACATCGAAGCAGTTGCCGGCCGCCTCGTTGCACGTGTGCGCGCACTCGGGACCCCCGACGCACGGGTCGCCGGCATGGTTCGTGCAGCCGCCGGCGCCGTCGCAGGTGTCGGGTCCGTTGCAGAACGTGCCGTCATTGCACGATGAGCCCGCGGGTGAGTTGGGGTGCGTGCACATCCCCGCGCCGTCACACACGTCGTTGGTGCAAGGATTCCCGTCGCTGGCGCAGGGGCCGGTGTTGTAGGTATGGATGCAGCCGCTGATCTGGTTGCAGCTGTCTGTGGTGCACGGGTTCCCGTCGCTGCACGCGTTCGGGCAGAAGGGGCCGATGTAGAGGCCGGAGCCCGTGGGGCCGGAGCCCGCGGGACCGTTCACCGAAACGGCGCCGACGACCGTGTTGGACGCGGTGTCGAAGACCCTCTCGACTCCGCCGTCGCAGCCGTCGCCCGCGTGAAAGTACGCGCGCGTGCCCGCGGGGTTCATGGCGATGGAGCCGCCGCCGCTGCATCCGGCGGGGGCGTCGGTGAGGAGGGTGTTGGTCGCGACGTCGACGACGTGGATCGTATTCGTGCCCGCGGTAGTCGCGTAGAGCCGTGTCCCGTCCGGCTTCATCGCCAGCCCGCTGAACCCGTACAGAATCGGGATCGTCGTCGCGAGGCTGTTCGTGGCGGTGTCGATGACGGCGATGGGCGCGCTCTGCCGGCCTCCCGTGTACAGCTTCGTGCCGTCGGGAGTGATGGCGGCGTGCAATTGCCAGTCGAGTCCGGTGATCGTGGTGATGACAGAATTGGTCGCAGTGTCGACCACGTCGATGTTGCCGCCCGGCCCGCGGAGCACGTAAATCCGCGTTCCGGTCGGATTGATCACCATCTCCTGGGTGCTTCCGCCTACCTGCACGGTACCCACCTGCGTGTTCGTGGCCGTATCGATCACCTGGAGGACATCCGACGAGGCCCCAGTATAGTTGAGCACGTAGAGTCGCGTCCCGTCCGGGCTCACCCTCGGGGAGAAGGTGGTCCCGAGGTTCGGGATCGTCGCCGTCACGGTATTCGTCGCGGTGTCGATCACCTTGATGCTGTACGGAGTCACGTAGACCCGCGAGCCGTCCGGGCTCACGGCGACGCCACCCACAGCAACGTCCATCGGCACCGTCGCGACGACCGTGTCGGTGGCCGTGTCGATCACCTTGATGCTGGCGCTTCCGCCAACATTCGATCCCACGTACGCGAACGGTGTCGCCCCTGCCGGCGCCGCCGAGATCGCGACGAGGAAGCCGGCATACAGTCCTAGTGTCCTAGCAGACATCGTGGGTCCCCCCTCTATGCTAAGCCCGTATGATGATTGCTGCCGCGACCGCGCGCGCGTCGTTGCGGCACTTGGTCCCGTCGAACGGGCTTCTGGGTTCGGCCGGATGGCGACTGCCGAGCTGGCGCTCGGTACGGCGGGCCTTGTCGCCGCGAGAGGCGTCATGTGCGGTTCCAGTGGCTGAGATCAAGGGCAAGCTTCCCTCGACGACGGAAAGGCTCCTCCCATGGACTTCCAGTGTTAGTCAAGCAAAAAAGCTGACCATGTACTCACTCTCGAGCCCGAAGCAAGGCGCGGGCCGGTCCGGGAAGGTCGAATCGACGGTGGACTCGCGAGAATCCGTCCGCCACAGCGGACAAGCATGTCCTGAGCATCCGACGACCCTCCAAGAGCCGGCCCGTGGCCTCTCAACATGTCGGGGTTTGCGATTCCGGACAGATTGGGGGCTCGACGAGGCAGATCCAAACAACGACAGGTGTAGGGAGATCGACTCTTCCCACTCCCTTCAGTCGAGCGGGAACCGTTCCCGTTTTCTTGGGGCGGACCTGGGTTTTCCTGGGGTTTTTTGGGCCGACGCGTTCGGAGGCGAAATTGCCGCTGATTCGCTGATTGGTCCGCCTTCTCGGGCAGTTAGCCGCCGCCGACGCTTTTTCCCGCCCGGCGTTCGAATCTCCCTCCCCATCCGCTCGTAATCCGCGTAGTTGCGATTGCAAGTCCACCTTTGGACACCTCGGACGGGGTGTTGAAGCTGGACGATGAGCACCGACGGCGCCGAGAAGGCGCGCCGTCCGCCACCGATGGAAGGCGTGTCGATGCGTGGTCCGGGCGGTCGTTGTGTGCTGTGTCATGATGGAAGGGAGCCGGGCTGCTAGTACGCGATCGGGGCAGATACCCCGTTTGAAGCGCTTACCTCTACAAGGCTGGCATCACGACGCTCTCGCTCGCCGTAACGGCCATCACTACCGCACTCACTGCATTGAGCATCTTCCTCTTCGGAGGCCGCCGTCCGTCGCGAGCTCTTGAGCCCTGAGGCAGCCCTCTTCGCGCTGGTCGACGGTCGCGCGGTTCCGCAAGGACCGCCGCCACGCGCGCATCGTGCCGGCGGCGCCGCCGCAGGCGTAGCCGCACCGCGGAGAGGCATGCGGCCCGGCGCCGAGCGCCGACGCGCGCTGGACTCGGTTGCATGGGCAGGCCAGAGATGGTGGGCGATTGCAGAGTTCTCCGCATCGCAACGAGAGGTTCACGGTCAATTGACCTCGCGGCAATCCTTTCCTGGTAGGCTGTATCGCGTGCGGGAGCTGGTGTCGTGCTGTCATTGCAAGCGGGCGGTGCTGTTGGCAGGGCGCTTCACGCCCGCCGAGATGGTGCAGCTCTCCGGTCATCTCGCCGACTGTCGCCCCGACGACCCGTTCGATTCGGTTCGCGTCGAGGATGCCGTGCGACACTTCCGGAGGGTAGCGATCGAAACTGAAGAGCGGCCCGTCAATACAGTACAGTTCGGAGGGTCGAATGGACGCACGTGATGCGAGAGGTGAAGGCCTGGGACTGCTCTCGTGGGTCGTTGGCACGGCGGTCTCGATGTCGGTGATCGCCGGGTACGTGGCGCTGAGCGCCACCGTTTTGGCCGGCCGCACGCTTTTCGGCGTGGCGACCGGGATGTGGAGACGAATGTGGTCGCTTCGCGTCTCTCCGCGAGGCAAGGAGGCCGAGACGCCCAGGGCGGCATAGGAATCGCCCCTCACCGTCGCGACGGGTGACCTGCCAGCCGCCGCCGGCGCGACGGCCGTACCGCAGGCGCTGCTCGGCAGGATCTCGCCGCCCTCGTAGTCGACGTCCACCTGGCTCGGCACGCACGTCATGTGAAGGGGAAGGCGAACGCACCGTAGAGATCCGAGTGGACGCAACGATCCTCTCCAGGAGATCATGAGCTCGGTCGGCGCGGCGTCTCCACGGGCCTGCGAATGCCGTGTGGAAATACCTAGCAAACTCCATCGCGCTAGTATCCTAGCGTCACTAAAGCCTTGCGTAGTCGGCATTGGGGACTTCCCGGGTGGACCTACGGGAGTCCACAGGGGCAGCCGGTAGGCTCCGTTTTCACCCGGCGCCGCTCGCGAACCCCTAAGGCCTCCCGCGCGTAGCGTTATTACGCGCAACGTAATGGGGGTTTTCCCCCGATCACGCCGCCCCGCGGACGATGTTCCCGGCAAATCGCGCTGGCAAGGCGGTTGCTCTTGCTGCGACGGTGCGGCGAATGTCCCACGACTTTCCGAAGTGGATGCGCTCACCCGTCAAACGAGAGGAGACGACAAGATGAAGACGAGAAGGACGATGAAGATGGCCGCGGGGCTGCTCAGCGCGACCGTCCTGCTGTGGGGCCTGAGCATCGTGCCCGCAGCCGCACGGGGGACGGACGACGGGCTCGCCGACCCGCCAGAGCAGGAGGTGGAGGCCGAGCCCGGCGACGTGGACACGGATGGCGACGGGCTCTCTGACGCCGATGAGACGGCCCTGGGTCTCGATCCGGACGACGCGGACACCGACAACGACGGCATCGCCGATGGCGACGACCCCGATCCGCTACACGCCGACGATCCGGCAGGCGACGACGGCTCCAACTCGCACCGCGGCAGCGGGCGCGGGCGCTGAGAAACGGCACGGCAGGCCGGGGGCACTCGAGCGATGAGAGATGTCCCCCGGCCCGCGCAGCACCCGGGTCTGCGGTCCCGTCCCTTGAGGCGGGCAGGGCGAGTGAATCCCGTATTGCAACCTGAGTAATCCCGTACAGCGGCTCGACCCTTCCAGTCGAACGGGATTGCCGGCGACGGAGGGCCTCTGTTCTAGTCGGCCGCGCCATGCCAGCGGGAGTCGGCCGCCGCGCGTTCCTGCAGGCTGCGGGTGCGCTCGGCCTCCTCGCGCTCGTGCGGCCGCGGCGCCTCGAGGCACTCATGGCGAGCGCGCCCGGACCGGGCCAGGGCGGCCGCTTCCTAACCGCGCACGAGCTCGACACGCTGCGCGCCGTCACCGCCCGCTTCATCCCCGGTCCACCCGACGATCCGGATCCCGGCGCGCTCGAGGCCGGGGTGGCCGAGGCGATCGACCTCTTGCTCGCCGCCTTCACGTTCGCGCAGCCGCTCATCCACGCGGGCGGGCCGTTCTCGGACCGCGCCGGCGCGACGCACGACGACTTCGCGGACTTCGTCCCGCTCGATGCGCACGCCGAGCTCGGCTGGCGCATCCGCATCGAAGGCAGCCTGGGCATCCCGCAGCGGGAGTTCGCCGGCCCGGTGACGGGGCTCCAGGAGATCTACCGGAGCGGGCTCGCGCACCTGGACGAGCGCTCGCAGCAGGCCTTCGGCGTCGACTTCAAGGACGCGCCCGGGCCCGCGCAGGACCTCCTGCTCTCCGATCAGACCGACGGCGACCTCCAGACCTTCGTCGGCGCGGCGCTCGCCAACACGCTCGAGGCGATGTACGGGCCGCCCGAGTACGGCGCCAACCGCGACCTCGTCGGCTGGGGCTATTCGCGCTGGCCGGGTGACCTGCAGCCGCGCGGCTCCACCGACGCCGAGGTGAGCACGCCGGGGCCCGACACGGGGTCGATCACGGGCGCGCTGCTCGACGACCTGCAGCGCTTCCTGCCCGCGCTCAGCGGCCGGCGCGCGTCGCGGACGCAGTTCTGGCTCGGGCGGAGCGGCATCCCGAGGAGCTGATGGGCAGGTCGGCCATCATCGTGGGCTCGGGCGCAGGGGGCAGCGTCGCCGCCTGGGCGCTCGCGACCGCCGGGTACCGCGTGCTGATCCTCGAGAAGGGGCGGAACCTGCTGCCCGGCCTCGGCACGACGGGCCCGATCGGCTCGCTCTTCGGCAACGACGAGGTGAAGGCCGGCCGCTTCTTCGAGAACCAGGACATCGTCCTGGAGCCGCGCACGGCGCGCAGCCAGTCGGAGGCGGAGCAGGGCGTGGCGCGCTCGTTCGTGGGCGACGTGAACACGCTGCCCACGGTGGTGGGCGGCGGCACCGTGCATTGGGACGCGAAGACGCCGCGCTTCTGGCGCCAGGACTTCAAGGGCCTCTCGCTCTACGGACCCGTGCCCGACGCCAACGTCGCCGACTGGCCGCTCACCTACGACGAGCTGGCGCCCTTCTACGACGAGGTCGAGCAGCGCCTCGGCGTGCAGGGCGACGTGGCGCAGATGCCGGCCGCGACGCTCGCTCAGGCGCCGCGCAGCCAGCCCTTCCCGATGCCGCCCAACCCGCCCATGTACGGTGGAACGCTCCTCGCCGAGGGCGCCCGCCGCCTCGGCTTCACCGCCTATCCCTTCCCGATGGCGGTCAACTCGACCGCTTACGATGGCCGGCCACGCTGTAACTCCTGCGGCTTCTGCTCCGGCTACGGCTGCCCGATCAACGCCCGCGGCGGCGCGGCCGTGTCGTTCCTCCACCATGCGCTGCTCGCCGGTGCCCGCCTCGAGCCGCGCGCGTTCGTTTACCGCGTGAACGCGAGCCGCTCGCGGGTGACCGGCGTGTCGTTCATCGACGAGAGCGGCCGGCAGCGCCGCGTGGACGCCGATGTCGTGATCCTCGGGGCGTCGGCGATCGAGACGGCGCGGCTCCTCCTGCTCTCGGGCCTCGGCAATGGCTCCGGCCAGCTCGGGCGCAACCTGATGTTCCACTTCTTCACCATCGCGGGTGGCGTCTTCAACGAGGACGTGCACTCCTGGCGCGGTCCCTCGACGACCTTCACGATCGACGACTTCGTGGGACCGGTCCAGGGCGCCGCCGCCGCGGCCGCGGGCCTGCCATATCTCAAGGGCGGCATCTGCGAGGTGGGCGGCACGTTGCTCCTCCTCGGCGAAGCGCAGACCTTCGCCGCGATCCCGAACAGCTGGGGGAAGCAGCACAAGGACCTGATGCGCAGCGGGCTCATCCGCCGGCACGTGGCCGGCCTCTCGATGGTCGGCGAGGACATGCCGCAGCTCGCCAACCGCGTCGACCTCGACCCCGACGTCCGCGACGTCTACGGCTTTCCGGTGCCGCGCATCACCCACTCGGCGCACCGCTTCGAGATCGCCGCCTCGACGTACTTCGGCCCGCAGCTCGCCGCGGTCTGCCAGGCCGCACCGGGCGCGCTCGCCGCGTTCGTCCTGCCCGTCGCGACGCTCACCGAGGCGACCGGCCCCGGCGGCCCGTTCGCCGGCATCGCCTCCACCGCACACATCATGGGCACGGCGCGCATGGGGGACGATCCCGACACGTCGGTGGTGGACGCCTTCGGGCGCGCGCACGAGCTCGACAACCTCTACGTCGCCGACGGCTCGGTGTTCGTGTCGTCGGGCGGGTTCAACCCGACGCTCACCATCATGGCCCTCTCGC